>Ga0233425_10005968_pt1 | contig 18590 bp, 13 predicted proteins | sample Watercolumn_Towu_2_FD_181712 | JGI IMG/M metagenome (GOLD analysis project Ga0233425, IMG submission 181712) | Freshwater microbial communities from Lake Towuti, South Sulawesi, Indonesia - Watercolumn_Towuti2014_140_MG | ecosystem: Environmental > Aquatic > Freshwater > Lake | place... | reverse complement strand
GAGACGAAGGCCTTCGCACCCTCCTCGTCGCAAACGCGCTCCAGCGTCGCGCGATCTTCGTCCAGCCGCGCATAGTCGTGCCGCGGCACCACGCGCCGACGCACGCCCGCGATCGGCGGCGCCGTGTCCTGCCGGTCGAGCAGCACGATGTGCCTGGCGAAGCCGCTTGCCACCCACTCCTGGAGCAGCGACTGCCAGACGCGCGAGATATCCGTGTCGAAATCCTGGAAGAAAACCCCGTCCAGCACGACCCGCGGCTCGCGCCGCGCGCGCGCCGGGCGCGGCGGCACGGGCGCGGCGTCGAAATACGCCGTGAGCGCCGAAGCAAGCGCGGCGCGCCAGTCAGCGCGGCCGGCGTCGAGGCGCACCGCGGCGCGCAGCGGCTCGACCGCCTCGAGCGCCCGCCCGAGTCCGAGCAGCAAGGCGCCGAGGTTGAACCGGGCCTGCCCGAGTCCGGCGTCGGCGGCCACCGCGTTGCGGTATTGCCCGAGCGCCTCCTCTTCCCTGCCCGAGTGCTGGAGCACGAGCCCGAGATTGACGCTCGCCCTGGCGTGGCCAGGCTCCAGCGCGAGCACCTTGCGCCAGCACGCCTCGGACTGGGGAAGCTGGCCCGCATCGATGCGCGCGAGGCCGAGCTGGCACCAGAGCGCAGCGTCCCCGGGCCGCTGCGCGACGGCTTGCTCGGCGGCTTCCAGGGCCGAGGTCATCCCGCGGACGACCCCGGGGCGCGCAGCCTCTCCTCCCACATCGTCCGGTAGGCCTGCTCGAGCGAGCGCGTGAAGCGGGCCGCATCGAGCAGCGGCGATGCGCGCAGGCGCGCGCGCAGGCCGGCGCGCAGCTTGCGCAGCTCATCCGGCCGCTGCGCGAGCCCGACTGCGTGGCCGACGTACTGCTCGGGCGTGCTCGCGACGAGCTCGCGCAGGCCGGCGTGCTCGAGCACGCTCGCGCCCGTCCTGCCGGCGTACGCGGCGCCGGCCAGCGAGACGACCGGGACACCCATCCAGAGCGTTTCGCACAGCGTCGTGGGTGCGTTCAGCGGAAACGAATCGAGCGCGATGTCGATCTCGCCGCAGGCCGAGAGGTTGCGCAGGTCGGCGGGGCCGGGCGCGCGCAGCTCCACGCGCGCCTCCGCGATGCCGTGGCCGGCCAGCCGCTCCCGCAACTCACGCCGCGCGCTCCCCGCGGCGAGCCCGTTCGCGCTCACCAGCAGGCGCGCGCCGGGCAGCGTCCGCAGGATCTGCGCCCACAGCGCGACGGTCTGCGGCGTCAGGACCGAGAGATCGGTCAGGCTGCCGAACGTGACATGGCCGGCGCGCAGGTGGGGCGCCTCGCCGGGCTCGGCAAGCTGCGCGTCCGGGCGATAGCAGAAGGCGCCCTCGGGCAGGCGCACCAGTTTCTCCGTGTGCAGGTGCTCCGTCCGGCCCTCCGGGTCGGCGATCGCGTCGGTCAGGCGGTAGTCCATGGTGCCGAGGCCGCTCGTGCCCGGATAGCCGAGCCAGGCGGCCTGCACCGGCGCGGCCTTGCGTGCGAACAGCAACGGCCGCCCGCGCAGGTGGCCGGCGAGATCGACCAGCACGTCGATGCCGTCGGCGCGAATGCGGTCGGCCGCGATCTCGTTGGTGAAGGCCGCAAGGTCACGCCATTCGCACTCGCCAAACGCGCGGCGCCCGCCCTCTGCCTCGGGACCGGTGCTCGAATAGCAGAAGACGCGAAAGCCGGCGCGGTCGTGCTCGGCCAGCACCGGCGCGAGATGGCGGGCAAGCGGATTGCCGGCAAAACCGGGCGCGACGTAGCCGATATTCATGCGCGAGGGGGTGCCGGCGGCCAGGCGGCGATGCGCCGTCGCGCGCACGACGCCGCGCGCATGGCGATCGTGCCACGCGCGGTGCCGCGCGCACAGGGCCTGCGCCTCCTCGGCTTCGCCCAGCTGATGCGCGACCAGCACGCGCGATTCGGCCTCGGCGCGTTGAGTGTCGCGCTCGAGCATGCCGGCGAACGCCGCGCGCGCCTCCGCGACCCGTCCGGTGACGAGCAGCGCGTCGCCGAGCTCGCCCCAGGCGCGGGTGAATCCCGCATCGATCGCGATCGCGGTCCGGAAGTCGGCGATCGCCTCATCGAGCTGGCGCTCGCGAAAGCGCAGGCTGCCCAGGTTGCAGCGCCAATCGGCGTGCGCCGGCTCGCGCGCGAGCGCGGCGCCGATCTGCCGGATCGCCTCGCCAGCCTGGCCGAGCTGCGCGTGCACGTTGCCGAGGTTGTAGAACGCCTGCGCCATCGCCGGATCGCGTGCGATCGCGCCGCGGTAGCACTCGGCGGCCGCCGCGAGGTTGCCGGTCGCCTCGAGCGCGACCCCGAGGTTGTTGTGGGTCTTGGCGTGCGCCTCGTCGAGCGCGAGCGCGGCGCGAAAGGCCCCGATCGCGTCATCCAGCCGGTCCAGCGCCTGCAGCGCGCAGCCTAGCATGTAGTGGAAGGCGTGCACCCCGCGATCGGCGGCGATCGCGCGGTTGATCCAGTCGACCGCTGCGCCAGGGGTCCCGGCGTCGAAGCCCAGGTCCCAGAGCAGCGCCAGCGCCTCGCGCTGCGCCGGCGCGGCGGCAAGGATCCCCTCGCACAAGGCACGCGCCTCGGACAGCCGCGCGGCGGCGCGCAGCCGCTGGGCGCGGCCGACGAGCGCCGCCGGCGTCTCCCCGGCCGCGGCCTGCGCCGGCACCCCGTCGGCCCGGGCGCGCTTCTCCCACAGCTCGAGGTAGCAGGCTTCCAGCGACCGGGTAAAGCCGGCCTCGTCCATCAGCTCGGAGCGCCGCATGCGCTCGCGCATGCCGGCGCGCAGCCCGGCTAGCCGCGGCACGTCGCCGGCGAGTTTCCGGCAGATCGCGACGTACTGGTCGACGTCGCGTGCGATCAGCTCGTCGAGCCCGACCGCATGCATCAGGCTCGCGCCTGCCCGCGCGGCGTGGCGGTCGCCGGTCAGCGTGACGACCGGCACCCCCATCCAGAGCGACTCGCAGGTCGTGGTCGCGCCGTTGTACGGAAAGCTGTCCAGCCCGATGTCGACCGAGTTGTAGATCGACAGGTGGTTCTTGACCCCTGCCTCCCAGCCGCGCAGCTCGACGCGCGCGGCGTCGATCCCCGCGCGCGTGAAGCGCTCGCGCACCGGCTGCGCGACGCCGGCGATCGAGAGCGGCCGCGCCTTGAGCACGAGGCGCGTGCCCGGCAGCTCGGCGAGCACGCGCGCCGCGGCATCCAAAAACGGCACGGACAGCTTGGCGAAGTTGTTGAAGCAGCCGAACGTTACCGCACCGTTGGCAAGCGCGGGCAGCGGTCCGAGGTCGGGGCTCGCGGCCTCGGGCCGGTAGCAGAAATAGCTCCTCGGCAGGCGCACGAGGCGCTCGACGCTGAAGCGGTCGGCGTCCCCGGGCGGGTCGGCGAAGGCGTCGGTGATGCGGAAGTCGACCGCGCCGAGGCCGATCGTGTTCGGGTAGCCGAGATAGGTTCCCTGCAGGGGCGCCGGCTTCATCGCCAGCATCTTCGCGCTGTTGCCCGCGGTATGGCCCACGAGGTCGATCAGCAGGTCGATGCGGTCGGCCCTGATCCGGTCGGCGAGGTCGGCCTCGGGAAGCTCCTCGGCGTCGACCCAATGCTCGGCCAGGGCGCGCAGCCGCGCGGTGAACTCGTCCTTGCGCGGGTTGGTCGAGTAGCAGGTCACCTCGAAGCGCTTGCGGTCGTGGTGCTCGAGGATCGGCTCCATGAAGCGCATCACGACGTGATTGCGGAAGTCGGGCGACAGGTAGCCGACGCGCAGCCGGCGCGGCCAGGCCGGATCTGGCACCGGCGCCTCATAGCGGCGCGCGAACCGCGCGCCGAAGCGCAGGTGCTCGGCGAAGATGGCCGCGGCATCGAGGCTGGGAGAATAGTTCGTCTCGAGCAGCAGGTTGCTGTAGGTCGCGGCGTGATCGGGCGTGAGCGCGAGCGCCCGGCGATAGGTCGCGATCGCGTCGTCGGCCCTGCCGAATTCGCGGTAGATGCCGGCCAGGTTGAAGTGGACTTCGGGCACATCCGGGAGCAGCGCCCGCAGCCGCTCGAGCTCCGGCAGCGCCTCGTCGCGGCGGTTCAGCTCGATCAGGGCGACCGCGTAGTTGTTGCGCAGCCGCGTGCAGTCGGGCTGCGCGGCGATGCAGCGCTCGAACAGGCCGACCGCCTCGTCGAAGCGCCGCACGTCGAGCAGCGCGGCGCCGAGCTCGAGCTGATAGAGCATCTCGCCCGGCCGCTGGTCAGCCGCCTGCTGGAACAGCGCGATCGCTTCGTCGTTACGCTGGTCGCGCACCGCCATGCGGCCGAGAAAATAGAGCGCGTCCGCGTGGCACGGCGCGACCTCCAGTACGCGCCGGTAGAGCCGGTCGGCGCCCGCGCCGTCGCCGCGGCACTCGCAATCGAACGCGGCGCGCAGCCACTCATCGGGCGTGTCGGCTGGCGCGGCGCGCTTCGGCGCCGGCTCCGCGCGCATCAGGCGCCTGAGCCATTTCATGCCGCGGTCATGGTCGCTGGTACCATTGAAATTGAGGCGCTCAACCCGGGATCAGACATGTCCAAGCCGGATGTCGCGAATTTTGCCATCGAACTGGCGAAGGAGTTCCTGACGCGCTGCCCGTCGGAGCTCGCCGAGCGCTCGACGATGGCGGTGGCGCGCGCGATCGACGACATCTGCAACCGCGCGGCCGCGTTCCAGCGCGAGCAGAAGCTGGGCATGTTCGCCAGAGCGAAATTCGGCACCGAGTTCAAGACGCACCTCAAGGACAGCGGCTACGTGCAGGAATTCGTCGACGAGCTGACGACCCGGCTCCTCATCAGCATGTCGGGCAAGTAGCGCCTGGGCGACAAGCGCCACACGATCGGGCCGTTCGAGCTGGCCCTGCCCGAGGATCACCCGCTCGACCAGTATCAGGAGAGCTACCGGCTTTACGACTGGGTCCTCGGCGAGCTCGTGCCGCTGCTGCTCGCCAAGTATCCGGATGCGGTCGCGATCGACGTGGGCGCCAATGTCGGCGACACCGCCGCCGTGCTGTGCCGCAAGCAGACGCTTCCGGTCCTCTGCATCGAGGGCCACCCGCGCTTCATTCCGTACCTGCGCCGCAACCTGACGCGCCTGCCCGCGGGCATCGAGGTCGCGGAGTGCCTGGTGGGCGCGTGCGCCGCAACGGTGCCGGCGGCGAGCTTTGCCGCGGACCATGGCACGGCGATGATCGACCCGGGCGTCGGCGCCGCCGTGGATTCCGCCGGAGTGCCGGTGCGGCTGCTGGCCGAAATCCTGCGCGCGCACCCGCGCTTCGCGCGCGCGCAGCTGCTCAAGACCGACACCGACGGCTCGGATTTCGAGATCCTCGAGTCCTCGCTAGACGCGCTGGCGGGCACGCGCCCGGTGCTCTTCTTCGAGTACGACCCGACCCTGCGGCCCGACGGCCTCGCTGCGGCGCGAGAGGCCGTGCATGCGCTCACTCGCGCGGGCTACGCGGCTTTCCTCGTCTACGACAATTTCGGCCACTACCTGCGGCGCGTCGATGCGCGCACGCCCTCCGCGTGCGCGCAGGCTTTCGCCGAGCTCGACCGCTATCTCTTCTCCAACCTGTATTTCGGGCGCCGCATCTACTACTACGACGTGTGCGCGTTCAGCGCCGCGGACGCCGACCTGTGCGACGAGCTGGAAAGCACGCACCGGCTCCTCGTGGAGGCGGCGTTGCTCGAGGACGGAAGGAAAACCCAGGCCTGAAAAAAACAACGGGAAGCCCGTTTCCGGGACTTCCCGCAGTGTGCTTGGTACGGCTTCTGCTTAGCGGCAGGCGGTCGGCAGGTACTTGCTGGCAAGCTTCGGCGCGGTGACCGACGTGCACGTCCAGGTCTTGGCGTTGTCGCCCGAGACCATCGACAGCGTGCCACCCGTGATCGCCGCGTTCACGCCCGAGGACTTCATGGTCGCCGTGATGGTGATGGCCGTGCCATCGCCGCTCACTGCGATCGAAGCCACGTACTTGCCGGCCGTGGTGTTCACGACGTCGGACGTCACCGGCATCTCGCCCTTCTGGGAGATGTACTCCGCTACCGGCGTCTTGGCGCCGCCAGCCAGAGTCACGCCTTCCGACACTTGCGAACGCGCGATGTAGTCCTGGTAAGCCGGAATCGCGACCGCCGCCAGAATGCCGATAATGGCGACCACGATCATCATCTCGACCAGCGTAAAGCCCTTCTGAAGCTGCTTCATTTATTGCCTCCTTGACCACTGTTGAAAGTCGGTCCGGGCACTACTGCATGCACGGCCCGACGGTTAATACGCAAGCCTCAGGCCAGCTTCGGTCCGTCTATACGTTATCACTATGTTTCAATGACTTACATGTGGATGGCACGCTATTCCCGTGAACCAGTGCACACCTCTATCGAGGCCGTACTGACAAAAAAGGGCAGCCGGCGACGAGAATCGCCTCCCCGGAGGCCTACTCCCCCGGAACCGCGCCCTCGAAGACCTCGAGGATCATGCGCGAGAACATGATGTCCGGACGCTCGCGGACGAGCGCGGGGGTCGAGCGCCTGGCGGCCTCGTCGCAAACGGCGATGTGTCCCCACCAGTGCGCGACGAGCAGCTCCGGAGGAACCTCGCCCGGATCGAAAAGCACGGGCCCGGTCGGCTCGTGCAGCATTTTCCTGGGCAGGATCGTCACCTGCTCGCCCATCCCCGGGACCCTCGCCAGGACATGGGGCAGGACGCACGCGGCGTTCGCCCATTCGCCCTCGGTGAAGGACTGCGGGTAGAGCTTCAGCCACTGCCGCGCGAACTCCGAGCCGGGCTCGCTCATCAGAACCGCGTTGCAAAGAGACCGGTCCGACTCCTCGCCGATCACGAACGGATTGTCGAGCAGCGTGTGCCAGGGCTTCAGGCAAAGCGTGTCGATGTCCAGGTAGACGCCGCCCTGCTCGATCAGGACCTCGAGCCGCATGATGTCGGCCCGGTGCGCGTAGTGCGCCAGCCGCTTGCCTTCGACGATTTCGCGCGCCGCGCGCTGGACCGGGATGACGATGCGCTCAACCTCGTCCCACCACGGGCCGCTCGGCCGGTGCTGGTAGTGGAAATAGATCGCGTCCGGCTTGTTGACGAGTAGCGCCGAGAGCACGGCAAGATAGTGGAAATAGTAGAGCGGCTCGTCCGGTCCTTTCAGCCCGTAGATGAAGTGGACGATATTCGGGATCCTGCCGCTCATGCGAACGCGCGCAAGGCGGCGCCGACCCTCACCGCGACGCTGTCCCAAGACTCGGCCTGCCCGCGCAGGAACAGCCGCATGCTCGGGTACCAGGGGCTGTCGTCCCTGCCCGCGAGCCAGCGCCAGTCCGGCGGATAGTGCACCAGCGTCCATACCGGCCTGCCGAGCGCGCCGGCGAGATGCGCGGTCGAGGTATTGATCGTGATGACGAGATCGAGGTTCGCGAGCACGGCGGCGTCATCGGCGAAGTCCTTCAGCTCCCCGGCCAGATCGACGACGCGCATTCCAGCCGGAGGATACTTCGCCTGCGCGGCCGCCGCGCCGCGCTGCAGGCTGTAGAAGACCACGCCCGGCGCCGCGGCAAGCGGTGCGAGCGTTTCCAGGCCGAGCGAGCGCAGCGGCGTCATGCGGTTCCTTGACTCGGTGGACCAGAACAGGCCCACCTTGACGCCCGCGCCGGCGAGCCGGCTGCGCCAGCGCTCGATCGCCTCCGGCCGCGGCCGCAGGTAGGGAACCGCCGCGGGAATCGTCGCTACGGTGGTCCTGAACAGGTGCGGCAGGCTGAGCAGCGACGCGCAGGCGTCGAAGGCGGGCGCAGGGGTGCCGGCATCGTGCATCTCCGCGACCCCTTCGACGCTCGCAAACAGGTCAAGGAGCTTGGGCGGGCAGCTCAGGATGACCTTGCCGCCGCGCGCGGCGACCAGCGGCACGTAGCGCACGAACTGGAGCGCGTCGCCGAAGCCCTGTTCCGCGTAGAGTAGGATGCGCCTGCCCTGCAGCGCAGCGCCGTCCCAGCGCGGGCGGTCCTGGTACGGCCAGAAGGGCGCAAGCTCGGGCAGCTTGAGGCGCCACTCGTACTCTTCCCAGCCGGCGGCAAAATCGCCCGATTGCAGCAGCAGCAAGCCATGGTTGAAATGCGCCTCGGCGCTGTCCGGCTGCGCCGCGAGGGCGCGCCGGTAGCTCTCGGCCGCGCCGCGCGCGTCGCCCTGCTGCTCCAGCAGGTAGCCGAGGTTCAGGCTCGCGTGCGCAAGCGGCTTGCGCCGCAGCGCGGCGTGGTAGCACTCGGCCGCCTCGTGCATCGCGCCCGCCTGGTGCAGCGCGATGCCGAGGTTCAGGTGAGCCTCGGCGAACGCGTCGTCCGCCGCGATCGCGTCGCGAAACGCCGCCATCGCCTCCTCCGCCCTGCCCAGGCCCTGGTAGACGTTGCCGAGGTTGTTGTGCACGGGTGCCTGCGACGGGTCGAGCGCGAGTGCCTCCTGGTAGTGCTCGGCCGCGGCGGCGAGCTCGCCGCGTTCCTGCGCCGCGTAGCCGCGCGCGCTCAGCAGCTGCGCCAGCGCGCGCAGCGCGTCGGCGTCATCGGGCCGCTCGACGAGCGCGCGTCGATACCGCTCTTCGCGTTCGTCGGTCACTTCAAAGCATCCACGATCGCCCGCGCGGTCGCGTCCCAGGTGTAGCCGGCCATGGTGTCGCGGCCGGCGGTGTTGGGCTCTAGCGCGCCGGACTGCTTCAGCCGGTGCACCTCGCGCAGGTGGGCGACGAGCTGCTCGACCTGCGCATCGCCTAAGTCGGCCCACTGCCCCTGGCCGTGGAACCACTTCGCGTCGTTCGCATCCGCGAGGCCGTCGATCGTGATCAGGCGCGCGTTCTGCGGCGTGAGGTACTCGGTGGGCGCCGAGTAGTGGGTGGCGATCACGTTCTTGCCCATCGCCATCATTTCGGCGAGATCCAGGTTCCAGCCCTCGGCCCGGAACGGGAACACGCCGCAGTCGGCGCGCGCCATCAGGGCCGAGACGTCGTGCTGGCTGGGGAGCCGCTCCTCGATCACCTCGATCTTGCCGCCCAGCTCCGAGCTGCGATAGACGTCCGCCCATTCGCGCGCCTCGTCCGCGCCGTAGAACGGGTTGGGCGTGAGCATCACGAGCCGCACGTCGTCGCGCTTGGTGAACGCGCTGTTGAAGGCCTCGGCGAGCACGTCGTGGCCCTTGCGCACCTCCCACTTGCCGACGTTCAGGAACACCGTCGGCCCGGGCGCGATCGCGCCGCTGTAGCGGAACACGTCGGGGTCGACGCCGAAGCGCGCAATGCGGATGCGCTCGGCCGGAATGCCGTTGTCGACGAGAACGCCGCGCGCCCACTGCGAAGGCACGAACAGCAGGTCCTGCGCGCCGAGATGGTTCCGCTCGCTCTCGTTGAACCGGTTCAGCTCGAAGATCGGCAGCCCGCAATGCGGGCCGCGGCCGACGTGGTGCGCGAGATCCGACTGGATCGAGACGCGCAGCGACGGCGCGCGCGCGTTGAACAGCGCCCGGCGCCCGAGCGCGCGCTCCAGCATCTGGTGGTGCTCCACGGGCGCCTCGACCTCGCCGAGCGGGAAAAGCGCCGGCGCGTGGCCGAGGCGGTCGAGGCCCGCGACCACGTTCATGCCGACGACGCCGTAGCCCAGGGTGTTGACCGGAGCGGTGACGTTGATGTCCATCGTCAGAGCTCGATCTGCCGGGGCGGCTGGCCAGCGCTGTGCGCGGCCCACATCGCTTCGTAGGCGGCCTCGAGGTTGCGCACGTAGCGCGGCGTGTCGAAGAGCGGCGCACGCGCGCGGTTGCGCTGCAGGCGCTCGCGCAGCCCGAGCAGCTCGGCAGGCGCCTGCGAGAGCCGGAGTGCGAGCGCCTCATACTCGGCGAGCGAGCCGGTGACGAGCTCCGGGAAGCCCATCGCGGTCAGCAGGCTCGCGGCGACGCGCGAGGCGAACGTGTCGCCCCGGCAGGTGACGAGCGGCAAGCCGGTCCAGAGCGCGTCGCTCGCAGTCGTGTGCGCGTTGTAGGGGAAGGTGTCGAGAAACAGGTCGGCCGCAGGCACGCGCCCGAGGTGCTCGGCGAGCGGCCGCTGCCCCGCGAAGACGAGCCGCGCCGGATCGACGCCGCGTGCCGCGGCTTCGCGGCGCAGGTTCTCGGTTGCCGGCGAGGCGAGCAGCCAGAGCACGCTCCAGGGGACGGCCGCGAGTAGGCGCATCCAGACGGCGAACGTGTCGGGCAGGATCTTGAAGCTCTGGTTGAAGCAGCAGAAGACGAAGCCGACATCGGGCAGCCCGAGCTCCGCGCGCGGCGGCGTGCGCGCCGCGTGCCGCCGCCGGTCGTTCGGCTGGTAGCAGTCGGGCAGGACCGCGAGCTTCTCGGCGAAGTCGCCGGCGCGGTCCACCGGCGTCACGATGCGGTCGCCGACGAGGTAGTCGACGAAGTCCGCGCCCATCGTGCCAGGATAGCCGAGATAGTTCACCTGCAGCGGCGCCGGGCGCAGGGCCAGGATGGCGGTGCGCGCCCGGAACGTGTAGCCCTTCAGGTCGACCAGGATGTCGACGCTGTCGGCGTGAATCGCCGCCGCCGCCTCCGCATCCGGAAGCAAAGTGATGTCCTTGAAGAGAGGGATGGCGCGCTTCAGCCGCGCCCGGATCGGGCTGCCGTCCTCCGGGCCGTACGAGTAGGCAAGCACCTCGAAGCGCGCGCGGTCGTGCAGCTCGAAGATCTCGGCCGCCAGGTAGGCGGTCGCGTGCGCGTGGAACTCGGGCGACAGGTAGCCGATACGCAGCTTCTTCTTCGCCGCCGGCCGGCTCTGGAAGGCGAGCCGGCGGCGCTCGCCCTCGAGCGGCCCGGCGACCGACTGCGCGTAGCGGCGCGCGCAGGCGAGCTGCTGCTGGGGCGTCGAGGCGATCGAGAGCAGGCAGAAGGGGGGCGCAGGCCGGTCGGCCCGCTCTAGCGCGCCGCGCAGCACGAGCCCGGACAGCTCGGCGAGCCGCGACCAGTCGCACTGCCGCTGCATCTCGTGGAGCAGGTCGGCCTGCAGGTTGACCGCGCCGGGGTCGAGCCGCTGGGCCTGCGCAAGGCTCGCGAGCGCCTCCGCGTGGCGCTCCTGCAGCGTGCAGACGTGCGCGAGCGCAGCGTGCGCCTCGGCTTCGCCCGGCCACAGCCCGGCCGCCCTGCGGAAGCCGGCCTCGGCCTCGGCAAGGCTCTTGTCGGTGAACTTCGCCACCAGGACCGCGCCGAGGCGCATCCAGAGGTGGTAGTCCTGCGGTGCCACCTCGAGCGCGCGCCGGAACGTCTCGACGGCCTCGTCCAGGCGCAGGCGCTTCTGCAGCAGTGCGCCCAGGTGAAAGAGCGCCTCGGCGTCGCGCGGCTGGAGCGCGAGCAGGCGGCGGAAGCAGCCCTCCGCCTCGTCGAGCTGCCCCGCCTCGTGGCGGACCATGCCGAGGTTGTAGAGCGCGGGCGCGAAATCCGGCGCCGCGTCGAGCGCGCGCAGGTAGCTGCGCGCGGCGCCCTCGAGGTCGCCCGCCTCGCGCAGCCGGTTGCCGGCGTCCTTGAGCGCCGCGGCGGTGTCGGCTTCTGGAGTCAGCGGAAGGTTGGCCCGCAGGCCCAGGCGACGAGCGAGCGGCGCACGCCGGAGGTGACCGGGCTCACGCGGTGGGCGATGTAGGAGGGGAAGATGATCGCGGTGCCGACCTCGCGCTGCCCCTCGACGCTCAGGCCGGGAAACGGAAATTGCAGGTCGCCGCCGCCGTACTCGGCGCCGTCGGTGAGCTGCACGCTCAACGAGAGCTTGCGCAGGCTCGCGGCCCCGGCGCCGATGTCGATATGCCAGTCGAAATGGTGCCCCGGCCGGTAGGTTGCGTACTGCGGCGCGTGCAGCATGCCGAGCAGCTCGAAATCGTAGTGCTGGTTCACCTCGCTGAAGAGCAGCGCGAGCTTGTGATAGAGCCAGTGGGCGCCCTCGTCCGGCTCCAGCCACGCGACCTCGCCCGAGCGGTACTTCGCTCGTTCCTCGCCCTCGTCGAAGAGCGCGCCCAGCTGCTGGCGCGCGTCGCCCAGCGCGACGATCCGGCGGCACTCCTCCGGGGTGAATGCGCCGCGCGCGCCGCGGATCGTGTGCACCGCGGCGCCGGCGTCCAGCTCGAGCGTGTCGTGGAACGCCTTGCTGCCCTGCTCCCAGGAGAGCGCCACCTGCCCGTCGACGCCCCGGATGACCGACGGAAACCGGTACACGAACTGGTGGGCCTGGACCGCGATGGCGCTACCCCCGCAGGCCTAGGGCGTATAGCCGGGGATCTTGGACTCGTCCACCTCGTCGATCTGCTCCTTGTCGAGGAACATCTCGGCGTAGCGGCGGTAGACCTTCTTGCGCACGAAGACGTCGAACAGGTCCGGGTCGATGTGACCGTTCAGGCGGAACTTGCCCAGGATCTCGAGCGACTCGGACATGGTCTTGCCCTTCTTGTAGGGCCTGTCCTTGGCGGTGAGCGCCTCGAAGATGTCGGCGATGCCCATGCAGCGCGCCTGCACCGACATCTGCTCGCGCGTCAGGCCCTTCGGATAGCCCTTGCCGTCCATGCGCTCGTGGTGGCCGCCGGCGTACTCGGGCACGTTGGTGAGGTGCTTGGGCCAGGGCAGCGCCTCGAGCATCCTGATGGTGGCGACGATGTGGTGATTGATGATCTGGCGCTCCTCGCCGGTGAGCGTGCCGGCGCGGATGGTCAGGTTCTTCAGCTCGTCCTCGGAGAGGAAGTTCGCCTCGTGCCCGGCGATGTCGGTCCAGCGGTACTTGGCGATCGCGCGCACGCGCTCCTGGTCGGGCTCGCGCATCGCCTCGCCGCCGATGTTGCTCGCGCGCAGGAAGGCGCGGTCCTCGTCCAGGCGCCGCAGCCGGTCGCGGTGGCGCGCGTCGGCGGCGTCGAGCTCGCCGCGCGGCGCGCCGGCGGCCACGAGCAGCGCCTTCTCCTTCAGCAGCGCGATCTCGGCGTCGCGCCTGAGCACCTCGAAGCGGGTATCGATCAGATGGATGCGGTCAAACAGGGTCTCGAGCTTGGTCGCCTTGTCGACCACGTGCACCGGCGTGGTCACCTTGCCGCAATCGTGCAGCAGGCCCGCGATCTTTAGCTCGTAGCGGTCCTTGTCGGACATGGTGAAGGACTTGAGCGGGTCCTCGCTCGTCTCGTTCACCGCCTCCGCGATCATCATGGTGAGGGACGGCACGCGCTGGCAGTGGCCGCCAGTATACGGGGATTTCTCGTCGATCGCCAGGTTGATCAGGCTGATGAAGGACTCGAACAGCTCCTCGAGCTGGATGATCAGCATCCGGTTGGTGAGCGCGATCGTCGCCTGCGAGGCGAGCGACTCGGCGAGGCGCTGGTCCGAGGGCGAGAACGCGCTGATCTCGCCGGTCTTCGGGTTGATCGCGTTCAGCAGCTGCAGCACGCCGATGATCTCGTTCTCGTGGTTCTTCATCGGCACGGCGAGGAACGACTTCGAGCGGTAGCCGGTCTTCTTGTCGAAGTTGCGCGTGCCGGTGAAGTCGAAGCCCTCCGCCGTGTAGGCATCCGGGATGTTGACGGTCTTGCCGGTGAGTGCGACGTACGCCGCGATCAGGCTGTGGTTGGGCTTGCCGTCCTTGCCCATCAGGTGGATCGGGTAGAACGGCACCGGGTTGCCGGTGGTGCCGCCGAGGTAGTACTTGAGCGAGGTGGTGCGCATGATCTCGAAGCGCAGCGTCTTCTCCTCGGTGAGGCGGTAGAGCGTGCCGCCGTCGGCGTGCGTGATGGTCTTGGCGGCCATCAGGATGCTCTCGAGCAGCCGGTTGATGTCGCGCTCCGCCGAGAGCGACGCGCCGATCGCGTTTAGCTGCTCGAGCCTGTGCCAGAGGTCGCTGTCGGCCTCGGCGCTCGCCGCGGCGGGAAGCGCGCTCACCTGAGGCTCACTTGATACAGACCGAGCGCACTTCCTTTATGTGGGTGACGCCGGAGAGGCACTTCTCCATGCCGTCCTGCTTGAGCGTCCTCATGCCGGAATCGAGCGCGACCGCGAGCATCTCGGCGACGCGCGCCTTCTCGGCGATCAGCTTCTTGAGCGGGTCGGTCGCGATCAGCAGCTCGTGCAGGCCGCAGCGGCCCTTGAAGCCGCCGCCGCCGCACTTGTCGCAGCCGACCGGCTTGTACATGACCAGCTGGCCCTTCTCGTTGCCGTAGTTCTTCACCCACTCTCGATAGACGCTTTCCATCGCCGACTTCGGGTCCTTCTTGAAGGTGGCGGTCTGCTGGAGCTCGTCGCAATACTCCTGCAGGAAGGACTTGATCTCGGCGCCGTCCGGGTTGTACGGCGCCTTGCAGGAGCACATGCGCCGCGCGAGGCGCTGCGCCAGGATCCCCAGCAGCGCGTCGGAGAAGTTGAACGGGTCCATGCCCATGTCCAGCAGGCGGATGATCGATTCCGGCGCCGAGTTGGTGTGCAGCGTGGCGAACACCAGGTGGCCGGTGAGCGAGGCCTCGATGCCCGTGCCGGTGGTCTCCTTGTCGCGCATCTGGTCGCGGATCAGCTTCTCGGCGATCGGCTTCTTGTTCTGGGGGTCGACCTGATAGGGCTGGGTCTTGGCCAGCAGCTGCGCGATCTCGGTGGTGATCACCGTCGTCGCCATGCCGCTCGCCACCTCGCCGGCGTTGTAGCCGCCCATGCCGTCGGCGAGCACCACCAGCCCGTTGGCTGGATCCGAGGCGATCGAATCCTCGTTGTGCGAGCGCACCATGCCCGGATAGGTGCAGCTCGCAATTTCGAGTACCTGGCTGTAGTTAATTCTCCGAGTTCGAGTTCTTTCTGAGGGAGACGTGCGGCGCAAAAAATTCTACGCCAGCCCGGTTCCGGGCGCGGATTCCTGACCGACGCTGACCCCCCAGGAGAGCAGTTTCCCCGGGTGCATTTTTGCAGCTAAGTGCCTGCTAGGTCAAATATTCTGCTTAACTGCCAAGGAGTTGGCCGGGCTTGATGTTGCCCGCGAGCTCGGCCGCAGCGACCTTCTTGCCGTCTCCCAGCTTGGCCTTGCCCGCGTGGATGCGGCCGCCCTGCGCCGTGATGACGAGGCGCCCATCCTTCAGCCCGACGACCTCGCCGATCTTACCCTTCACCGCACCGAAAGTGCGCACGAGCTCCTTGCGAGAATCGAAGAGCTGGAGCTTCGCGCCGCTCAGCGTAGTCCAGGCGCCCGGCGCGGGGTCCGCGCCGCGGATGAGGTCGTGGATGGAGTTCACGTGATCGGCCCAGTGGATTTTCGCCTCGGCCTCGCGGAACCAGCCCTCGTAGGAAGCCTGCGACTCATCCTGCCCGACTTCCTTGTGCTTGTTGGCGACGACCAGATCCGCGGCTTCCAGCATGGCCTGCACGCCCATGGGGAACAGGCGGTCGAAGTACACCGTGCCGAGCGTGTCGTTCTCGCCAATCGGCGTCCTTTTCTGCAGGATCACCGCGCCCTCGTCCAGGCTGTCGGTCGGACGGAAGATCGTAAGCCCGGTCTCCTTCTCGCCGCGCGAGATCGGCCAGTTGATCGACGAGGGCCCGCGATATTTCGGCAGCAGCGACGGGTGGTACTGGATCGTGCCGTGCTTCGGGACCTTCACGAACTCCTGCGGCGCGAACTGCAGCACGAAGGCCATGATGCCGATGTCGGCGCCCGCCGCCTTCATCGCCGCGACCGCCTCCGGCGCTTTGAGCGACTTGAACTGGTGCACCGTCAGGCCCTTCTCCTGCGCAGCGACGCGCAGCGCGTCGGGCCGCGCGCCCGGCTTCTCGGGCGCGCAGAACACCGCCGCCACTTCGTCCTTGCGCGCGAGGAACGCCTCGAGCACGGCCTTGCCGAAATCCTGCTGGCCGACGATCGCGACGCGCATCAGGTCTTGCGGGGCGGCATGGTGAACGCCCCGGCCTCGCGCAACGCCTTGATCTTCGCCTCGTCGTAGCCCAGCACCTCGCGCAGGATCTCGTCGGTGTGCTCGCCCAGCGTTGGGCTGCGCTTGATCACGGCGGGCGAGGCCGACAGCTTGATCGGCATGCCGACGTTCCACCACTTGCCGCGCTGCGGGTGGTCGAGCTCGACCCACATGTCGCGGCCGCGCACGTGCTCGTCGTTGGCGAGGTCCTCGGTGCTCATGATCGGGCCGCACGGCACGTCGAGGTCGTTCAGGATTTTCATCAGCTCACGCTTGGTGTAGCCCGAGGCGAACTCGTTCAGTCGCCGCCACATCTCGTTCTGGTTCTTGCGCCGGTCTGCGATCTTGGCGAAACGCGGATCCTTGGCGAAGCTCTCGCCGCCGACCTTGGCGGCGAGCGCCTCCCAGACCACCTCCTGGACCACCACGTAGATGTAGTCGTTCGGCCCGCCGGGCTTGCACTTGATCGCGTTGCCGAGCTGGCCGCCGCCCGAGTCGTTGCCGGCGCGTGGCGTCGCCTTCAGCCCCTCGGTGGGCACCGAGTACTCGGCGAGCGCGCCGCGCGACAGGCGCTGGTGATCGCGGAACTTGACGCGCGCCAGGTTCATGACGCCGTCCATCATCGCCACCTCGACGTATTGCCCCTTGCCGCTCCGATTGCGGTGGTGCAGCGCCGCGAGGATGCCGATCACCAGGTGCAGGCCGGTCCCGGAGTCGCCGATCTGCGCGCCTGCGACGAACGGCGGACCGTCAGGCACCCCGGTCGTGCTCATGCCCCCGCCCATCGCCTGCGCCACGTTCTCGTAGGCCTTGAAGTCGGCATAGGGACCGCTCGAGCCAAAACCCTTGATCGAGGCCATCACGATGCGCGGGTTGATTGCGTGCACCTTTTCCCAGGAGAAGCCCAGGCGCTCGATCACCCCGGGGCCGAAGTTCTCCATGACGACGTCGGACTTCTTCAGCAGCTCGGTCACCACCTGGTTGCCCTCGGGGCTCTTCATGTTGACGGTGATGCCGCGCTTGTTGCAGTTCAGCATGGTGAAGTACAGGCTGTCCGCGTTAGGCACGTCGCGCAGCTGGCCGCGGGTGATGTCGCCCGTGGGCGGCTCGAGCTTGACGACGTCGGCCCCCATCCATGCCATGAGTTGCGAGGCCGTCGGCCCGGCCTGGACGTGCGTCATGTCCAGGATGCGGACGCCTTTGAGCGCTTCCATTATTTTTTCTTCCCCGCGGTCGGATTGAGACTGGTAATTCGCCCGCTCTCGGTCCCCGCGGTTTCGTCGATCACCGCGTTGATAAGCGTCGGCTTCTTCGAGCGGATCGCCTCCTCCATCGCCTTTCTCAGCTCGGCTGGCGTGGTCGCGTGCACGCCGACGCCGCCGAAGGCCTCCATCAGCTTGTCGTAGCGTGCGTCCTTCACGAATACGGTCGGCGCCGGGTCGCGGCCGGTCGGGTCCTTGTCGGTGCCCTTGTACACGCCGTTGTTGTTCATGATGACGATGCACACCGGCAGGTTGTAGCGGCAGATGGTCTCGACCTCCATGCCGGAGAATCCGAAGGCGCTGTCGCCCTCGATCGCGATCACCTGCTGCTTCGTGGTCACCGCGGCGGCGACGCAGTAGCCCATGCCGACGCCCATGATGCCCCAGGTGCCCACATCGATGCGCTTTCTCGGCTTGTACATGTCGACGATCGAGCGCGTGAAGTCGAGCGCGTTGGCGCCCTCGTTGACGAACATCGCGTCCGGGTTCGCCTTGACGATGTCGCGCACCACGTTCAGCGCGCTGTGGAAGTTCATCGGCGAGGGGTTCTTCGCCAGCGTCTCGGCCATCCTGGCGATGTTGCCCTTCTTCTTGTCGGCGACCGCGTTCAGCCACTCGGCAGGGGGTTTTTGAAAATCATGCGAAAGCAAAGCAGAAACACACGACCCAATATCCCCCACGAGCGGCGCGTCGATGCGCACGTTCGAGTCGGCTTCCTGCGGCGAGATGTCGATCTGCACGAACTTCTGGCCGCCCCAGTTTTTCGCGCCCTTGCCGCCCCAGGTCTTGCCCTTGCCGTGCGAGAGCAGCCAGTTGAGGCGCGCCCCGATCAGCATCACCACGTCGGCGCCGGGCAGCACGAAGGAGCGCGCGGCTGAGGCGCACAGCTCGTGCGTGTCCGGCAGCAGGCCCTTCGCCATCGACATCGGCAGATAGGGAATGCCCGTTTTTTCGATGAGATTTCTTATTTCAGAATCACTTTGAGCGTACGCGGCGCCCTTGCCGAGGATGATGAGCGGCTTCTTCGCGCCCTTGAGCAAATCGACTGCCCGCTTCACCGCTTCAGGCGCCGGAATCTGCTTTGGCGCCGGGTCGACAACCTTAATTAAAGAATTCTTCCCAAGAGAGGAATCGATGGATTGGGCAAATAGTTTGGCCGGCATGTCCAGGTAAACCCCGCCCGGGCGGCCCGAGACCGCAGCGCGGATCGCGCGCGCGATGCCGACGCCGATGTCCTCGGCGTGCAGCACGCGGAACGCGGCCTTGGCGACCGGCTTGGCGATCGCGAGTTGGTCCATCTCCTCGTAGTCGCCCTGCTGCAGGTCGACGATCTCGCGCTCGGAGGAGCCGCTGATC
>Ga0233425_10005967_pt1 | contig 18591 bp, 20 predicted proteins | sample Watercolumn_Towu_2_FD_181712 | JGI IMG/M metagenome (GOLD analysis project Ga0233425, IMG submission 181712) | Freshwater microbial communities from Lake Towuti, South Sulawesi, Indonesia - Watercolumn_Towuti2014_140_MG | ecosystem: Environmental > Aquatic > Freshwater > Lake | place... | reverse complement strand
CGGCCGTGTACTCCTGCTTCGGTATCTTCAACTCCCTTGCTCCTTCCAGTTTGCCGGGGCGTTATACCCCATCTCCTGGAAGACGAAATTTCGGGGGAAGCTCAGCTGTCATCCGATTTCATGATTTCCTGACACCTGGGCTGGGTGTCTGGGGGCAGGGGCTTGATTTACCTAATTCTGCATCTCATTCTGGGCAGACCGGCTAGCAACGCCATGGCTGTTTGCCTCGATCAAGTTGGTGATTTCCAGCGCGGGTAGGGGTCTGGAAAACAGGTAGCCCTGTCCCTCGCTGCAGCCTAGGCCTTCCAACACCGTCTGTTCCGAGTCCTTCTCGATGCCTTCCGCGACGATGTCCAGGGACAGGGAGGCGGCCAGGGCAATGATAGCCTTGATGATGGTCTCGTTGGTGGGGGTGTGCTCGATGTCCCGCACAAAGGACTGGTCGATCTTGAGCCGGTTTATGGGAAAGCGCCGCAGGTAATTCAGGCTGGAATAGCCCGTACCAAAGTCATCAATGGCCAGACTGACGCCCAAGGCGCGGACACAAGTCAGCGTCTCGATCACATCCCCAACATTGTGCATGAGGACGCTTTCCGTCAATTCCAGCTCAATGTTGTGCGGGTTTACGCCGCTTTCCTCCACAATGGACCTCAACTGTTCCACAAAACTGGCTTGGTGAAATTGGACCGCGGACACGTTGATGGACATCCGCATGTCTGTATAGCCCTTGGCCTCCCATTCATTTAGCTGGCGGCAGGCCTCGCGCAGTACCCATTCTCCCAGTTTCAGGATCAGTCCGCTCTCCTCAGCCAGGGGAATGAATTCCGAGGGCGAAACCATGCCCCGGACAGGATGGGGCCACCGAACCAGCGCTTCCACCCCGCAAATCTGGCGGGTAGCGATGTGGACCTGGGGCTGGAAGTACAGCCGTAGTTCTCCATTTTCAATGGCCTGGCGCAGTTCGTTCTGGAGGGACAGGCGTGAAGGGTCGTATAGGGCATTGCCCTCGGCGTAGACGCGGAACCCGTCGCGGCCTGCCTCTTTAGCCAGATACATGGCGGCATCCGCCTTAGCCAACAGCCGACTGACGTCCGTGTCGTCTCGCGGGAAGATGGCAATGCCAATGCTCACCGTAACCACCAAGGAATGGCCCAGCAGTTCCATGGGTATACGCATTGCATCAAGCACGCGCCCCGCCACGATATCGGCATCCTCCGGTATAGCCAGGTTATCCATCAGGATGACGAATTCATCGCCCCCGATGCGCGCCACGGTGTCTGATTTCCTGGCGGAGGCCTTCAGGCGCATCACCAAGTCATGCAGGACCGCATCCCCGAAACTGTGTCCCAAGGAATCATTGATGGTCTTAAACCGGTCTACATCGATGAACAGCAGGGCCACCATGTTGCCCTTGCGTTCGGCATCCAGGCAGGCCTGTTTGATTCTGTCCCCCAACAGCGTCCGGTTAGGGACACCGGTCAGGTGGTCATAGTGGGCAAGGTAGAACAGTTCCGCCTGCTTGCGCTGGGTGATGAGGTTGAGCAGGTCATGGCCGTTTGCGACACCTGCATATCGTCCCTCCCGGGTCACCACAAAGCCCGTCACCATGTGGTGCATGCCTGCGCTGATGATGATCTGCGCTACATCCTCAATACTGCTTTCCTCCTCCACGACAATGGGCTCGTGGCCACGGTAGTCTGCGTGGTGTATCACGTCATATACCTGCCGACGTCCGAACAATTCCCGCGTGAAGGTCTTGGCAAAGAACTCCACGAACACGTTTCGATCTACCAGCGCCAGGGGCCTGCGTTCGTGGTCGATGACCGGGATGGCATATAGCCCCGAGTTCTCAAGGAACCGATCCAGAACTTCCAAACACGGTGTATCCCATCGGGCGGGTTCCAGGGAACGGGTCAGTTCCTTTACCGTCGGCACGTTCTGTAGACGGTCATCCTGGATGAAGGTAAAGACGTCAGGGGTTAAAGATGCCGTGGATTTTCTCGAAGCCAAGATCAGATCGGAGTCCATGTCCTGGATTTGTGCAGGTTGAGAGGGGGGATTATTCAAGCGTCCTGGTTGGGAACTGGATGCACCCGTGACATAGCCAGCAAAGTCCACAGCTGGCACATTGAACAATGTCGTGTGCCCAGGCCGCTCAGCATGGGATTAGTTCACACCTCAGCCACAGTTGGCCGGCTTTCTGGGCAGCCATGATCGCATCACAGAAAGGTGTGTGATCTGCCGTTTCAACGTAAGTAAAACCATTGCGGGTATACAGGGCACCATCCGTATGGGACCAAATGCGCCGAACCTGTACGGTGGCACAGCCGCTGTCAGACGTATCGTCAGTGCGGACGGACAATTGGTAGTTGCCTTCTGGGCACAAGGTGGCATTGTCCATGAGAATCTGGACACCAGCATCGCTGATGTCAAGTATGAGCCCAAGGAGGGAATCAGGATGCTCCCCACGGAAGACCCACACGGGTATAACTTGGTCTTCGTGTAAGACCTGAAAGAACTGCACCCGTTCGCACTTGCGTTGCTCCATCGCCACCTCTGGGTCACTCAGTCGGTTTCGCCCTTGGCCATACCCTGCTCCAGATAGGCACGCTCTGCCTCTAGCCAATCATTTAGATCCTGCACGGGAGTAAACCCCCGGGCTTCGGCCAGAAAGTAGGCGTATTTGGCCACCCAGTCATGACGAGCCAGAGCATCGCCATCGGGATCGTGGTGAGTAGCTGAGGACTCTGGAACCGATATCTGGTCTGGTTCGGTTGGCATCGCACCGCTCCTAACTGCCTACAGATGTGCTGACGGTGAACTTCACGATATGGCCAACATGGTAGAGAGGTTGTAAGTCATTCATGTGACAAATTCACGATGGCAAACTTCAGGAACGAAAGGGAAATAAGCGATGGCGGTTGGGCAGCTTTCCGATGCCATGCTGCCAAGCCAATGTCAGGAATAGAGCGGAAATAAACAGCGGCTCGGGGTTCACTGCCGCCAAACGCGCACTTGGCACGTTGCCGACAAATGGCTGGCTACCAACAACGGCAGGACAGTCCTCTCTCTCAGCCGCCTCTCACTGCATCCTCGACAAGCCAGACGCAGCCCGGCTCTCCTGGAAGCGCCGATCGCTACTTCGCCGTCGCTTCCTTCCACCCCCCGCCCAGCGCCTTGAACAGATCCACCGCCGATACCAGCCGGGACTGGCGTGTGGCGATGGCGGACAGGCGGGCGTCGTTGACCGTGCGCTGGGCATCCAGCACTTCCAGGTAGCCGGAGTAGCCGGCCTCGTAGCGGGCCTGGGCCAGCTTGAGGGCCTGGTCGGCGGCAACCACGCGGGCATCCTGGGCGGTTTCCGCCTCGGCGTTTTCGCGCAGACCCACCAAGGCGTCGTTGACCTCCTTGAAGGCGGTCTGCACTGCCTTCTGCCAGACGGCCAGGGCCTGCTTCTGGCGGGCGCTGGCCTGGTCCACCCGGGCTTCGTTGGCGCCGGCGTCGAAGATGGGCAGGACGAGGCCCAGGCCCAGGTTCCAGGTGCGGGCGCCGCCGGAGAAGAGGTCGGAGAGCTGACGGCTTTCGGCGCCCAGGCCGCCGGTGAGGGAAATGGTGGGATACATGGCAGCTTTGGCGACGCCGATGCGGGCGTTGTTGGCCACCAGTTCCTCTTCCGCCTGGCGCAGGTCCGGGCGCGCCTCCAACAGGGTGGAGGGCAGGCCGGCGGGGGGAACCGGCGGCAGGGGCAGCTGGCGCAGGTCGGCGGCGGCAAGGCGCAGGTCCGGGGTACCGACCAGAAGGGCCAGTTGGTGTTCGGTGACCGCCCGCTGCTGGCGCAGGGAGGCAAGCTGGGCCCGGACGGCGGCCAGTGCCCCTTCCGCCTGGCGCAGGTCCAGGGGCGAGGCGAGGCCGGCTTCGACGCGGCTTTGCACGATCTTAAGGGTGGCTTCGCGGCTGGCCAGGGATTCCCTGCTCACCGCCAGTTCGGCGTCGAAGGCACGCAGGGCCAGATAGCTGTTGGCCACCATGCCGGCCAGCGTGAGTTCCACCGTGCCCCGGGCGTGGTGGCTGGCCAGGGCCTGGGCGCGGGCGGCTTCCTTGGTGCGGCGCAGGCGGCCCCAGAAATCCAGTTCGAAGGCGGTGGACAGGCCCAGGTTGTGGCTGCTGCGGTACTTGGGCATGGGCATGCCGGTCACGGTGCTGGAGCGCATGCGCTTGGCGCCGGCATCCAGGTCCACCGACGGCGTCAGGGCGGCACCGGCTTCGCGCATGACGGCCTCGGCTTCCTCCACCCGGGCCACGGCCGCCTGGAGGTCGAAGTTCCGGCCGAGCGCCTTGGCCACCAGATCGTCCAGCACCGGGTCTTTGAACAGCTTCCACCATTCCCGTTCCACCTGGGCCTGGGCGTCGGAAGTGGCTTCCGTGTAGGCGCCGGGGAGGCTGGCGGCGGGGCGGACATAGTTTGGGCCGAGGGCGCTACAGCCGGCCAGGGCCAGGGTCAGCGCGGCCAGGGCATAAGGGATGCGGGCAATCATGGCTTTTCCTCCGCCGCGGGCTGGGTTCCGGGGATCGGCACCCGGCTCGCCTTGCCCCGCGACAGCCACTTGAAGAACAGCGGGATGAAAATGGTGGCGATGAAGGTGGCGGCGAGCATGCCGCCAAACACGCCGGTGCCCATGGATCGCCGCGCGGCGGCGCCGGCGCCGCTGGCCACCACCAGGGGTACCACGCCCAGGATGAAGGCCAGGGAGGTCATGACGATGGGGCGCAGGCGCAGGCGGGCGCCTTCCTTCGCCGCGTCCAGCAGGCTCATGCCCTGCTCCAGCTTCTGGGTGGCGAATTCCACGATCAGGATGGCGTTCTTGGAAGCCAGGCCGATCAGCACCACCAGGCCGATCTGGAAGTAGATGTCGTTGGGCATGCCGCGCAGCATCACCGCCGTCAGCGCCCCCAGCAGGGCGAAGGGCACCGCCATGATCACCGCCAGGGGCAGGGACCATTTCTCGAACTGGGCGGCCAGGATCAGGAACACCATGACGATGGCGAACACGAAGGCCTGCGCCGAGGAGGAGCCGGTCTGCTTCTGCTGGAAGGCCTGGCCGGTCCAGGCGATCTCGTAGCCGGCAGGCAGGGTCTTGGCGGCCACCTCCTCCACCAGGCGGATCACCTCGCCGGAACTCACGCCGGGCACGCCGTCGCCCAGGATCTTGGCGGCGACGAAGCCGTTGAAGCGTTCCACCTGTTCGGGGCCGACGATGTGCTTCACCGTGCTCACCGCCGCCAGGGGGATCATGGCGTTGCTGGTGGCGCTTTTCACGTAGACCTTGCCCAGGTCCTCCGGCTTCAGGCGGTAGGCGGCTTCGGCCTGCAACTGCACGCGGTAGACCCGGCCGGCCTTGTTGAAGTCGTTCACGTAGAGCGAACCCATGGTGCTTTGCAGGGTCTCGTAGATGCTGGCGATGGGGATGCCCAGGGAGAGGGCCTTGGCCTCGTCCACTTCCACGTAGAGCTGGGGAATGGTGGGCCGGAAGAAGGTATTGATGCGCGAGAACTCCTTGTGGCTTTGCAGGGCGGCCATGAAGTCCTGGACCACCTCGTTCAGCTTCATGGGGTCGCCGTCCACCTTGTTCTGCACGTAGACCTCGAAACCGCCGGCGGTGCCCAGGCCCATGATGGGCGGCGGGTTGAACACCAGGCCCAGGCCGTCGGGCAGCATCATGCCGGCCCCCATGAACTTGCCGGCCAGCTCGTCGGCGCCGGCCTGGCGCTCGCTCCAGGGCTTGAGGGGAATGAAGATGGTGCCGGCGTTGGGCTTGTTGCCGCCGCCGATGAGGTCGAAGCCGGACACCACGAAGGTGTGGGCCACCGCCGGGTCCCGGGTCATGGCCTGACGCATCAGTTCGCCGGTGGCGGCGGTGCGCTTCAAGGTGGCACCGTCCGGCAGGATCAGGGCGGAGATCAGGTAGCCCTGGTCCTCGGAGGGCACGAAGCTGCCCGGAACCATGCGGATGAGCCAGGCACCGCCGCCGATCACCAGGGCGAACAGCACCAGACCGACGATGCCGTGGCGCAGGGTGAGGCCCACGGTGGACACGTAGGATCGGGTGAAGGCGGCGAACAGCCTATTGAAGGGCCGGAACAGGGGCGATTCCTGGTGGCTGGGCTTGAGCAGCAGGGCGCACAGGGCCGGCGTCAGGGTCAGGGCCACCACGCCGGAGATGACCACGGCGATGGCCACCGTCACCGCGAACTGGCGGTACAGGGTGCCGGCAATGCCGCCCAGGAAGGCCACGGGGATGAACACCGCGCACAACACCAGGACGATGGCGATGACCGCGCTCTGGACCTCCTTCATGGCTTCCACGGCGGCGTCGAAGGGCTTGAGCCCTTTCTCGGCCATGAGCCGCTCCACGTTTTCCAGCACCACGATGGCGTCGTCCACGACGATGCCGATGGCCAGCACCAGGGCGAACAGGGTCAGGGTGTTGATGGAGAAGCCGAAGGCATAGAGGCCGGCGAAGGTGCCGATCAGGGACACGGGCACCGCCACCATGGGAATCAGCGTGGCGCGCCAGCTTTGCAGGAACAGGAAGACCACGCCCAGCACCAGCAGGATGGCGATGCCCAGGGTGTGTTCCACCTCCCGGATGGAGGCGCTGACGAAGCGGGTGGTGTCGTAGGGGGTGACGTAGCCGACGCCAGCGGGGAATTTCTTCTTCAATTCCTCCATCTTGGCGTTGACCCGCTGGGCGGTTTCCAGGGCGTTGGCGCCGGTCTGCAGGAACACGCCCAGGGCGATGGTGGGGCTGCCATCCAGGGCCACGCTCTGCTCGTAGCTGTTGGCCCCCAGCTCGATGCGGGCCACGTCGCGCAGGCGCAGCACACCGTCCGGGCCGCTGGCCCTGATGACGATGTCGCCGAACTGTTCCGGCGTCAGCAGGCGGCCCTTGGCGGTGACGGTATAGACCAGCACCTGGTCGGCCGGGGCCGGTTCCTGGCCCACCTTGCCCGCCGCGTTCTGGGCATTCTGGGCGCGGATGGCGGCGGCCACCTCGCTGGTGGTGAGGCCGAGCTGGGCCATGCGGTCCGGCTTCAGCCAGATGCGCATGGCGTAGTCCTGGGCACCGAAGACGATGACGTCGCCCACGCCCTTCAGGCGCTTCAGCTCATCGACGAGGTTGAGGCTGGCGTAGTTGGAGAGAAAAAGCGTGTCGTAGCGCTTGTCCCTGGTCTCCATGCCGATGACCTGGAGGAAGTCGTTGGAGCGCTTCTGCACGATGACGCCGTTGCGCCGCACTTCCTCCGGCAGGCGCGGCTCCGCCGCCTTCACCCGGTTGTTCACGTTCACCGAGGCCTGGTCGATGTTGGTGCCGACCTCGAAGGTGGCGGTGATGGTGACGGTGCCGTTGGCCGAGGCGGAGGAGTTGAAGTAGAGCATGCCCTCGACGCCGTTGAGCTGTTCCTCGATGGGCGCGGCCACGGTGCGCGCCAGGGTTTCGGCGGAAGCGCCGGGATAGGCGGCGGTGATCAGCACCGTGGGCGGCGCGATCTGGGGGTACTGGGAGACGGGCAGCACCTGCACCGCCACCAACCCGGCAATGACGATGATGATGGAAATGACCGCCGCGAAGATGGGCCGGTGGATGAAGAAGCGGGACATGGCGAGTCTCCGTCAGGCCCCTAAGGCCCGGTGGTTTTCTTCCCCCCTTTGAAAAAGGGGGGCTAGGGGGGATTTGACGACGTTGGCCTTAGGGTGGGGGGTGTGAATCCCCCCCTGCCCCCCTTTTCCAAAGGGGGGAGCCGAGCACACCAGTAGGCTTGAGAAATCGCGCATGACGCCCCTCAACCCTTGGGCGCGGGTTTGCCGGCACCCTCCGCGCCAGGCCCACCCATGCCCGCCGGCATCTCGCCCGGCTTGTGGGGCATGACCGGGGCGCCAGGCCTGAGCTTCATCAGATTGTCGACGATGACCTTGTCACCGGCCTGGAGGCCTCCCTGGATGACCCAGTCCTTGCCGTGCCACTCGCCGGCCTGGATAGGGCGGGGTGCCACCTTGTTGTCCGGCCCGGCCAGCATCACCAGCGTGCCCTGCTCCATTTGCAGTACCGCCGACTGGGGCACCAGGAAGACGCCGTCGCGCATGCCGGTGAGGACGCGCACCCGGACGAACTGGCCGGGCAGCAGGCGGCCCTCGCCGTTGTCGAACTCGGCGCGGAACTGCTGGGTGCCCAGAACCGGATCGATCTGGCTGGCCTGGAAGTTGAGACGGCCCTTGCGCGGGAACACCGAGCCATCCGGCAACACCAGTTCCACACCGGTAACGCTCTTGGGGTTCAGCCGGCCGCCGGGCAGCTTGGTGGTATCGCTCTCGGCCAGGCTGAAGCGCACCCACATGGGGTTGGACTGGTGGATGGCGGTGAGCAGGTTGTCCGTGCCCGCCACGATCAGGTTGCCCTCGGACTTCACCGCCCGGCCGGATTGGCCCGCCACCGGTGCGGTGACCGTGGACCAGGCCAGGTTCAGCTCAGCCTGGCGCAGGGTGGCCTCCGCCGCCTGAACCGCGGCGTGGGAAATGGCATCGTTGGCGGTGGCGTCGTCGTATTCCTTTCGGCTGATGGCCTGCTTGTCCAGCAGACCTTTGAGGCGGGCCGCCTCGCGCGCGGCCTGTTCTGCCTGGGCCTTGGCACCCACCAGGGCGGCCTTGGCCTGGGCCAGGGCGATTTCATAAGGCGCCCGGTCGATCTGGAACATAGGCTGGCCTTCCTTCACCGGCTCGCCTTCCTGATACAGCCGCTTGGTGATCACGCCGCCCACCCGCGCGCGGACCTCGGTCTCCTTGGCGCCTTCGGTCTGGGCCATGACTTCCACGGCGATGGGCACCCGGGTGGGCTGGGCCTCGATCACCGTCACCGGCAGGGGCGGCATCTGGCCGCCATGTCCACCGGGCTCCGCCGCGCCCTGCTTAGGCTCGGAACACCCCGTGAGTGCGGTGGCAACAAGCACGACGATCAGGCCGGGAAGGAGGCGCCAGGCGCCAGAGGACGCCGGTGATGTGAATGTGGCCGACATAGGTGGTCTCCGGGTGAGCTTGAGTGGAACACATTGCCGACGAGTATATACAATCGTGCATGTATGTAAAATAATCCAAATCGTCCACTTGAGAGGATAACGACGGATGAGAGTTCTACCTGCCCCGCACTGCATTTTCCTGAAGCATAACCGCTGGGCTGCCAGGATGATTCATGGCGCGTAAGACCAAAGCCGAGGCGGAATTCACCCGCCAGCAGATCCTCGACGCCGCGTTGCAGGTATTCCACGCGCGCGGGGTCAGTCGCACGACCCTGGACCAGGTGGCCAAGGTGGCAGGCGTCACCCGGGGCGCGGTGTACTGGCACTTCGCCAACAAGACCGAGCTATTCTTCGCCGTGCGCGAGCGGATTTCCCTGCCTCTCCTGGACAAGGGCCACAGCCTCATCCTGGCGGAGGATCTCGACGACCCCTTGGACGGCATCGAGCAAACCATCCAGGCCCTGTTCCAGGCCATCCTGGAATGCGAGAAGGTGCGGCAGATGTTCGAGATCATGTTCCTGCGCTGCGAATACGTGGACGACTTCACCGGTGTGCTGACAGAACTGAACAAGCCAGGCCTGGAATTCCTTGGTAAAGCCAACATCGCCTACCGGCGCGCCCAGGCCAAAGGCACCCTGCGACCAGACCTCGACCCTGAAGCCATGGCCTTGGACTCCTGGTCCTTCGTGCGCGGTCTGTTCCACCATCTGCTGGCAAGCCCCGATGATCCCGTCTGGCCGCGACGCATCCCGGCCATGATCCGCGCCCACATAGCCCTGCGGCGCAGGCAAGGTTGACCCGCCCGTCATGACCTCCTTGCCCTTACGCTCCCCCGAACTCCTCGCGCCAGCCGGTTCCCCGGCCATGCTTGACACCGCCTTCGCCTATGGCGCCGACGCGGTCTACGCCGGCCAGCCCCGCTACAGCCTGCGGGTGCGCAACAACAGCTTCAAGGATCTGGCCACCTTGAAGGCGGGCATCGACGCCGCCCACGGCCTGGGCCGCAAGTTCTACGTGGTGAGCAACATCTATCCCCACAACGCCAAGGTGAAGACCTACCTGGCGGACATGGCGCCCCTGGTGGAACTCGGGCCGGACGCCATGATCATGGCCGATCCGGGCCTCATCGGCCTGGTGCGCGAGCGCTGGCCGGGAATGCCCGTCCACCTCTCGGTCCAGGCCAATACCGTGAACCACGCCGCCGTGCGCTTCTGGACCGGGGTGGGCATCAAGCGGGTGATCCTGTCTCGGGAACTATCCCTGGAGGAGATCGCGGAAATCCGACAGGAATGCCCGGACACGGAACTGGAGGTGTTCGTCCACGGCGCCCTGTGCGTGGCCTATTCCGGCCGCTGTCTGTTGTCCGGCTACTTCAATCACCGGGATCCCAACCAGGGCACCTGCACCAATTCCTGCCGCTGGGACTACAAGGTGAAGGCGGCCGAGGAGAACGGTGCCGGCGACGCCGTGCCACTGAACCAGCGGGTCTGGCTGCTGGAGGAAGGCACCCGGCCGGGCCAGCTCATGCCCGTCGAGGAGGACGAGCACGGCACCTACGTGCTCAATTCCAAGGATTTGCGTGCCATCGAGCACGTGCAGCGGCTGGTGGAGATCGGCGTCGATTCCCTCAAGATCGAGGGCCGCACCAAGTCGCCCTATTACGTGGCCCGCACCTGCCAGGCCTATCGCCGGGCCATCGACGACGCGATGGCCGGGCGGCCGCTGGTGGTCGAACTGGTGCGGGACCTGGAGGGCTTGGCCAACCGGGGCTACACCGGCGGTTTCTTCCAGCGCCACCCGGACCGGGAATACCAGAACTACCTGCGTGGCGTATCCGAGTCGGCGCGCAGCCAGTATGTGGGCGACCTGCTGGGCTACGGCGATGACGGCTTGGCGGAGATCGCAGTGAAGAACCGCTTCGCGGTGGGGGACCGGCTGGAGATCATCCACCCGGCGGGCAATCTGCAAACGGTGGTGGAAGCCATGCGGGACCGGGACGGCCAGCCCACCGGGGTGGCGCCGGGCAGCGGCCACCGGGTGCGCGTGGCCTTGCCGCCGGGTTGCGAGGGGGCCTTCCTCGCCCGCTTTATCTGATCCGGTCGAGGGCGCCGGCCGGGCGTTTCGCCAGCAGGTCCGTAGCCATCTTCTGGGCCTTGACCAACTGCTCCTCGTTCAGGGTATTGGAGACCATGCCGCGCCAGTCGCCGGACACCGCATGGCCCAGGCGGGCCGCCACATCGAAAGCCGCGAAGGCCTGGATCGCATCCTTGGGTACCACCACGCCGCGGTGATAAATCTGGCCCAGGGCGAAATAGGCGTCGGCGATGCCCTGGTCGGCCGCCTTCTTGTACCACTTATAGGCCTCGGCCAGATTGGCCGGCGTACCCTGCCCCTGTTCCAGCATCAGGCCCATCTGGTATTGGGCCAGGGCGTGGCCGCTTTCCGCCAGGGGCACGACCAACCCGAAGGCTTTGGGATAATCGGCGCAACCATAGACGTGGATGACCTTGTCGAAGGCATCCTCCTCGGCCCGCGCCGGCAAGGCCCAAGCTAGCAGAGCGGCCAGCGCGACGATCCCCATCTTCCTCATGACTCAGTCCTCCTGGTGGCGCCAAACCCGCTCAGGTTGGCTTGGCGTTGGTCCGCCGAGATCATAAAAGTTTTTCCGGCCGGTGGCTCAGAACATCAGGGGGCGCTCAGCGCTGAGCGCACTCCAGCCCCGGGCCAGGCGATACAGCACCCATACACCCACACCCAGCATCAGGGCGATGGCCACGGGAATGCCAATCAGCGTTAACGCCAGCATCAATGCGACGATCACCCACAGCAAGGCGAACCAGAACGTCCTCAATTGCCAGCGGAAATGGGACTCCAGCCAGGAGCCGCGCACCTCGCCCTGGTTCATGTAATTGAGCACCACGGCGATGATGGACGGCCAGCCGGACAGGAAGGCCGTGACGATGAAGGCGGCGCTCACCAGCCCGGTCACGGCGCTGAAGACGTGCAGCCCATACATGACGTGGGCGAGCTTGATCACGCTGTCCCTGGGTTGGAGGTTGGGAACGGATGCGTCCGGCATGGCTCGGTCCTTCAAGAGGAAACGTCGCCATCATAAGCAATTCGCCTCCGCCACGAACCCGCCCGCGTGCACCAGCAGCGCGCGCATCGCCCATTCGGCGTGCACTCCGGGACGATCAGACAGGCGGCCATGGCTGCCTGTGCGGCGCGTAAACCATAAATAACCCCATGTTTCAAATGAACAATTCTTCGAAAACCAACTGCCATGCCGCATTGGTACGGTTATTGCGACGCTGAGATCGAGCCCCACTGTACCCGGCGCGATCCATGGCCCGCGGGAAAAGGAAGGAGGATGTCATGAATCTTCGATCGCTGATGTTCATTCTGGCGCTTGGGATCAACGCGCCAAGCGGCGCCGGCATGGTCTGTCCGCCGCTGATGACGGAAAAGGAATGCACGGACCATGCCCACACCCTGTCCCGCCTCCCACCCGGCGAAGAGCGCGAGGCCTACTTGGTGGCCCATGCCAAACTGTTGCGGGAGCGAGAGAAAGCTTGCAGCTGCTCCAATTATCACCTTGCCGCACTTCGCTCAGCGCCGGTTAGCCACCCTGCTGCCCTTCGCAATCGCTTCTAGGTACGATACGTTCTTAGAGCGCGTGCACGTGGATGCGGGTACTTTCGCACTCCACCACTTGTCCGGCCCGAATCTTCGCTGTCTTGCGGCTCTCTTGGCAGCCGTCTACCTTGACCACGCCACTTGCGACCAAGGCCTTGCCCTGGCCTCCGCTACCGGCCAGGCCTGCCAGCTTGAGCAGGTTGCATAGCTCCACGTATTCGCCGGCAAGGGGAAAGTTGACAGTCGGCATGACGATCCTTTGCGCGGTCAGTGGGGAAAAGGTAGCAGCACCTGCGGTTCAACCTGGACAGTGGCCGCGCCGTCCGTGATCCAGATGTGCCCGTCCTCAATACTGCATTGCAGCCTCATAGTGCGGTTGGCCATCAACGCCAAGGCCTGGGTGGATGCCTGGGGCAAAGTTAAGACTCGCAGGTTGGCCTGTCGCTCCAGTTTGCCTTTGGCCTGTTGCCACCAGACGTCCGCTTGGCGGCCTCCATAACTGAGGACGGCCACGCGGCCCGCCCGTCCACAGGCCTTGCGGATCCACTTCTCATCGGGCAAACCGACATCGATCCACAACTCGATGTGCCCGGTAAGATCCTTGCGCCACAGATCCGGCTCGTCGTCCACGCACAGGCCCTTGCCGAAGCCCAGTCCCTCTTCGGCGAAGAGTACGAAAGCCAGAAGCCGGACCATCATGCGCTCGTCGGTTTCCGAGGGGTGTCGGGCCAGGGTCAGGCTGTAATCCGCGTAGTGGTTGCGGTCCATGTCGGCGATCTGCAGATCGGCCTTGAAGATGGTTGCTTTGAGGGCCATGAAGGATGAAAAACAATACCTGAGTAAATTACTTGAATTTTATGAAGAGGCGGCTAGGCTGAAACCAGCCCGGCTGCAGAGCCGGTGCCGAGTACCCCGAAAGGTAGGAGGATGTCATGAAAACACTGTCTGTAGGTTTGTTCACGCTCGGGCTTGCCTTGGCCAGCCCCTTGCAGGCCGAGGAAATGGAATGGTCGATCCGCGTCATGCACGGCGAGTATGACCTGTCGGCGACCCTGGCGGCGCGGGAAGTCGGCGAGGCGATCGAATGGGATCTGGCGCTGGCATCAGCCGCCCTACCCTGCGAACCCGGTTTCCAGATCATCTGACCACCGGCGCGACCGCCTCGGGCATGGGTACGCCCCATGCCCTATTGAACCAGCCTCAGCCGTCCAGGCGCGCGGATACCTCCTGGACCAGCACCCAGGGTGCGGCCACCACGGCCCAGAACTCGCTCTGTGCGGCATGCCAGGCCTGCGCATCCTCGGCGGTGGCACGGGCGATGCGCCCGTCAGCCAGCCAAGCCTGCACGGCCTTGCCGTCGTCCTGCGCCATGGCCAGGGCCACTTCCACCAAGTCCAGTTCGCCAGCCACCTTGACCACCACCCCGCGGGCAAAGTGGCGCTCCAGTTCCCTCCAGGCCAACCGGCCGGTTTCGGCGTAGAGCTTGGCGCGCAGGATATCGTCGTCTCGGGTCATGACTGAGGAGCAGGCTTCGGGAAGCGGGGATTCTAGTCCGCCCCGCGTGGAACCGCCGAAAGGATGGGAACAAGCGTGGATGGGTGCTTCCCGCAAGCGCCTGGCCTGGCTTATCTAGTCGGCTTGCCGTGCTTGCCGCCGCGCGGCGGAGGCGACGCATCCACCGGCGCAGAGCATCCGCGCCGGTCATTGCCCTTGCCCGCGCGCCGGTCATGGTTGGGGTTGCGCCGATCGAAGTGGGGTAGCCGCCGGTCACCGTCTCGCGCAACCTCCGCAACTTCGGGACGCTCGACGCCGCCGGAGACCGAACGGCTCCATTCCTGCATGAATTCAACCTGGTCGATTTCCTCGACCTGGATATCTTCCATGGCCGGATGGGCAACGGCCTTGCTCCCCCTGTCTTCTATCCTGGGCGATGGATAGTAGAGCCTTCGCGCTTCAGAATCTGGCAACAACCTGTCGTTCAGCTTGAATAAACGGCCAATCCTCCCCAGGACGGACAAAATACTTTTCTTGTTTCTCATTGGATTGGTCGATGTAAGCCTGCGGTTTTCTCTTGAGTGCTATTCCGGAACCCATCTGGTGATCCAAATATAGCAATTGTTCTGCCGCCGCCGCAGCCCGGCTGCATTGATCCATGCCTGCCCCACACACGCTTTGCTCGGTCGGGAGCATCCTCATCCAGCCGCATGCTCGATCCACCCCAGCGCCCGCAGCACCTCGACGAAATCCGCCGCCAGCGGCGCCCGCAGAAAGAGCGGCTCACCGCTCACCGGATGCGTCAGCCCCAGCGTCACCGCCGCCAGCAACAACCTCCGGCAGCCGAACAAATCCCGGAACAGGCGATTGTGCCGGCCCTTGCCATGGGTGGCGTCGCCGATGATGGGATGGGCGATGTGCTTCATGTGCCGGCGCAGCTGATGCCGGCGGCCGGTCAGGGGCGCCAGTTCCACCAGGGCGTAGCGGCTGCTGGGGTAACGGTCCACGCGGTAGGGCAATTCCGCGCGCGCCAGGCATCGGTAGCGGGTGACGGCAGCCCGGGCCGTGCGTCCAGCCGAAAGGCCGGCGTAGGTGTCGGCCAGGGGTGCCAGGGGATGGTCGACCACTCCCGCCTCAGGCGGGTAGCCGCGCACCACCGCCAGGTAGCGTTTCTCCACGTCGCCCTGCTCGAACTGCTCGCTCAAGGCCCGGCCGACCCCGCGTTCCAGCGCGAACAGCAGCAAACCGGAGGTCCCCTTGTCCAGACGGTGGACCGGATACACCGGCCGCCCGATGCGGTCCCGCAGCAACTGGAGCGCGAACCGGGTTTCATGGCGATCCAGATCGCTGCGATGCACCAGCATCCCCGCGGGCTTATGCACTGCGATCAGCCAGTTGTCCCGATACAGGATGGGAAGGGCACCGGGGCCGCCGACCGGCAACTTATTTCCTTCCCTTGCAGGAGAATTTCTCGGACAGGGCCTTGGTCAACACCGTGCCCGCCGGTTGGGATTGGGCCTCAGGGTGGGCTTCAATCCATTCAACCACGGCCGCCGCGGCCTTCTCCTTGTCGCTGTCCTCCAGGCAGAAGCCCGGCTTGCCGTAATGGCGCGCCGCATCGAGGTAGCCGTTCAGATAGCTGTGGCACATCACCGACAGGGCCTTCACCTTGTCAGCCCCCTTGCACATGCGCAGGACAACGCTGCCGTCATTGCCACGCGCGCCCTCGGCCCGGGCGCCCTGTGCCATCAGCAAGCCCACCAGGGCGGCCAGCAGACCCAGGTGAACGGTATAGCCGGAAATCTCATGTCGCATCGGATGACCAGCGAATCAACGGGTAACAAGGTTTTGATTGTATGCGTGCCGATGGCATCGTTCAGTGCATCGGCGTAACTTTCCCCGTGGGCGGCCCCTCGCCTCCCGGCATGAAGGAGGGCATGGCGCATGAACGAGCAGGCAAGGATGCTGCGGGACATCCTCCGGGAAGTGGAGATGACCCGTGCCTACATCCGCAAGGACGCCCTGGATACGCGGGTGATGGCTGCCATGGCAGCGGTGCCTCGGGAAGCCTTCGTGCCCGAGCCGCTGCGCCATCGCGCCCTGGACAATGGCCCGCTGCCCATCGGCCACGGCCAGACCATCTCCCAGCCCTACATCGTCGCCCTGATGACCGACCTGCTGCATCCGCAGATTGGCGACACATTACTGGAAATCGGCTGTGGCTCCGGCTACCAGGCGGCCATCCTGAGTCGGCTGGCGAAACGCGTCCACAGCCTGGAGATCGTCCCGGCGCTGGCGGCTGAGGCGGCCACCCGGTTGGCATCCCTGGGATACGACAACGTCGAGGTGCGTTGCGCCGACGGTTATGGCGGCCTGCCGGAACACGCGCCCTACGACGGCATCATCGTCACCGCTGCCGCGCCGCACGTGCCGCCCGCCCTGACGCAACAACTCAAGCCCGGCGCCCGGCTGGTCATCCCGGTGGGCCCGGCGGGCTGGTCGCAGGTGCTCAAGATGCTGGAGAAGCGCACCGATGGCGGCATTGACGCATGGGACGTGCTCGACGTCTCCTTCGTGCCCCTCACCGGCCCCGGCTGCGATCGGATGTGATCCCGGGCGCGGGCTACTTGCCGTCGCCGACCACGACCTTGTTGACGAAGAGGATGCTCGGGAAGGTCCGCTTCAGGCTCTTGCTGTAGAAATCGTTCATCACCATGCCCTCGTCGAAGCGGATCACGTCCCCCGCCTTGACGGCGATGGCGTTGGACGCCAGCCAGATCGTGTTCTTGCCCTGGGAAGCTTCGATGTAGGTGTATGGGGGCGCCTTGAGGGTGCTCAGCACCTTGGCGGTCTGGGTGAGCTTGAGCTCCGGGCGCATGCCGGCATGGGGTTTTGCCGGGGTGGCGGGCTCGGCGGCGAAGGCGGTGGTCGAAACCACAAGGGCGATCAGGGCGAGAACAGCTTGCATGGGTAGACTCCAAGGGAAATGCCGGTCGGCGGCTCGGCATGATACCCGTTCCCCGCCCATCCCCCGTCCGTTGGGAAACTGCGGGCCAGGGCAGAAAAGAAAACGCCCGCCGGTAGCCCGGCGGGCGTGATCACCATGGAGAAACGGCGGCTGTCAGGCGGCTGCCGCCTCGCCCTGGGGCAGTTGCACGGGCCGGGTTTCCCGCCTGCCGATGGTCAGCAGATCCCAGACCAGCAGCACGAAGCCGGCGGTGAACAGCCAGCCGCCGATCTGGCGCCAGGACATGGCCTGGGTGAACCAGCGGTGAGCCTGGCCGGCGAAGTAGCCCATCCAGGTGGAGCCCTCGATGGCGCGCTCGATCTGGGACTGCTCGTAGCCGGCGATCAGCAGGGCCATGACCATCATGATCATGCCGGCATGCAGCAGGAAGATCGCCCATTTCCACTTCCAGGCGCCCACCAGGTTGCCGCTCATGTACACGCCGCCGCGCCATTGCTGGATGGCCATGTAGAAGAAGGCGATGACCATGGTGGCGTAGGCGCCGAAGAAGGCCAGATGGCCGTGGGACGCGGTCCACTGGGTGCCGTGGGTGTACAGGTTGATCTGCGGCAGGGTGTGCATGAAGCCCCAGACGCCGGCGCCGAAGAAGTTGCCGAAGGCCTGGGCGATGATCCAGGCCAGGGCCGGGTTGTTGCTGCTTCTCAGCTTGTGGTGGCCGGCGTCGAACACCGCGTGCACCACCATGGCCACCAGGGGGATGGGCTCCAGGGCGGAGAAGAAGCCGCCGATGGTGAACCAGTACTCGGGGGTGCCGATCCAGAAGTAATGGTGACCCAGGCCCAGGATACCGGAGCCGAACATCAGCGCCACTTCGATGTACAGCCAGGTTTCCACGATCCTGCGGCGCACGCCCATGGTCTTGATCAGGCCATAGGCCATCAGGCAGCCGACCAGCACTTCCCAGGTGGCCTCCACCCACAGGTGGATCACCCACCACCACCAATGCTGGTCCATGGAGATGTTGGGGGTGTACCAGGTACCGGCCAGGTACAGGCCGGCCAGGGCCACGAGGTCCAGCACCAGCACGCCGGCGATGCCGGAGAACCTCCCCTTCATGAAGGTGGCGGCGACGTTGTAGAAGAAGGCCAGCACGCACACCACGATGCCGATATCGGCCCAACGCGGCGCCTCGATGTACTCGCGGCCTTCGTTGATGAGCCAGATCGACTTCATTTCACCCGGTCCCACCTGCACCAGCAGATACACCAGCACCACCACCACCACGGCCAGGGTGAAGATCCAGAAGATCAGGTTCCCCAGGCCGAGCCCGACGACGGGGGTTCCGGCTTCGTCCTCCAGCATCCAGTACACCGAGCCGATGAAGCCGAACAGCAGCCAGACCACCATGGCGTTGATGTGCAGCA
>Ga0233425_10005966_pt1 | contig 18594 bp, 18 predicted proteins | sample Watercolumn_Towu_2_FD_181712 | JGI IMG/M metagenome (GOLD analysis project Ga0233425, IMG submission 181712) | Freshwater microbial communities from Lake Towuti, South Sulawesi, Indonesia - Watercolumn_Towuti2014_140_MG | ecosystem: Environmental > Aquatic > Freshwater > Lake | place... | reverse complement strand
CACCATCATGTAGTCGCCGCCGGCTCCGTGCGAAATGCGCCTTGGCTTGCGAGTCCAATGGATGCCATCGGGACTGACGTCAAGATACTGCCCGATGATCGCACGTGCCTGCTGTTCCGCCTCCTTGGTCACGTGGGGGTATTTGTCCGGGTAAGCATACGCCCACATGCGATGGTCCTGCATATTGGCAATGAGCTTATACCGCCGCATCGGATCGGGATCGTCGTCGTCGCGAACCACGGTGAGGCCATCGAGATTGTTGACGACGCCGAGGACTTTTCCGTCCTCGCTGATCGCCGGCAGGCCGATGTTGCGACGGGCCAGTTCTTCATCGACGAGGTTCTTGCCGTCCGGCGCGCAAGTGTAGAAGAGGTTGTTCCGCTTGCTTCCACGAAATTCAACGACTCCGAGGTCCGGCTTCTCCCAGTGAATTCCGTCGCGGCTCTCGGCGTAGGCGTAGCCGCCCCGATCAAGCTCGTCCGGCTTCCGTTCGGTGTTGAACGCGAAGTACCACATCCGCAATAAGCCGTCCGGTTCGACGATTACGCTTCCCCACGCTTGCGCCCGTTCTCCTTCCCAGGGTCGATCGGCGACGAGCACCGGGTGGGGATGCTTTTTGGGACGGTTGATCTCCAGCGCAACGTCCTCGGCAATCGCCAATTCGTCGCGATTGAGAAACAAGTGCAAGTCGGCATCGAGATGATTGGAGGTGCGGATTTCAGTGGCGTCCGCCGCGGCTTGAGCCGCCGAACTTCGCCGCGACGCGCTGCCGCCGACCACCACGACTCCCGCGGCCGCCGCGGAAGCCAGAAACGTGCGACGAGAAACAATCATCCGGGATTTCCCTTCTTGGGTTGAACCAAATTGAACCTGGAACCGCTTCAGGCACGTTTCGCTCGCCATCTTAACATCTCCCCCGTGTCCAATGAAGCGCCCGGTGAAGCGAGAAAAGGGGGCAGGACGCTGCGTCCCCCTTACTTCCGGCTGTGGGCGCGACCCAATACTCCATGTCAGGTTGCTCGCCAGCCGCCAACGTCTGTGCCGCCACGCGAACACGCTCGCCAGATAGGAGTTTACCGCCCGTATGACGAACATCTTGTCCGTCGCTCCTGCCTCGACGGACTGGAAGTCCGTCGTACGGTAAGAAGCCATCCGCCGCTCGCCTTATGGCGTCTCCCACCGCACATCCTCCAAGTGCGACATTCCGTCTTCGCCTCCTGAGTGCCATCGCGGCACGCGACGGCCTTTTATCTCCCCACATTCCGCCACAACCGCAGTTCATTCGTCCCCCGTTCCGCCGTGGCGGCGATGTCGAGGCGTTTATTACCGTCGGCATCGAAAATGATGATCTGATTCGCGCGTCGCCAGGCGTCTTTCAGCGGATGCTTTTTCCATGTTCCTTTTGGGTCGCCGGGGTTCTCGAACCACGCGACCGAACCGGGATCGCCCCAGCCGGTGGCGGCCACATCGAGATCGCCGTCGCCGTCCAGATCGCCGGCGAACGCTTCAAATCCCTGCGGCATCGTGCCGATGACATGTTTCGTCCACGCTTTTCCCTGGCCGAGATTTTCGTACCAGGCCACGTGATGCGTGTTTTCCACGGTGTCGGGCAGATTGAATCCCAGCGCCATGATGATGTCGGCATCCTTGTCGCCGTCCATGTCGATCGCGTGACCATGCGTCGGGCCGGGCGATTTGTCGTCGACGACGTGGCGAATCCACGACTTGGCGTTGAGATCCGCGGGCTGCTCGTACCAGACCGTCATGTTGTCGACTTTGGCGGTGCCGAGCAGATCGAGCTGGCCGTCGCCGTTGAAATCACCCAGGCGGACGTTGCGGGTCTCTTTGATATCTTCATCGATGAGCCGTTTCGGCCATTCCTGGTCGTACTTGCCGGGACCGGGATTCTCGAACCAGGCAAAATGATTGCCGACCCATGCCGAAGCGGCGGCATCCAACCGGCCGTCGCCGTTGATGTCGACCAACACCACGTCATACGCGCGATGCAGATCGGTGGTGATGACGTGCCGTTTCCAGTTGTCGCGAACTTTCGGTTGCCCGCCGTGCTCGAACCAGATCAGCGCTCCCTGCTGGTTCTTGACGACGGCGATGTCGGGCCGCCGGTCGCCGTTGATGTCGCCGAGACAGTGCCGCTCGAACCAGCCCCCTTCACTCTGGCCGACGTGGTGTTTCTGGAACTTGCCGTGGCCATCATTTTCATGCCAGAAGAAGAAGCCCCGATCGGTATCACAACTGGTGAGGTCGAGATCGCCGTCGGCGTCGAGATCGGCGGCTCCCACGGCGAAGGCATAGCCATAACCGTCGGCAACCCGTTCCTCCGTGAACTGGATTGGCGGAGCCGCCGCAACTCCAGCGATGAACTGCGAAAGACTGAGCACCAGCGCACAACACTCGCAACGCATGGGAATTCTCCGATGTGGTTCGTGACGACTCGGTCAGTTGAAGAGTTTCAAGGCCGGCGAATACCGAAGCGGGATCTCGTTTGTGCCTCGATTCCCGCAGCCAGGTCATGCCCGATTCGCAAGGCTTCGGTCGCTCGCGTGCCACTATAGAAATTAAGGTAGCGTCCGGCCAAATCCGAACGTCCGTTCTGGAACAGCGTTTCGGCCGTCTCCGCGACGAAGCCCTGCTCGGCAATCAGTCGTGACTCGAAGCCGGCGAGCGTTTCCGTCACGGTCGGCAGAAAAACGTCGCGGTGTTCGTCCATCAGATAGAACAGCCGCTTGAAGACTTGAAAGGCGTAGTGCGTCGATTCCAACCCGCGCTGTGGAGCGTCTTGAAACTTGGCGGCTTCATCCTCGGTGAGGTACCGATGCCGAGCGAACTCCGGCGGAACTTCATCGCTGCCGAGATACCACGGGACGAACGGGGCGGTGAGCGGCGATGTCGGCGCGACCCACAGTATTCCGAGTTCGGGTCTCACCTTTGGCCGCAGTTGCGCAATTTGGCCGTAGCCAGCGGTCTCGCGCGTGACTTCGACCGCGCGTACGGCCGCCATCATATCGGCCAGCGTGATCTTGCCTCGCAGTTTTTGCAGCCGTTGCTCCATCAGTTCAACCAGTTCATGCCGCATGAGGCCGTCGCCATAAACCTTGTTGACGTTGAAGGGCTGGTTGGCCTTCGGATCGTACCAGCCTTGCTCGACGGCGAACGAAATCAGGTTCGGCGAACCCATGAAATCCGGGTGCTTCAAGTATTCGGACGGAATCTCGCCGATGTAGCCGGGACGCGAAACGCGGATCGCGTCCGAACCAAGCCGCTCGGCGACCCACAGTCTTTTTCCGCCGGCGAAGTTAATCAGCACCCAGCCCTCGTTGGCATCGGCGAACAAGTGCGAGTTGCCGCCGTAGTCGGCGTAACCAAATTGGTCGATCAAATCGCCGACGATCCGCGCGGCTTCGCGGGCCGTATTGGCTCGTTCCATCGCGATGCGGGAAAGGTCGCTGTAGTTCAACCCGTGCTGCGGCTTCGGAGTCATCTTGCGCAGCTCGTCGCGCGACGGCGACCAGATGTCGCGTGCGGCGACGTGATGCTCATTGAGTCCGCCGTTCGTCAGTGGCGCGGGGAACCCGGCGAAGGCCGAGTAATTCATCGTGATGTACTTGGCTGTCGTACGGACCTGCGGAATATCGATCAATTCGCCCGGGTAGCTGGCTTTCTCGGTCGCTCCGACTTTGATCGTGGCTCCCGCCGGATGCTCGCGCCGCGGGACAATCTCCAGCCAATGGCTCGAGGGCTCATCGCCGTACCCGCCGAGAAACACGCTGCCATCGGCGGTGCAATTCTTCCCGACATAGATGCCGTAGCTGGCGTGAACGGATTCGAGTGGAAAGAGGAGACAAATCACTGAAACCAAGATGCATCGCATCTGCTGCTCCTTTGACATTCAGACATCCCAGGAGTCCGCTCCGGGTCGCTCAGAATTCGATAACGCGATTCTCTCGGGCCGATCGCTCCGCCATCAGCACAGCCTGCACAACGTCGCGGGATTCCTGCGGTGTGATGACGCTCGGCGATTCGCCCGCGGCGATGCACTTGAGAAAGTAGTCGAGCTCTTCCTTGAGATAGCCGCGCCGCAGCCCATGCACTTTGGGCCAATACGTCGATTGCGGAAAACTCAAACCAGCTTTGGTCAGCAACGTATAGTGGCTGCCAGAGTTGTCGATGTAGATCGCTCCCGCCGTGCCGACGATCTCCATGCGCGCGTCGATCGCGAACGGAGCGTTCTCCGGCAGACACCAGACATTCTCGATCACGGCGATCGCGCCGTCATCGAGGCGGAACATCGCCCAGCCCAAGTCGTCGTGAGGCAAGTGCGGTCGTGTGTTCGACGTCATGGCGAAAACGCTCTTTGGCTTGGCTCCGGTGTACCACAGCATCAGATCGAGATCATGCACGCCGTCTCCGAACAGCGCACTGATCTTGGGGAGATGACTTTCGGTGATCCACTTCGCGAGGTTCCGCCGAGCGTGCAGGCTGACGATCTTCCCTAGTCGTCCGGCGGCGATCTCTTCCTTGGCGAGCGCATAGACCGTATCGAAGCGACAAACGTGCCCGACCATGAACGCGCGCTTCACTCGCGCGGCTTGCAACTCCGCGAGGATTCTGTCGCAGGCTTCGACGCTGTCGGCCATTGGTTTTTCGAGGAACAGATGCTTGCCAGCTCGAATCGCCGTCAGCGTCGGTTCCAAGTGATCGCCGACGTGTGTGACGATCGACACGAGGTCAATGTCTGTGTCTGCCAGCATCTCACGGTAATCCGTGAACGCCTTCGGGACCTGGTACTTCGCGGCGATTTCTCGCAGCCGATCCGGACGACGTGTGCAGATCGCGGTCAGCTCCGCCTGCGGAAGCTGTTGGAGTGTGTCCACATGATGCTCGCCGAACCAGCCCAGCCCAATCACGCCACAACGAATGCGATTCATGAGCACTCCTTTGGTGAACTCGACAACCGCCACGCTCCGATTGTTCCAAGCCCTTCGTGGCCTCGCCAGGGAAGGGATTCCTTCGATCGGCATCCCGTTGACTCGGTTCGGTGTCCGAGCCTTGGTAAGGAGTCGTGCCGTCAAAAAAGTTCCATCAGCGGCTTGCCCTCGGACAACAGGTTGTAGGGGCGGTTCTGGTTGTCGATGGCTTCCAAGTCGTGGATCCCCATCGCGTGATAGATGGTGTGGACGATGTGCTCCGGTCCGACCTGACGCTCCGCCGGATAGGCGCCGATCTTGTCGCTGGAACCGTAGACTTGTCCGCCTCGAATGCCGCCGCCGGCCAGGAGCGCGGTTTGGCAGTGCGTCCAATGGTCGCGGCCCGGCTCCGCGGCACCGCTGCCTCCCGAGCGCGGATCACCCAGTTTCGGCGTGCGCCCCATTTCGCTCGTGACCACGACCAGCGTCTGGTCCAACAGTCCGCGCGTGTGCAAGTCGTCGAGCAACGCGGCAAACGGTTGGTCAAACTGCGGCAGCAAGTAATCCTTGAGGCAGGAAAAATTCTTCCAGTGCGTGTCCCACGCGCCGCCGAGACAGCCGCGCTTCTTGTCTTCCTCGTAGTCGTGGTACCAGTAGACCGTGACAAACGGCACGCCCGCCTCGACAAGCCGGCGCGCCATCAGCATGCTCATCGCGTTGACAGTGTTGCCGTATTTCTGCCGCACCGACTCCGGCTCGCGCGACACGTCAAAGGCTGTTTTCGATCCCTGGGATGTCAACAGTGAAAGTGCCTTGCGCTGGTGCAGTTTGTAGTCTCGCACCGATGCGCTGCCATCCAATTCCCGCTCAGCATCACTGATCGTCTTCAAGAGCTCGTGGCGATTCTGCAGCCTTTCGGCCGTCACCTCGCCTTCCAGTGTCAGTGCCGGACTGCGAAAGTCGAGCGGCGCTGCATGCTTGCCTTCGACGTACAGAGGATCGTGCTGCACGCCCAACCGAGCGGCAATCGCCCCCGGACGATGGATGCCGTTTTCTCCGGACTTTGTCGGCAGCCAGACGAGCGACGGCAGCGATGGATGCGCGGGCAACTTATGAGCCACCACCGAGCCGACAAATGGCCAGTCATCCGGCTGAGCCAGCCGAGAATTGGGAAACGATTCTCCCGGCGGATGCCCGGTCAGATTGTAGTAGTACCCCGGATGATGGTCATTCGGCCCGCGGCCGTGCTGTCCCAAAGACCTCACCAATGCCAGGTGATGCGCCTGCCGCGCCAAATGCGGCAGATGCTCGCACAGGTCAATGCCGGGCGCCGAGGTGGAAATGGACTGAAAGTCTCCGCGAATATCACGCGGTGCATCGGGCTTCATGTCCCATAAGTCGACGTGCGACGGCCCGCCATTCAACCAGATTAGAATTGTGGACTTTGCCGTTGCTCGACTGGCCGTCGGCGTCTCCTTCATGGGAGGCACCGCGAGAACCGTTGGCCCGCACGCCGCCGCCGCGAACCCAAGGCCCGATGCGACCAGAAATTCCCGGCGATGGATGGCATTGCGTTCCATTTTGCCATGTATTCGGCCAGTCCGCCAGCTCGGTATTGCCATGGTTTAGCTCGCTAGGTCGTTGTCTTCTGTGTTGGGACATCCAAATAGTCGTGTCACACATTGCTCAAGGTTCAATTGGCTAATTGCGAACTCCAGACGCCGAATCGTATGGAGGCGAGAACCAAATGAGGCAACCACATGAGGGACAGGGCGCATTTCCAGGAGGTCGTGAAAGCTCCAATTGCAGCTCAAAACCGCAAATTGGACAACGGTTGTGATCAGCTTAGCGGATGGTTAACTCCACCACGGTTTCGGTGTCGACGGCAACCCAGGCTTCTTCACGAACTTGGTCCACGCTCACTTCGACTCTTCCCAGCGGGGCCTCGACCGAGGCGATGCCGTCGTCTCCGGTGACGGCCGTCGTTCCACCTCAGACAAACCCGCAGCCGCGAACAACCACTCGCTGGCTGACACCGGGTCGGCCGTTGCGGTGCGTGAGAATCACAGTGAGCGTCCCTTTCAACAGGACGTCGTCTTCTAGTGGTGACCAATCTGACATCTGTACACCTGCATGAAACTGGTCTGGCCATCGTACAGCCAACTCCTTGCGAGTAAAACAGATTTTTGTCGGAATACAATCATTCCCGCATCCCTATCAAGGGCTACTTCGACGCGATCGATCAGGATCTGCTGATGGAGGGAGCGGGGCTGACTCGACCGTTCGAGAATCGAAGAAAAATCCGTTTGCAGTCAATTCCGAAAACAAAATCGCCATTATGGGGGAGGCGAATTGGAAGGCCCATCGATAGTTCCAATCATCCACCACACTTCCGTTGGAGGATCGAGCCAATTGACTAATCGTTCGAGGGGTCCAGTGTCCGGCGACGATTGGATGACCGTTGAGGCTTCGATGAGTGGGAGTTCTGAGTTTAGGTCGATGTTGGCGGCCTTGTTGCGTTGCTGTATTGGTGTCTGGGTCGCTGATGCACGCCCAAAGCGCCACCAAACGATGGCGACGAAAATGCCCGCCATTCCGGCCAGTGCCATTAAAGCAGAGGCGATGCCACGCCGTATCGCGCGAACTCCTATGGGGCAGTCACGAGTCAAAATCGTCCCGTCACTCCGGCGGAAAAGTCGGACGCAGACGCTGCCCACTTGGTCCGACAGAAACGACTCGGCTTCGTCCTTGGACATTTCGGCGATGTTGTAGACCTTCTTGCGACATTGCTCGCAATAGCGAATCCGCTGGTCACCCGTCATGCCTTCCCAAGAAGCTGGACATGGTGATGCAATCGAGATGACATCCAGTGAAACGCGCGGATTCTCGGCGACGAGTTTTGTCATTGGACTTCTCCCCACGAGAATGGCGACGGATCGATTTTCTTCGTCCACCAAGTACCCGGCGCAACCGGGGTCTTTCGGCAGGCGATCGAACGACCAAATTGCCAACCAGAAGCACGGACCACGAGCAACGATCCGATCATGAGTCCGGCGTGCGCCAATAGCCACAGCGAAAGCGGCATTGCCTCTTCGGGACGCTTGCCGACGTAGGCGACAACTGCGCCCAAGAGTCCAGCCACCAATGCGACCACGGGAATCGTGAACAGCCAGCGACGCCTTACTAAGACAGCCCAAAGCGCAGCAAGGGCCACGATAGCCAGCGCACAACCTAATTCACAAAGTACAAAGGTCCGTTGTTCGACTGCCTCGGTTGGCATATGTGCTCGAGCCCGCTGAATCGACCACATTCCAATGGCGGCCAGTGTCGTGAGGCCAATAAGCGATTTCAACGAGAAGTGGAATGGGCGCGCCCGAATGAGATGCTCAGCACGAATGGCGAATCCAAATCCGCGACAAGCGATGAGCGCAATAAGAATTGCAATCGACTCAACCAATGCCAGCCGCAATGCAAAGAACTCCGAATGTCGACCCAGTACCACGTTCTTTGACGATTCGATGCTCACAAACAGGAGCAGGCAAAGTGCAATTGCAAGGATGCGAGACCACCAGCGTTGTCCAGGTGTCATGATCCAAAAGACGAGCAATGCAACCTGGCTGAAGATCAGCGCTTCGATGATAAAGACTGCGGCTGGCGAAGTTGTGGACCTAGACATCGAGACCGTTCGAGCCACAATGTGCACGACTGGCAAGAGTAGCAGATTCATTTCCCGCAGGCCGCGCAGCGCTTGGGTAGCACGAATGATCTCGCTCCTCACTACTTGGACGCGGGCCGAATTGTTACCGTTTCCCGACGTCACGTAACTGGATGTAGCTATTCTACGGATCGTGTTCCAATTTCGTTCAGAACGGGTACGGATCAATGGACCGAAGCGCTTCCTCGGAGAAATATCGCCCCTGCGCCGCGAAGGAAACGGCTGCCGGCAAGCCCGTCCAAGCGGACCTGCGAGCGTACGGAAGGTGTACGATGGGGATGGCGTTTTCAAGCCTCCATCCAGCTCGCCCCATTTCGCCCCGTGGTTTTCATCATCGCAATCCGATATCGTTTTCATCTCAGATATCCAGATTGTGGGTGGCCCTGTTGCGTTACAACACGCATTCCAAGCTGGAGCAAGTGGTAGTTTCCGGACAGCAGATCGTGCGTGACTCTACACTGACACACTGAACGAAAGACGAGCCTACGATGATGCGAGTCTTGATTTATGCAGGCGTCCTGACAACGTGTTTCGTTTCGTGGTCCGCGCAGGCCGATGAGTGGACCGCACTTTCGATGAGGGGCGAAGCGCTAGCCAACTGGCGGTTCGCAGGAGGCGAGTGGAGCGAGAATGACGATGGACTCATTCAGCCGCCGCACAATTTGACGGACGAAAACCTGGCGCTCTACACCGAGCACGCTTACGGTGACTTTGAAGCGGAGTTCGATTTTCGTTGGGATTCCACCTGGACCACCGCCGGCTTCGTGTTTCGTGCCCAGGATGCGCGTCATTACTACGTGATCGACTTCCCGACCGTGGGCCAGCAATACCGAGCCAATCATTTCTGGTGCATGATTTCCAAGGTGGATGAGCGCGGCTGGCGCGAGGGACTTCAGATGCAATTGGTCCACGGCGTCAGCACTGCGCCTTCGCTGTGGCACAAGGCGCGGGTTGTCGTTCAAGGAGACGAAATCCGCGTCTGGTGCGATGGCCGACCCATTACGGCCGTACGCGATAAGACATACTCGAAGCCAGGATTCGTGGGCCTGGTGAGCTATTGCAGTGCAGGTGCCGGACCCAAGAGCACTTTTCGCAACTTGCGCGTTCGAGGCGAGTCGATCGCCCCGCTCGATTGGAACACAGCAATTCAACCGGCGCGAAATTGGAATACGCTCGATCCGAATTCCGGTGAGGGTTGCTCGAACATTGTGCGTGCGTCCAACGGTGACATTATGGTGATGTGTGGCGGTCGCATGTGGCGATCGACAGATAACGGTAGAAGTTGGGCCGTCGACGAGACCGGTCTGCCCCACTACGTAAAGTCGGGTCTCCTGCACGTGGCGAAGGATGGCAGTTTGGAAGCGTACGCTATTAACGTTGAGCCGCCCTTCCTGATGCGACAAACCCGCTCCGACGACCGCGGACGCACCTGGTCGGAGTCGGAAGATTTGTTGGATGTGAGATTTCCCGATGGTTTTACCATGGCTCGTACCTTTGTGTGCCGACTCTTGAGGACAAGCGATGGATCACTGTTGCTGTTTGCATATGCCGATCCCGGTGAAGAAATCCTGACGCTCCGAGGCCGCACCGAATGGCGATTCAAATCCAGCCCGATAGGGATGAATTATTGCCTGCGATCGACCGACGACGGCAAGACGTGGGAGGGGCCGATCGATCTTGATGGACCCCCGCACAACGACGGTCAATGGCTCTTCCGCGCCCCGCCGAGTGAAATCTCGGCAGCGCAGACTGCCAAAGGTGATTTGTTGGCGCTGGTGCGACCCAATGAATCGCCATTTATGGCCGAGAGCTGGTCGCGCGATGATGGCCAGACATGGACGCCGTTGGCTATGGGCCCGTTTCCCATGTACGCCTGCAACAACTCGATGCTCACGACCACTTCCGGCGTGATCATGATTGGCGGCCGCTTTCCGGGAATCGCCTTGCAGGTCAGCCGCGACGATGGCATGACCTGGCAATTCCATCAAATCGATCAAGCCACGTGGGCCAATGGCGCTATGTTCGAAGTCGAACCCGATGTGGTGCTATTCATCTATGGCGGCCCGAGCAATCCGCAGCAGTTGCGATACCAGTTGATTCGCGTGACGCCGGATCGCATCGAGCCGGTTCGCGTTGAAGCGACAAAGAAGCTGCTCTTGATCGGCGGGCCTTTCGATCACCATCCGCCGGGTAGCCACGAATACATGGCCGGCCTGCGCGTGCTTGAAAAATGCCTCCAGGGCGTCGAGGGATTACAAATTAGATCCACGAACTCGGAGGACGCTTGGAGCGAAGGCCCCAATATGATCGATTCCGCGGACGGCGTCTTGCTGTTTCGTGAGGAGGGCGCCCGCTGGTTGAAGGCCGATCCCGAGCGCAGGGCGGCCTTTGAGCGGCTTGCCAAGCGCGGCGGCGCATGTATGGCGTTGCACTTCGGCATGGGAACGGTTGACGCGAAGAATATCGAACCGTTCGTGAACATCTTTGGCGCATGTCACGGAGGAGCCGACCGCAAGGACAACGTCTTTGATACGACGGCTGTCGTCGCAGGCAAAGACCATCCAATTTGTCGCGGAATTGGCGATTTCGCCGTGGAAGACGAATTCTATTATCAACTCAAACTCGCGAAGCCGCCAGCCAGCGTGACACCGTTGCTGCGGGCCACGCTGGAAGGCAAACCTGAAACAATTGCGTGGGCTTGGGAGCGCGGCGATGGCGGTCGATCGTTTGGCTTCACGGGCCTGCACTTCCACAAGAATTGGCAACTGCCCGAGTACCGCCGGCTCGTCACTCAGGGCATTCTTTGGTCGCTGAAACTGCCAATCCCAGAAGAGGGTGTTAAGGTCGATGTACCAGAGGAGATCCTGCGGCTAGAGAAGGCGCCATGACTCAACCCCGAATCTGTGTGGTCGGTTCCTCGAATGTGGATTTAATCAGTTACGTGCCTCGCTTGCCTCGATCGGGTGAAACGTTGCATGGCACGCGCTTTCAGATCGAGTTGGGAGGCTCAGTTCAATAAAGAGCCAAGGAGTATTTCTTGCTATGTCAAGACATTCTCGCCGCCAGTTCTAAGGGCGGCGATCGGCACAACCACCAACGCCACACCGACAACTTTGTTGACGCCGTCAAAAGCCGCCGCGCCGATATGCTCAACGCCGACGTTCTGGAAGGCCATCTTTCAAGCGCACTTTGTCACATGAGCAATATTTCGTATCGGTTGGGCGAGCTGGTTACCGCCGAAGAGATACTGCACCGGCTCGAAGCGCTCTCCGCGCGCGAGAATGTGCGCGAAACGTTGGACCGAACAGCAGCCCACCTCCGCGACAATAGCGTCGATATTGCTCAGTCGAAAGTCCGATGCGGCCCTTGGTTGAAGTTCGACTCCGACCGAGAACTGTTTGTCGAAAACCCCAACGCCAATGCTCACCTCGCGCGAAACGACCGTGGCAAATTCGCAGTGCCGCGACCCGATCAGGTTTAGCGGAGAGCATGCGACGGTGGAACGACAGTTTCAAGACCCGCGGGATCGAGGCCAGAAATCGATCACCCGCGACCTCAACCTGTCGCCTTGGTCCCCGCCGCGGTGCGACAAGCCAGAGAACAGGGTTACCGCCGGACTCCGTGTCCCCGTCGGCCACTGAGTCGATTCGCTACGAGCCGTACGGCTACGCGGACGGCCTCGTTGGCGGTAAATCGGCAATGCACAAATGCCTGGCTCGAACTTGCTGGCCGCACTGCGGAAATGAGACGATGTAGTACCGCGAAGGATCCTGAGCGCGCACGACAAACCCCGCGCCGGCGGAGTTTGTATTCATGCGGAACTCGAACTCCGCCTCCAGGTCGCAGTAGGCCTGGGCCGTGTGAAAGGCGAGATGATCGTCCGCCCGTTCCCTGGCGGGATCGATGACGCCCTCGGCGTTCTGCTTCCATGCGCCCCCCGCGAACTTCCAGTCGATAAACCCCGGCCGATGCGAGCCAGTCAAATCCCCGCTGCCCGCCGCTGCCGATACCTCAATATGGTCATACAGCGAAGAGGCGTTACAGCCTCGGCTTCCGAATGGGCTTTCCTTTCTTGATCACCCCCAGTTCCACGCTGACGATTTGCACTGAGTTGTCGCGGCGCTCGGCGGCCGTGGCGTTCTTGCGGTTGCCGTTAATCACTAGCACTTCGTTCCAGCCGTTGCGAATATCTGCGAGCTTCGCGCGATAATTCCAAGCCCGGTGCTCGGGAGTGTGCTGCGTGTAAATGCCGGTGGGAAACAGCAGTTTGTCAGTCGGTTCTGCCTCGAAGTTCGGCCAAGAACCGTTGAAGCAGACGCCGATGTCAGGCAGCGGCACACCGGCCGGGTGCTCGCCGCGCTCGGCGACGACTTGAATCACGAGTTCCAGTGCAGGGTCGGCCGGTTCCGCGCACATCGGAATCCGCAGCGCCTGCTTCCACTGCGGTTCGAGGATCGTCGGCAGTTGCTCGGAATGTTCCCACAGCGGGAAAGAGTAAGGACCGACCTGCGAGGCGAGTGTGTAATGTTTTTCCGTGCCGCGCAGCTTCGGCAAATCGGCCAGGCCGCGGAGCGCTTCGTACTGGGCGCGCTGGACGCGCCCCGACTGCGTGTGCGCCACTTCTTCGGTGCAGAAGAAATTGAACTGCTCGATGCCGTCGGCGCCGAGGGCGAGCTTGCCGGCCGCGTTCGATCGCAACATTTCCGGGCTGGCCGTCAGCAGCCGGTAGTGATTGACTTTGCCGACCGGATCGAGAGCGGGCATGATGTTCGGCGCATCTTGAATCACGCCGAAGATCGCCACGCGGTCGCCGAGCTCGGCACGCAGATCATCAATCGGTTCGTCCCATGACGTTTGCCAGAAGTTGCTGAAGCTGACGAAATCGATGAGCCCCGCCTGGCACATCGCCGTCACGTCGAGGCCGATCGATTTCAACAGTCCCAGCCGGCACGGCAGCCGCAGCCCAAGGTAAAACGGCTTGCCGGTTTGCTTCGCCCGGGCGTCGGTCAGCTTGCGGATTTCCGCCGTCCATTGGGTCATCATGTCGATTTGTTCCTGCGTCGCGGTGGGGTCCATGCAGAACGGGCAGCGCAGCCAATCGAGTTCCAGCCCTTCGTAATCGTGCTCTTCGACCAGCTCGCGAATCATCGTCAGCATGTATTCGCGGACTTCGGGGTGCGAGTAATCCAGCGATTGCAGCATGCGATTGACGCCGTCGCGCGGGTTGAACTCCAGACCCTTCAGGCGGTACTTCGGGTCGCGCTGCAGTTCGCAATTCATGTAGCTCCCTTCCCAACTGTTCGCGCCGTGCATGTCGTTCATACGGATTGAAACCCATGGCGAAATGCCGCGGCGGCGGCAGGCCCGCGAAATCTCGTCGATCCAATTGACGTTCGCTTCCGCCAGGTCAAGATAGCGGTTGAGAAACCGTACGTTCGAATCGAGCAGCGGACCCAGCCGCTCCTCCGGCAACTCGGCGCGGTAGTGCTTGCGGAAGAATTCACGATCGCCGCGGCGGTAGCCCGTCAAAATGTTCAGCGTCTGCTTGCTCGGGTACCAAGGCACCTGCGCGTTTGGGTTTTGCAAGTAGGTGTCAATGCCGCTGTCGGCGAGCAGGTCGATGAACTTGTGCAGGTTTTCCTTTTCGAACGGAGCGCTCACGTCCTGCACCATGTTATCGCCGAACAGAAACGTGCAGTCGCCGTTGTAGAGATTGCGATGCTTCGGCAGCCGCGGCGCGGCGGTCGGCTGCTCCGCAACGGCCATCGAAGTCGTTCCGCAAACGAATGCCAACAGCAGAATTACTCGGCGAACCATGGAGCACCTCGCAAAGCGAAGAGAGGTTGAATATGGCGGACATTCGCCGCGAGTATAGGCGGCGACCGTCATGCGAACAACAATTGTCGCAGTTTCAGTCGAGCTGAGCAATGGCGGCGGGGGTCGCTGTTCCGGTGGCTTGCCACTCCAGAGCCTGATCATGGTCTACTTTCCGCGTGGCCGCTTGCTCGATTGCCGAACTCATTTCATCGTCCATCAAGGGACGTAAAACGAGGTGATAATGATTCGTCATCAATTGGTAGCTAAAGAGCTGTACTTGATGCCGACTCAAGCCGTCGGACAAGATTCGCTCGAAGGCCACAGAGTCGGCCTCTTTCTTGAAGATGTCGGATCTCAAGTTACCACGATTCAACGCGTGATAGAGCCCGCCGGCTTCATCGGCCTGAGGAGGTCGAGGCATCGCTCCCCTGACTCATTGAACGATGACGCCATGAAAATCACCGACATAGAGACCTACACCGTTAGCGCGGTTTGGAAGATTTGGCTGTTCATTCGCGTACGTACCGATAGCGATTTGTACGGAGTGGGCGAGGCGACGATCAACGGCTTCATCAAGGCAACGGAGTCGGCGGTTCACGAACTCCGCTCAAGCCATGGCAAAAGCAAAGTTGTACTTTGGGATTCTCTCCTTTGTGAATCGAACCTATTTGTTCGAATATGAAAAGCAAGGCAAGATGCCTTTCCTGGGAGAAAAGGCCGACGGTGCTCTTGAGTTCAGCAGTGTGTTCAAGCCGAAGGAGGGAAATACTCGGGCTCAGCCAGTTTTGCCAGGCACGATGCCGATGGATGCTGAGCCAGATGTTGTTAACACAAGCTCGGCGTGTCCTTTCGGCAACCTGTGAATTTTCGCTTCTTGAGTTTACCCAATCTACCGCGTGACGCGAGACGTATCGCGGCATGATTCGAGCTCCGCTCGGGCTCTACGAAAGGGGCCGCCCCTTGCCGTCTTCGCCGTCGATCGCCCCTCTTTTTGCGAGGGCGATGCGACGGCGAAGACGGAAGGGGCTCCCGGAACCGCTGGGTGGGTAACAACAGAAAGGCATTTTCTTCGGCAAGCGTGTGTGAAACTTTTTCGCATTGCCGCTATCCTTCCGCCCTTCCATTTGTTTCTTCATGGAGGTTGGACGATGGATCGCAAGCATGTGCGTGGTGGTGCGGAGGACCCGTTATTCGGGCCGACTCTCCGTTCCCGCTCGTGATTAGCACTTTAGAAGTGGATCTTGATGATTTCGTGGGCGACATCAGGACCGCGAAGCGATATTACGTGTGGTGTTTCGGTTTCACGTGGCGAGTACCGATCAAGTTTGACGTCGAAGATCGAAAGTGAAAAAGTCGGCCATGAAACTCAGACGCCCCCGATTCTCCCTACGAACCTTGCTCGTCGTCGTCACGCTAACGTGCGTCTATTTCGCGGCGTGGGAGGTTACGAAGCGGAAGGGGGTTGCGGCCGTGCAACGACTTGCCGTCAATAAAGATCTTCATCCAGCGACCCGCGGCTCATCGCCGATGCCATTTCTTGTTCGGCTTGAACCGCCCCAGCTGATTGGGCCGGGACCATGGACTGTGGAGGACGTGCTCGCCGAGTTCGATGGAAGTTTCACATACTTTTGGTTTTTCGGTTGGACATGGGAGATACCCGGACGCTGGAACAGGGAATTGCACCACACCGGTTACAGTGACGAATTGATCGAGCAGTCAAGTTTCACCAATGGCCCCGGATGGGAACGACATTCGCCGTGACGTATCAGCATCGCTGCGCGGTAAACTGACCCAGTGAAACTCTGGCGCCCCCGATTCACCCTGCGAACCCTGCTCGTGTTGGTCACACTCACGTGCATCTACTTCGCGGCGTGGGAGGTGACACAGCAGCGTACTGATTTCCTTCGCAAACCCAACCGTATTGATCGGCGATTCCAATGTAAAAACGCTTTGGCTACCGCCGGATAAAGGGTGGCGTCGATCAGTCAGTAAGTTGTAGCCAGTTACGCTGACCTTGAAAGTTGCCAGCATCTTTTTGTGCTCGCTCGAACGTGCCGGAGTACCGCAAGTCGTCTCGCCCTAAAACGAACAACCGTGAACCCGCATGGCTGGCCTCACTTCAGGGTAATACGTCCAAATAATCTTCAGAACAATGTCGGTCCAAGTACCTTTTGCATATTCGTGCTTTTTGTGCCAGGCATTCTGTACGCCGCATAGCTTAATGTCGTTGGGGCCAATTAACGTGGGAGGTTTACTCGTGACGAACCAAATACCGCAACCGCTCATGGCCGGGGGAAGTATTACCCGTTCCCCATCGCTGCGGTCACCAAGAAATGACTTTCGGCCACCTGCACGAAAATTCCCGACCGGTAGTCGTGCACCTTCATGTCCTGGGAATGCATGATGCAAGCGCACCCTCGAAATATTGTCTGGTCGATAATCTTGGTGATATTGTCGCCAAATTCCTTTTCCCAAGGCTCCATCAAATGGTCTTCCTAAAGCAAAGATACGGCTCGCCTGAGTCTGTTGTGCTAGTGGCCTCGACGGTCATTTTCACCGAAGACCTGCCAGAGAAAAGCATCGAAGAGTCGTATGCAGCCCTCTTGGACAAGGGCGAGCAATATTGCGACCACTGTGGCCCCGAAAAACAAAAGCGGTCGCCGGACAATGCTCTCGCGGTATTCCGCCAATAATAACGCGACAACGAGCGTGAGATAGAACAAACTTCGAAGCCCGAATTGTCTTTTCGTTAGTTTGCGATTTTGCTTGGAACCGACAGATGACTCGTCCGGAGTATCGAGGTTTCCTGCTTGGTCGGTAGACGGCTTGGCAGTTTGATCGCCGAATCGGAGCCCGCGCAAGAAGTCCCGACGGTTTTCTTGTTTGGGTTTCATGGATTGGTTGGGCCGATTTACTCTTGTTGCAGGCCAAACGCGACCAGGAAACAGTGTACCTCGATGTTGCTTTTTCGCCAGAGGTACTCCAGAGGACCAATCAAGTTCGCCGGGATTACGCTCTTTTGCGCTTTCGGTTCACCGCCAGTCCAGCCCCGAAAGCGTGATCCAATTAAGTTGGAAAGCAGCAGAAATATCCGCTGGCATGTTTCGAGTTTCACTGAGGAGTGTGCGCCGATGTCGGCCGTCCGCGTCCATAAGCATCAAGACAAACTCGGCCTTTTGGTTCGGCGTCGGATTGGCATAGGTCTGTCGACAAATTGCGGCGATCGATTTGCCGTCCGGCGAGAAGCAGGCACCGAGCACTTCAGCGTTTAGCGCAGCGGTCACCTGCTTAGGCTTGGCGCCCGAGCGATCCGTGACAAAGATCCGTGACACTCGTTCCCGATAGTCAAAGGGCACGAACAGGACTTTACTAGAGTCAGGCGCGAACCGGCACTGGGACGCTTCCCAATCGGGGTCGCTGAGGAGGCACAGTTCTGAACCGTCCACCTTCATCACAGTGACTCGCTCTCGGGGCGCTGACTCGTTGCTGAATGAGTACCTTGGCGAAACGGTGAGGATCCAGTTTCCGTCAGGGGACCAATCGCCGTTCCTGTCTGCGAGTCAAGGCATCTTCTTCGGTAAGAGGCTTCCCGTTTCGGATTCGATAATTTGCTTCGGTCGAATTGCAAATTGCGAATTGCAAATTGCAAATTTCAAATTGAAAACACTGGGCAATTGGCGACTTGTTCGCTATTTCTTTTTGGCGAATTTGCTTGAAGCGGTCACGATGGACTTGCCGACGATATTGCACAATTGAGTGTTTTCGTCCAGTAGCGCGGCCATCTTCTTGTTGCCGAGTAGTTCGGCCTTGATGATGAGCCGAATCCAGGAGCGTGACTCGCGCAGTTCTTTCAGACAGATGCGCAGCTTGTGAATGAAGTCAGCGCGACTCTCGGCGCCGCAGCCTTCTTCGTAGTTCGGCCCAGCAGCCGTACCGCATCGCACGAGTTGACCCGCGATGTGTCGCCCCAGTCGTGTGTCGGGAAGAGCATCAACAACTTTTCCAACTCGCGACGCAAAGTCCAACATGCGATCCGCCAATTCGTCTGAGTTCATGAAGTCCTCTCCTCGTTTCTGGCAATTTGCAATTTGCAATTTGCAATTTGCAATTCGCAATTCGCAATTCGCAATCCGCAAG
>Ga0233425_10005965_pt1 | contig 18595 bp, 23 predicted proteins | sample Watercolumn_Towu_2_FD_181712 | JGI IMG/M metagenome (GOLD analysis project Ga0233425, IMG submission 181712) | Freshwater microbial communities from Lake Towuti, South Sulawesi, Indonesia - Watercolumn_Towuti2014_140_MG | ecosystem: Environmental > Aquatic > Freshwater > Lake | place... | reverse complement strand
CGTCACGCCCAGACCCCAAGACGGCAATCCGCGTCCCCGCGTCTTTCGGCTTGAAGACGATCTCGCGATCGTCAATCGGATGGGCTTCAACAACGACGGCATGGACGCCGTGGCGGCGCGTCTTGCGCTTCGCGCCGGACCCGGAATCGTCGGCGTCAATCTCGGCAAGAACAAGGACACGGCCGATGCCGCGCGCGACTACGCGGCGTTGGTCGAACGCTTCGCGCCGCTCGCCGATTTCCTGACCGTCAACGTCTCCTCGCCCAACACGCCGGGCCTGCGCGCGCTCCAAGGCAGGGCGGCGCTCGACGACATCCTCCGCGCGGCGCTCGAGGCGCGGGCGCGCGCGACGCCGGCGGGGCAGGCGCCGACGCCGCTCCTGCTCAAGATCGCGCCCGATCTCGCGCCGGCCGATCGTTCCGACATCGTCGAGGTCGCGCTCGAACGCGCGATCGACGGCATCGTCGTCTCCAACACCACCGTCGAGCGCCCGCCGACCCTCGAAAGCGAATACCGGCGGGAAAGCGGCGGCTTGTCGGGCGCGCCGCTTTTTCGCATGTCGACGCAGCTTCTCAGCCGAATCTACAAGATGACCGAAGGCAAAGTTCCGCTGATCGGCGTGGGCGGCGTTTCGACCGGCGCCGGCGCCTACGCCAAGATCAGGGCCGGCGCCTCGCTGGTCCAGCTCTACACCGCGCTGGTCTATCGCGGGCCGGCGCTTGTCCCCTGGATTCAGGCGGATTTGGCCGAGCGTCTTGCGCGCGACGGCTTTCGGACGCTCGCCGAGGCCGTCGGGGCGGATCATCGATGAGCGCGCCGCCGATCCATTCGGGCATGCGCGACATCGCGCCCGACTACGACGGACTGATCCTCGACCTTTGGGGCGTGGTGCATAACGGCAAGCGGCCTTATCCCGGCGTGCTCGACTGCTTTGCCAGGCTCAAGGACGCAGGCAAGCGCGTGCTGCTGCTGTCGAACGCGCCGCGCCAGAGCGCCCGCGTTCACGTCCAGCTGTCCGGCCTCGGCGTGCCGCGCGATCTCTATGAAGACGTCGTGACCTCGGGCGACGTTGCGCGCCTTGCGCTCGCGCGGCGCGACGACGCCGATCATGCGCGCCTCGGACGGCGCTTCTTTTTCATCGGCCCCGAGCGCGATCACGGCGCCATCGACGGCCTCGGCTACGAACAAACCGCCGCGATCGAAACGGCCGACTTCGTCGTCGTCACGGGTCTGATCGACGACGAAAGCGAGACCGCGGCCGACTACGCTCCGTGTCTCGCCGGGATGAAGGCGCGCGGCCAGCCGCTGCTCTGTCTCAATCCCGATCTCTCGGTCATCCGGGGCGAGAGCGAAATTCCCTGCGCCGGCGTGCTCGGCGAGGCCTACGAAAGGATCGGCGGCAAGACGGTCTGGCACGGCAAGCCGCATGCCCGCGCCTACCGCGTCTGCTTCGAGCATTTCGCCGGTATTCCGAAGTCCCGCCTCGCGGCCGTCGGCGACCGGCTGGACACCGACATCGCCGGCGCGCGCAATGTCGGGATCGACGCCTACCTCGTCAGCGGCGGCGTGCTCGCCGAAAGCCTCGGCATCGCCTACGGCCGGGCGCCGGACCCGAAGCGCCTCGGCGCATTGCTCGCCGGGCACCCGACGCCGAGCGGCGTCATTCCGGGCTTCGTCTGGTAGTTGCGCCCGTCCGGCGCGCGCCCTAAAACCCCGAGGCCCGGGCCCGAGAATCGGGCCCAAGCGGAGGACCCCATGCGCAAGGTCAAGGATCTCAAGATCAAGCTTTTCATGGACGGCGCCGAAATCGCGGCCATGAAGAAGCTCTACGTCGAAGGCGTGGCCAAAGGCTTCACGACCAATCCGACGCTCATGCGCAAGGCCGGGATCACGGATTACGCCGCCTTCGCCAAGGAGGCGATCAAGGCCATTCCGGATTTGCCGATTTCCTTCGAGGTCTTTTCCGACAGTCTCGATGCCATGGAGCGCGAGGCGCGGATCATCCGGAGCTGGGGCGGCAATACCTACGTCAAAGTCCCGGTGACCAACACCAAGAGCGAGTCGACCGCGCCCCTGATCAAGAAGCTCGCGGCCGACGGCATCCCGCTCAACGTGACGGCGATCCTGACGGTCGATCAGGTCAAGACGGTCGCGGCGGCGCTCGATCCCAAGACCCCTTCCATCGTTTCGGTCTTCGCCGGGCGCATTGCCGACACGGGCGTCGATCCCGTGCCGCTGATGACGGAATGCGTCCGCATCCTCAAGCCCAACCGGACGGCCGAGCTTCTCTGGGCCTCGCCCCGCGAGCTCCTCAACGTCTTTCAGGCCGAGGATTGCGGCTGCCACATCATCACCGCGACGCCCGACGTGCTCGCCAAGCTCGCGCTCGTCGGCAAGGACCTGACGGGTTACTCGCTCGAAACGGTGAAGATGTTCTACGGCGACGCCCAGGCGGCGGGCTTCAAGCTCTAATCCGAAGTCCCGGCCGTCGCCGGCTTGCCGGCCGCTTCGACCGCGGCCTGAAGTTCGGTCTTGCGAAAGGGCTTGGAGATATAGCTGTCCATGCCCGAGGCCAGAAAGCGTTCCTTGTCGCCGACCATGGCATGGGCCGTGACGGCGACGATGCGGGTCCGCGCGTTGCGCGCGCCCGGCGCGCGGATGTGCCGGGTCGCTTCCATGCCGTCCATGACCGGCATGCTGACATCCATGAAAATGACGTCGTAATCGGCGGCGGCGGCGGCGTCGACCGCCTTTTGCCCGTTCTCGACCAGATCGACATCGCAGCCGACGCCTTTCAGCATCGCCGCGATCAGCATGCGGTTGACGTCGTTGTCATCGACCACCAAGGCCTTGAGTCTTCTGCCGGCGCCCGCGCTCTGAGCCCCGTCCTGCATCGGTCCCTCCGATCCGGTCAATCCTCCCCCCGGATTGGGCTCAGCCATAGCATAGGGACGAGGCCGTCCCAAAGCCGTAGTTTCGCGACACGATGTCCCTCGCAGCCGTCAGGGCGCAATCCAGGCCGAAAGCATGCAACTGCGCCATCATGCTGCACCGCAACATGTTGACAGCCCGGACCTAACTTCCTATCGTCCCCGGCCTGTCCTGCGACATCCGAGGCTTGGCGCTGCCGAGCCGGTTCGTCGCGTTCCGAAATTTCATCGGGTTCTCTGGGAGTGTTCGTATGAAAGTGCTGGTGCCCGTCAAACGGGTGGTCGACTACAACGTCAAGATCCGCGTCAAGGCGGACCAGACCGGCGTCGAGCTCGCCAACGTCAAGATGTCGATGAACCCGTTCGACGAAATCGCGGTCGAAGAGGCCATTCGCCTCAAGGAAGCCGGCAAGGCGAGCGAAATCGTCGTCGTCTCGGTCGGGCCTCAGCAATGCACCGAAACGCTCCGCACCGCGCTCGCCATGGGCGCCGACCGCGGCATCCTGGTCAAGACCGACGGCGAAACCCAACCGCTCGCCGTCGCCAAGGCGCTCAAGAAAATCGCCGAAACCGAGCAGCCCAAGCTGATCGTCGTCGGCAAGCAGGCGATCGACGACGACTGCAACCAGACCGGCCAGATGCTGGCCGCGCTGCTCGGCTGGGGCCAGGGCACTTTCGCCTCCAAGGTCGCGATCGACGGCGACAAGATGGAAGTCACGCGCGAGATCGACGGCGGTCTCGAGACCGTCGCGCTCAAGCTTCCCGCGGTGGTTACGACCGACCTTCGTCTCAACGAGCCGCGCTATGCATCGCTGCCGAACATCATGAAGGCGAAAAAGAAGCCGATCGACGAAAAGACGCCCGAGGCGCTCGGCGTCGACATGGCGCCGCGCCTCAAGACCCTCAAGGTCGAGGAGCCGCCGAAGCGCAAATCCGGCGTCAAGGTGAAGACGATTCAGGAGCTGGTCGAGAAGCTCCGCAACGAAGCGGGAGTGATCTGACATGGCCGTCCTGATACTCGCCGAACACGACGGCGCCGCGATCAAGCGCGCGACGCTCCACGTCGTGACCGCTGCGCTCGCGATCGACAAGGACGTGCATGTCCTGGTCGCGGGTCAAGGCTGTGCCGCGGCCGCGGCCGCGGCCGCCAAGATCAAGGGCGTCGCCAAGGTCCGCGTCGCCGACGGCGCGCCCTACGCCAAGCAGCTGGCCGAGCCGCTCGCCGCGCTCCTGGTCTCGCTCGCCGGCGACTATGGCGCGCTGCTCGCGCCGGCGACGTCGAACGGCAAGAACGTCATGCCGCGCGTCGCCGCGCTCAAGGACGTTTCGCAGATTTCCGAGATCGTCGCGGTCAAGTCGGCCGACACCTTCGTCCGGCCGATCTACGCCGGCAACGCGCTCGCGACCGTCCAATCCGCCGACGCGCTCAAGGTCATCACCGTGCGCGGCACGGCCTTCCCGGCCGCCGAACCCGAAGGCGGCGCTGCCCCGGTCGAGCCGGTCGCGGCGTCGGCCGATCCCGGGCTCTCCGCATTCCTGCGTCAGGAACTCTCGAAATCCGATCGGCCGGAACTCACCTCGGCCCGGATCGTCATTTCGGGCGGCCGCGGCATGCAGGCGGGCGAGAATTTCAAGATGCTCGAGAAGGTGGCCGACAAGCTCGGCGCCGCCGTCGGCGCGAGCCGCGCCGCGGTCGATGCCGGCTTCGTGCCCAACGACTATCAGGTCGGGCAGACCGGCAAGATCGTCGCACCCGAGCTCTACATCGCGGTCGGCATCTCCGGCGCCATCCAGCATCTCGCGGGCATGAAGGACAGCAAGGTCATCGTCGCCATCAACAAGGACGAGGAGGCGCCGATCTTCCAAGTCGCCGACTACGGCTTGGTGGCCGATCTCTTCAAGGCCGTGCCCGAACTCGAACAAGAACTTTCCAAATAGGACCCTGATGTCGATTCCTGAAATCCGCAAAGTCGGCGTCATCGGCGCCGGGCAGATGGGCAACGGCATTGCGCATGTCTGCGCGCTCGCCGGCATCGACGTGCTGCTCTCGGACATCGATCCCGACAAGCTCAAGCGCGCCGGCGACTCGATCCGCAAGAACATGGCGCGCCAGGTCTCGCGCGGCCTGGTCAAGCCCGACGAACTCGAGCCCGCGCTCGCCCGGATCAAGCCGGTCGGCGGGCTCAAGGCGCTCGCCGAGGTCGACCTCGCGATCGAGGCGGCGACCGAGGACGAAGCGGTCAAGCGCAAGATCTTCCAAGAGCTCTGTCCGGTCCTGCGTCCGGGCGCGTTGATCGCCTCGAACACCTCGTCGATCTCGATCACGCGGCTCGCCGCCTCGACCGACCGCCCCGGCAAGTTCATCGGCCTTCACTTCATGAACCCGGTGCCGGTGATGAAGCTGGTCGAGATCATTCGCGGCATCGCGACCGACGACCCGACCTTCACCGCGATGCGCGACCTGGCGATCAAGCTGGGCAAGACGACGGCGAATTCCGAGGACTTCCCGGCCTTCATCGTCAACCGCATTCTGCTGCCGATGATCAACGAGGCGGTCTACACGCTTTACGAGGGCGTGGGTTCGGTCGATTCGATCGATACCGCAATGCGCCTCGGCGCCAATCATCCGATGGGGCCGCTGCAACTCGCGGATTTCATCGGCCTCGACGTCTGCTTGGCGATCATGCATGTGCTCTACGAGGGCTTGGCGGATTCGAAGTACCGGCCCTGTCCGCTGCTCGTGAAGTATGTCGAAGCTGGCTGGCTCGGCCAGAAGACCGGCCGCGGCTTCTATGACTACAGCGGGCCCCAACCGGTTCCGACGCGCTGAGCATCGGGAGGCGGGATGGCGATCGGCTACGACTTTTCCCGGCTCAAGATCCTGGTCGTCGACGACAACCGTTTCATGCGCGAAACGGTGCGCGCCATTCTCAACGCTTTCGGCATCAACCAGGTCCAGTCGGCGTCGGAAGCCAGCAAGGCCTGGTCGGCGATCGCCGAATTCAAGCCGGACATTTGTCTGATCGATTGGCGCATGGACCCGGGGCCCGACGGCCTTTCGCTGGTCAAGCGCATCCGCAGCGATCCGACGAGCGCCAACCCCTTCATGCCGGTGATCATGCTGACCGGCAATGCCGAGGCGCGCCACGTGGTCGAGGCCCGCGAAAGCGGCATCAATCTCTATCTCGCCAAGCCGATTTCCGCCGAGACCCTCTACAACCGTCTGGTCGCGGCGGTCGAGCAAGCCAAGCCTTTCGTCCGCACGGCCAACTATTTCGGACCCGACCGGCGCGGTCGGCCGCGCGCCGATTACGGCGGTCCCAAGCGCCGCGAATCCGACCGCGAGGCGGCCGAATAGGACCAAGCGCCGCTTTTCGCAGAGGAGCCATGCGCCGCCGGCCCCGTTGACCCTTGGGCGAAACCGGCGCATCCTGAAAATCACTCGCAAGAACAGAATTTTCTTCGGAGAAAGAACCACTTTGGCCGACACGCTCCGCTATCCCTTCGCCGCGGTCCCGGGACCCGGCGCCGTCGTCTCCGTCGCGCCCGGCGTCCTCTGGGTGCGCATGCCGCTGCCCATGGTGCTCGACCATATCAATCTGTGGCTGCTCGAAGACGGCGACGGCTGGACCATCGTCGACACCGGGCTCAAATCCTCGCGCATTCAGGGCCATTGGGAGCAAGTCTTCGCCGCGCATCTCGGAGGCAAGCCGGTCAAGCGCGTGATCGCCACCCACATGCATCCCGATCACATCGGTCAGGCCGGCTGGCTCTGCGGCCATTGGAATTGCGAGCTCTGGATCACGCGCACCGATTGGCTGTTCGCGCGCATGCTCTCGCTCGAGGCGCTGCCCGAGCCGCCGCGCGACGCGGTCGAGTTCTACCGGCGCGTCGGCTTTCCCGTCGATGCGCTCGATTTCTTCCGCAACTCGGGCTACGGCAATTTCGCCAAGGGCGTGACGCCGATCCCGATCGGCCATCGGCGCATCCAGGACGGCGAGGAGATCGAGATCGGCAGCCGGCGCTGGCGCGTGATCGTCGGGCGCGGCCATTCGCCGGAACACGCTTGCCTCTATGCCGCCGACATCGGCGTGCTGATCGCGGGCGACATGGTGCTGCCGCGGATCTCGCCTCATATCGGGGTCTATCCGAGCGAGCCCGACGCCAATCCGCTGCGCGACTATCTCGAATCGCTCCCGACTATCGCGCGCTTGCCCGAGGACACGTTGGTGCTGCCCTCGCACAATGAGCCCTTCTACGGCCTTCATGCCCGGCTCGCGCAACTCGCCGAACATCACGATCGCCGCCTCAAGGCGCTGATGGCCGCGCTCGGCGAGGAGCGCTCGGTCTACGACCTCATTCCCTCGATGTTCAAGCGCGAGCTCGACACGCGCAACCGCTTCTTCGCCTCGGGCGAGGCGCTGGCGCATGTCCAGCATCTCCTTTTCGACGGCCTGATCGAGCGTCGAATTCGCACCGACGGCGTCGCGGTCTATCGGCGCAAGGCTCGCGCCGAAGCCGCCGCCTGAACTTGCCCGGCCGCGGGGCTTCGGGCACAAATATCGCCATGGCCGACTGGATCGAGACTTTCAAGGGCGCCGTGCTCGCGTCGGAATACGACGCCGAGACGCATATGAACTCGCACATCTATGTCACGCGCTTCGATCAGGCGACCTGGTTCCTGCTGCAGGCGGTCGGCGTGACGCCGGCCTCGGCCAAGGCCGCCGGCCGGCGCGTCGCCGTGCTCCGTCAGAACTTTCAGTATGTTCGGGACCTCAGGGGCGGCGACCTGATCTCGATCCGAAGCGGCTTCGTCGCGGTTTCGGAAAGGCATCTGCGCTTTCAGCACCGCATGACCGATCACGCGACCGGCGCCTTGATCGCTTCGGCCGACAACACGGCGGCGCTCGCCGATGCCGAAACGGGCAAGAGCACGCCGCTGTCGCCCGAGGTCCGGCGTCTCGCCGAAAAGCTTCTGGTCACGACCAACGTCGCCAAGACGACGGGTCTGGACTGAGCCGCCGCATTCTAGGATTCCTCGAACCGTCGGGGAGGATGATCATGGCCTGGATGTTCCGCGACAAAGTCGGCATGCCCAAGCCGAGCGAAGCGCTCAAGGGCCGCGCCGAGCCCATGCCCGACGTGCCCGATACCCATTTCGTCTCGGGCCACCGAATCAAGCCGCCCTTTCCCGAAGGCCTCGAGGAGGCGATGTTCGGCCTTGGCTGCTTCTGGGGCGCCGAGCGGGTCTTTTGGTCGACGCCCGGCGTCTACGCGACCGCCGTCGGCTATGCCGCGGGCTTCACGCCGAATCCGACCTACGAAGAGGTCTGCAGCGGCATGACCGGACACAACGAGGTGGTCAAAGTCTGGTTCGATCCGTCCAAGGTCGCCTATGCGGCGCTGCTGCGGCGCTTTTGGGAAGCGCATGATCCGACCCAGGGCATGCGCCAGGGCAACGATGTCGGTACGCAGTATCGCTCGGGCGTCTACGTCTACGCGCCGGAGCAAAGGGCGGCGGCGCTCGCCTCGCGCGAGGGCTATCAGGCGAAGCTCGCGCAGGCGCGCTACGGCAAGATCACGACCGAAATTCTCGACGCGCCGGCGTTCTACTACGCCGAAGACTATCACCAGCAATATCTCGCCAAGAATCCGGCCGGCTATTGCGGCCTCGGCGGCACCGGCATCCGCTGTCCGGGGTGACGGCGCTTCAGAGGTAGAGGATCTGGCCGCGCGCGGTGGCGTCCTCGAGCAACGTGACGATACCGGCGATCTCGATCGTCGCGTCCCGCCGAAGCGCGGTATCGCTCAGGCCCTCGGCCTTGAGGCCCATCTCGCAAACGATCAGACGCGCGCCGAGCTCGACGCTGGCCGAGAAAAGCTCCTCGTAGCCGCCGACGCCGCGCGCGCGATATTCGGCGTCGCGAGCCGCCCCGTCGCGCCCGCCATCGGCCGGCAGACGCATCCAGCCGTCCTCCGGCGGCAGAAGCGCTCGGCAGGCGGCGAGGGTGTAGAACAACGTCGCCTTGCGTCCGAGCGCGAGTTGGCTCGCCGCGAGCGCGAGTGCGTAATGCGCGGTCTCGAAGCGCCCGGTCGCGACGACGATCGAAAGCTTATCGGGCGCCGGCAACGCGCGCTCCTCGGAGGTCGCTGCCGAGGCTTCGGATGTCCGCAAGCTCGCCGCAAAGCCGGCAGGCTGGATCGCGCTTGAGCTTCACCTTGCGAAAGGTCGTGTCGAGCGCGTCGTAGATCAGGAGCGAACCCGAAAGGCTCGCGCCGATGCCGAGGATCTCCTTGACGACCTCGGTCGCCTGCATGGCGCCGAGCGTGCCGCCGAGCGCGCCGAGCACGCCGGCCTGCGCGCAGCTCGGCACGAGATCGGGCGGCGGCACGTCGTGATAGAGGCAGCGATAGCAAGGGTGCGGCGGCCCGAGATGCGATTTGAAGGTTGCGAGCTGGCCGTCGAAACGCAAGAGCGCTGCCGAGACGAGCGTGCGCCCGGCAAGGTGGCAGGCGTCGCTCGCCAGAAAGCGCGTCTCGAAATTGTCGCTGCCGTCCGCGACGACGTCATAGGCCGAGACGAGATCGAGGGCGTTCGCCGCCGTGAAGCGCGCGCGGTGTTCGACCAGCTTGACGTCGGGATTGACGGCCGCAACGGCGATGCGCGCGCTCGCCGTCTTGGGCGCGCCGACGCGTTCGGTCGCGTGCAGGATTTGGCGCTGCAGGTTGGAAAGCGAGACCGTGTCGTCGTCCACCACGCCGATCGTGCCGACGCCCGCCGCGGCAAGATATAGGATCGCCGGCGAGCCGAGCCCGCCCGCGCCGATGACCAGGACGCGCGCGCCGAGAAGGCGCGCTTGGCCGGCGCCGCCCACCTCCTCGAGGATGATGTGCCGGGCGTAGCGCTCGATCTGGCTGTCGTTGAGCTCGATCTCGGTCATGACGGTCCGCGGACCATCATGCCGCTCTCACACCCACATGTCGACGTTTTGGCCGAGATGCGGATCGGTATGGCCGCGGCGCGGGCGGGTGCCTTGCGCGACCACGCCGCCTTGGTTCTGGTCGACCGAAAGACCGCCGCCGCCGGACGCCGTCGCCCCGCTTTCGGCGTTGACCGCGCCGAGATTGCCCGTACTCGCGCGATTGGCCGCGGCGATGCTGCCGCCGATCGGCGTCTTGGCGAGTTGGGCCGTGGATATAGGCGAGCCGGTAATCTGCACGGTTTCTCCTATGCAGCGTAGACGGTGATCTTACGCCGAAATCCGAAACCCAGCAAGGCAAGCCGCTCTAATCCGCCCCGAGCGACCGGAGCGCCTCGTTAATCTGTTGATATTGAACGGTTTTTTCCCCCGTCAAAGCGCGCGCCCGACGATAGGCCAGGACCGCATCGTCCTTCCGGCCCAAGACGCCATAGGCCTGGCCGAGGCGCATCCAGCCGTCGAGATCGCCCGGGGTCTCCTTCATCCGTTCCGCCAGACGCTCGACCATTCCCAAGATCATGGCGTTGCGTTCATCGGCGCTCATGCGCGACACCGCTTCGACCTGCGCGGCCGACGGGCCCGCCGGCGGCGCCGGCAAATCTCGGGCGAGGTCGCGCCCGAGTCGCTTCGCCGCGTCTTCGAGATTGGCCATCAGCATGTCGCGCCACGGTGCATCGGCCGGCGCGTCCTTGGCGAGCGCAAGCCAGCCATCATAGGCGCCCTTCGAGTCGCCGGCCTGGGCGAAGGCGAGCGCGCGGTAAAAGCGGGCGGCCGAGTCCATCGGTTCAACGAGCAGCGCCCGGTCGAAAGCCTGAACGGCTTCCGGCGTAACCTCGCCGTTCGCTTCGTAGACCAACGCTTCGCCGAGCAGCGACAGGAGCGTCCCGTCGGTCGGATCGAGCGCCGCCGCGCGGCGATAGGCCTCGACCGATTCGCCATGACGCTCCAGCACGGCATAGGTCCGCCCGAGGAGTTTCCAGCCTTGGAGATCGTCGGGCATCGTCTTGAGCCGGCTCGCCAGCCGCTCGGCCATGTCCTCGAACCGCGCCAAGGCCTGGCGCTGTTCGAGCACGTCTTGGCGCTCGGCCAGGGGGCGATCGGGCATCTCGGGCATGCCGAGCCGAAGGTAGATCGGCACCGCGACCAGCGGCAGAAGCAACGCGACGCCGATCCCCAGGAGACCGGCGCGCAAGCCGCCGCTTGCCGCCGTCATCTCGGCCGCCTCGGCGGCGCGGAGCATGCGCCGCTCGATCTCGATCCTCGCGGCATCGCGCTCCTCGGCACGGAGCGTGCCGCGTTCGACTTCGAGATCGAGTTCGCTCAATTGGTCGCGATAGACCGCGAGATCGCGCGCAAGGCGGTCGTCGCGCGGCCGCGCCTTGGCCAAAGGCCAAATCAGGACCAGCACGGCAAGCGCCGTGAGCGCCCCGATCACCGACCAGAGCATCATCGCCGTTCTCCGTCGTCGAGCAGACGCTTGAGCCGCGCGGTCTCGGCGTCAGACAAGGGAGCGGTCGGCGCGGCCAGCTTGCGTCGGCGTCGGAAATAGAACGCGACCCCCAACGCGCCGGCCGCGAGCAGGACCGCCGGGCCAAGCCAAAGCGCGAAAGTCCGCGCCTTGAGCGGCGGCTTGAGCAGCACCCAATCGCCGTAGCGCGCGACCAGATAGGCCTCGACCCGCGTCCGATCGTCGCCTGCCTGGACGCGCTCGCGCACGATGGTCCGAAGATCGCGCGCGAGGTCGGCGTTCGAATCCTCGATCGATTGGTTCTGGCAGACCAGGCACCGAATGTTGCGCGCGATGTCGCGCGCCCGCGCTTCGAGCGCCGGATCGGCCAGCTGGATTTCCGGCCGGTTGTCCGCGGGCTGGGCGAAAACTCCACCGGCCAGCAGCCCGAGGGCGAGGGCAAAGGCAAAGGCAAAGGCAAAGGCAAAGGCAAAGGCAAAGGCGAGAACCCTCATCGCTTGAGCTCGGCGAGCTTGGGCAAGATCGTCTTGTCGAGCGCCTCCTGGGTCAGCGGCCCGACATGCTTGAGCACGATCCGGCCGGCGCCGTCGACCACGAACGTCTCGGGCACGCCATAGACGCCCCATTCGATGCCGACGCGCCCGTCGCGATCCGCCCCGGTCCGCCCATAAGGGTCGCCGAGCGAACGGAGGAACGCCGCGGCGGCCTCCGGCTTGTCCTTGTAGTTCAGGCCGTGGAGCGCCACGACGCCGGACTTCGCGATGTCCATGAGCAGCGGATGCTCGGTCCGGCAGGGACCGCACCATGAGGCGAAGACGTTGACCAGGGACGGCGCGCCGGTCTTGAGATCGCCGCTCGACAATCCCGCGTTTCGGCCTTCGACCGGCGGCAGGGCGAAATCGGGCACCGGCTTGTCGATCAAGGCCGACGGAATCTCGCGCGGCTTGAGCGTCAATCCGTAGCCGAGCGCCGCCGCGAGCGCCGCGAATACCAGGATCGGCAAGAGATAGGAGGCGCGCAAGTCAGTCCCCCGCGGCGATCGCCGTCGTCCCCTCGACGCGCCTTCGGGTCGGCGCGCCGACCCGGAAGCGCCGATCGGTCAAGGAGAGAGCGCCGCCGAACGCCATCACCAACGCGCCCAGCCAGATCCAGGACACGAGCGGCTTGAAGTAGAGTCGCGTGCCGTAGCCGCCCGCACTGTCGGGATCGCCCACCGTCGCATAGAGATCGCGCGCGAGGTTCGGCAGGATCGCCGCCTCGGTCGTGGTCATCGGCGGATGCGTGAAGCGCCGCTGCTCGGGTTCCATCGTCGCGACCTGCCGGCCGCCCTGCGTGACGACGAAGCGCCCGCGCAACGCCTTGTAGTTCTCGCCCTCGGCGTCGGCCACGCCCTCGAACGCGAAGACATAGGACCCGACGCCGACGCGATCGCCCGGGCGCATGGTTTGGATCGCCTCGACCTGCCAGGTCTCGGACGCGACGATGCCGAGCACGACCAGGGCCAATCCGCCATGGCCGACGACCATGCCCCAGGTCGAGCGCGGAATCCGCGCCAGACGGCGGACGCTCTCGCCGGCGCTCGCGCGAAAGGCATGGACTCGCTCGGCGATTTCCATCAGCGCGCCGACCAGCAGCCAGGTCGCGAGCGCGAGGCCGAGCGTCGCGAGCGCGCTTTGCCGATCGACCAGGAACCAGCTCATGAGCGCTGCGGCGACGCTCGCGAGGAGCGCGGGCCAAAGCTTGAGGATCGCGCCGCCGAGCTCGGCGCGCTTCCAGGAGAGCTGCGGCGCGACGGCCATGCCGATCAAGAGCGGCACGGCGAGCGGGATCATGATGGTGTTGAAGAAGGGCGGACCGACCGAGACTTTCTCGCCGGTCAGCGCATCGAGCAGCAACGGATAGAGCGTGCCGAGCAGGATCGAGCCCGTCGCCACCGCGAGCAGGAGATTGTTGAGGACCAGCGCGCCCTCGCGCGAAATCGGCTGAAAGAGTCCGCTCGGTTCGAGCGCCGGCGCCCGCGCGGCATAAAGCGCGAGCGAGCCGCCGACGACGACCGCGAGAAAGGCGAGAATGAAGGCGCCGCGCGCCGGATCGGTCGCAAAAGCGTGGACCGAGGTGAGCACGCCCGAGCGCACCAGGAAGGTGCCGAGGAGCGACAACGAAAAGGCGAGAATCGCGAGCAGGATGGTCCAGCTCTTCAAGGCGTCGCGCTTTTCCACGACGATCGCCGAATGCAGAAGCGCCGTGCCCGCCAGCCACGGCATGAAGGACGCGTTCTCGACCGGGTCCCAGAACCACCAGCCGCCCCAGCCGAGTTCGTAATAGGCCCACCACGAGCCGAGCGCGATGCCGAGGGTGAGAAAGCACCAGGCGGCGAGGGTCCAAGGTCGGACCCAGCGCGCCCAGGCGGGATCGACCCGGCCTTCGATCAGCGCGGCGACGGCGAACGAGAAAGCCACCGAGAGTCCGACATAGCCGAGATAGAGAAAGGGCGGATGGAAGGCGAGGCCGGGGTCCTGCAGCAGCGGGTTGAGGCCGCGCCCGTCGGGCGGCACGGGGTGCAGGCGCTCGAACGGGTTCGAGGTGAAGAGAATGAAGGCGAGAAAGCCGATGCCGACGAGCGCCTGAACCGAGAGCACGCGGGCTTTGAGCGATTCCGGCAGATTGGCGCCGAAAGCCGCGACCGCGGCGCCGAAAGCCGTGAGAATGAGCGCCCAGAGCAGCAGCGAGCCCTCGTGGTTGCCCCAGACACCGGTGATCTTGTAGAGCATCGGCTTCGCGGAATGCGAATTCTGCGCGACGTTGAGCAGACTGAAATCCGACGTCACATAGGCGGTCGTCAAACAGCCGAAAGCGAAGGCGACGAGCGCGAATTGCAGGAGCGCGGCGGGCGCGCCGAGCGCCATCCAGCGCGCATCGTCGCGCGCCGCTCCGGCCATCGGCACGATGCCCTGGACGATCGCGACCGCGAAAGCGAGCACGATGGCGTAGTGGCCGAGCTCGGCGGTCATTCCTGGCCGCCCTTCCAGTGCCCCGCCTTCTTGAGACCTTCGGCGACTTCCTTGGGCATGTAGGTCTCGTCGTGCTTGGCGAGCACGGTCTGGGCCTGAAAGATGCCGTCCTTCAAGCGGCCTTCGGCGACCACGCCTTGGCCCTCGCGAAAGAGGTCGGGCAGCACGCCGGTGTAGGCCACCGGCAGGGTCTTGGCCGAATCGGTGATGCGGAACGTGATCGAGGCGCCTTTGCGCTCGAGACTGCCCTCCTCGACCAGGCCGCCCAGGCGAAAGCGCCGCTCGGGCGGGATGTTCTTTTCGAGGGCCTCGGAGGGCGTGAAGAAAAAGACCAGATTGTCGCGCAGCGCCGAACCGACGAAAGCCGCGGCGACCCCGAGCAGCGCAAGCCCGGCCAGCACCATGACGAGGCGCCGGTGCTTGGCTTTAAGGGCCACGGCGCGTCTCCTCGAGTTGGGCAAGCGCCGCCTCCGCCGCCTTGCGCGCGCGCAAGCTCCAGATCAGGAGCCCGACCATCACCAGCGCGGCGACGCCATAGGCCGGCCAGACATAGCCGCCATAGCCGCCCATGGCGAGAATTTCGCTCACGACCGCGCCTCGCTCGCGGGCTCGCCCCGGGCCTCGGCCATGCGGATCGCGCGCAAGCGCCGCTCGGCGATCTCGCCTTGGGCGCGGATCATCACGACCAGCGCGGCGAAGGCGAAAAAGCCGCCGGCCATGACCAGGAGCGGCGTCAGGATCGCCGGATGGATCGCGGGTCCGCCGGCCTTCACGACCGAGGCCGGTTGATGCAGCGTGTTCCACCAATCGACCGAGAACTTGACGATCGGTACGTTGATGAAGCCGACGAGCGCGAGAATCGCCGCCGCGCGGGCGCCGCGCGTCGGATCGTCATAGGCCTCCCAAATCGCCATGTAGCCGAGATAGAGAAAGAAGAGCACGAGCACCGAGGTCAGGCGCGCATCCCAGACCCACCAGGTACCCCACATGGGCTTGCCCCAGAGCGAGCCGGTGACGAGGGCGATCAGGGTAAAGCCCGCGCCGACCGGCGCCGTCGCCTTGGCGAGCAGGTCGGCGACCGGATGACGCCAGATCAGACCGCTCGCCGAGGCGAGTGCCATGGCCGTGTAGAGCCCGAGCGCCAGCCAAGCGGACGGCACATGGACGAACATGATGCGCACGGTCTCGCCCTGCTGGTAGTCGGCGGGTGCCTCGACCAGTCCCAGATAAAGCCCGACCGCGATGCCGAGCGCCGCGGCGCCCGCGCACCACGGAATCAAGGCGTCGGTCAACCGCAGGAATCTTGCGGGATTTGCGAGGGCGTGCAGTCCGGCCATGGCGCGTCGGGGGTTGATATAGCGAGCTTGGGCGCCAAAGAACAGACCCAGGTCCCCGCCGCCTTGATCCGGATCAAGCCCTCAGTCGAGGGACAGTCGAAGCGCGGCGGAGGCGGCGAAAGGCGCGAGCGCCAGCGCCGCCAGCCCGGCCGCGGCGAGCAGCATCAGGTTGGCCGAAGGGTCGAAGCCCTGGGCCGCGGCATCGACCGCGGCCGCGCCGAAAATCAAAACCGGCACGTCGAGCGGCAGCACCAGGATCGAGAGGAGCGCGCCGCCGCGGCGCACGCCGACGGTGAGGGCCGCACCGATCGCGCCGATGAGCGCGAGCGCCGGCGTGCCGAGGGCGAGCGACAGGACGAGCGTCGGCATGGCCTCGCTCGGCATGTTCAGCAAGAGCGCAAGCAGCGGCGAGAGCAGGACCAAAGGCAGGCCCACGGTCAGCCATTGGGCGAGGACCTTGGCGAGAACGACGAATTCGAGCGGTATGGGCAGGAGCGCGAGCTGATCGAGACTGCCGTCCTCCCGATCGGCTTGGAACAACCGGTCGAGCGGCAGAAGCGCGGCGAGCAGCGCCGCGACCCAGAGCGTGCCGGGCGCGATGCGCGACAGCACCTCGAGCTCCGGGCCGACGCCGAAGGGGAAAAGCGCGACGACGATCAGAAAGAAGCCGAGCACCAGGAGCGTCGCGCCGCCCTCGCGCCGGGCGAGCGCAAGATCGCGCCGCAGCAGGGCCGCGAAGACGCTCATGACGCGACCCCGAGACGCAACGTCGCGGCGCCCGGAATGGCGATGTCGCCATGGGTCGCGGCAAGCACGACGCCGCCGCCGGCGCGGTGTGCCGCGATCAGGCGCCCGAGCGCGGCGACGCCGTCGGCGTCGAGCGACACGGCGGGCTCGTCCAAGAGCCAGATCGGCGCGGGCGAAAGCGCAAGCCGTGCGAGCGCGACCCGCCGGCGCTGTCCGGCGGAGAGATAGCGCGCCGGCACGTCGCGGAGGCCGGAGATTTCCATAGCCGCCATGGCGCCCCCGACGTCGCCCGCACCGCCCGCGAGCGAGTCCCAGACCGCGAGGTTCTCGGAAACGCTGAAGGCCGCCTTCACGGCGTCGAGATGCCCGACATAGGCGACGCGCCCGCGCCAGGCATCGGTGTCCTCGGCAAGGCCGCGGCCTTGCCAGGCGAGGCGCCCGCCCGCCGGCGCGATCAGCCCGGCGCAAAGGCGCAGCAAGCTCGACTTGCCCGAGCCGTTCCGACCGACCAGCAGAAGCGCGCCTCCCGCCGGCACGGCGAAAGACAGATCGCGAAAGACGGTCGTTTCGCCGCGACGGCAAACGAGGGTCTCGGCGAGGAGGCTCACGCGCGCGCCGCCTCAAGCGTAGCTGCGGGCGTCTTCGATGATCTTGCCGTCGCTCGCGAGCGAGCCGACGGGCACGAGCTTGACGATCGCGCGGAGCTTGCAGACGTCCTGGATCGACTGGGCGATCGCCGCCTCGATGCCGGCGGTGCCGGGCGCGACTTCGCAGAGGACGGTCATGACATCGGCGTTGTTCTCGGAACTCACGACCACCCGGCCCTTGAGGATTTCCTTGTGGCGCGCGAAAGCGGCCTGCGCCTGGGTCGGCATGACGAACATGCCCTTGATCTTGGTGGTCTGATCGGCGCGCCCGAGCCAACCCTTGAGGCGCATGTTCGTGCGCCCGCAGGGCGAGGCGCCCGGCAGCGCCGCCGACAGATCGCCGGTCGCGAAACGGATCAGCGGATAGTCGGGATTGAAGGTCGTGACCACGACCTCGCCGACCTCGCCCTCGGCGACCGGCTCGCCGGTGCCGGGGTGGAGGATCTCGACCAGGACGCCCTCGTCGACGATCAGGCCTTCCATGGCGCGGGATTCGTAGGCGATCAGGCCGAGATCGGCGGTCCCGTAGCCCTGGAGCACGAACACGCCGAGATCGTTGAGCGCCTTGCGGAGCGACGGCGGCAAGGCCTCGCCGCCGACCGAAGCGTTCTTCAGGCTCGAGACGTCCGCGCCGGTCTCGCGCCCGCGCTCGAGCAGGATTTTCAGGAAGGACGGCGTGCCGCCGTAAAAACTCGGCTTGAGGTCGGCGATCACCTTGAGTTGGAGCTCGGTATTGCCCGTGCCTGCCGGGACGACCGCGCAACCGATCGCATGCGCCGCGCTCTCGACGATCCGCCCCGCCGGCGTCAGGTGATAGGCGAAGCTATTGTGGACGACGTCGCCCCTGCGTGCGCCCGCCGCATAAAGCGCGCGGGCATAACGCCAATAATCCGGCCGGCGCGTTTCGGGTTCGTAGATCGGGCCCGGCGACTGAAAGATCCAGCCGACCTCGCCCGGCGGCAATGCGACCAAGCCGCCGAAAGGCATCGACTTCTTCTGCAACGCGGGCACGCTCGACTTGCGCGTGATCGCCAACGCGGCGAGCGCCTTTCGACTCGCGACGGCCGCCGGTTCGACCGCGCGCAAGGCTTCCGCGTAATAGGGCGTCTTTGCCTTGGCGTTGGCGATTTGGCGCGGCAGCGCCTCGGCCAGCGCCTTTTCCCGCGCCTCCACGGTCCGCGTTTCGAGCGCGTCGAAATGCCCGTCGGGTCTCGTCATCGCGCTCAAGTCAGGCGAGCCAGCGCTTGCGGCGCCGATAATGCTTCACGTCCTTGAAGCTCTTGCGTCCGCCCGTGCCCATGCCGAGATAGAACTCCTTGACGTCCTCGTTTTCGCGCAGATGCGCCGCGTCGCCTTCCATGACGATCCGCCCGTTCTCCAGGATGTAGCCGGTCGAGGCGTATTTGAGCGCGATGTTGGTGTTTTGCTCTGCGATCAGGAAGGAGGTGCGTGTCTCGCGGTTGAGGCGCGCGACG
>Ga0233425_10005964_pt1 | contig 18597 bp, 20 predicted proteins | sample Watercolumn_Towu_2_FD_181712 | JGI IMG/M metagenome (GOLD analysis project Ga0233425, IMG submission 181712) | Freshwater microbial communities from Lake Towuti, South Sulawesi, Indonesia - Watercolumn_Towuti2014_140_MG | ecosystem: Environmental > Aquatic > Freshwater > Lake | place... | reverse complement strand
CGAGGAGATCGAGGCGGTCCGCCAAGTCCAGGCCCAGATCCGGGCGACGCCGGCCGCCGCGATCGTCGCGAACCACGTCGTGCAACTGTTCGAACTCGCGCTCGTCTATCTCGGCGTCGCCACCCCGCCCGACGAGCAGGGCCGCATCCCCGCTCCCGACCTCGCCCAGGCCGGCGTCGCGGTCGATGCCATGACCGCCCTGATCGACGGCTTGGGGCCCCGCTACGGCGAAGACGAAGCGACGCTGCGCGACGCCTTGGCGCAGATCCAGATGATCTACGTCCAGGTCGCCGACGCGCTCGCCGAGGCAACCGGCGAACGGGCGCCCGATCAGTGACTCACCCCGACCCGCCGGCACAGCCCGCTCCGGTCCCGCCGGTTCCGCCGATTCCGCCGATTCCGCCGGTACCCCCGGGGTGGGCCGCGCCCGCCGCGTGGGCGCCGCCCATCGCTGGCGGGGCCGCACGACCGGCGACCCGCTTGGCGATTGCGATCGCAGCGCTCGTCGGAATCATCATCCCGGTTGCGCTGGTCTCGATGATCGCCGAACTCCGTACGTTGGCGCGTTTCGACGACGCCGTCGGGCGCGACGGCAACAATCTCGCGACCGCGAATCGCGCGCAGCTCGAGGCACTCGACGAGGCCGAGCGGCTCGGCAACGCGCTCGGCGCCCTGTTGGTGCTCGGTGTGCTCGTGACGGGGGCATTGTTCGCGATCTGGGTATGGCGCGAAGCGACGAACGCTCAGGCGCTCGGCGCTGGGGGTCCTTCGCCAGCTGCGTTGCTGACGGTCACGCTCGCCCCGTGCGTGTCGGCCCTGGCACTTCCGTTCTTGTTCGCCTCGCTCGCGCGCCGAAGCGGAGCTGCGCGTGTACATGCGCTCGCCGTCACCTGGGGCATCGCGTTCGCGGCCTTCCAGCTGTTCTTCATCTCTTCAGCCGGGAATGAACCCTCGGGCGACGAGTCGTTCCGCCACATTGTCGACGTCTATCCGGTCGCTCGCTACAGCGCAGCGGCCGCCGCAGCATTCCTGGTCGTCGCGGGAGTCGCGTTCGCGATCAGCGTGGTGTTGGTGAGCCGCCACCACGAACGCCGCCTTGCCGGCGTGTTCAGCGCGGCGTGATCGCGCTCGCTTCGAAGTGACCGAGCGGCCCCGCGACGATCACGAACGCAACTTCGGTGCCGATCGCGATCGTGCGCGTGCCGTCGGCGATCTGGGTGCAGTGGAAGGAATAGGTCGACCCGTCGCTTGCCTCGATCCGGCCGAGCCCCCGGTGTTCGTCGAACTCGACGACCCGACCGGCGGCGCTGCCGATCATTGCCGGGCGCCCCTCAGCCAACGATCTTGCTGATCGGGAGTTCGAGGATGCCGGTCGCGCCGGCCTCGACCAGTTCGGGGATCAGCGTGTTGATCGTGCGCTTGGCGACGACGGTCTCGACGGCGTAGGCGTCCTGCCCGAACAACTGGCTCACGGTCGGCGCCTTGAGCGCCGGCAGCAGGTCGATGACGGCCGGTAGGTTCGGGCCGTCGACGTTGAGCTTCACCATCACCTTGCCCCGCGCGTCGAGCGCGCCCGCGAGCAGCACCATGAGTTGCTCCATGGCGCGGCGCTTGTCTGCGTCGGCGTAGGCCGTTCGGTTGGCGATGAGCAGCGTGTAGCTGGTGAGGATCTCATCGATCACCTTCAGCCCCGCGGCGCGCAGTGCCCGGCCCGTCTCGGTGATCTCGACCACGGCGTCGGCGATCTCGGGGATCTTCGCCTCGGTCGCGCCGTAACTGAGCGAGACCTCGGCGTCGATGCCGCGCTCGCCGAGGAAGCGCCGAGTGAGGTTGGGGTACTCGGTGTGGACCCGCACCCCGCTCGGCAGGTCGGCGGCCGACGCATAGGGCGCGTCGGCGGCCACGGCGAGCACCATCCGGATCGGGCGGGCGGTGGCCTTGGAGTAGTGGAGTTCGGTGAGTTCGACCACCTCACTGTCGGTCTCGCGCACCCAGTCCCGGCCGGTGATCCCGAGGTCGAACAGGCCATCGGCGACGTAGCGCCCGATCTCCTGCGGGCGCAGGATCCGCACCTCGTCGATCCGGGGATCGTCGATCGTGGCCTTGTAATCGACCTCGCTGCTGCGCTGTACGGGCAGGTCGGCGTCCTCGAACAACTGGAGCGTCGCTCGCTCGAGCGACCCCTTGGGGATGACCAGCCGCAACATGGCGACGCAGGGTACCGGCCGCATCTGCGCACCTCGGCTCCAATCCGTGCGTGCCGCCAAGCCTCGAGTTCTGACGATTCCGCGTCCGATTCGCGGGCACTCCTGCGCGCCAGAACCTGCGGCCCGCGGCGCCGTGGTGTTTTGGCGCGCCGCGGCGACCTCATGCCGGACCCAAGATCGTCAGAACTCGCGCTGCGGGCGGTGCCATCATGGGCTCGTGAGCGCGGCGCTGCACCCGCTGCTGGTACCGGTCGCCGGCTGGCTCGGTGCCTGGTCGGGCTCCGGGACCGGCGAGTACCCGACGATCAACCCGTTCGGCTACGCCGAGACCTTTACCCTGGGCCACGCGGGGAAACCCCTCATGGCCTATTCGCAGCGCACGACCGCGGCCGACGACGGTCGCGCCCTGCACGCCGAGTCGGGCTACTGGCGCATGGTGGACCACGGCCGCTGCGAACTCGTGATCGCCCACGGCAGCGGCCACGTCGAGGTCGCCACCGGCACCTGGGAAAGCCATCGTCTCGAGGTTCGATCGGTCGGCGTCATCGGCGCCCCGAGCTCCAAGTCCGTGGTCGAGATCAGCCGCGTGTTCGTCCGCGACGCCGAGACGATCAGCTACGACCTGGCGATGGCCGCCGTCGACCAGCCCCTCCTCCCCCACCTCCACGCCGAATTGCACCGGGCGTGATGACGCTGGAGCGACGACGCGGGCCGAGCACGGCCTGAGTTCACGAGCTCCGCCGATCGGTACTGCATCGGCGCGTGACGCGAGGGAGACGCCTTGGTCATCTCGAACTTCTGGCGTTCCCGGCGTGAGCCGCTCGAACGGATCGCGCGACAGGGCCGCCTTCGGCTCCGCTGCGGATGCGCAGGAACCCCTTGCCCTTGACCCGGAAGTCCGTCGGCGTTCCACAACTTTTCGATCGTCGCGGGCCGGTCAGCGCGAGGCGACGCACGTGGTTCCCGCTCACCGTGACGTCTGAGGTATTCCGAATCTCGCCCTCATCAGGTCGGGCGCGCCGGTACCGTCGCCCGGATGTCGCGCTATCGGGCCGTGCTCTTCGATTGGATGCTGACACTCGCGCACTACCCGACCGATCGCGGACTGTTGTGCTCGGTGATCGGCGATGTGTGCGATGAGGAGCAGATCGACCGTTATCTCGCGTCACTTCTCGAGAACGACGCCGAGCAGGATCTGCGTGCCCTGTTCGCGGTCGAGGACACCTCGCAGTCAGCGCACCGGCTCGCGAACATCACGCGCTTTCGTGGCGCCGGAATACCCGATGATCACGTCGAACGACTGTACGGGGAGTTGGGCGCCATCGGGCAACATCCGCTGTACGACGACACGGCCTGCACGCTCGCGGCGATCACGGCCGCCGGGACACATGTCGCCGTGGTCAGCGATATTCACGTCGACCTCCGTGCGCACGCGAGGGCCTACGGCATCGAGGATCACATCGACGTCTGGGTCTTGTCGTACGAGATCGGTGTGCAAAAGCCTGATCCCGCGATGTTCACGACCGCGCTCGAACGTCTCGGCGTGGCGGCGGCGGACGCGCTGATGGTCGGCGACTGCGCGTCGCGCGACGGCGGTGCAGCCTCGGTTGGGATTGACACCTTGATCCTTCCGCCTACGGAGGGGGTTGGGCGACGAGGCCTCGATCGCGTCACGCGTCTCCTCGGGATTCGGGATGACGCACCCGCAAGAACTTCCCAAGGCTCGGCGTAGCTCGAGTCCCGCCGCGCTCGTCGCCCGGCCGAACCGCGCGATCGGATCGCGCCACGGCCACGAGTAGCCCCGCTCTCGTTCCGAGTTGTCGTCAGTCACCGGCGATGACGATTCGGTAGCCGAAGTCGTGTGCATCGAGTTCGCGGAGATGCCCGAACCGTTCGTCCCACGCTCCCGAGGCGAGGTCGCCGGCAAGGCGTTTGTGCCCGGCGCCGACCACATCTGGTGCCAGCTGCGCGAAGCACGACATGGCGGCCCGAACTTGGGGATCGAGATACGACTCGGGGCGAGCCCAGAAGGCGCCGCCGAAGCCGTCGACGCAATCCCGCGGCACCACCACCGGTCGGATCTCGCGGACATCGAAGACACCGCGGAAGAACGCCTCTCCGGGCGGGTCGATCTCGGTCGGTAGCGCTCGGATCTCCGGCCAGTACTCCATGATCCACGCGAGATCCGCGAACGACGGCTCGAAGTAGAACAGCACCTGGCGACAGGCAACCCGGCGCATCTCCGCCGCGCCGCGGTGCCGGTCGCGCCAGTGGTGCGCGGTCAGGACTCCCATCGCGACGTCGAACGTCGCGTCGGCGAACGGCAAGGACTCGACGACCGAGCGCACGCATGGCGCCGCGTCCGGTGCGCGCTGCGCGATCATCGCCCGCGATGGCTCGACCGCGACGACGTCGCGATCACCCGGTTCGTAGTTGCCCGAACCGGCACCGACGTTCAACACCCTGGTCGCGCTTCCGAGCGCGTCCCAGATCGCCGCGGCGATGCGCGGATCGGGGCGCCGCGCCGCGGCGTAGCCGCCACCGATCCGGTCGTAGTCGCTCACCAACCGACGCCGCCGCGGGTTCTGGCGCGTCGCGGTGCCCGCGCGCCGGACCCAAGATCGTCAGAACGCGACACGGAGGGTTTCGAACAGGCGGGCCATCTCGATCGCAGTGAGCGCGGCTTCCTCGCCCTTGTGCCCTTCGCGGCCACCGATGCGATCGAGCGCCTGCTGTTGGGTGTCGACGGTGAGAACCCCGAACACGACCGGCACGCCGGTGTCGAGGCCCGCCTGTAGGATTCCCTGGGTCGCGCCCATGGCCACGTAGTCGAAGTGGGCGGTCTCGCCGCGCACGATGGCGCCCAGGCACACCACCGCATCGACCCGCCCCGACCGGGCGAGGCGCTGCGCGGTCAGCGGCAGTTCGAACGCGCCGGGCACCCAGCACACCGTCACGTCGTCGGCTGCTGCACCTCGCCGCGCCAACTCGCGACGACATCCTGCGAGCAACTCGGCCGTGATCACTTCGTTGAAACGCGCGACCGCGATGCCGACTCGCAGGCCGGCGGCCGACAAGTCCGAGTCGGCGAGCGCGTACTCGCCCATCAGTCGCCGCCGCCGAGTTCGAGATCTGCGCCATCCTCGAGCTCGAGCAGGTGCCCAAGCTTTTGCTGTTTGGCGCGCAGGTAGGCGATGTTCTCGGAGTTCGGCGCCGGGACGAGCGGCACCCGGTCGACGATCTCGAGCCCGTAGCCTTCGAGGCCCCCGTACTTCGACATGTTGTTGGTCAGGAGTCGCATCGTCGACACGCCCAGGTCGACCAAGATCTGCGCGCCGATGCCGTACTCGCGCGAGTCCGCGGGGAAGCCGAGTTCGAGGTTCGCCTCGACCGTGTCACGACCTTGCTCTTGAAGTTGGTAGGCGCGCAGTTTGTGACCGAGCCCGATTCCCCGGCCTTCGTGCCCGCGCAGGTAGATCACCACGCCACGTCCCTCGGCGGCGATCTTCGACAGCGCCAGGTCGAGTTGTGGACCGCAGTCGCAGCGCATCGATCCGAACACGTCGCCGGTGAGACACTCGCTGTGCACCCGTACGAGCACGTCGTCCTCGCCGGCGATGTCGCCGCGCACGAAGGCGATGTGCTCGGTGCCGTCGAGCAGGCTCTCGAATACGTGCGCCGTGAAGTCGCCGTGCGATGTCGGGATGCGCGCCTCGCTCACCCGGCGGATCAGTTTCTCGCGGCGGCGCCGGTAGCGGACGAGATCGGCGATCGAGATCATCACCAGGTCGTGTTGTTTCGCGAACAGTTCGAGTTGGGGAAGGCGCGCCATCGAACCGTCGTCGTTGACGACCTCGGCGAGGACACCGGCGGGCGTGAGTCCGGCGAGGCGCGCCAGGTCGACACCGGCCTCGGTGTGTCCGGCGCGCTTCAGGACGCCGCCGTCGCGGTAGCGCAGCGGAAAGATGTGGCCGGGCCGGGCGAAGTCGCCCGGCCGGGCCGCGGTGTCGATGAGACCCCGCACGGTCGCGCACCGATCGGCAGCCGAGATCCCGGTCGTCGTCCCATGCCGGTAGTCGACCGACACGGTGAACGCGGTGCGCTGCACCTCGGTGTTCTCGCCGCTCTGCACCATCAACGGCACCTGGAGTTCGTCGAGGCGATCGCCCTCCATCGGCATGCAGATCACACCGCTCGTGTAGCGGATCATGAACGTCATCTTCTCGGGCGTCATCAACTCGGCCGCGGCGATGAGATCGCCTTCGTTCTCGCGGTCCTCGTCGTCGACGACCAGCACGAGCTCACCGCGCCCGATCGCGTCGATGGCTTCGTCGATCTCTGCGAACGGCATCTCAGTTCCTCCCGTGGGTGACGGATGGCGTGGATCGGACGGGTTGCACGAGCCGGTCGACGTACTTTGCGATCACGTCGCTCTCGAGGTTCACGCGTGCACCGACGGGCTTCGGCCCGAGCGTCGTGGCGTGCTGGGTGTGCGGGATCACCGCGATCGTGAACGAGTCGTCGCTCACCTCGACGACGGTCAGGCTGATGCCGTCGACGGTGATCGAGCCCTTTTCGATCGCGAATCGCAGCACCTCGCCCGGCGCGAAGATTCGTAGCGTCACGGACCCATCGGCGTTCGTGTCCTTGCCCACGATCGTGCCGGTCCCGTCGACGTGGCCTTGCACGATGTGGCCGCCGAGCCGGTCGGCGAGCCGCACGGGGCGCTCGAGGTTGACCGGATCGCCGGGCGCGAGGTCGCCGAGGTTGGTGCGCTGCATCGTCTCGATGACCGCGTCGGCCGCCCACCAACCGGCGTCGCCGTCCAGGTCGACGACGGTCAGGCAGACGCCGTTGACCGCAATCGACGCGCCGATCTCGGCGTCGGCGAGCACCACCCGGGCGTCAATGACCAGGCGAGCGCCACCGGCGTGCCGTTCGATCGTCCGTATCGAACCGAGTTCCTCGACGATCCCTGTGAACACGATCACACCTCCGTCGCGCGTGCGTCTGCCGGATCACCCGGGTCGCGGCCGCGTTCCGGCGTGTACTCGAGCCGGACGTCGTCGCCGAGTTGTCGCACCGAGCGAAGGCCGAAGCGCGCCGCATCGGCGATCGACTTCGGTCCGCCGAGCCCGTAGCCCGCGAGGCCCTCCGCGCCGAGCAGGGTGTTGCCGACGTAGGCGACCACGCGATCGACCAACCCGGCGTCGAAGAGCGCGCCGTGGAGGTACGCCCCGCCCTCGACCATCGCCTGCAGCACACCGCGACCTCCGAGCAACTCGAGCACGTCGACGAGATCGACTCCGGAGCCGCGGTCGTTCTCGGCGAAGTCGACGGTGACCACCTCGCAGCCGCGTTCGCGCCACGGCGCGAGCGCGGACTCGGGCGCGACGGGGGTCGTGACGATCAACGTCGGAGCGACGGAGGTGTCGGCGAGCCGCACGGTCGCCGGGACACGGCCGCGCGCGTCGAGCAGGACGCGCAACGGCGCGGCGAACATCTCGGGCCCGCCGGCGTCGCGAACGGTCAACTCGGGGTCGTCGGCGAGCACCGTTCCTGCGCCGACGACGATCGCCTGCGAGTCGGCGCGCAGACCGTGCGCGTCGGCCCGCGCCTCGGCGCCGGTGATCCAGCGCGAGCTGCCGTCGGCCGCGGCGATGCGGCCGTCGAGGCTCGTCGCGACCTTGGCCAGGGTTGCGGCCCTGCCGGTGCGCCGGTGGTGGAGATAGGCCCAGAGTTGGTCGGCGACAAGGTCGGCACCCACACCGACATCGACCTCGATGCCCGCGGCCGTCAGGCGGGCGAGCCCGGACCCCGCGACCTTGGGGTCGGGATCGGTCAACGCCACGACGACCCGGCTCACACCCGCGGCGAGGATCGCCTCGGTGCACGGCGGCGTGTTGCCGTGGTGATTACAGGGTTCGAGGGTCGTCACCAGCGTCGCCCCGACCGCGCGGTCGGCGGCCTCGGCGAGCGCCGCGACTTCGGCATGCGGGCCCTGAGGGAACGAGCCCGTTGCGCCGATGCCGACGACCTCGCCGTGGCGGACGATGACCGCCCCGACATGCGGCCACGGAGCGACCCGCCGGCGCGCGCCGTACGCTGCGTCCAGGGCCGCTCGCATCGCATCGGCGTCACGCATGAGCGATCTCCCCGTCCGGCCTCGGGTGTCGACCGGAACTCGTTACAATCGTCGTGCAGCGGGTTCGACCCGCTCTGACCCGGTATTTCTTGATCGAGAGCCGGTTCGGCCTGGATCGTACCACGACCGATCCGCCATTTTTAGAACCTGTTTCTATTCGCGCTGACGATACCGCATGCGAGACTTGGTCATGGGATCGCAGCCCGCGACCGGCCCCGTGAACGGCTACGTCGTCGTGCACGGCATCCCCGGGACCGGCAAGACGACGCTGGCAGTCCCGCTGGCGCGCGAACTCGGCCTGGCGCTCATCGCCAAGGACTCGATCAAGGAATCGCTGTGGGACACGCTCGGCGCCGGTGACAGCGCCTGGTCGCGCAAGCTCGGCGCCGCTGCCATGGACGTGTTGTGGCGGCTGGCGGCCGAAGCCGGATCAGCGGTCCTCGAAAGCAACTTTCACCGGGCCTTCGCGCACCGCTTCTCGGCGCTGTCCGGTTCGGTGGTCGAGGTCTACTGCTCGTGCGATCCCGAGCTCGCGCGCTCGCGGTATTCGACCCGGCGGCGTCACCCCTGCCACTTCGACCAGACCTACGGGCTCGACATGTTCGATCGTTGGGTCGCCGATTCCGGCCCGCTGGACCTCGGGGGCCCGGTCATCGAGATCGACACGACCGAGCCGGTTGACGTCCGCGCGGTCGCCGAACGGGTCCGCGCGCACCTCGGCCCGCGCTGAGACCGACACGCCCGATCCGCTGCGCTGAATGGCGCTGCCGCGCCGGGTCGAGCCGCGATCAGTGCGGGCGCCCGCCGGCGAGCAGGTCGAGCGCGTGGGCAACCACGGGTTCGATCGCGTCGAAGGCCTCGATCGCGCCGCCGCTCGAACCCGGCGCGTTGACGACAAGGGCCGCGCCGATGGTCCCGGCCGTCGCCCGTGACAACAGACCGAAGCTGCGACCACCGGTGTTCGACGCGGCACGGATGGCTTCGGCGAGGCCCGGCGCTTCACGCTCGATCGCGGCCCGGGTCCCCTCGGGCGTCAGGTCGCGCGGCCCGAAGCCGGTCCCTCCGGTGGTCATCACCAGCCCGGCGAAGCCGTCACACATCGCAACCAGCGCGTCGCTCACCGACTCGACGCCGTCGGCGACGACGCGGCGCTCGACGACCTCGAGACCCGCGGCGCGGAGGCGGGCTTCGAGCGCGGCGCCGCTCTTGTCGTCGCGCGTCCCCGCGACGACGCCGTCCGACACGGTGAGCACCTTGGCCTGCACGGGCGCTACCCGGCTCGCCCAGCCCGCGCTGCGAGCGCGTTCGCGCGGATCTCGCGTGCCGCGGCCGCCGGATCGGCTGCGCCGAACACCGCGGTGCCCGCGACCAGGATGTCGACGCCGGCCCTGGCGCACTCGCCGGCGTTGCCGGCCTTGACCCCGCCGTCGATCTCGATCTCGCAGGCGAGCCCGTGGTCGTCGATCACGCGGCGCGCGGCCCTCACCTTGTCGAGCACCTCGGGGATGAATGCCTGCCCGCCGAAGCCTGTCTTCACGCTCATCACGAGACAGGTGTCGATGCGATCGAGGTACGGCTCGACCGACGAGAACGGCGTCGCGGGCTCGAGCGTGAGACCGACCCTGCAACCGAGCGCGCGGATACGCTCGATCAGCGCGTCGGTCTCACCGACCTCGACGTGCACGGTGATGCCGTCGGCACCGGCCTCGGCGAACATCTCGAGCAGGTCGCCCGGCCGCGCGACCATCAGGTGACAATCGAGATACAGATCGGTCGCCTTACGCAACGACGCGACCACCGGCGGACCGATCGACAGGTTCGGGACGTAGTGACCGTCCATCGCGTCGACGTGGAGCCATTCGACCTCGCCCGCGACGCGGGCGACGTCGTCGGCGAGATGGGCGAAGTCGGCCGCGAGCATCGACGGCGCGATCTTGAGCGGACGCATCACGGCGAACCCTAGTGATCGGGTTCCGTCGCGTCCGCGCTGGGCCTGGCCGCACCAGCGGTGCCGGCGCGGGCCAAGCGGAGCACGAACATCCCATCGGTGCCGGCGACGTGGGGGAGTAACACCGCGCCGCGCCCGGCGCGCCGCCACGGTGCCGGCGGCGGGTCGAGCGCGGCGAACTCGGCGAGTTCGGACGCCGCGAACGCGTCGACGCCGACGGTCTCGGTGCGCGTGAGCGTGCAGACCGAGTACACCAGCAGCCCACCAGGGCGGACGAGCCGCGCCGCTTCGACCAGCATCGCCCGTTGGAGAGCCGCGACGTCGACGATCAACTCACGCGTCACGCGGTGGCGTGCATCGGGACGGCGGCGCAGCACCCCCAATCCCGAGCAGGGGGCGTCGAGCACGACCCGATCGAAGGTTGCGTCGGCGAACGGGAGTGCACGGCCGTCGGCGACGAATGGGAGCACCGATCGCAGCGACAGCCGTTCGCAGCCGCGCACGACCGTCCGCATCCGTCCGGGGTGCAGGTCCCCCGCGGCGACGACGCCGCGGTCGCCCATGAGTTCGGCCATCGCCGTGGCCTTGCCGCCGGGCGCGGCGGCGACGTCGAGCACTCGTTCGCCCGGCTGTGCACCCACGAGCCGCGCGACGGCCTGGCTCGCCTGGTCTTGCACACTCGCCCGCCCGTCTTCGATGGCGCCGAAGCGGGCGAGGTCGCCGACTCCGCGGACGACGAGCGCGTCGTGGAGCAACTCGCCGGTCTCGACATGTCCGCCCGCGGCCTCGATCTCCGCGACGACCGACTCGCTCGTCGCGCGCCGCGGGTTGACGCGCAGGGTCGCCGCGGGCGGGGCGTTCATGGCGGTGAGCGCGGCCGTGGCTTCGGGTTCGCCGTAGGCGGCGTCGAGGTCCTCGACGATCCAACGCGGGTAGCTGCCGCGCACATAGCGCGGAGTCGCGGGGTCGGGGATGCCGCCGTCCTGCAGTGACCGCAGCACCGCGTTCACCACGCCGCGGACCTTGTCGCCGACGAGACTCACGGTCTCGCCGATCGCCGCGTGCGGAGACACGCCGTGGGCGAGTTGGTAGGCACCGAGGCGCAGCGCGGCGCGCACATCAGGGTCGAGGTCGTCGAGGTCGCGTCGACAGTGTTTGCGGAGCGCGCGGTCGAGCGAGCGTTGTTCGCGGAGCGTGCCGTAGACGAGTTCGGTGACGAACGCGCGATCGCGATCGCTGAACGAGGAGCGGCGCAGCACCTCGGGCAGGGAAAGGTGCGCAAATGCTCCGTCCTCGACGCGCAGCAATGCTCCGAGCGCCGCGGCACGGGGGCTGCGCAACTTCGGACGTGGGTCACGAACGGAGCCACGGTCGTCGCGTCCACGGCGGTCGGGATCGCGCCGCGATGAGTCACCCGAAGGTCGGCGCGGCCGGCGGTCGCGTCGGTCGCCGCGCTCGCCGCGCTCCCGGTTCATGAGGCGCTCGGAGCGTCGCTCGGCGGAGCCGGGTCGATACGCACGGCGTCGTCGTGCAAGCCGCGGCGCCAGGACGAGCCCGTCATCGCCGAGCGTCCCTCGGGCTGAACCTCGGTCAGCGCCAGGCCACCCGAGGCGGTCACGAGCACACCGGCGTCGTCGACGCTGCCCACGGAGCCAGCGAGGTCGGTCGGTTCGGGCACGGCTGCCGCGCGTAACACCTTGAGGCGACGGCCGGTGAGTGTGCACCACGCTCCGGGTCGCGGGTTCGCCGCACGCACAAGCCGCGCGAGTTCGTCCGCGGGTTGGTGCGGGTCGAGCCGGAACTCGGCGGGTTGCAGCTTCGTCGCGTACGTGGCGGTCCCCGTCTGGGGGCGCGGCGTGATCTCGCGCAGTCGCGGCAGGGTCGCTAGCAACAACTCCGTTCCCAGCGCAACGAGGCGCGCGGAGAGTTCGCCCGCGGTTTCGTCGGCACCGATCGGGGTGCTCGTCTCGGCGTAGATCGCGCCGGTGTCGAGACCTTCGTCGACGGCCATGATCGCAACTCCGGTTTCGGCATCACCCGCGAGGATCGCGCGTTCGACCGGCGCCGCGCCCCGCCAACGTGGCAGCAACGAGAAGTGGACGTTCACGAACCCGAGTGGCGGCACGGCAAGGAGTTCGGCTGGCAACAACTGCCCGAATGCGACCACGACAGCGACCTCGGCGCCGCTCACGCCGACCTCGTCGACGACTTCGCGGCTACGCGCTGGTGTGAGCACCGACAGCCCGAGTTCGCAGGCGGCGCGCTTCACCGGCGACGCGACGAGCGCCGACCCCCGACCGCGCTTGCGGTCGGGCTGGGTCACGACCGGCCCGACGTCGTGACCGGCGGCGACCAGCGCGCGCAACGGTGCGACCGCGGCGAGCGGAGTGCCGAAATATGCGAGCCGCATGCCGGGGGCCGCGTCAGAGCGCGTGATCGGGATCGCGCCGTCCGGACCGGGTCGCGCCGTTCATCTCGAGGGTGCGCCATTCGCGCAGCGCGGCGCGGCGCTCGACGTCGCTCAGGCGATCGAGCATGAGCACGCCGTCGAGGTGGTCGATCTCGTGGAGGAACACGCGGCCGAGCAACTCGTCACCCTGTACGACGATCACGTTGCCGTCGAGATCGAGGCCCTGGACCGTGACGAGCTTGGGTCGCACGATCTCGAAGGTGAGCCCGGGGATCGACAGGCAGCCCTCTTCGTAGGCCCACTCCCCTTCACTTTCGACAACCGTCGGGTTGATGAGGACGCGGGGATCGTCGCCGGTGTCGTAGACGAAGAAGCGTTGCTGGACGCCGACCTGGGGCGCGGCGAGGCCAACTCCGGGAGCGTCGTACATCGTCGTGAACATGGTGTCGACGAGCTTGGCGAAGGATCCGTCGATGTCGGTGACGTCGCGGGCGGCACGCTTCAGCACCGGGTCACCGAAGATGCGGATCGGGTAGTTCGCCATCGACGTCAATGCTAAGTGCGAAGACTCAACGCTCACGGCTTCTGTCACCGAAATGGTTGTCCTGGCTACCGTTTTCGCCGACAGAAGCCGTGCTCATCGCGGTGTCAGGCGCGGGCGGGATCCATCTCGATGCGCAGGCGCCCGACCAGGCGTGCGGCCACGGCGACGTCGGCAAACGCAGCCGTGAGCACGTCGGCATCGCCGTGTTCAATCAGCGCCCGGCGCTTCGTGCCCTCGCTGCTCGGCCCCTTGATCGTCGCCGCGGGACCGAGCACCAGCGCGATGCCCGCACACACGGCATCGACGGCCGGCGCGTCGCCCGACACGAGCGCTTGCGCGACGAACGGCGGGAGGTTGCGACGCTCGCACTCGACGAGATCGTCGCGTTGGGCCGCGACGATCGCTGCGTCTCGCACCGCGCGCACGACCGGGTGCGACGGCAGGTGGGTCTGGATGAGCATCCTGCTCGCCGAGCGCGGTCGCCCGGCGAGCAGGAGCGCGCAACGCGCCGCAAGCCAGCGGGCTTGCTCGTCGGCCCGCAGGCGCGGTGCGAGCAGTTCTTGGTCGAAGTCCAACAAGGCCACGAAGGCCGGTCGGCGGCGGCGCACCTCGGGCCGGTGGAGCAGTGCCTCGGTGCCGACGAGCACGTGCGCCTCGGCGTCTGGCGCCGCGACCGTCGCGTCGACGACGCCGACCCGCACGTCGCGACCGAGCAAGCGTCCGACGTCGTCGCCGATCCGGTCGACTCCCGCCCGCAACAGCCGCGGCTTGGACGCGCCGCAGTGCAGGCACAGCGACGGGCGAACACCGAGGACGACAAGGGGCCCGGCGTGGTCGACGAGCGGTGAACCTTCGCGGTCCCAGCGCGACAAGCCGCGACAGGCAGCGCAGTAGAGCAGCCGCGCGCGACCACGCCGGTTGAGCAGGCACACGGCTAACTCGTCGCGTTCGACGTGCGCATGCAACGCCTGGCCGAGGGCGCCCGACAACAGTCCCGTCCCGGGAGGTTCGTCGCCGAGATCGACCACTTCGACGCGCGGCCAGCCCGCCGCCATCACGTCTGGCGCCGGCGTGACAACCCGTGACGCGCGATGCAGCGCGGCCACGGACGGCAACGGCGACAGAATCGTGAGGCGGCGCGGCGCCGGCGCGCAACGCTCGGCGAGCACGGCGCGGGCGTGCCACGTCGGTTGCCGCTCTTCTTGTAATGCCTCGTCGAGGTCGTCGACGACTACTCCCGCGCGCAGGTCGGGAACCGGAGCGAACACCGCGGTCCGGCCACCTACGACAACGCAGCCGCCCCGTGCGGCGCGCCGCCAGGCGTCGGTGCGCGCCGCGGCGACGAGATCGGAGTGCCACGCGAGCGCAGGCCAGCCGTTGACGCGAAGCGCAGCGACGAGCGCGTCGGCACGAGACGGGTCGGCGGTGACCACGATCGACGAGCCGTCGCCGGCGAGCAGCGATGCCACCTGCGCGCGACGATCGTGCAACGGCGGCCACCACACGACGTCCGCGCCCTCGGCGTCGAGCGTCGCCCCTGCGAGCGGCGCACCCGGCCGCATCGCGAGCGCAGTTCCGCTCGAGCTCGGTGCGACGTTGTTCGCCGGTGACGCGGCACGCAGCAGCGGGACGAGCGAGCCCACGAAACGGCGCGCCGCCCACTCGCAGAGTTCGATCACCTCGACCGGAGGCCCGACGCTGGCGACACCGAGCAGCGGGCGCAACCGTTCGCGCGCGACCTCGGGCGTGACATCCAACGCGCGCACCCAGCCGCGCACTCGCCGGCCGTGCAGGCCGATCCGCACGATCGAGCCGACGACCACGGACGAATCGAGTGCTTCGGGGATGGTGTAGTGGAACGGCCGCTCGATCGCCGGCACGTCGGCGACGACCGCACACACACGCATCCGCAGGACGCTAGGTGTACGAACCGCCGGCACGTGATGCCACGCGCCCGACCGGGCTACGAGACCGCGTGACGCAGGTCGGTGGCATACGGCTCAGTGTTCTCCCAGGTGAACCCGTCGCCGTCGGTACGGCCGAAGTGACCGTACGCGGCGGTGCGCTTGAAGATCGGGCGCCGGAGTTCGAGCCGCTCGATGATCGCCGCGGGTCGCATATCGAACACGTCGCGCACGACCGCTTCGAGCTTGTCGTCGGCGATCTGACCGGTCCCGAACGTGTCGACGAGGATCGACACGGGCCGCGCCACACCGATCGCGTAGGCGACCTGCGCTTCGCAGCGCTCGGCGAGGCCGGAGGCGACGACGGACTTGGCGATCTGGCGCACCGCGTAGGCAGCCGACCGGTCGACCTTGGTCGGGTCCTTGCCCGAGAAGGCGCCGCCGCCGTGGCGGGCCATCCCGCCATAGGTGTCGACGATGATCTTGCGGCCGGTGAGCCCGCAGTCGGCGTGCGGGCCGCCGAGCACGAACGAACCGGTCGGGTTGACGAAGATCTCGTAGTCGTCGTCGGCGAACTGTTCGGGGATGCAGGGCCGGATCACGTGCTCGACGAGCGCGGGCCGGATCTCCCGTTCGATCGACACCCCGGGGTGGTGCTGGGTCGAGATCAGCACGGTCTCGAGCCGGACCGGCCTGCCGTGGTCGTACTCGATCGAGACTTGCGTCTTGGCATCGGGGCGAAGGAACGGCACGACACCCGACCGGCGAACCTCGGCGAGTCGGGCCGCCAGCTTGTGGGCGAGCCAGATCGGCATCGGCATCAGGTCCGAGGTCTCGTTGCACGCGTACCCGAACATCATTCCCTGGTCGCCCGCACCCACCTCGTCGTACGGGTCGCTCGAATCGGCCCTGTGTTCACGGGCCTTGTCGACGCCCATGGCGATGTCAGGCGACTGTTCGTCGAGGCTCACGATCACGCCACAGGTCTTGCCGTCGATGCCGTAGGCCGAATCCGTGTAGCCAATCGCGCAGATCGCGTCGCGGGCGATCCGCGAGACGTCGGGGCGGGCAACCGTCGAGATCTCACCGGCCACGACACAGAGACCCGTCGTCACCATCGTCTCGCAGGCGACCCGGCCCGTCGGGTCCTCGGCGAGCACCTCGTCCAGCACACTGTCGCTGATCTGGTCGGCCATCTTGTCGGGGTGACCCTCGGTCACCGACTCCGACGTGAAGACGTGCTTGCTCAAGAGGGTCCTCCCCCGCGTCTGTTCGGCCGGGTGAGGCACCCACCGACGCGGCCTCGCCCGAGGCCGGACGGCAAGATTAGATGCCTGACCTGGGATTCCGCCCATCCGACGTGGGTTGAGTCAGAAGTCTCACGACCCGGTCGAGCAGCGCGTCGGCGACCTCGAGTTTGGCCATGAGCGGGAGTTCGTCGCGCCCGCCGGCGGCGTCGAGGATCATCACCCGGTTCGTGTCGACCTCGAAGCCGGCATCAGCGGCGGCGACGTCGTTGGCCACGATCAGGTCGAGGTGCTTGCGCGCCAACTTGTCCGCGGCGTTGAGCTCGAGGTCCTCGGTCTCCGCCGCGAACCCGACCAGCACCTGTCGGGGAGGCTTGGCGCGGCCCAGATCGACGAGGAAGTCGTGGGTGGGTTCGAGCACGATCTCACTCAGCCCCTCGTCCTTTTTCACCTTGCGTCGCGCCGGGGCCTTGGGCCTGAAGTCGGCGACCGCGGCGGCCATCACCACCACGTCGGCGCTCGCCGCGCGCGGCACGACCGCGGCCTGCATCTCGGCCGCGGTCGCGACCCTGATCACCTCGATCCCCGCGTCGACCACACGGTCGGTCGTGGTGACGAGTGTGACCGTGGCGCCACGCCGGGCGGCGGCGTCGGCGATCGCGTGACCCTGCTTGCCGGACGAGCGGTTGGTGATCACGCGCACCGCGTCGATCGGTTCGCGTGTGCCGCCGGCGGTCACCAGCACGGTCCGGCCGGCGAGGTCGCCGGCTGCGACGGTCGGGCTGAGCAGGCGGAGCGCGGCAGCGACGATGCGCTCGGGGTCGGCAAGGCGGCCGGTGCCGGAGTCACCGCCCGCGAGCAGCCCGGTCTCGGGCGGCAGCACGTGCACGCCGCGCGACCGCAACGTGTCCAGGTTCGCCTGCACTGCAGCGTGCTCCCACATCTCGGTGTGCATCGCGGGGCAGACGAGCACCGGCGCCCTCGTGGCGAGCAGGGTCGCGCTCAGCAGGTCGTCGGAAATCCCCGCCGCGTACTTGCCGAGCAATTTCGCGGTCGCCGGCGCGACGACGACGAGATCGGCACCCTGGCCGAGCCGAGTGTGCGGGATGGGCGTCGTCGGATCGTCGAACAGTTCGACGCGGGCCGGCTCGCTGGCGAGCGCGTCGAAGGTCGTCTTCCCCACGAAGTGGAGCGAATCGCGGGTGAGCACCGGAGCGACGTGGCAGCCGGCCTCGACAAGCCGCCGGCACACCTCGACCGCCTTGTAGGCCGCGATCCCGCCGCTGACCCCGAGCACGACCCGGGGCGGGGCCTCGGGCATGGTCAGGCCGAGGTCTCGTCCTCGACCGGGTCGAGCGCGTCGAGGACGGCGTCAGGGTCGACCTCGGGCGCCTCGGGGATGGGCTCGCCCTCGATCTTGCCGGCATCGATCTCTTCGAGCGCGATCGAGAGCGGTTTGCGGCTCGTCGAGGTCACCTGCGGAGGGACGATGCGGCCCAACCCCTCGCCGAGCTGGTTGTAGTAGTCGTTGATCTCGCGCGCCCGCATCGATGCGAGCGTGACCAGGGTGAACTTGGAGTCGACCTTGTCGAGCAGCTTCTCGACCTTGGGGTTCATCAACGACGCGCGGCGCTCGGCCATCACATTCCTTCGCTCGGGTGGGCCCTCGCCGGTGGCGTGAAACAGTGCGTGAGACGTGATACAGGGGCGGTGATTCAGCCGGCGTGGCACTCCAGGATACTCGCGACCTTGGAGAATGCCTGTTCGAGATCGTCGTTCACCACGATATGGAAGCCCGCGGCGACCGCCTTGTCGTATTCGCGCCGCGCCTCGGCGAGACGGGCATCGATGTCGGCCGGGCGGTCGCCGCGGTCGCGGAGCCGCTGGGCCTGGCTGGCAGGATCGGGCGCGACGATGAAGACGATCTCGGCGTCAGCGCCAAAGGCGTCCCGCACCGCGAGGGCACCTTCGATGTCGAGTTCGAGCAACACATCGCGGCCGGCGTCGATCTGAGCGGCGATCGGCGCCCTCGGTGTGCCCTTCAGGTGCCCGTAGGGCTCGAACCATTCGAGGAAGCCGTCGCGGGCGATCTCGGCCTCGAACTCGGCGCGGCTGCAGAAGTGGTAGTGGACGCCGTCGATCTCGCCCGCGCGCGGCGGCCGCGTCGCCCACGACACCGACCACCACAAGTC
>Ga0233425_10005963_pt1 | contig 18598 bp, 16 predicted proteins | sample Watercolumn_Towu_2_FD_181712 | JGI IMG/M metagenome (GOLD analysis project Ga0233425, IMG submission 181712) | Freshwater microbial communities from Lake Towuti, South Sulawesi, Indonesia - Watercolumn_Towuti2014_140_MG | ecosystem: Environmental > Aquatic > Freshwater > Lake | place... | reverse complement strand
TTCCAGGTGTCCTGCTCGTACGGCCCGGGCCGCTACGACCCGGCATACGAGGAGGGCGGAAACGACTATCCGATCGGATTCGTGCGCTGGACCGAACAACGCAATTTCGAGGCCGTACTCGATCTGATGGCGTCGGGACAGCTCGACGTCCTTCCGCTGATTTCACATCGCTTCGCCTTCGAGAAGGCGGCGGAAGCCTATGACGTCATCGCCGGCGACAAGACGGCCCTCGGCCTGCTCCTGGCCTATGATCACGCGATCGAACCCCGTCACATCCGCACCGTTCAGCTCCAGGCCGCGACGCCCGCCCCGGCCGGTCAGCCAGTGGTCGGCTTCATCGGCGCCGGCAACTATGCCTCTCGCGTCCTCATCCCGGCCTTCAAGGCGGCCGGCGCGAAGCTGCAGGTCATCGCTTCATCCGGCGGCGTGAGCGGAGTCGTCCATGGACGCCGCGCCGGCTTCGAGGACGCCAGCTCCAGCGCGTCCGACGTCATCTCTCACCCTGTGGTGAACACCGTCGCGATCGTCACACGGCACAACACCCATGCCCGGCTCACGGTCGACGCCCTGCGGGCCGGCAAGCACGTCTTCGTCGAAAAGCCCCTGGCGCTGACAGCCGCTGAAGTCGACGAGGTCGAAGAGGCCTGGCGAGGGGCCGACCGCCTGCTCATGGTCGGCTTCAACCGCCGCTTTTCGCCGTTGGTGCGAAAGCTGCGCCAGCTTCTCGAGACCGTGCGGGAGCCGAAGGCCTTCGTCATGGTGATGAACGCCGGCGCGATCAGTCCCGAGCATTGGACCCAGGACGCCGAGATCGGCGGCGGACGCATTATCGGCGAGGCATGCCACTATATCGATCTCATGAGGCATCTGGCCGGGGCCGAGATCGTGTCTGTCGACGCACGCCGGATGGGAGCCCACGACGCCGTCGCCGTGACCGAGGACAAGGCGAGCATCACGCTCGGCTTCGCCGACGGTTCCTTCGGGACGATCCACTATTTCGCCAACGGCTCGAGCGCGTTTCCAAAGGAACGTATCGAGGTGTTCACCGCCGGCCGGACCCTGCAGCTGGACAACTTCCTGAAGCTGCGGGGCTATGGCTGGCCCGGATTCCGCACCCTGTCCCTGCTCGGACAGGACAAGGGCCAGAAGGAATGCGTCGCAGCGTTCCTGCGCGCCGTGGAAACCGGAGGTCAGGCGCCCATTCCGGCCGCCGAATTGTTCGAGGTCGCACGCGCGTCAATCACCGTCCGGGAAATATTGCACCGTCAGGCCTAACGAATAGACCATCATCAGAAGTTGGAGGAAGCTTCGCGGCGCGTCTATGTTCATGGATGCGACAGTGGTCGACGCTCCTCCCGGGAAGGCCCCATTGTATATACTGCTCCTGAAATTGCTTGTGCGAGCCGTTGTTCGGGTAACGGCGCTGGCGCTCGCGTACAGCATCGCATTCTTCAAGGATGTTGACGCGATTGCGCTCAACGAGACCGTTCATGCGATCTGGCCGTATCTGGCGGTGTTCGCCGCGACGGGCGTCGCCTACGACCTGGCGACCAGCACCTGGCGGAAATCGTGGCGTTTCACCTCGCTCAAGGACGTGCTGGTGATGATCCGCGACGCGACGCTGATGGGCCTCGCGCTTCTCCTGGCCGTGTTTGCGCTGGATCGCGGGGTCGCCTTGCCCCGCTCGGCCCTGCTCCTGACGTGGGTGCTCGACATCGGCATTTTCGGCGGCCTGCTGATGCTGCGCCGCGCCGCGCACGAGAACACGCTGGCGGACGCCTTCGCGCCCTTCCTGAACCGGGACAGCGGCCCACGCATTTCGTTGATGCTCATGGGCACTCTGGACGCGGCTGACGCCTTCCTGCGTGAACTCAACCGCGAGCCTTCGCCCCGCTACCGTCCGGTCGGGCTGGTCGCCGCCCATGCGAAGGACGTGCGCCACGGGGCGTTCGGGCCGTCGGAAGCGTAGAGGATGCGGCGCGCCTTCTGCAGCACTTTTCCAGGGTCGATGGCGACCGTGCAGTCCTGTTTCTCGACGGAGCGCCGGCTCCTGCCGATCTGGACGCGGAACTTCTCGCGCAGCTGCGCGCCAGGGGCGTGCAGCTGCTTCGCACCAATCGGGTCACCGATCTCGATTCCCGCATGGGCGCGGTCACCCTGCGCGAGATGGATTTCAATGAACTGCTCGCCCGCCCGCCGGTCTATCTGGATCGCGAACGGGTCCGGCAGCTGATCACAGGGAAACGGGTGCTGGTCACCGGAGCCGGCGGGAGCATCGGCTCCGAGATCTGCCGACAGGTGGCGGAGCTCTCGTGTTCCCACCTGGCCATCGTGGACAACTCCGAATTCAGCCTGTTCAAGATCGATCAGGAGGTGGGCGACATGTTCCCCACCCTCTCCCGCTCCGCCCGTCTCTGCGACATTCGGGACGGACGGCGGCTGACCAGATTCGTGGTGGCGGAGGCGCCTGACATCGTCTTCCACGCCGCGGCCCTGAAACACGTTCCGTTGATGGAAGCCCATCCGGCCGACAGCGCCCTGACCAACGTTATCGGCAGCGCCAATGTCGTGGATGCGGCGATCGCCGCGGGCGCCCGCAACTTCGTGCTGATCTCGACGGACAAGGCGGTCGATCCACCCAACGTCATGGGTGCGACGAAACGGCTGGCCGAACGCGCGGTTTGTCAGCGGCGCCGCGAGGGCGGGACCCACATCAATGTGGTCCGTTTCGGTAATGTCCTGGGATCAGCCGGATCGGTCGTGCCGACCTTCCTGGACCAGATCGCGCGCGGCGGGCCTGTGACCCTGACCCACCCCGATATCGAGCGCTACTTCATGACCATCCCGGAGGCGGTGCAGCTGGTGCTGCACGCTACGGCGAAGTCCGCCTTCGACAAGGTCGCGGGCGTGCTCGTTCTCGACATGGGCAAGCCGGTCAGGATCATCGATCTGGCGCGCCGGCTGATCGAACTGCATGGCAAGACGCCGGGGGTCGACATCGAAATCCGCGTTACGGGTCTGCGCCCCGGCGAGAAGATGACCGAATCGCTCTTCGACGTGACGGAGACGGCGCGGCCCTGCGATCCTGGCGTGATGGAGGTGGTGGACCACAATGCGGATGTCCGGCTCCCGGACCCTGCCATGCGAACGCTCGAGACGGCTGCACGCGCGGGCGAGGACGACAGCGTCAGGGAAATGATCTTCGATCTTCTGAAAGCCCTGCGGACATTTCCCGACAAGAAAATCAGTTCTCTTAAGTCGGCAACCACCTCGGCGAAGTGATCGACGTCCCGAACGCCCGCTCTGACCGGCGCAGCGCAAGGCCTATGGACAAGGTGCGGCCCGCCGCATAGGTGTCTGCGCTTGTATGCTGGCGACCCTTAGTCGGTTCGATATCACAAGGAACTCCATTAACATCATGCGAGCCCGGCCCACTATGTTCGCGCTGGTTGCTCTGGCCGGCTGCGCCAGCAACTCCAACTCCGATTTTTCGCAGGCGACCGCCGCCAGTCTGACCAGTCCGTCGGAGCTCGCGTCATACTCCGCCGCCGCGGATCCCAGCTACCGCATCGGGCCGGCGGACAAGCTGTCGATCAGTGTGTTCCAGGTGCCGTCCCTGTCGTTCGAAACGATCGTCGACACGGCGGGAAACGTGCAGTTCCCGCTGGTTGGTTCGATAAGGGCCGCTGACAAGACCCCTGCGGAACTCTCGGAAGAGTTGCGCGCCCGACTTGCGGCCGACTATGTGCGCAACCCGGTGGTCAATGTTTCGGTATCGGAATTCGCCAGTCAGAAGCTGACTGTCGACGGCGCCGTTGTCGCGCCCGGGGTCTACGAGATGCAGGGCCGGACCACGCTGCTCCAGGCCGTGGCGATGGCCAAGGGAACATCCCGCACCGCCCGTCTGAACAACGTGGCGGTCTTCCGGACGGTCGAGGGACGCCCGATGGTCGCTCTCTTCGATCTCGCAGCGATCCGGAGCGCACGATCGGCCGACCCGGCCCTCCAGCGCGATGATGTGGTCGTGGTCGATACCTCGCGCCTGGCCGAGAATATCCAGCTGGCGATTCAGGCGCTGCCTGCCTTGTCGGTGTTCGCCTACCTTCCGAATTAATTCATGGAAGCGCCATCGTTGCCGCACAGTCTGTTCGACCTTCGGCCTCGTCGGCGCGAGCCTTCATAATCCTTTGCCTAACCAAGCGGAAAAATTGATGTTTGGCGACACCTACTACGATCCCGCCGATCCTGACGGCGTGCGCACCGCACGCCAGTCCGGCGAGAACTCGCTCGACATCGCGCAATATTGGCGGCTGGTTCTCAAGCACAAGCTGCTGTTGGTCGGGTCGATCCTGACCGCCTTCGTCGTCGGCCTGGCGATGACCTTGCTGATGACCCCGATCTACACGGCGTCCACGACCCTGCAGATCGATCGTGAAGCCGCCCGGGTTTTTGAAACCGAGGATTCCTCGGGCGCTGACGCCATGATCTTCGGCGAGGAATTTTTCCAGACCCAGTACGGCATCCTGCGCAGCCGCTCGCTCGCCGAGCGCGTCTCGGACAGCCTCGGCCTGGCCACGAGCGACGCCTTCCTGCGCCAGATGGGCGCCGAGCCGCCGGCGGCCGGACCGGGTCTGGCGACCCGTCGGAAGAATGCGGTGGTCGCCGTCATTTCCGACAATCTGAATGTGTCGCCCGTGCGCGGCTCGCGCCTGGTGACCATCAGTTTCGACAGTCCTGATCCGGCGTTGTCGGCGCGGATCGCGAACGCCTTCGCCCAGAATTTCATCCAGTCCAACCTGGATCGCAAATACGAGGCCTCCCAGTATGCGCGCGAGTTCCTCGAGGAGCGCATCGAGTCGACCCGGGCTCGTCTCGAGGAGGCTGAACGCGCATCGGTCCTCTATGCGGTCAACCAGCAGATCATCAATCTTAGCGAAGGCGAGGCCGGCTCCGGAGCCACCGAATCCCTGGCGTCCAACAACCTTCGCGCGCTGAACGACCGCCTTGCGCAGGCGCGGGCGGCGCGGGTCTCTGCGCAGGAGAAGTGGAACCAGGCGCGATCCACGGATTCCAGCAGCCTGCCGGAGGTCCTGGTAAACACGACGATTCAGGGTCTGACCGAGCGGCGCGCAGCCCTGGAGTCCGAATACGAGCAGAAGAGCCGCCTGTTCCAGCCAGGCTGGCCGGAGCTGGTGCAGCTTCGGGCCCAGATCGACGAACTGGACCGGCAGATCAACACCGTCTCGGGAAGCGTCCGCAACTCGCTTCGCTATCAATATACGGTCGCCAGCAACGAAGAGCGTTCCCTGCAGGCCCAGGTCGACGCCCTCAAGGGCGAGGTGCTCGATCTTCGCGATCGCAGCGTCCAGTACAACATCCTCCAGCGTGAAGTGGACACGAGCCGCACCCTCTATGACGGGCTGCTTCAGCGGTACAAGGAAGTCGGGATCACCGGCGGCGTCACCACGAACAACATCTCCATCGTCGACGAAGCCCAGCAGCCGACCGCGCCCTCCCAGCCGCGCATGATGGTGAACCTGGCGCTCGCCCTGCTGGTGGGTCTGGGCTTCGGCGTTGTCGCCGCCCTGCTTCTCGAGGCCCTGGACGAGACCCTCGCTTCCCCGGAAGACGTGGAAAGCAAGCTCGGCGTGCCCGTGCTCGGCGTCATCCCGCTGCTCGCCAAGGGCATGTCGCCCAAGGAAGCGCTCAGCGACGTTCGATCTCCGATCTCCGAAGCCTATTACTCGCTGCGCACCGCCTTGCAGTTCTCCACCCCTGACGGCGCGCCCCGCAGCCTGCTGGTGACCAGCAGCCGGCCTTCGGAAGGCAAATCGACCACGGCCTACGCCGCCGCGCTCAGCCTCGCGCGCATCGGCAAACGCGTCCTGCTCATCGACGGCGATCTGCGGAACCCGTCGATGCATCGCGCGATCGGCGTCGAGAACGAAATCGGCATGAGCAGCCTTCTGTCGGACAACGCCGAACTGGAGCAGGTCACCCACCGGACGCATCAGCAGGGGCTCGACTTCGTGTCCTGCGGACCAATTCCGCCGAACCCGGCCGAACTCTGGGGCGGTGAACGCGCCCGGGCTGTCCTCGATCGGGTGACCAGCGTGTACGACCATGTGATCATCGACGGCCCGCCGGTGCTTGGGTTTGCCGATGCGCCGCTGCTCGCCTCCGCCGTCGCCGGCACGCTCTTCGTCGTTGAAGCCAAGGGCACCCGGCGCGGACAGGCGCGAGGCGCGCTGCGCCGACTGTCCCTGGGCACGAGCCGGGTTCTCGGCGCCGTCCTCACCAAATTCAACGCCCAAGCGACGCAGTACGGCTCCTACAACTACGCCTACGACTACGAATACGGCGCGACGGCGCCCGCTCGGAGCGGTGGAAAGGGCAGGAGCGCCAAGCCCTGACCTCGGCCGGAAAAAAGGGGGTCGTCGGCTATGTCCTGATCGCCGCAGCGATCGTTCTCGGCTGGGAGGCGATCAAGACGCCGATTCTGGTGCGCGCGCCCGAACAGGCTCCTTTCCTGGCGGTGAACTCGCCCGAGGCGCTGGGCTTCATCGCCGAAAAGCGGTTTGCGACGAAGCACTATGAGAACGCGGGCGCGGTCGCGCAGGAGTCTCTGGCGAGAGCTCCGTTCAATGCGCGGGCGCTCAGGGTCCTCGGGATGGTGCGGGCGGAAGACGCGTCGCGCCTGTCGGAGGCCGACCAGATCGTGACCCTGGCCGGCAACTGGAGCCTTCGGGACGATCCGGCGCATGCGTGGCTGATCGAGCGTCGTCTGAAACAGGGCAGTTTCGCATCGGCCTTCGCCCACGCCGACACCCTGGCGCGTCGGCGTGACGAGCTTCAGCCCGGCGTGTTCCAGCTGTTCACCCGCGCCGCGACGATGGATCGCCGGTCATTGCCGTATCTGGCCCAGCGCCTGGCTCTGATGCCTCCCTGGCGGGGCGAGTATCTGGCGTTCCTGCGCAAGGATCCGGGCGGCGACGCGGTCATGTTCTATCTCGCGTCCAACCTGGCCGGAAAGCCCGGCACCTTTACCCGGGCCGAACTCGAAATCCTTTACAAGCACTGGCTCGGCGAGGGACGGATCGAGGCGATCCGGCAGGTCAGGCGACTGACCGCGCCCGACGCGACGAATACCCTGGTGAACGGTGATTTTGAGACCGACTACGCTGAACAACCCTTGCCGTTCGGCTGGGAACTGGGCAACGGACCCGGGTTTTCCTCCCAGATCGTGCCCGATGACCTGCGCCCCTCCCAGAAGGCCCTGCGCGTGCAGGTCAGCGGCGACCGGGTGAATATCGCGGCGGATCAGTTCCTGTTGCTGTCGCCGGGCGCCTACCAGATCACGGGGACCTATCGTGTTGAGCACGGCGAACTCGCGGCCAACCGCGCGGAATGGGTCCTGCGCTGTCTGGAGACACCCGCGCCCCAGGACGTGCGCCTGACACGGCCGCTGTCCGGTCGAACGGTCTGGACGTCCTTTGCAGGAACGCTGCGGATTCCCGACCGCGGCTGTACGGGCCAGCACCTTCAGCTGGTGATCCGCGGCGCCGAATACCGATCCGATCTGGCGCTGTGGATCGACAAGGTCCGGCTGTCGGCGGTCAAGGGGAATTGAGACTTGGCTAATCCGATTTCCCTGCGCGGCTTGCGCCAGTTCGGCCAGCACGGCGCTGTCGTGCTGGCGATTCTGGCCCTCTTGACCGTTTCGCTGTTGTTCGGCGGCGCGAGCCGCCAGCATGAACTGAGACTGGTCCTTGTCGAGCTCACGGGCCTGTCGCTGGCGGTTCTGGCCCTCACCGCCCTGCTGAAGCGCGAAGACACGGAACCCCATCGCTCGGCCTTCCTGCTCGTCGCCGCTGCCGCCTGCCTCCCTCTGGTGCAGCTGATCCCCCTTCCGCCCGCCATCTGGACCGCCCTGCCGGGTCGGGATCCGCTGGCCCTGGCGCTCGATCTCGCTGGCCTTCCGCAAGGCTGGCTGCCTCTGTCGCTGACCCCCGACCGGACATGGCGCTCGTTCCTCGCGGTGCTGCCGCCGATCGCCATGTTCCTCGCCGTGCTCGCCACACGTCCGGGATCCCGTCGATTCCTCGTCCTGGCGCTGCTGGGCGGCATACTGGTCTCCATCCTGCTGGGCGCGGCGCAGTTCGTCGGCGGTGGAGAGCGGCTCTACCCGTGGGCCACCACCGACGCGGGCAGCGTCACCGGCTTCTTCGCCAACCGGAACCACCTGGCGACGCTGTGTCTCATCGGGATTCCGTTCGCGACCGTCCTTGGAGTCGGCGCGCTGCGCCGTCGCGACGCCTCGCGCCTGCCGCTGTGGATCGCCGTTCTCTTTGTCGCCCTGTCGGTTATCGCCCTGGGGATCATCCGCTCGCGCGCCGGCGTGGTGCTGTTTGGCCCAGTCATCGGAGCCAGCCTGCTTGCGGCATGGATAGCCTCCGGCCGGGGCCGCCCCAAGCTGCTCCTGTTGGGCATCGTCGGCGGGAGCGTGCTCGCCGTGGTCGCCGTGGCCGCGTTTGCGGCGGCTCCGCTGCTTGAACGCTTCGACAACGGCTCCGCCCGCGAAGGCCGTTTTGAAAACTGGCCGACCATCCTCGAAGGGGCCCAGGCCTATCTTCCGCTGGGCTCCGGACTCGGGTCGTTCGACGCCGTCTACCGCTCGATCGAGCCCTTGGAGCGGCTGGACGCCACCTTCTTCAACCAGGCCCACAACGACTATCTCGAGACCTGGCTTGAGGCCGGCTGGCTCGGGGCGGCGCTGATCATAGCCTTCCTTGTCTGGTACGGCCGGCGTCTCTGGACGGCGTGGCGCGCCGGCGTTTCCACCCAGAGAGATTTGCAGCGAGCCGCCTCGATCGCAGTCGGCGCGGTGCTGCTGCACTCGTTCGTGGACTATCCGCTGCGAACGGAAACGATCGCGATCGTCTTCGCATTCTGCTGCGGTTTGCTGGAGCTGGCCGCCCTGTCGGAAGCCCGGCTGAATCCGTCCGGATCGAGACGGCGTACGAGGCGCTGATCGCCCGCCCGGTCTAGACGGCGAATGGCGGAGTCACGACGGGGTCGGAGCCGTCATCGGCGGTCTGCATCACCCGTCGTTCGGTTCCCTCAAGACGCACCGCGCTCAATACGCCGCTGTCGTAAGCCTTGGTATCCAGACCGATCCTGCGCCGGTCGACATGGACCGTCCGGGTCGGCGTGTGACCGTGAACCACAACCTTTTCGAACTCGACTTCGCTGTCGAGGAAGCTGTTCCGGATCCACATCAGATCACGGTCGGCCTGCCGCTCCAGCCGCTCGCCGGGCCGCGCCCCGGCGTGGGCGAAGAAGTAGTCGCCGAGCGCAAGGCTGAGGTCCAGGTTCTCGAGAAACGCCCTTTCAGCCGGCGCGAGCTTGTGCTCGAGGTCAGCCGAGAGATGGGCCCAGGGTTCGGGCCTGTGCGTCATCTGCGGCATCCGCAGTCCGTAGGACGCGAGGGTCGCGTCGCCGCCGTATTCGCACCAGGTCGCGCCGGTCGTCGGGTCGTCCAGGAAGTCCAGCATCGCTTCCTCGTGATTGCCTTTGAGGAACCGCCACTCAATGCCGATATTCGCCGGAAGCCCGGCCAGATAGCGGACAACGCCTCTCGAATCCGGACCGCGATCTATGTAGTCGCCCAGGAAGACGACGACCTTGCGGGACGCATGGCTGGCCGCCGCATCGGCCATGATCGCCTCGACCAGAGGCTTCAGCAAATCCAGCCGGCCATGCACGTCGCCGATCGCCCAGATGACGACGCCGTCGGGCGTGCGAGGCGTCGTCGGAGCGGCGACCCTGGGTTTTTTCTGTCTGAAGAGCGTGGAAATCATGCGGTCCCTTGCGTCCGCCCTCGGCGCCGCCCGTCTTCCCGGCTCGATCCCGGAATGCCGTTCCAGAGTAGATCCATCATGCGACCGCAAAAGGGCGCAACGCCCGCCTAACCCTCGAATACCGCTCCAAAATCCGCGTTCGCCTGCGCATATTCGGTCGGGCGGCCGATGTCCATCCAATACCCCTCGGCGCGTTGAAGCCGGACCGGCAGTTCGCGCGCGATCATGTCGGCGATCAGGGTCGGCATGTCGTAGAAGACGTCCCTGGGAATCAGATCCAGCACGGCGGGGGACAGCACATAGACCCCGGCGCTGATGGTGTAGCTCTGGGTCGGCTTCTCATCGATGCGGGTGACCTGCGCCCCGTTGGCGTTCACCACCCCGAACGGCACCTGCATCTGGTAGTCGCGCACCACCACCGTCGCCAGGGCGTCGGACTGAAGGTGCGAATCCAGCAGATGGCTGTAGTCGGCCTTGGCCAGGACGTCGCCGTTGGTGACCACGAAGGGCTCGTCGGGCCGCGGCATCAGGCTGAGCGCGCCGCAGGTGCCCAGCGGCTTGTCCTCGCGCAGATACCGGATGTTCAGCCCGAGGGCCGAGCCGTCGCCGAAATGGCCCTCGATCTGTTCGGCCTTGTAGTTCACCGCCAGCCAGAAGTTCCGGAACCCCTGCCCCGCCAGATTGCCGACGATGGTGTCGAGGATCGGCCGGGAGCCGACCGTCAGCATCGGCTTGGGCGTGTCGCGGGTCAGCTCGGCCAGCCGCTCGCCCTTGCCGCCGGCCATGATGACCACCGGATTGGCGCGCACCGGGATGTTGAGGAAGTCCTCGACCGTGACCATGCCGACGACGCGGCGGGCGGCGTCGAGGATCGGCAGCTGGCGCAGGCTGTGGGCGCGCAGGGTCGCCAGCATGGCGGCCGGATCCTGATGGTCGTCGGCGCAGGCGGGTTTGGCGTTGGCGGCGGCGATGGCCCGATCCTCCATGCCCGCGCCCCTGATCAGGGCGCGCCGGATGTCTCCGTCGGACAGGGCGCCCAGAAGCCGGCGCTCCCCGTCGACCACCAGGGCGATGCCCGCCCCCGTCGAGTCGATCGAGATCAGGGCGTCGCGGAACGTCGCCTCGGGCCCGATCAGGGCCTTCTCCCACTGCCTCATTGCGCTGTCCCCTGCCCGTCCTCGAGCGCGTCGTCGGGCGCATAGTCGCGCTGCGCCGCCGTGCCGATCAAGCGCCATTGCTGCATGGGCGACAGGCCGTCGGCGGGGCGTTTGGCGGTCATGGCGTCGGGCGTCAGGATCTCGCCGCGGCGGATCGGCCGGGCGGCGACCAGCGACCGGCGGGCGATGGCCAGATTGCCCAGTTCGGCGGGCGCCGGCGCCTTTTCCGGTCGTCCGAGGGCGATCTCGACCTCGCGGATGGCGCGGACCATGGCGGCCAGTTCGTCCGGCTCCAGCGAGGCGGGATGGTCGGGGCCCGGCCGGGCGCGGCCGAGGGTGAAATGTTTCTCGATCACGCAGGCGCCGCGCGCCGCGGCGGCGACCGCCACGGTCAGGCCCAGGCTGTGGTCGGAATAGCCGACCTTGAGGCCGAAGGTCCGGGCCATCGTGTCCATGGCGCGCAGGTTGATGGCCTCCAGCGGGGCCGGATATTCGGTCGTGCAGTGCAGCAGGGTGACCCGCTCGCGCAGGGCCGCCTGACCGTCGGCGAAGGCGCGTTCGAGGTCGTCGGGGCCCGTGGGGTCGCCGTCGCGCGTCAGGCCGAAGGCGATGACGGTCAGGGCGTCCCGCACCTCGTCCAGCGTCGCCATCCCGGTGGAGACGATCAGCGGCGGCCCCACGCGGGCGGCGGCCAGCAGCATGGCGCCCCAGGTCAGGTCGCCGGACGGGATCTTGATCGCCGGCATGTCGAGGCCGGACAGGAAGTCCAGGCTCTCCATGTCGAAGGCGGTCGACATGAAGCGCACGCCGCGCCGGGCGCAGCGGTCGGCCAGCACCCGGTGGTCGTCGCGGCTGAGCGCCAGCTTGCGAACCATCTCCAGCTGGGTGCCGCCCTCGCCGGTGTTGGTCTCCTGATAGGCGGCCTTCATGGCGCGCGCGGTCAGGACGGCCTCGGGCACGAAGGTCTGGAATTTGACCACATCGGCCCCGGCCTCGGCCGCCACGTCGATCATGCGGCAGGCGTCGTCCAGCGAACCGTCGTGGTTCACCCCGGCTTCGGCGATGATGAGGACGGGATCATGCATGGGGCGGCTCGCCGTCGAAGAACCGCTTGCGCAGCAGGGTGTCGCGGGGCGGGGCGGCGATCAGGGCCCGGACGATGCGTCCCGAGCTTTGGCCGTCGCCATAGGGGTTGTCGAAGTCGGAGACGTCGCCGGCCATGGCCCGGGCGACGGCGGCCGAGATGGCGGCCGATTCGGCCTCGGCGTGCAGCACCGACGGCCCGGCCAGCCGGCCCGCCTGACGCGGGCCCACATTCACCGTCGGCGTCCGCACCGAGGGCGCTTCGGCCAGTCCGCTGGAGGAGTTGCCGACCACGGCGTCGCAGGCCGCCATCAGCGGAAGGTAGGCCGGGCCGAGGGCGTCGTGCAGGCTGACGTTGCTGCGGCCCGCGGCGAAGGCCTCGAGCGCGGCGTTGAACGCCAGACCGCCCGGATCGGCGTTGGCCCGCGTCGCCCAGATCGTCACGTCGGTCAACGGCTCCAGCGCCTTCAGCAAGGCGTCCAGTTCGGCGAGCCCCCTGTCCGGCAGGGTGGTCACGGGGTGGAAGGTCACCAGCAGGTTGCGCGCGCCGAGCGGCCGCCCCAGCCGCGCCTCCAGCGCCTCGCGGGCCATCGCCGGGGCGCGGGTCAGCATGTCCAGACCGGGATTGCCGACGACATGGACCCGGTCCGGCGCCTCGCCCATGCGGATCACGCGGCGGGCGGCGTCCTCGTGGGTGACCAGATGCAGGTGGGACAGTTTGGTGACGGCGTGGCGGATACCCTCGTCGATCGCGCCTTCGGTGACGTCGCCGCCGCCGATATGGGCGATCGGTACGCCGGTCAGCATCGCCGCCTGGGCCAGCGCCAGGGTCTCGAACCGGTCGCCCAGCAGCATCAGCATGTCGGGCCGCAGCCGCTGCAACGCCTCGACCGCGCCCGTCAGGCCCAGGGCGCTCGACCGGGCGAGGCCGGCGGGATCGTCGGCGGTCAGGGCCATGGGCACGCGGGCGTCTATGGCGAAGCCGTCGGCCTCGATCTGGCCGACCGTCATGCCGTGCCGCGCTTCCAGATGGGTTCCGGTGACGAGGACCTGCAGCGACAGGCCGTCGGCGGCGGCGATGTCGCGCATGGGCCAGGTCAGCAGGCCGTAGTCGGCCCGCCCGCTGGTCGCCACGCAGATCCGCCGTTTCGCCAACCCGGTCTCCATGATCAAGCTCTAGGCCGCGCGCCTTAGCAACCTGCTACCATGTCCGCGGAGGATCGCATGCGAATCGGATTGTGCGGAACCGGCGGCTTCGCCCGGGAAGTCGCCCCCCTGGCCGTGATCCAGGCGGGGGCGGACAATGTGCAGCACATCGAGCTGGATCCCGTCGCGCGCGAGCTGAACGGCCTGCCCGTCGTCGGCCTGGCCGACGCCCATGCGGACGCCGCCATCGCCATCGCCATCGCCGACGCCGCCGTGCGCCGCAGGATCGATGCGGAGATGACCGCCGCGGGCCGGTCCTTCGTCTCCATCGTCGCCCCGACCTGCGTCTTCCGCGGGCCGTCGCAGATCGGCGAGGGCGCCATCCTGTGCGACCATGTGGTGATCACCGCCAATGTCGTGATCGGACGGCATTTCCAGGCCAATCTGTTCAGCTACGTCGCCCACGACTGCGTCGTCGGCGACTTCGTCACCCTGGCCCCCCGGGTCTGCATCAACGGCAATACGGTGATCGAGGACGACGTCTATGTCGGGACCGGCGCCGTGCTGAAACAGGGGACGCCGGACAAACCCCTGCGCATCGGGCGCGGCGCCGTCATCGGCATGGGAGCCGTGGTGACGAAGGATGTCCCGCCCGGCGCGGTCGTGGTCGGCAATCCCGCGCGCGTGATGGACCGCTAGACGTCCGCCAGTTTCGCGCTGCTGGGCAGGTTGATGACGCTGGCCTCCAGGGCCTCGGCGACCGGCAGGGCGTCGCGCGGGCAGTCCGCATACATCGGCAACCGGTGCATCAGCGTCCACAGCGGCCGCGCCATGAAGCCCGCCCCGTTCAGGGTCTCCAGCAGGGCGTCGCGCATGACCATGTCGGGCCGGTCGAGAATCAGGGCGTTGAGCCAGTGGTTGACCTCGGCCCCGGGCCGGGCGGTCAGCAGGCGGGCGCCCTCCACATCGGCGAAGGCCTCGGCATAGCGCCGCGCCAGCACCGCCTTGCGCGCCATCATGTCGGGCAGCCGCTCCAGCTGGGCGCAGCCGAGGGCGGCGTTCAGATTGGGCATCCGGTAGTTCCAGCCCACCTCGTCGTGCACGAACGACCATTTGTGCGGGACCCGGGCCTGGGTGGTCAGATGTTTGGCGCGCCGGCCCAGCGCGGGATCGTTGGTCAGGATCGCCCCGCCGCCGCCCGTGGTGACGATCTTGTTGCCGTTGAAGCTGAGGGCCGAGACCAGGCCGGCGTTGCCGACATGCCGGCCGTTCCAGCGCGAGCCCAGCCCCTCGGCTGCATCCTCGACCAGAACCAGCTTCCAGCGCGCCGCGACCTCGGCCAGGCCGTCCAGATCGCAGGGATGGCCGAAGACGTGCATGACCATCAGCGCCCGGATCGGCGCTCCGGTGCGGCTGTTGACGCAAGTGTCGCCGTCTAGGCGGGCGGTCTTGTGCAGATAGGCGTCCAGCCTTGCCGGATCGACCCCCAGCGTCGTCGCCTCGGAGTCCACGAAATGCGGCGTCGCGCCCTGATAGGCGACGGCGTTGGCGGTGGCGACGAAGGTCAGGGCCGGGACCAGCACCTCGTCGCCCGCCTTCACCCCTGCAAGCCGCAGGCAGATGTCCAGCGCGGCGGTGCCGTTGGAGGTCGCCACCGCATGGGCGGCGCCGGTGATGGCCTCGAGATCGCGCTCGATCCGGTCGACATAGGCGCCGACGGACGAGACCCAACCGGTGTCGAGACAGTCCTTCAGATAGGCCCATTCCTGACCCCGGAACTCGGGCTCGTGCAGGGAGACGCCGCCTTCGGACGCCGGCAGGGCGGCCCGGACCGCCTTCAGGACCTGATCGGGCAGGCTCACAGCACGTACCGATCGGTCTTGTAGCGGGCCAGGTTCCCCGGATCGCTGAACCAGTCGATGGTCTCCTGCAGGCCGCGCGCGAAGCCATCACCGCCGCCGTATTCGGGCGACCAGCCGGTCAGGGACTGCATAAGACCGCTGTCGGCCCACAGCCGCTCGACCTCGCTGGCCTCGGGGCGCAGGCGCTGGTCGTCGGTGACGATGGCGACGTCGCGGCCCATCAGGGCGATGATCCGGCGCGCCGTGTCGCCGATCGAGATCTCGAAGCCGCTGCCGGCGTTGACGGTCCGGCCCACGGCCGCGTCGCATTCCGCCAGCGCCTCGAACGCCCGCGCCGTGTCGGCCACGAAGGTGAAGTCGCGGGTCGGATGCACGGCCCCCAGCCTGATCTCGCCCGCGCCCGCGGCGACCTGGGTGATGACCGTGGGGATCACCGCCCGCGCCGACTGGCGGGGACCATAGGTGTTGAAGGGCCGGATCACCGTCACCGGCGTTCCGAAGGCGGCGTGGAAGCTGAGCGCGATCTGGTCCGCGCCGATCTTGCTGGCCGAATAGGGCGACTGGCCCTGCAGCGGATGGGCCTCGGTGATCGGCACGAACCGGGCGGTGCCGTAGACCTCGCTGGTCGAGGTGTGGACCACGCGCTCGACGCCCAGATCCCGCGCCGCCTGGACGATGTTCAGCGTGCCCAGGACGTTGGTTTCGACATAGGTCTGGGGCGAATGATAGCTGTAGGGAATGGCGATCAGGGCCGCGAGATGCAGCACCACGTCGCATCCCGTCATGGCCGCGCGCACCCCGTGCGGATCGCGAATGTCGCCGGCGAAGACGTCCAGATCCCTGCGGATGTCCGCCGGGATCTCGTCCAGCCAGCCCCAGCTTCCCAGGCTGTTGTACTGGACGAAGGCGCGCACGTCGCAGCCGCGCCGCACCAGCCGTTCCACCAGGTGCGAGCCGATGAAGCCGTCCGCGCCGGTGACCAGTATGCGCTTGCCCGCGAGGTGCATCGTTGTTCCTGCGATCCTGTCCGCCCTGACCGTTGGCATGGAACCGCCGTATCTGGAAGGATGAGAAGGAACCCTTGTCCGGATTTCGTTTAACTTGGGAAAACAAACCTCCGCGGCCGGACTTTCCCGCTCCCGGCACACCCTTCGTGACCGGTTTGCGACAACCCGCAGTTCGATTTTTCGCTTGATTAGCAGGGACGTGTGATTGTAGGAGTATCCCAGCTTGGGCGCTTGCGCCTTGGTTGATGATTGAAACAAGGGGATTTAGCATGCGTAAGACCATCGCCGCCGTTACGGCCGGCCTGCTGCTGGTTGCTGGCCAAGCGGCCGCTGCCGGCTCGAACACCGCCGTGACTCGCGTTGGCGATCGCGTCGGCGCTACCTCGGGTGAAGCTTCGGAATTCGCCGGCATTCCGCTTCCGGTTCTGCTGATCGGCGCCGCCGTGATCGTCGCCACCGTCGTGGTTGCGACCGACGACGACAGCGAGAGCGACTAAGAATTTCAACGACGGTCGGTGATTTCCGGCCATCGTCAGTCTGCTTTGAAGGCCAGTCGGATTTCCGGCTGGCCTTTTCAGCGTTGCAGGCGGCCTGAACCTTCGCGCGCGACGTCAGGCCCGGCCCTGTGAGAGATTTGATCCCGCCCTTGCCACGGCTCCCGCTCAAGATCCTGCTGCCAGGCCTTGCTGTCTGCATGGTCCTTGCCGGCTGCGGCAGCGGGGGGACGACCGTCTCGGCCCCCTCTTCTCCCGGCGATTCGAATGCGGCGGCCCGCCTTGCGACCCTGACCGCCCTGGATCAGCGCGTCGCCAGGGTGGCGCAGCGGCTGTCCGAGGCCAATGTCGAGCTGTGTCCCGCGGTCCGGCAGTCCGCCGGCTGGGCCCTGCATTCCGCCAGCCAGTACAGCAACGAACTGCGGCCTCTGGTCCAGTCGCGGTTCGGCCTGCGGGGCGACCTGCCCGGCGTCCTGTCCGCGCCTCCGGGTTCGGCCGCCGCCGAGGCGGACCTGCGCGAAGGCGATCTGATCGTGGCGGTGAACGGCGCCGCGCTGGACCCCGGTCCGGCCCGGACCCGGCCCGCCTTCGAGGGTCTGGCCGGCAATATCGCCGTGCTGGATCGCGCCCTGGCCGCCGGCGCGACCCGGCTGGACATCGACCGCGGCGGCCAGCCCCGCAGCGTGACCGTCCAGCCGCATCGGGCCTGCGGCTATGAGGTGCAGCTGAACCCCTCCGACGAGCTGAACGCGCGCGCCGACGGGCGGCGGCTGTTCATCAGCACGGCCCTGGCCGGCTTCACCCGGTCCGACGACGAACTGGCCCTGATCCTCGGCCACGAACTGGCCCACCACGTCCTGCGGCACCGCACCTGGAGCGATGTCGGCGGCGCGGGCCGCGAGGCCAATGACGCGGCCGCCGTCAACGGCGCCGGCGACAAGGAGACCCAGGCCGACCGCGTCGGCCTGTTCCTGACCGCGAGGGCCGGATACGACACGCGCATCGCCCCCGCCTTCTGGCGCCGGTTCGGGGCGGCCAACTGGCGTGTCCGCTATCCGCAGCTGCGCCACGCCTCGGCCGAGGCCCGCGCCCGCGCGCTGGAACAGGTGCAGGTCGAGATCGATGCGAAACGGGTCGCCGGCGGACCCCTGCTGCCCTGACCGTCAGTCCGCAGCGCGCTCGGCGGCCTGCAGGTCTTCGAGGGTGTCGATGTCGATGGATCGCTCGACCGGCATCTCATAGGCCGCGGTCTCGCCCGCCTTGCACAGGGTCCGTTCAACCCTCAGCCAGGCCAGGTCGGCCGCATAGACGGCGCCGTTGACCCGCCAGGCGGGCGGCAGATCCTGACGCCGCCAGCCCATGTCCGCAGGCTTTTCCACGAAGGGACTGAGCCGGCCCGCCGCGTCGCGCCGGAAGATCAGATACGGATGGCAGGGCGCCTCGCTCACGGATACCGCGCCGGGCGCCCCCGTTTCGGCCATGACGGCCAGCGTGGCCTCGATGTCGTCGGCGGTGCGCAGGGGCGAGGTCGGCTGCAGCAGCACGACGATGTCATGGCCGGGAACGCGCTCGGCGGCGTCCAGCAGGACGTCGATCGAGGCGGCCGTGTCGCTGGCCAGTTCGGGCGTCCTGCGGAACGGCGCCTCGCAGCCCAGCGCGCGGGCCGTCTCGATGATCTCGGGATCGTCCGACGACAGGATCAGCCGGTCGATGGCGGGCGCCGCCTGCGCGGCCCGGATGGTCCAGGCGATCAGCGGCGCGCCGCGAAACGGCACAAGGTTCTTGCGCGGCAAACCCTTCGATCCGCCCCGCGCGGTGACGACGGCCAGAACGGAACGGCCGCCGATCATGATCCGCCCGCCGGCGACCAGCCGAGCTCAGGCAGCACCGCCGCCGACGCCCTGACCTGCTCCCAGGCGGCCATGATGTGATAGAGCGAACTGGCGGGGGCGGGCTCGTCGACGAAGCTCCCATCGGCCCGCATCTTGT
>Ga0233425_10005962_pt1 | contig 18598 bp, 13 predicted proteins | sample Watercolumn_Towu_2_FD_181712 | JGI IMG/M metagenome (GOLD analysis project Ga0233425, IMG submission 181712) | Freshwater microbial communities from Lake Towuti, South Sulawesi, Indonesia - Watercolumn_Towuti2014_140_MG | ecosystem: Environmental > Aquatic > Freshwater > Lake | place... | reverse complement strand
CTCAGCACATAGCTGAACGCGTTGGTTTGCGGCGTGACATAGACCAAGCCGCGGCTGAAGCGCGTTTCAGCCGCGCTGATTACCTTGCCGTCCTTGTCGAGCGCGACGGCGGCTGCATCGCGTCCTCCAAAGGAGACTCCGAACGACGCGCACCTGCCGACGGGGATGACTTCCATGGAGCCGTCGCCGCGCTTGTGGGCGATGACTTGGCCGTCGCTGGCGGCCTTCGCGAAGCGCGTGAACGCGCCGCGTCCGTCAGCGTAGAGGTAAGCGGGCGAATCCACGTAGTCGGCGCGATGGCCGCGGACGTTCGCGCTCCACGCCAGCAACCGGCCATCGGCGCTCTTCGCGAACCAGCCGTTCGGCGGCAACTCCGCGTCGGCGGTGCGCCACGCCTCCGCGAGATGGCCGTTGACGACGACGCGCAGGCCGTTGGCGTAGCGCGTGGCGACTTGCGAGCGACGGAATGCTCCACGGGCGACGGCGGCGCTCACGTCGAGCAACTTCCCAGTTTCGTCCGCATAACGGATGTCGGCGGCGGTCTGCTGCGCATAGGCGGCGTGGACTTGCTGGAGGGCGAAGTAGCTGCGCACAGTGTTTTGGATGCCGCCCTCCATCACGAGGAATCCGGTGTGCCCAAACGCGAGCGTCGCGGCGAGGAAGCGGTCGAGATGCGCGTCGCGTTCTTCAGGCGTCTTGCCGAGGTTCTCCTCGCGGCCATAGAACATCCCGAGGTTACCCATGCCGAAGTTGCAGCAGAGCGGGTGCAGCTTGCGCAGGTCGAAGTCCACGAGCCACGGGTTCACCGGCAGCTTCGCGGCCTGGTCCTGGCCGTAGTTGCCGTCGGTGAGGCCGCAGTAGAACCAGTGATGGTTGCCCTCGCTATAGACCGGCCCATTCCACGTCGCCTTCTGGTGAAGCATGATCTCGCCGTAGGCGTAGAACGTCGCCGCGAACGTCCCCGCGCCCGGCACGCGCGCGTCGTAGTCGCAGTAGCTCCACGGCGTCACGGCCGTGTGCACGTCGCAGTAGGCCGTCGAGAGCTTGAACTTCTGCTGGATGACCGGCGCGAGCTTCGCCTCATACTCGACGGCGCGCGATGGCTTCGGGTTGTAACAGCGCGCCCACGCGGTGCGCCAGTCGCCGTTGGAGAGGCGCGTGACCATGTCCTCGTCCCAGAACTCATTCACCGGCGCGTAGTCGGTGTAGTTGTTGTAGATGCCGTAGCGGAAACCGAGCGCCTGGATCTTGCGCGAATACTCCGCCTGACTCTCGTCGCCGCCCCGCTTCGGCGCGGCGCGCGTGCGAAACGTGAAACTCTCGCCGCCGTCGCGCCAGCCGGTCTCGTGATCGGTGATGACGACCTTCGTCATGCCGTAGCGGGCGACGTTCTTCCACGTCTCGTAGTCGCGCTCGCGGTCGCTTGCGCCGTGCGCGCGCCAGAGCCGCTCGCCGGCGACGCGCATCCACGGCGACTTCGGGTTTGGGATGTTCGGCAGCACCTCCTCGAACCGCGGCGAGACGGTGAGGAACAGCCGCTCGAAGCAATCGTTGCGTTTGCCATCGGTCTTCGGCTCGTAGCGCGTGCCGCCGTTGTAGGTGACGCCGTTAGTCCCGACAGTGTTGACCGCCCAGAGCATCGAGGCGTTGGAGCAGTAGTAATCGGGCAGGCCGAAAATGAAGAACGGCTTCTCCGACGCGCCGGCGACCAACACCGCCGGACGCGGCCCGCCGTAGCTCATGTAGGGCAGCGTCACGAGGCGCGGGTTCTCCACGCCGACTGCCTTACCGAAACGGACCTCGCCGACTTCGCCACCGATACACTTCACGTCCACGACGAGCGACTTCTGCCAGAGGCGGAAAGTGTAGCTGACCTCCGCGCTGCGCCCGCCAAGCTGGCATCGCCAGCGCGAGACGACCGTGTCGCGGATCCGTTCGCAGCCGAGCGGCTCGATCTTCTCCGGCGCGAGCACCTTGCCTTGTTCGGTCGTCGAGAAAAAGACGCCGCCGTCGCTCATCGGCTGGAACCACTCACTGCGTCCGGCCCAGCGGGCGGTCACGTCGCCGAGCGTGCCGGTCTTCGGCTCGTAGCGATATTCCAGCGTGCCGTCCCTGCCCTCGTAGCGGAACGTGTAAATGTTCCGCTCCTCCCGCAGACCGACCTTAAAGCTCTTCGTCAGGTTGTCCGGCAGAATCGTCTCCTCGCGCGCAGGGAAGGGGAGGCGGCCGGGGCCGGTGTTGTTGCCGCTACCCTGGCCCTCGGCCATCTCGATGCCGCGTTTGCGGCGCGGCTCGAACGCCAGCGGTTTCAACTCCTCTTTATAGATGGCGAGGTTGTCGAGATAGAGCGTCCGGTCGTCCTTGTTGCGGCCGTTGCTGATCTGGATGCCTTCGAACGTCGCGCCACCCTTCAGCAGGTCGAGCTGCTCGGCGGTGAGCTTGCGGTGCATGACCCACCATTCCTTCCAGCGCACGGTGCTCATCACCACGTGCACTTCCGCGCCGCCCTTGCCGCGCAGCAGCACCGCGATCTCCACCGGCGGCGTGGTCTTGTCGGTCACCCACGCCCAGTTGTTGCCATAGACCCAGAAGTTGATGCAATCGAACGGCTGAGGCACAGCGATAGGCTTCGGCGGGCGGAGCGTAACGCGCGGCTGCTTGCCGTCGGCGCGGTAGACCAGCTTGCCGACGTGCTGGCCCCAAAGCTGTTGCTCGCGCGAGAGCGTGAACGTCGCGACAGCGTTGGTCGTTTCGACGCGCCAGCCGGCGAGGTTCTCGAAGTCAATCAGCGGCGGATGCGTATCGGTCGTGCGGTTGGCCCAAACCATCTCGTAGGGCCGCTCGCCGACAGTTTCAGCGGCGGAGGCGCAACCGGGTGCAAAAACGAATGCGAACGCGACGAACAATCTGGCGGTCATGGGACAATCTCCAATCCGTTGAAGGCGTAGAGCTTCGATTTGTTCAACTCGAATTTCAGCCGCACGGTCTTGCCTTTGAGCGCGGACCAGTCCACGGCGCCCTTCCATCGAACAACGCCGTCGGTCACGTCAGCGGAGAGCGGCTCACCAACAGCGAGCGTCGCACCAGTTCCGTCGAGTGCCGTCACGCGCAACGAGCCGCCGGGACGAACATCGGCGCTGATGCGGAGCGTGTCGCCGGCGCAGCGTAGCGGGCGCGTGAAAATCATGCCGCGGCTGGCCGGTTCGACCGCTTCGTAGCCGGCGAAGCCATCCACGCGCAGACGCGCGAGGCAGGGCAAACAATGGCGTTTCCAACCGCGATGCACGGCGGTGCTGCCACCATAGTAAACCCACAGCCTGCCGTCTTTCAGGATGGGATCGCCGGCTTGCGCGTAGATGCAACCGGCGTCGTAGCTCTCCTTCGGCCCGCGCGGGATGAACGGCGCGCCGGGCAGCACGCGCTCCCATTTCACCGAGTCGGAACTCCAGACTAGTTCGCAGTCCACCGTCTTGTCGCCGGCGACGTTATACATCATGACAAAGCCAAGATAGCCGTTCGCGTAGGGGAACGCCGGCATGCAGTAGGTCTGGCGGTTCTTGCCTTCGTGCGGCAGCGAGCGCAAGACGACCTCCGGTTTCGTCCAGTGCGTGAAGTCCACGCTCTCGGCGCGCGCGACGAGTCGCTCGCCAAGGTAGATGCGGGAGATGAGCACATATTTCTTCTGCCACTCGTCCCAGAAGATGTTGCTGTGCGTGTCGCCGGAGGTGCCGAGTCCGTCGGGATGGACTGGCTCGGACCAGTGGATGCCGTCGGGCGAGACACGCGTGCGCATGTTCTCCGGCAGGCGAACGCCAATGTCGAAGATCATCTTGTAGCGGCGCGCAGGATCGGGGTCGTGGCGGTCCTTGAACACGCCGACGTTGGTCACGTCGCGGGCGACGGCGTTGTTTTTCGTCGAGCCGGCGAAGCCGTGCAGCCCCAGCGCCGGCCTCTCCCACGCGATGCCATCGCGCGAGGTGGCGTAGCACAGGAACCAGCCGACGTTGTTGATCGTCCGCGGCGGCATCATCTGCGCGATAACGTTCGAATCGGCCAGCACACACTTATACCAGAGCTTGAACAACCGCTCGTCCTCGTCATAGACGACGTTCGGATAGAGGTTGTTGAGCGCGTTCTCCCACGGCTTGTCGGCTTGGAAGAACGGGTTGCGTGCGTCCTTCTCCACCGTGCCAATCGCAAGCCGCACGCCGCTCGTCTCGGCGATGACGCGCGAGTCGAGCACAAGTTGTTTCAGCGGGTTGCGGTGGCTGATCGTCGGCTCGCTGGCGATGGACGAAGCGCGCGCCGCGAGTAGAAGCACAGCGATGACATTGAAACAGAATCTCATGGAGGGACCTCGCGGTTACGGTTTGGCTTCGATGTGCTCGCTACTGACGACGAGGCCGTTCGCGTCGGCGAGGTTGAGATAGAAGACCGTCGCGTCGGCGGGAACCGTTGCCGTGGCGCGGCGCTTCGCGGCGTTGAGCATCGCGGGAATCGTCTCCCAGTTCCGTTTCTGCCAGACGCCGGTGTCCTTCGTGAAGTTCAATTCCGCTTTCGCGATGGGCGAGCGCGACTCGAACATCACCGTGAGCTGGTCGCCTTTGCGGCTCTGGCCCGTGATGCGCGGGAGCAGCTTGCCTTTCTTGAGAATGCTGTCGGCCAGCGCGCGGATCTCCTCCGGTCCTTCGCCGGCAGGACCGTGGCCGTGCGGCATGCGGACGCGGATACAAAGGGTGCGCGGTGCGCGCGGCAGACGGTAGGATTTCTGGAGCGAGTCGAATGGATACGCGAAGTCGTTGGTGCCGGTAACCCAGAGCATCGGCATCTTCGCGCGCGACAGATAGCGCGACGGGTCCCAGAGGCCGAGCCACTTTGCGGCGGTCTCCTTGCCCATCTGCTCAAAGTTTTTCAGCCACGCGGAATTGTCGCCGAGGAAGCCACAGCCATAAACCGGCGCGGCGAACCGGAAGCGGCTGTCCACACCGGCGATGATGCACGTGAGATAGCCGCCCCACGAAATACCCGTCAGCCCGATGCGCGAGGCGTCCACGTTCGGAAGCGAGCGCAACAGCGAGTGCGCGAGCACCGCATCCGCGACAGCGTGATAGGTCCACTGGTCTTGAGTCGGCTCGTCAATCTGGCTGAAGCCGCCCCAGCCCGGCGGCCCGCCAGCGTCGTGGCGCTGCCATTTGCCGTAGGAGCCGCGCGGCACCGCGCCGCAGGTGTCCATCGCGATGGCCGCGTAGCCGCGGTCGTTCCATCGCTTCACCCAACCGGCGAACGCCGTGCCGCCGCCGCCGTGGACGAGCACCATGCCGGGCACTTTCTCACCGCGCTTGTGTTCCGGCACGCCGACGAAGGCAAACACCCGCGTCGGCTTGCCCTGCCACGGCAGGCCGTCGAAAAAGATGGAGCGCACGCCGTTGGTCTCGAAGCCCGGCGCGGGAGAACTCGCTGGCGCTTTAGAGAGCGCCTTCAGGTCCCAAGGAATCACGGCGGTCTTCCCAGTGGCGGCAAAAGCCGTCGCCGAGGTGAACAGGAAGAACAAACCGAGTGAGCGGAAGAAGTAGCGGTTCATAGCAGTGGCCGCTTGATGACACGCAGGCTCGCGGAGTTCAAACCAAAAAAACGACGTCGAAGTCCGCCCGTGAACGAAGTGCACCGAGAACATGCCAACCGGCGTCTTTGAAGCGGGAACTTCAACGACAAGCCCGGCTCCTGATCCCTCCGGCGGTCACTTCTTTTCCGGCGCAGCAGCGGGGACGGTTTTTTTCGGCGGGGCGTCGCCGAGGGTCTTGAGCTTCTCGGCGACGGACTTGTTCTTCGGCTCGATCTCGATGCCTTTGCGGAGTTGCTCGCGAGCAAGGTCTTTTTTACCGAGCTTGAGGTAGATGTCGGCGAGGTGCTCGAAGACGGTGGCGTCCTCCTTGGCGGCATCGCTCTTGGCGGCGTCGCTGACGTATTGGAGCGCCTTGCGGTAGTCGCCTTTGCGGTAATAAACCCAGCCAAGGCTGTCGAGGAACGCGCCGTTCTTCGGCTGCATTCTCAACGCGCGCTTGACCAGCTCCTCGGCCTCCTTCAGGTTCACGTTCTTCTCCGCGAACATGTAGCCGAGGTAATTGCATGCCTCGTCGTTGTCGGGGTTGAGCTTGATGGATTGGCGGAAAAGCTGCGTGGCGAGGTCGAACTTTCCGCCGCGCTCGGCGGCGGCGCCGTAATAAAAGTAGAACGCGCTGTCCATCAGCTCCTTATCTTCCTTGCGCGCCTTGGCCATCGCTTCCGCCTGCGAGAAGGACTCCACGGCCTTCGGGTAGTCCTTCATGTTGCTGTAGATCAGCCCGTGAAAGTAAGGCACGCGCGCGGTGACGGGGAAACGGTCCTTGGCGCGCTGCAACGTCTGGAGCGCCTCCTTGGGATGTTTCTGCGCCACTTGCAGCCGGGCCACGCGCAGGTAAAGCTGAAGCTCCTTCGGGTTCAGGATCAACGCCTGCTCGTAGTTGGCCTGGGCGCGGTCGAGTATCTTGCTGTCTTCGTAAAAACTGCCAAGCAGCAGGTAGACCTGCCAGTTTAACGGCTGGCGCTTGACCATCTCCTCGATCTGCGCCGCGCCTTGGAGAAATTCCTTCTTAGCGGCGTAGGCGTAGGCGAGCCGCTCGCGGACTTCGATCGCGTCGGGCCGTTTCTCCACCATCTTCTTGTAGATGGCGATGCCCGGGTCAGGCCGGCCGGTGATGACATAGTAGCCGGCAAGGCGGAACGGGACGCTGAGGTCATCCGGCACGAGCTTCTGGGCTTTCTCGTAGCACTCGATGGCGCGGTCGGTCGCGGGCTTCTGCTTGTAAACGGCTTTCGCCGCTTTCTCGATCTCCGGGCTGCGCATCGTCAGCGCGTAAAGGTCGCCGAGCGTCGCCCAATAAGGGGCGCTGTCGCTCTTCTGCGTGAACGCGCGCTCCAGCGTCTTGAGCGCGTCCACGGGCTTCTGGTCACGGAGGTAGCAGCCGGCGAGCGACTGATATGGGCCGATCTGGAGCGGATCAAGCTTGCTGGCGGCGGTGTAGGCGGCGACGGCTTTGTTCCGCATCGCGGCGTTCTGGGCGACAACGGTTTTGTCCTTCTTCTCTGTCTTCTCGGCGCTCTGGTAGGCGATGCCGAGAAGCAGTTGGATCTCGTAACGCTTGGGGTTGGCGGCCGCCGCCTTGGCCAGCACCGCGAGCGCCTTGTCGTTCTGCTTGCGGCGCAAATACTCCGCGCCCATCTTGGCGGCCAGTTCCGCCTGGCCGGGGTCGAGCTTCAACGCGGCCTCGTATTCGGCCATGGCGCGCTCCGGCTCCCGCCGCAACTCGTAGAGCTGGCCCGCAGCGAAGTGCGCCATCGCCTCAGCGCGAGTTTGCGCTTCAGGGGAAAGCTGGAGGCTGTCGCGACCGGAGACGCGCTTGGGAGACTGTGTCGCAGGAGACGGAGGTGGTTTCGACGGTTGGGCGGGAGCAGCGCCATCGCACCACACGCCATCAGCCAGGATCAAACCACACACCGCCGCCCGCGCGAGCCACGCGGCTGCGCGTCGGAAACCTTGTCGGTCTTTCAACACAAGCTTTCTTTCCCGCGAAGCGCACCGGCCTGCGCCGGCGCGCGCGTTCCATGGCTACCGGGCCGGCTTGGGCGCCGGCGCGGCTTACTTCTGCCACGCGCGTTTCATGTGACGGTGCGCTTTTGAACGCTTCCGCCGCTTGTGCCGATTCATCTTTGCCTTGCGACGTTTCTTGATGGATCCCATGGACTATTCCTTCGGACAGTTTACTGAAAAATCGTTTGGCGGCTCACGCCACCACTTTGTTCAACGGATACTCGATGATACCTTCCGCGCCGACGGCCTTGAGTTGCGGAATGATCTCCCGCACGATGCGCTCGTCAATGACCGTCTCCACGGCCACCCAGCCACGCTGGCTGAGCGTGCTCACCGTCGGGTTGCGCAGAGCGGGAAGCTGCTTCAAGAGCTTCGGCAACTGCTTGCGCTGGATGTTCATCTTCAGGCCAACCTTCTCCTGCGCCGCCAGCGCGCCCTTCAGGAGCATTACCAACACCTCGATCTTACGGCGCTTCCAAACGTCCGCCCACGCCTTGCGGTTGGCGACGAGTTGCGGGAACGACGTCGTGAGCGTGTCCACGATGCGGAGATTGTTCGCCTTCAGAGACGAGCCGGTTTCCGTCAACTCCACAATCGCGTCCACCAGCCGGTCGGCGGCCTTCACCTCGGTGGCACCCCAGGAAAACTCCACCTCCGCCTGCACGCCGTGCTTCTTCAACCAGCGGCGCGTCAACTCCACCACCTCCGTAGCGATGCGCTTGCCCTGCAAATCCTTCACGCTCTTGATCGGCGAGTCGTTCGGCACTGCCAGCACCCAGCGCGCGGGCATCAACGTCTGCTTCGAGAACGCGATTTCCGCCACCGCATGCACGTCGCTGGCGTTCTCCTCGATCCAATCCTTCCCCGTCAGCCCGGCGTCGAGCGACCCCAACTCCACGTAACGGCTGATCTCTTGCGCGCGAATGAGGCGGATCTCCATCTCGGCGTCATTGATCCGCGGCACATACGAGCGGCTGCTGACGTTGACCACAAAGCCGGCCTTCGCCATCAACGCAAACGCCGACTCTTGCAGACTGCCCTTCGGCAGTCCCAGCCGCAGCACCTTCTTCGAGTTTTGTTTTGTTTCGCTCACAATTGGGTCGCGAACTATAGGTAGCCTCTCGTTGCAAATCAACCCCGAACACTTTCGGGGGCAACGATTATTTCCCCGATGGCAATCCTATTCCGATCCAAGCCGCTGACGCTGTTGTTCAAGGCGGTGGACCATTTTCTCCAGCGCGCCGATCCAGAGCGGATGATCGTTCAGGCAGGGAACCAGCGTCAGTTCCTTGCCGCCGGACTTGAGGAAAGTCTCGCGGCCGCGGATGCCGATCTCCTCCAGCGTCTCCAGGCAATCCGCCACGAACGCTGGGCAGATCACCAGCAACCGCCGCACGCCGGTGGCCGGCAATCGCACCAGCATCTCATCGGTGTAGGGCGTCAGCCATGGCTCGCGGCCCAGCCGCGACTGGAACGCGACGGAGTATTTCGTCACGCCGGCCTCTTTCACGAAGGCCGCCACGGTCTTGAAGCATTGCGCACGGTAACACGTCGCGTGCGCAGGGCTTGGCGTCTTGCAGCAGTCCGGCGACACCATGCAGTGCTTGCCGGTCGGGTCGCTCTTGCACAAATGCCGCTTGGGCAGCCCGTGAAAGCTGAAAAGCAAATGGTCGTATCCTTGCCGCAGGAAACCCTCCGCGCTGCCGACCATCGCGCGGATGTAGTCCGGGTCGTCGTAGAACGGCGGCAGCACTCGCAGCGGCATCCACGGCGCGATCTTCATCGCCAGTTCCCTCACGCGAACCACCGCCGTCTCGTAGCTCGACATCGCGTAGTGCGGAAACAACGGCACCAGCAGCAACTCGTCCACGCCTTGTTCCAGCAAGCTCTTCAGCGCGCTCTCGATGCCCGGCTGCTGGTAACGCATGGCCAGTTCGACCGGCACCTTCAACCGGCTCCGCAGACCCGCCTCGACGCGGCGGCCCATCACCACCAACGGCGAGCCTTCCGGCGTCCAGATTTTCCGGTAAGCCTCGGCGGATTGTTTCGGCCGGCTCGGCAGGATTGAAAAATGCACTACGCAAAACCGAACCGGCCACGGCGCGTCGAGCACGCGTCCGTCCATCAGAAACTCGCGCAAGTAACGGCGCACGTCCGGCACCGACGGCGAATCGGGCGATCCGAGGTTGACGAGAAGCACACCCGGCTGGCTCATGGCTGCCGGCTCCGTTGCGACCAGAAAGCGCTGACGCGCTCCGCGGCACCGTGGGCGGACAGGATGGAGTCGCCCAGCGAAATGCCGTCGCGGAAATGGCCGGCGAAGAACATGCCGGGCGCTTTCGTTTCGATGCCGTCCATCAGCGCCTTGAACTGGCCGTAGCCGACGTTGTATTGCGGGATTGCCTTCGGATAGAAGACGACGTGCTGGAACGTCGGCCGGCCCGTGACGCCGAGAATTGTCCGCAGGTCCTCCACCGTGATGGCCACCACGTCCTCCGCCGGGCGTTGTGCCAGCTCCGGCGCGCGCGCACCGCCGATGTAGGTGGTGAGTGTCACGTGCCCGGCAGGCGCGCGGTTCGGGAACAGCGACGACGAGAAAAGTGTGCCGAGAATCCGGAAGTTCTCGGCTTGCGGAATCAACATGCCGAAGCCGTCGAGCGGGTGCGCCACCTCCTCGCGACGGAAACCGAGCACGATGCTCGCGACCGGCGGATAATAGATTTCTCTCAAAACCGTCGCGTCCAACTCCCGCGCGGTGGCCAAGCCGACCTCCACCAGCCGATGCGTCGGCGCGGTCCACACCACCGCCGCGTGTTCCGGTTGTTGCAGCTTACCGCCGGCGGCGACGCACACTTTCCATCCCGCGGCGGTCTGCTCGATGCGTTCGACGGTCGTGTTGAACTGGATCACGTCGGCCAGCTTTGAGCCGAGCGTGTCCGGCAGGACCTGGAGACCATCGTCGAACGAGAGCTTCTTCGCGTCCTGTTTCGACATCTCGCCGCGCTGGCGGCGTTCCTTCGCGCCAAGAATCTGGCCTTTGATCAGCGAGCCATATTTCTGCTCCAGCGCATGCAGCTTCGGGAAGCCGTGCTTCACCGAAAGCCGCGCCGGGTCACCGGCGTAGATGCCGGACACCATCGGATTGATGGCATAATCGAGAAACTCCCGGCCGAGACGGCGCACGACGAAATCCGCCAGGTTCTCCTCCACATCCGGCGGCGACGGCGGCACGAACGGCTCGCGGAACAGGCGCAGCTTCGTGCCCCACGAGAACAACTCCGTGCCGAAGAACTTCACTGGCGACGCCGGCAGCAGGATCGGCCGCTTGTAGCGCACGAGGTAGCGGTTCTCCGCGGCTGGCTCAGAGTAAATGCGCCGCGGGTCCAAACCGAGATCGGTGATCAGCGAAGCGATCTTCGGCGACGTTTCCAGAATCGAGTTTGGCCCAAACTCGGCGAGATAGCCGTCGCGCCGGATGCTCTGGATGACGCCGCCGATGCGGTCGCTCGCTTCATAAACCGTGACGGAAATGCCGCGCTGGCGCAACCGAAACGCCAGCGTCAGTCCCGTGATACCCGCTCCAACGATGGCAACTGAGTTCATCGGCGGTCAGATCAAATTGTGCGCGAGTAGCGGCGCTCTTTTTCCTGCGATAAGTAGGCGTCGAAGCGCATGGCGATGTTGCGGATCAGCAGGCGGCCCAAGTCGGTGACCGCGAAACCGCCGTCGCTACGCCGCAAGAGGCCATCGGCTTCGAGGTCCGCCAGCGAATCCAACTCGCGCGCAAAGTAGGCGGCGAAGTCGAGACTGAGTTGGCGCGACATCGCCGCATAGTCGAGGCCGAGGTCGCACATCAACCGCATGATGGTCCAGCGGCGGAGCTTGTCGTCCTCGCTCAGGATGAAACCTTTGTGATGCGGGACCGCGCCGGCATCAAGCATCCGATAATAGTCCGGCAGTTCCTTCTGGTTCTGCCAATAGACGCCGCCGGCCTGCGAGATCGAGGACATGCCGAACGCGTAGATGTCGGCGTTGCCGCGCGTGCTGTAGCCCTGGAAATTCCGCTGGAGCGTCTTGGCCCGCTGCGCGACGGCGAGTTCGTCGGTTTCCTTCGCGAAATGGTCCATGCCGATGTAAGCGTAGCCGACGGAGGTGAGCTTCTCGATCGTCGTCTTGAGTAACTCGAACTTCACTTCCGGCGTCGGCAACATGCCGTCCTTGAAAATCTTCTGGTGCGGCTTGATCCACGGGACGTGGGCGTAGTTGAACACGGCGAAGCGGTCCGGGTTCATTTCCAGGACCTCGTTCAGCGTCTTCTCGAACGACGCCTGTGTCTGCAACGGCAGGCCGTAAATGAGGTCTATGTTCAGTGACACGAAGCCCGCCTCGCGGAGCCAGCCAGCCACCTCCTCGCCCATCTCGCGCGGCTGGATGCGATGCACCGCCTTCTGCACCTTCGGATCGTAGTCCTGCACGCCGAGCGACGCGCGGTTGAAGCCGGCCTCGCGCATCGCCTTCGCGTGGTCGCGCGTGAGCCGCCGCGGGTCAATCTCGACCGAAGCCTCCACGTCAGGCGCGATCTTGAACTGCGAGCGGATCATCTCGCCGATCACGCGGATTTCGTTCGGCGTCATGAACGTCGGCGAGCCGCCGCCGAAATGGATCTGCACCACCTTGCGGCGCGGATTCAGGAACTGCCTCATCAGCGCCAGCTCCTTTTTCAGATACTCGACGTAGGTGGCGCTCTCGCCCTGCTTCGTGGTGATGACGGTAGTGCAGCCGCAATACCAGCAGAGCGAGTAGCAGAACGGCAGGTGGAAATAAAGTGAGAGGTCGCGCTCCGTCTCGTTGTTAGCGCGAATCTTGTCGCGCAACATGTCGAACGTGACCTGCTCGGTGAAATGCGTCGCCGGCGGATACGAGGTGTATCGCGGCCCCGGCACGTTGTATTTCTTCACCAACGCCAGATCAACTTTGAGTGTGCTCATGCAAATGCCCGGACAGTATCCACCATCGCCGCGATGTTTTCCAGCGACGCGGTTGGCGGCAGTCCGTGGCCCAAGTTGACGATGTGGCCGGTCAGCCCGCGCATGTCGGCCAGGAGGCGGCGCGTTTCGGCGGCGACGATGGCCGGCGTCGTCGTGACGATGAACGGGTCAAGGTTGCCTTGCACGCCGACGTTGTGCGGCAGCCGCGTCCGCACTTCCGGCAGGCGCACCGTCCAGTCCACGCCGAGAACCTGCGCGCCGGTCGCCACGAGATCGTTCCAGTTGCCGTTGACGCCCCTGGCAAATACGATGACCGGCACGCGGCTTTTCAGCGATTGGACAATCTCCGCAATCCAGCGGCCGGAGGCGGCCTCGAAGGCGTCGCTCGCCAGCGTGCCGCCGAGGCTGTCGAAGATTTGCACCGCGTCCGCGCCGGCTTCAATCTGCATTTGCAGGTATTCGCTGATCGCGGCGGTCAGCTTCTTCATCAGGCGTTCGAACAACGGCCGGTCCGAGTAGAAGATCCGCTTCGCTTTCGTGTAATCGTCCGCGCCGCCGCCTTCGAGCATGAAGCAGGCGAGCGTCCACGGCGCGCCGGCGAAACCGATCAGCGCCGTGCGATCCTTGAGGTTCTCCCGCACCAGCCGCAACGCCTTCGCCACGTAATCGAGCCGCTCGCGCACCGCCGAGCCATCGAGCCGTGCGATGTCTTCCGCGTTCCGCAACGGCGTCATCTCGATCCCCTTGCCGTCCTGGAACTGGTAAGGCTGGCCGAGCGCCTCCGGCACGACGAGGATGTCGCTGAAAACGATCGCGGCGTCGAAATCGAAACGCCGGATCGGTTGCAGCGTCACCTCCGCTGCGAGGTCGGGCGTGCGCACCATCTCGACGAAGGAGTGCTTTTCCTTCAGCGCGCGATACTCAGGCAACGCGCGACCGGCTTGCCGCATGATCCAAATGGGCGGCCGGTCCACCGGCTGGCAACGGCAGGCATTGATGAATCGCTGGCGATTGGTCATGGGCTATATGTCGGTCATCGTGACCACGAACGCGAATCCTGATTCCCAACACCCCCGGATGCAAGCCTTGGCTTTCGGCGTGGAGCACGACGCGAAAGCGTTCTACTTGTGCGCAACGTGCTGGCCGCGGTGGCGGCGTTTGACTTCGATCTGGACAAGCGCCTTCTGCAACGACGCTTCGACGATGGCGATTTCCTCGTCGCTCAGTTTCTCGGCCAGTCGCTGCTCGGCGCGCTTGCGGGCCTCGATGGCAGCAGCTTCGTCAATCTGATCGGCGCGGAGAGCCATGTCGGCCAGCACGCGCACGGTCTCGCCCGTGACCTCGGCAAAGCCCGTGCCGACAGCCATCACGGTTTCTTCGCCGCCACGGATGACACGTAACTCGCCGGGAACGATGGTGGTCATAAGCGGCTCGTGGCCAGCCAGCACGCCGAGTTCGCCAGCCGCGCCGGGCAGCACGACCATGTCCACCGGCTCGGAGTAGGCGACGGCTTCCGGCGTGACGATTTCGAGTTTGAGCGTTGAGGCCATGTGCGTAATGCGTGATACGTAATACGTAATGCGGAAGGTTTCCCTTACGCATTACTCGTTACGCATTATTCCTTAATCTCCTCGATGCCGCCTTTCATATAGAAATTTCCTTCCGGCACGTCGTCGTGTTTGCCGTCGAGGATTTCCTTGAAGCCGCGGACGGTCTCCTGCACGGGCAGTTGTTTGCCGGGGCGGCCGGTGAAGACCTCGGCCACGGTGAACGGCTGGCTGAGGAAGCGCTGGATTTTGCGCGCGCGGAAGACGGTGAGTTTGTCGTCGGGTGAAAGCTCGTCCATGCCGAGGATCGCGATGATGTCCTGGAGGTCCTTGTAACGCTGGAGGACGCGTTGGACGCCGCGGGCGGTGGCGTAGTGTTCCTCGCCGACGATGTCCGGCGTGAGCGCGCGGCTGGTGGAGGAAAGCGGGTCCACGGCCGGGTAGATGCCGATGTCGGTCAGCGCGCGGTCGAGCACGATGGTCGCGTCGAGGTGCGTGAAGGTCGTCGCCGGCGCCGGGTCGGTGATGTCGTCGGCGGGGACGTAGATCGCCTGGAAGGAGGTGATGGAGCCTTTCTTCGTGGAGGTGATGCGCTCCTGCAACTCGCCCATCTCGGAGGCGAGCGTCGGCTGGTAACCGACCGCGCTCGGCGTGCGACCGAGCAGCGCCGAGACCTCGGAGCCGGCCTGCGAGAAACGGAAGATGTTGTCAATGAACAGCAGCACGTCCTGGTTCTTCTCGTCGCGGAAATACTCCGTGATGGCGAGGCCGGAGAGCGCCACGCGCAGACGCGCGCCGGGCGGCTCGTTCATCTGGCCATAGACCAGCGCGATCTTGGACGCGCCGAGGTTGTCCTGCTTGATGACGTTGGCCTCGCTCATCTCGTGGTAGAGGTCGTTGCCCTCGCGCGTGCGCTCGCCGACGCCAGCGAACACGGAGACGCCGCCGTGCATCTTGGCAATGTTGTTGATCAGTTCCATGATGACGACGGTCTTGCCGACGCCCGCACCGCCGAACGCGCCGACTTTGCCGCCCTTGAGGAACGGGCAGATGAGGTCAATGACCTTGATGCCGGTGGTGAGCACCTGCGGGCTGGTGGATTGCTCGGTGAGCGGCGGCGCCGGACGGTGGATCGGGTAGAACTTCTGGGCATTCACCGGCCCGCGCTCGTCCACGGCTTCGCCGATGACGTTGAAGACGCGGCCCATGACGCACTCACCGACGGGCATCATGATGGGGTTGCCGGTGTCGGTGACTTCAAAGCCGCGCTTGAGGCCCTCGGTGGAACCCATCGCGATGGAGCGGACCCAGTTGTCACCGAGATGCTGCTCAACCTCGAGCGTGAGCTTGGTCTGCTTGCCGCCGACGGGGAACTCGACGGTGAGCGCGTTATAGATGGCGGGCAGCGCGTCGGTGAACTCGACGTCCACGACCGGCCCGATGATTTGAACGATTTTGCCTTTATTCATGTGTCACAAACCTTACGCCGTCGCCATTTGGGCGGATGCGATCTCCAAAAGTTCCTTCGTGATGGCCGCCTGGCGCATCTTGTTGTATTCGATGGTCAAGTCCTTGATGAGTTGCGCCGCGTTGTCGGTGGCGTTCTTCATCGCCACCATGCGGGCGCTGTGCTCGCTGGCGCGCGCCTCGAGCAACATCTGGAAAACCAGATAGTTCACGTAGTGCGGCAACAGCGTGCCGAGCACCTCGCCGGCCGACGGCTCGAACAAATACTCGACGCCCGTCCGCTCCAGCGTCGTGCCCTTGAGGTCGCCGTTCATGCCGGCCTCGACGGCTTGAAGCTCGCCGACCGGCAGCAGCGAGCGCAGTTCGAACTTCTGGTTCAGCGTCGAAATGAACCGCGTGTAAAGCACGTCCACGCCGTCCACTTCGCCCTTGGTGAAAAGCTCCTGCGCGAACTTCGCGATGGCGCGCGCCTCGCTGAACTGCGGCGTGTCCTTGTAGGTGAATTCCGCCGCGAGCTGGCGCTTGGTGCGGGCGATGAACTGCGAGCCTTTGCGGCCGGCGCAGATGTAGAGCGTCGTCGCCTTGTCAAGCTTGGCCGCCTCGCGCATGAGGTTGCTGTTGAGCGCGCCGCAGAGGCCGCGGTCGGTGCTGATGAGGATCACCGCGCGCTTGCCGGTGTGGTGCTTCTCCAACAGCGGATGCTTGAAGTCGCCGATGTTGGCGGTGACCTCGGCGAGCATGGTGTTCATCAACGCGGCGTAAGGCCGGCCCGCGAGCGCGCCTTGCTGCGCCTTGCGCATCTTCGAGGCAGCCACCATCTGCATCGCCTTGGTGATCTGCGACGTGTTCTTGACCGACTTGATGCGTCGGCGTAAATCGCGGGGACTGGCCATGGTCTAAAATCGTTTGCGCCTGCGGCGGACAACGTAGCGTCCGCGGGCTTCGCTCACGTGAAAACCGATCTCCCGCTTCGGCGCTTCCTCGGCGGGCGCGGCTGGCTCAAGCATCTGTCTGAGCGCGGTGAAAATGAGTTTGATGGCCTCGTCATGCTCGCCGACGCGGCCTTCCAGTTCGGCGAGCTTCTTCATCGCGTCGGCCGCGCTGATCTGGCCGAGTTTCAACAGTTGCTCGCGCATGCAAACGAAGGCGCGGACGACACGGACGCTGGCCTCAACCGCGACGGGGCTGTTGAGGACGGTAGCGAGCATGATCGCGCCGTGCTCGGTGAAGACCCATGGGAGTTTACGGCGGCCGCCATGTGAACTTGATATCGCAATTTGCGATATCAAGTTTGTAAACTCTTGCTGCGTAAGCTGAAAGGCAAAGTCCTTCGGAAACCTGTCGCGGTTGCGCTTGAACTGCTCGTTCAGGCGCATCGTTGAAACCCCGTAAATCCTGGCCAAATCCGAATCCAGCATCACGCGCTGACCGCGAACGGTCAGGATGAGGTTCTCGATCCTCTCCTTGCGTTTGATTGCTGTTACGTAGTCCATGTCTTGGTCTTGGAACTTGAGGTCGCAATTTGCGACCTCAAGTTTTCGTTTCGCCAGATTTACCGATACGTCTGTTTGAACTCCGTAATCGCTGCCTTCAACTCGGCGATCAGCGCGTCGTTCAACGCCTTCTCCTTCAAAATCTTCGCCATCAGCGCCGACTTCCGCGACGTGAGGTAGTCGGTCATCCGCGCCTGGCAATCCTTCAGCTTGTCCACGGCGACGTCGTCGAAGAAGCCGTTCTGGACGGCCCAGAGGACGCCGACCTGCACCTCGACCGGCACGGGGTTGTATTGCGGTTGCTTGAAGACCTCAACGATGCGCTTGCCACGCTCGAGCTGCGCCTGCGTCTTCGCGTCGAGGTCGCTGCCGAACTGCGCGAACGCCGCCAGCTCGCGGAACTGCGCCAGTTCGCCCTTGATGCGGCCGGCGACCTGCTTCATCGCCTTGACCTGCGCGGCGGAACCGACGCGCGACACCGACAAGCCGACCGAGATGGCGGGACGGATGCCCTGGTAGAACAAGTCGGTTTCCAGATAAATCTGGCCGTCGGTGATGGAGATGACGTTCGTCGGAATGTAAGCGGACACGTCGCCGAGCTGCGTCTCGATGATCGGCAGCGCGGTGAGCGAGCCGTTGCCGGCCTTCTCGCTCAGACGCGCGGAACGTTCCAGCAGGCGGCTGTGCAGGTAGAACACGTCACCCGGATACGCCTCGCGGCCCGAGGGACGGCGCAACACCAGCGACACCTGCCGGTAGGCGACGGCGTGCTTGGAGAGGTCGTCGAAGATGATGAGCGCGTCCATGCTGTTGTCCATGAACCACTCGCCCATCGCCGCGCCAGCGAACGGCGCAAGATACTGGTTCGTGGCGGTATCGGCGGCGGAGGCCGCGACGACGATGGTGTAAGGCATCGCGCCGTGCTCTTCGAGGACGTTGGTGACGCGGACGATGTTCGACTGCTTCTGGCCGATGGCGACGTAGATGCAATAGAGCGGCCGGTAGCTTGTGTCGCCGGCCTGCTCCGCGGCGCGGTTCAGGCGCGCCTGGTTGATGATCGTGTCAATGCCGATGGTCGTCTTGCCGGTGGAGCGGTCGCCGATGATCAACTCGCGCTGGCCGCGGCCGATCGGGATCATCGCGTCAACGGCCATGATGCCGGTCTGCACGGGCTGGCTGACCGAGCGGCGCTTAATGATGCCGGGCGCGATTTTCTCGACGGGATAAAACGTGTCGGACTTGACAGGGCCTTTGCCGTCGAGCGGCTGGCCGATGGCGTTGACGACGCGACCGAGGAGGCCTTTGCCGACGGGCACGCTGAGGAGACGGCCGGTGGTGCGGCATTCCTGGCCTTCCTTGATGTGGGTGTATTCGCCCAAAATGATCGCGCCGACCTCGGTCTCTTCGAGGTTGAGCGCGATGCCGTAGATGTCGTTGCCGAAATCTATCATCTCGTTCAGCATCGCGTCGGTGAGG
>Ga0233425_10005961_pt1 | contig 18599 bp, 21 predicted proteins | sample Watercolumn_Towu_2_FD_181712 | JGI IMG/M metagenome (GOLD analysis project Ga0233425, IMG submission 181712) | Freshwater microbial communities from Lake Towuti, South Sulawesi, Indonesia - Watercolumn_Towuti2014_140_MG | ecosystem: Environmental > Aquatic > Freshwater > Lake | place... | reverse complement strand
CCAATCCCGCCCCGGGTGGAACACCCTGCATCCGATGGGAACCTCCGTGGGTGCGATTGAAAGCGGGCTGGCTGGTGGCGCAAACGTCCCTGCTTGCGCCACCACGTTGGTTCTGTCCACCACTTTCAATCACACCCGAACCTCCGGCAACTTGTAGGCCATGTGACCTCACATGGCGAAATTGTGAGGAAGCCCGCCGCGTCGGGTGACGCGGCCTACACCCCACGGTTGCCCAATCGCTTTCAACGGCACCCAGTGTTGCAAGCTAAACGACGGCGTCTCCAACGCTTCGCCGTGCAGGAAACGGTCGAGATCGTCCGCGAGCCGACCCGTGAGGATGACTTTAAGCGCGACATAGCGGTCGAGTCCCTTTTGGCGCGCTTTGTACACGACACCCATGCCGCCACGCCCAAGCTCGCTGATTAACTCGTGTCTCCAAACTCCGTGGAGGAACCGCCGGCATTGTCAGGCGTCGGCTCGTTCGACGAAATAATTGTGTCGCGGTCATTCACCGGAACCGCCATTATCCTCGTGTTGCCTCGCGGCTTGTGTCAATCCGCCGATTTGGTAAACTTCGCGCCATGACCAAACACGCCATCGCCGATTGCCGGCTCTACGGGTTCATTGACACCGCGCACCTCGCGGGGCGCGATCCCGCCGCGCTGGCGCAACAACTCATCGCGGGCGGCGTTGATATCATTCAAGTCCGCGCGAAAAAAACCAAGCAATCCGCCCTCATCAAACTCGGCAAAGCCGTCGTCGCCGCCGCGAAAGACACGCCGACGCTCGTCATCATCAACGACGACATCGAAGCCGCGTATAAAACCGGCGCCGACGGCGCGCACCTCGGACAGGAGGATTGGACTGCGATTCCGCGCGCCGAACGCCACCAACAACTCATCGGCCTCGACATCCTCGGCATCAGCACGCATTCGCTCGCGCAAGCGATGGAAGCCGAACGCGACGGCGCGAATTACATCGGCGTCGGCCCGATCCACGCCACGAAAACAAAACCGGACCGCAAACCCGTCGGCCTCGCGCTCCTCCATCAAGTCTCCGAGCGCGTGCGCGCGCCATTTTTCGCCATCGGCGGCATCACGTTGCAAAACCTCGACGCCGCGCTCGCCGCGGGCGCCACGCGCGTCGCCGTCGTCTCCGCGATCCTGAAATCCGAAGACGTGACAAAAGCCGCCGCCGAGTTTAAGAAGAAACTGACAAGGGAAAAATAAACAACATGAGCGTACTCATCACCGGTTCCATCGCACTCGACAGCGTCAAAACACAACTCGAAGAACACCACGACATGCTCGGTGGTTCCGCCAGCTATGCCGGCGTCGCCGCCGGTTTCTTCACCGACGTCAACCTCGTCGGCATCGTCGGCTCCGATTTCCCGAAACCATTCATCGCGTTGTACCAAAAACACCGGCTCAACCTCGACGGCCTCGAAATCGCCGACGGCAAAACGTTTCGCTGGTCCGGTGAATACGAATGGGACATGAACAAACGCCGCACGCTCTCCGTCGCGCTCAACGTCTTCGAAAAATTCCGCCCAACCCTGCCGGAACATTACCGGAACACGCCGTACGTTTTCCTCGCCAACATCGCCCCGCAGCTCCAGCTCCACGTCCTCGAACAAATGCAGCGCCCCCGCTTCGTCGTCGCCGACACGATGGACCTCTGGATCGAGATCGCCCGCGAGCCGCTCATGGCGCTCCTGAAAAAAATCGACTGTTTCGTCCTCAACGAAAGCGAAGCCCGCGAACTCACGAAGCAGACCAACCTCATCAAGGCCGGACGCCTCGCGCTCACGTGGGGGCCGAAATACGTCATCATCAAAAAAGGCGAACACGGCAGCCTGCTGTTCGCCGACAAATTTATTTTCAGCGCGCCCGCCTATCCGCTCGAAGACCTCCATGACCCGACCGGTGCGGGCGATTGCTTCGCCGGTGGATTCACCGGCTACCTCGCCAGCGTTGACCGCGTTGATGCCGACACGCTCCGCAACGCCGTCATCTACGGCAGCGTCATCGCCAGCTACAACGTCGAGAGCTTCAGCCTCGGCCGGCTTCAGACATTGACGCCGCGCGACATCGCCCAACGGTACGGCGTCTTCCGCGCCATCAGCCAGTTCATCGCCGGGTAAATTCGCGACGGAACATTTACGGAACACAACGCCGGTAACATTTCGCGAATCAACTTGCCGGCGCGATGACGCGTAGCGCGGACGGAGACGCCCGGAACAAAACCGGAACATCGCCCGCGTCTTCGCCGTCGAGTTGCAACGCCGTCGGCGACGCCGACCGGCAACTGAAACTCGCCAACTGAAAATATTCGACGCCCCACCACCGGTGATGCGAGGCGCAGAGCACGCCGAGCGTGTGGCGGAGCGCGTTGAAGTGGTTGACCTTCTCGAAGACGCACACGTCGAGCAGCCCGTCGTCGAGACGCGCTTCGGGGAACAGGCGGAACGGGCCGCCGTACAATCGCCCGTTGCCGATCAACACCGCCGCGCCGCTCGCGAGCACCGTGCCGTTGTCCACGACAAGTTCGACGGGCGACGCGCGGTGTTGCAGCGCCCGCAGCCCGGCCCAGACGTAGCTGAGCGGGCCGACGCGTTTTTTCAATTCCCAACTCGCCATTCGCACCGCGCGCGCGTCGAGGCCGACACCGGCAACCTGCACGAAGCAACGTTTTTGTTGGCCGAACTCCGCGACCGCGATGTCCACCGTCCGGGCCGCGCCGTTCTCGATGAGCGACCACGCGCGCGGCAGGTTCGTTGGGATGCGTAACTCGCGCGCGAAAACGTTCGCCGTGCCGAGCGGCAACACGCCGAGCGTCGCACCGCTCGCGCCGGTGGCGGCGATGCCGTTGACGACTTCGTTGATCGTGCCGTCACCGCCCGCCGCGACGACCGCGTCGAACTTCCCGGTAACGCCGATTGTGGCCAACCGCGTCGCGTCGCCCGCGCGCGTTGTCGGCGCGAGGGTGACGTTCGGTCCCGCTTTCGATTCGAGGAATTGCCGGAGCCGCTGCGATTTTTCGCCGCGCGCGGCCGGGTTGAAGATGACAAAAAGTTTCGCCATGTGCCTTTACGTCCGGTATTGTAGCGGCAATTTCAACAAAGCCAATCATGAAGACATTCCTGAAAGTGATTTTGATTCTGTTGCTGATCGTCGTCCTGCTCGTCGGCGCGGTGCTCGGCGCGGTCGAGTGGTGCCTGCGCTCCGACTCGGTCAAGCAACTCGTGCGAAAAGGCATTCACGACGAGCAGGGGCTTCACGTGAAGGATTTCACCATCTCGTTGTTTCGCGGCGTCTCCCTCGAGGGACTCGTGGTGACGAACCGACCCGACATCGCGTTTGTCGCCGATTCCGTCGCGGTGCGTCACCGGATTTTTCCGTTGTTCCGCCGTCGGATTGAGATTGCTGAAATCGCGTTGAAGAAACCGTCGCTCACTGTTCCGCTCGCGGCGAGCCTGATTCCCGCCGACGTTGCGAGCAACCCCAACGTACTGGGCGCGCCGGCGCCGTTGCGGCGGAACGGCTGGGAGTTCGCGCTCGATAAATTCTCGCTTCGCGACGGCAGCGTCACGCTGCTCAACGCCTCGAACAAACCGGCCGCGCGCCTCGACGGCGTCAGGCTCGATCTCACGCCACCGAAATCCAGCGGCGCGTTTCACGCGAAGTCGCTCCAGATCGGCCCGGTCACCGTGCGCGACCTCGACGCGCCGTTGAAGAAAACCGCGACGGGCGGCGAAGCGGCGCCGTTGCGCGGTTCGATCGCGGGCGGAACGTTGAGCGGAGCGATTATCGCCGCGTCGCCGATCACGAACATCCGGCTCGATGTTCGCGACGCCGATGTTCCGGAAATGTTCCGTCAATCCAACGTCCCCGCCGTGCTCGGCGGAAAATTGCGCGCGACGGCGGCGCTGGAAATCGGCGACTCGCTCAACGGCGCCGGCAAGGTCGAGGTTGTCGGCGCGACGACGGCGGGGCTGCCGTTGATGGGACTGCTTTCGGTGTTATTGAAGGAGCCATCGTTGCGCGAACTCAAACTCGACGAGTGCCGGATGGAGTTCAACATCGTCACGAACGAAATGCGAACGCCGGTGATCCGGCTGGTGTCGCCGCAGGTCGAGCTTACCGGTAGCGGCGCGGTGTCGTTGCCCGACGGCGCGTTGAATCACGACATGACGCTCGTGGTGTCGCCCGAACTGGCGGCGCGCGCGCCGGAGAGCATTCGGAAAGCGTTCACCGCGCGACCGGATGGACGGAGCGCGATAAGTTTTCACGTTGCCGGCACCTACAACGCGCCGAAGGTTGACCTTGAAGACCGCGTGTTGCGCGGCGTGGCGGAAAAGGCGCTGGGGCGGTTGCAGAGGTTTCTCCGCTGACATGCGCATCATTGCCGGCATCGCCAAAGGAATGACGCTCGCCGCGCCGCGCGGCGACGCGAGGCCGACGTCGGACCGCGTGCGCGAGGCGGTGTTCTCGAGTCTCGGCGAACGCGTGGTCGGCGCGACGGTGTTGGATCTGTTTGCCGGCAGCGGCGCGCTCGGACTCGAAGCGGCGAGCCGGGGCGCGAGCGCGGTGACGTTTGTGGAGAACGCGCGGGCGTCGCTCGACGCGATGGAGCGCAACCTCGAATCGTTCCGGCGGAATCGCGGCGTGAGTTGCGAGTTCCGGGTCGTGCGCGGCGAGGTGTTCGCGCAGTTGGAGAAACTCGCGCCGGTGAGTTTGGTTTTTGCGGACCCGCCGTACGGCCCGACGGCGCAACGGTTGCTCGACGATGCGCGGTTGGCGCGGGTGCTGATGCCGGACGGTTTGTTGGTGTTGGAGTCGGCGAAACGGGACGCGCTTGCGCCCGGTGAGGCGTGGTCGGTGAAGCGGGAAGCAATTTACGGCGATACGCGGGTGAGTTTTTTTGCGCGGGTGACGGTGGCCGGATAGGTCAAATGGGACGAATAGGTCGGATGGAGGAACGGGGAAATGTTCCGGTGGGGTTTTACTTCAGGCCGGTGGCGGCGCGGACTTTCTGCATGGTGGCGTTGGCGATGGCGTTGGCGCGGGCGGCTCCGTCGCGGAGGATTTGTTCGACGTGGTCCAAATTTTTTACCAGCTCGGCGCGTTTGGCGCGCATCGGGGCGAAGTAATCCATGAGTGTTGCGAAAAGTTCTTTCTTCAATTCGCCGTAGCCGTGGCCGCCCGCGGCGAGTTTGGTTTGTTGGTCGGCGGCTTTGTCGGGGGCGATGACGCGGAGGAGTTGGAGGGCGATGTTTTTGTCGAGGTCTTGTTTCGGCGCTTCGACGGGCTGGCTGTCGGTGAGGATGCCCATGATTTTTTTCTTGGTGGGTTTTTCGTCGCCGAAGATTTCGACGGTGTTGCCGTAGCTCTTGGACATTTTGCGGCCGTCGGTGCCGGGCATGACGGCGACGGTTTCGCGGATGCTGGCGTCGGGGATGGTGAAGGTGTCACCGTAGTGGCGGTTGAAGGCGGCGGCGATGTCGCGGGTGACTTCGATGTGTTGTTTTTGATCTTTGCCGACGGGGACGAGGTTGGATTGGACGATGAGGATGTCGGCGGCTTGGAGGACGGGGTAGGTGAAGAGGCCGGTGTTGGGGGTGAGGCCTTGTGCGATTTTGTCTTTGTAGCTGACGCAGTTTTCGAGCATCGGGAGCGGTGTGAGGCAGGCGAGGATCCAGGCGAGTTCGGTGACTTGGGGGACGTCGCTTTGGCGGTAGAAAATCGTTTTGGCGGGATCAAGGCCGCAGGCGAGGAAGTCGAGGGCGACGTCGAGGACGTTTTGGCGGAGTTCGGCGGGGTCGCGGACGCTGGTGAGGGCGTGGTAGTCGGCGATGAAGTAACAGGCTTCGCCTTTTTGGGCGAGGTCGAGCGCGGGGCGCATCATGCCGAAGTAGTTGCCGATGTGGAGGCGTCCGCTGGGTTGTATGCCGGATAGGATTCGCATGGTGTGGAAAAATACGGATTGGAGGGGTGTCCGGCGAGGAAAAAATCAAATATGAAGCACAACTTGACCTGTTGGCTAGGATAGGTATGATGTTATGCCTATGCGTATAAGGTTGTTATTATCTGTTATTTGCTTGGTGGCGGCGTTGTGCGGCTGTCACTCGGCCAGTAATGTTCAAGTGTTGAGTAACACTGAGTTCATGAAACGGTTTTCCGGTGCGACACCGGAGACGACTGTGAATGTGGTCAGCACGAATACTGCGAGCGCGAGCGTTACCAGTACAAATACAGCAAACGCAAGTGCAACGAGTACAAATGAGACAGCTTCTATTGTTGTCGCGCCGGAAGTGGCCACGCCGCGGTTGGTTGCGCCCGGGATGTTGTTAACGGTGACGGTCGCGGAAGACCCCAATTTGAATCGGCAATACATGGTTCCGCCGAGTGGCATTGTGGAACTTCTTGGAGTTGGGCGTTTGAAAGTGACGGGATTGACGCCGGATGAGTTGGCCAAGAAGATCAAGGATCCGTTGGAGCGTGATTACTTGCAGAAGGCAACGGTGGCGGTAAGTTTGGAGTCGGCAATGGGCGCTGCATCACCGATTCCGGGTGGCGCTGGTCCTGTCGTGGCCGCGACGGGTTCGTCACCGTCGCTTGGCGGCGCCGGGGGCGGCGTGGTGTATGTGCTGGGGAACATTGGAAGACCGGGGCCACTGATGTTGCCTCGTGATGAGGTGTTTACCCTGACGAAAGTGATTTTGGCAGCGGGTGGTATTGCGACGTTTGGCGATGGATCGAAGGTGCGTGTGTTGCGTTATGATGCCAACGGCAAGAAATTCGAGACGCGTGTGAACGTAAATCGCATCATGAAGAATGGTGATTTCGAGAAAGATATTGTGATTCAGAATGGGGATTGGATTATCGTGCCGGAGAAATGGATCAATTTTTAATGACCGCCTGACACGATTGCGAGATCAAGAGTTGCCATGTTGAATCAACCAACAACTGAAGGACGAGCCGAAACGACAGACGTCAAGGAATACTTGGCTATTGTGTTGAAGCGGAAATGGCTGATCTTGGCGTGTCTATTGGTAAGCATGGCTGGTGCAACGGCGTTTCTATTTACACGGCAGCAGATTTGGCGCGCGAATGCCCGTTTGCTGGTGACGACGACAGGGGCATTGCCGACGGCAGAAGCGGTGGTGGAAAGCGCGATTACGTTTTATGCGACGCAGTTGAACATTATGCAGAGCCAGACGATGTTGCGGCGCGTACAGCAACGGTTGAAGAAAACGCCTGACGAAGTCCGCGAGAATCTTGCCAACCTCAAAATTTCCACCATTCCTGGTTCCGACATCATTCAAATCAGCGTGGACAGTCCGTCGAAAGAATTTGCCCGTGATTTTGCCAATGCACTGGCCCAGGAATATCTACTTTTCCGCGACGAAGATCGCGCGCGTTCCGCAGAGTCGGCATTGCTTTCGCTGACCCGTGAAGCAAACCGGCTTTCGCAGGAGGTGAAGGCTGCGGAGGAACGTTACCTGAACTACTCCAAAGACCACAACATTCCTGTGCTTCAAGACACCAGCGCCAGTTGGAAGCAGCTTTATGCGCTGCATATGACCAGCTATGTGCAGTTGCGCCACTCGCTTGATGACGCCAAAGCAAAACATCTGGCTCTCGAGCAGTCTAACACCGGCGCGTTCATTGCCCTGATGAATCAGTCACCCGCTGCTTCCAAGTCACCCGAATTATCACCCGGTATGAATTCTGTCGTCAGTACCGGCGCGACCGTTGTCGCCATGGCGCCTAATTCCATGGCGGCAGGAGGAAGCCAAAGCGACCGACTCGCTGTCGATCGCAGCGTGTTGCTTGCCGTTCCGGCAATGCCGTCCAGCGTTGTTCAGACCTTGATGGATCTCGAGCATCGCCGTGTTAAGTTGGAAAATCGTCTCGCCGAATTAATCACCGTTTACAAGCCGCGCCATCCCTCCGTTCAGACCGTTCTCACGGAACTCAACGACGTTAAAAACAACATCGCCTATCAAATGCGTCTTGCACGCGACATTCAACGCTCCGAAGTCACATACCTTGAACAACAAATTCAAACCGCAGAAAAACTTCTTCGTGAAGCCGACAATGAAATCCAGCAGAAGAGCCGCGATCTGGCGGGCGCGACCGCTCTCCATGAAGACCTTGATCGTCTCCGCTCACAGCACCGCGCCTTGCTTAACAACCTCGTCACGCTCGACGTCCGCCAAGGATTCCGTTACCGCAACGTCACCATCATGGAGCCGGCCATCGTTGAGAATCAACCAGTCTATCCGCAGAAGATGAAAGGCCTCATGATCGCCGCGTTCGTTGGCCTTGGTCTCGGTTTCGCGCTCGCCTTCTTCATTGAGTACATCGACGACTCGATCAAACTCGCCGAGGAAGTGGAACGCGACCTCCAACTCCCGTTCCTCGGCATGATTCCCGCCGCGCAATGGAGTCCCGACGACCTCACCGCACACCGTCTCGACCGCGTCAAACAACAAGGCGGCGTTGCCGAAGCCTATCGCGTCGTCCGTTCCGCCATCATCTTCTCCATTCCGCGCGAAAAACTCCGTTCCCTCCTCCTCACCAGCGCCGTCCCCCGCGAAGGCAAGACCACAACCTGCGTCAACCTCGCGATTGGTTTCGCGCAAATTGAAGAGCGCGTCCTTCTCATTGACGCCGATCTTCGCCGTGGTGAAATCCACAAATACTTCGGCATGGAACGCGACCGCGGTCTCTCCGACATTCTCCTTGGCGAAGCCACGCCCGAGGAAGTTGTCCGCCACACCAACATCCCCAAACTCGACCTCATTCCCTGCGGCGCCTACCCGGCCAACCCCGCCGAATTACTCCTCGGCTGGCGCCTCAAAGAACTCATGGACTGGGCGCGCCAACACTACGACCGCATCATTGTCGACAGCCCGCCCGTCATGGGCATCGCCGACAGCGCGATTCTTGGCGCCGCCTGCGACGGCGCGCTCTTCATCATCTGGGCGGGGCGCACCTCGCGGCGTTACGTTCGCGTCGCCAAAATGACCGCCATCAGCCGTGGCGCGAAAATTTTCGGATTCATCCTCAACAACCTCGAACCCGGCCGCGTTGGCTACTATCACTACTATCCGTACTATTACAGTTACTACTCGCGCGGTTACTACTACGCCCACAAGGAAGAGAGGGAAGCCCAGCCGGTCATTTCCGGCGCCGGCGGCGAGATCAAAGGACTCGAACTTCCATCCGGCAAAAAAGACGAAGACCAGATCGAGGACGTCTACTAAACCCCGCCCGCGCTCACACGTCGAAAATAATCGTCGCCGACCACGCGCGCACCGATGTCCGCCGTGTGCTCGAAAAACTCAAACTGACCGCTCATAAACCCAGATGATCGATATAGCGCGACTCGAAATTCGGCTCCAAATTCAACTCCACCACTTCCATCCGCTCGCACACCCGCCGAATCTCCGCCAACGCGCTCACGTCGAGCAACGACACGTACGCGCCCGCCAACGACGTATTGCCGACCACCTCCACCTGTTCCACCGCGAATCCCGGCAACAACCCGCACGCGATCGCGTTCGCCACGTTGATGTGCAGACCAAACCCGCCCGCCAGATACACGCGCCTGATCTCCCGCGCCGACAACTTCGCCCGCGCCAGCAACGTCTCCACGCCCGCGCCGATCGCCGCCTTCGATTGCAGCAAGTGCGCCACGTCCGTCTCCGTGATCACAATACCGGGCGCCAGTTCCAATTCCGTCGCGCCGACAAAACGCCCGCGCTCATTGAGCAAACCGCTGCGCCGACCTTCCGCCAAAAAATCCACGTACGCCGAGCCGCACACACCAATCGCCGTCGTCTTCCCGATCACGTCAACATGAAGCCTCGGCTCCAACCGGATTTTCTGGATCGCGCCGTCCGCCGCGCGCACGCCGTTCCGCAACCCCGCGCCTTCAAACGCCGGGCCAGCCGCCGTCGCGCACCCCAACAACGTGCCGCCCCGCTTCAAAACAATTTCACCGTTCGTCCCGACGTCCACCAACAAACTCGGCCCGTCGTCGAACGCCATCCCGCTCGCCAACACTCCCGCCGTAATATCCGAGCCGACGTACGCCGCCGCGCCCGGCAACAAATGAACCGCCGCGTCGCCGAACGACGGTAATTTCACGACGCGATGCCCCAAAAACTCCGGCCGGAACGGATACGCGCCCATGCCGGTGGGATCAACACCGGCAAACAGGTGCAACATCGTCGCGTTCCCCGCGACGCACAACGCCGTCACATGTTCCGTCAATGTTCCGTCAATGTTCCGGCTTGGTTTTTCTTCGTGTTCTTCGCGGCTTCGCGGTGAAATTTTCCGCGCCGATGTTCCCGCCTGACGGAGACAATCCGCGACGAGCGGCGCGAGGGTTTTTTCGACGATGGCGTCCTGAAGTTGCGCGATCATTGCCTTGTCGTGCGCGCACAACCCGATCCGCGTCGCCACGTCGTCGCCGAAATTCATCTGCTTGTTGAAGTCCGCCGCGTGCCCGACAATTTTCCCGTCGCGCAAATCCACGAGCACGACAGCGACCGTCGTCGTGCCGATGTCAATCGCCGCGCCGAGACCGGTTTTGCAAACCGGCTCGTGCGCGCGCGGAATGTTCAGGCGGAATTCGCTGACGACCTGTGCCTTGTGCGCGAGCAACGACCGCGCGGGGATCCGGATCGCCGCGTCGCCGTCGAGCCGGTGCTGGCACGCGCGCACCGTTGCGGGCGCGCGCAGGACCGCGCCGGTGTTGATGTTTACGACTTCTCCGCGCAGCAATTCGAGCGCGCAGCCGTCGCACAACCCGCGTTGTCCGCACCGGATGTTCAGCGGCAGATGTTCGCGCCGCAAAACGTCGGATAACCGCGAATGCGCGCCGGTGAGGCTGACGTTCGTTGTGCCTTTCGGCGATTCGATTTCGAGGTTGTGGCGTTGGTGCGGCATTTTTCCAGTGCGTCGGAAGTATACAATCGGTTGTTGGAATCATTCCAAGACTTTTTTAGGGGCGGCAAAATTATTTTCGACGCTGTATGGTGCGCGCCGGCCAAGGCAGGATTGACTTTCCGGTGAAATTAGGAGAGTAACAACCCGTGTATGGACTACGTTTCCCAACTCAAATCGCTGCCTAAACGCCATGATTTCTTCGTCGGCATCGACAGCGACGGTTGCGTGTTCGATTCGATGGAAATCAAGCACAAGGAGTGTTTCTGCCCGGCGTTCATCAAGCATTTCGGGTTGCAGGCGGCCAGCAAGTACGCGCGGGAGATTTGGGATTTCGTGAACCTGTATTCGCGCGACCGTGGTTGCAACCGGTTTCTTGCGGCGCAGAAATCGTTGAAGCTCGCGGGCGAACGCGAGGTGTTTGCGGAGCGCGGCCTGAATGTTGTCGGGATTCCGTCGCTCGATGCGTGGTTGAAGGAGGAAACGAAACTCGGCAACCCGACGCTCGCGGCGAAGGTAAAGGCGACAAACGATCCGGCGTTGGCGAAGATTCTGGAGTGGAGCAAGGAAGTGAATACGCGGATCGAGGAGATGGTGTTCGGTGTGCCGCCGTTTCCGTGGGTGGTGAAGTCGTTGGAGAAAATCCGCGCGGCGGCGGACGTGATCGTGGTGAGCCAGACGCCCGTGGAAGCGCTCGTGCGCGAGTGGCAGGAACACAAGATTGATCCGCTGGTGAATTTCATCGCGGGTCAGGAAGCCGGAACAAAGACGGAACATATTCGCTATGCGACGACGGGGCGTTATACGGCGGAAAAGATTCTGATGATCGGCGATGCGCATGGCGATTTGAAGGCGGCGAAAGGCAACGGTGCGCTGTTCTTTCCGATTGTGCCCGGCAAGGAGGAGTTGTCGTGGAAACGCTTCTTCGAGGAAGGCGCGGATAGGTTTTTTGCGGGCACGTTTGCCGGTGGATATCAGGAGGAGTTGTCGCAGGAATTCGACGCGGCGTTACCGGAAAAAGCGCCGTGGCAAAAATAATTCGCGTTTAATTTGTGGAGATTTGCAGTTAATAATCACAACCAGAAGGAAATCATTATGAAAAACAAAGCAGACATCGGTCTCATCGGCCTCGCCGTCATGGGCGAGAACCTCATCCTCAACATGGAAAGCAAAGGCTTCACCGTCGCCGCCTTCAACCGCACGACCTCGAAGGTAGACGAGTTTATGGCGGGCCGCGCCAAGGGCAAAAACATCATCGGCTGCCGGAGCATCCAGGAACTCGTGGACAAGTTGGAGAAGCCCCGCAAAGTCGTCATGCTCGTCAAGGCCGGCAAGGCCGTGGACGATTTCATCGAGCTGCTTATCCCGCACCTCGAAGCGGGCGACATCATCATTGACGGCGGCAACAGCCATTTCCCCGACACCATTCGCCGCACCGCCTACGTCGAGAGCAAAGGCCTCCTCTATATCGGCACCGGCGTCAGCGGCGGCGAAGAAGGCGCGCTCAAAGGCCCGTCCATCATGCCCGGCGGCAGCCCCGCCGCGTGGCCGCACGTCAAGCTGATCTTCCAAAAAATCTGCGCCCAGACCACCGACGGCGAACCGTGTTGCGACTGGGTCGGCGAAAACGGCGCCGGTCACTTCGTGAAAATGGTCCACAACGGCATCGAGTACGGCGACATGCAGTTGATCTGCGAAGTTTATGACCTGATGAAACGCGGCCTCGGCCTGACCAACGCCGAAATGCACAAAGCCTTCGCCGAATGGTACGACGGCGAACTCAATAGTTACCTTATCGAAATCACCCGCGACATTCTCGGCCACAAGGACGAGGAAGGCAAAGAAGTCATTGACCTCATTGTCGACGCCGCCGGCCAAAAGGGTACCGGCAAGTGGACGGTCGTCGCCGCGCTCGACGACGGCATGCCGCTGACGCTCATCGGCGAAGCCGTGTTCGCGCGTTGCCTCTCCGCCATCAAAGAAGAACGCGTTGTTGCCAGCCAGGAGCTTGCGGTGAAGACGAAACCGTTCAAGGGCGACAAAGCCAAATTCGTCAATGACCTCCGCCAAGCGCTCTACGCCTCCAAGCTCATCAGCTACGCGCAGGGTTTCCAGCTCATGCGCGCCGCCGCCAAGACCTACAAGTGGAATCTCAACAACGGCGGCATCGCCCTCATGTGGCGCGGCGGCTGCATCATCCGCAGCGTGTTCCTGGGCGACATCAAGAAAGCCTTCAAGCGCAACCCCGACCTCACCAATCTGCTGCTCGACAAGTTCTTCAAGAAGGCTGTTCTCAAACGCCAGGCCGCGTGGCGTCGCGTCGTCATCCAAGCCACGAAACTCGGCATCCCGGTCCCCTGCCTCAGCAGCGCGTTGGCGTACTTCGACGGCTACCGCAGCGACCGCCTCCCGGCGAACCTGCTCCAAGCCCAGCGTGATTACTTCGGCGCGCACACCTACGAGCGCGTGGACAAGCCCCGTGGCGAATTCTTCCACACCAACTGGACCGGCCGCGGCGGCAACACCACCGCCCGCACCTACACGGTGTAGCAGAAACAACTCAAACTATGAGCGCAACGGCCACGCAGATGCGTGGCCGTTGCCGTTTTCGGGGCTTGCTGTAGATGTTGGGGCGTGTTAGCGTTTGGCGCATGAGTACACTGACGGAAATCGAAGAAGCGGTGGATTCTTTGCCGCCGGAACAGAAGCAGGAGCTGTGGAGCTATTTGCAGCGCCAACTGTTCCGTCCGACGGTGCCGTCGCGCCATGCCTTGCCGTTAGTCCCCGCGCACGGACAACCGATCACGCAGCAGGAGATTGACGATGCCCTCGACGCCGACTGAGGCGCTGCTGGATGTCAACTTGCTGATCGCCGCCGTTTTTGCCGATCATGTCAACCATGTGATGGCCCGACGATTCGTCGAAGGTCTGTCCCGGTTTTACACCACCCCAACGACTCAGGGCGGATTTCTGCGGTTTGCCACGCGCCCGTGGAAAAATGTCCAGAAGCAGGAGCAACCACCCCGTCTTTCCATGACCGATGCCTTGGAAAGACTGCGGGAACTGACTGCCGTGGAAACCCACGCCTTCCTGCCGGACGATGAACCATTCGTCGGCTTGGACGCACGGCAACTACAAGGACACCGTCAATGGACCGACGCCTATTTGCTGCGCTTGGCCCGGCAGCACAAGCTGACCGTGGCCTCCCTCGACAACCGAATGGCCAGCCTCGATCGACCGGCCACCCCGGTATTCTTCCTCGTGGCTGGCGCTTCTGTGTGAACAAAAGTGAAACAGATGAACTCCAAATGTCATTCCGAGCCTGCGAGGAATCTCTGAAATCAACCGATAATCTACCGATGCCGAGTGCCGCCATCGTCTCCATCCTCCAACGCGTGCTGGACATCATGTGTGGGAAATTGTTGCGTGACGAACGAGGGGCGTTTACCTATTATCCGGCGGTAGCAGAGGAGATTACCGAACGATGGCGTTGACACAAACAGAAGCGGACGCGTTGCTTCAGATGAACAAGGAGTTCGCTGACAACGATCCGCTGGAGTTTTGGCAGACGCAGCCGATGCGGTATGAGCGGCTGCTGCTGTCCGTTGATCGCCGTGAGCAGTTCATCCTCGACATTGAACGCGGGCGGCGCAATCGCGCCCGCCTGAAGTACCAAAACAGAGCGCGGAAAGTCATCGTCCTCGCTCGTTTCGACATCAACGGCCCGGCTCACCGGAATCCGCCCGATGCCCCTTACCGGCCAGGCGAGCGGTTCGACTGCCCACACTTTCACCGCTACACCGAGGGTTACGAAACCCGGATCGCCTACTATGTCGCCGACGTGCCCGGCCTGACCGTCCGCGACCTCAACAACGGCGTGTTCTGCTTGGAGGACTTCCTCCGGTATTGCCGCGTGCAGAACGCGCCCAACATCCAGATGATGGTATGAACCGCGCCGACTGCGAACGCTTGATTGCCGACTACCTGCGCTGGTTGAAACAGGGCCTGCGGGTCAGTGAATTGGAGACAAGCTGCAAGATTGCCACCCCGTTCCTCGACCGGCACAACGACGAGATCGAAATCTACGTCGAGAAGCACAACGGCGGCATCCTCCTCTCCGACGACGGCTACACCATCGCCGACTTGGCCTCCTCCGGCATGACGTTCGCCACCGACAAACGCAAAGCCCATCTCACCGCCATCCTCAACGGCTTCGGCGTCAAGCTTTCTGCCGACGACGAACTGCAAGTCCCGGCCACCCCGCAGGACTTCCCCCAGAAGAAACACAACCTCGTCCAAGCCATGCTCGCCGTGAACGACATGTTCGTCATGAGCGAAGAACACGTCCTGTCCTTGTTCAAGGAAGACGTCCAGAAATTCCTCGAAGCCAATGCCATCCCGGTCTTCCCCGATTTCAAACTCACCGGCCGTAGTGGTTTCGACCACAAGTTCGACTTCGGACTACCCAAGACGCAACGCAAACCACAGCGCATCCTCCAAGCCATCAACAACCTCACCAAAGACCAGGCCCTCTCCTTCGCCTTCGCCGTGGCCGACGTCCGCGTCATCCGTGCCGAACCACTTCAAGCGTTCACCTTCCTCAACGACCTTGACCACCCACCCACCGAGGAGAACCTCGCTGCCATCCGCGCCTACGAAATCGAACCCCTCCGCTGGTCGCAGAAACACGACGCGCTCCACTTCCTCAATGGCGGGTAAGACGGATGGACAGCCAGCAGACACCGAAGAACCACAAGCAATGAATGTCATTCTGAGCGCAGCGAAGAATCTCTGGAGCACGTAGATGACCTTACCGGAGTTTTTGGAAGGCGAGTGTGCTGCATTACCAAAATCTCGTCCCGGCAATGTTGATTTCCCGGATTATCTGTCTCTCATCTTCACAGACTTCATCACAGGATTGCAGGCGGTCACTGGCACGGATCAGCTCACTTCAACCGTCCTGCAGAACGTGGCCACAGTTCAGAGTATTGCGGACAGCATCGTCCAGATTGTCCGAGAGTACTATGCTGGTTCACCCGGCCAAGCATTTGACCTGCTTTCGCAAATGCTAGGCCAGCAATCTCAGCACTTCGGCAAACTATACACAATCCCCCTCAAGCCAGAGGACTTGTCGAACCTCTACCGGCTCCGTGTTGCGGATGCGGGCGAGTTCGGTCGAGAGCAGATGTTCCACATACCGTTTGAACTCAGGCACAAAGTCGCAACGCAACGATACAGCATACCGGGTTTTCCCAGCCTCTACTTGGGTTCGTCGGCATATATCTGTTGGAAGGAACTGAGGTGTCCACAATTTGATGACGTGTACTCGGCCCGCTTGGAAGCCAAGTCAACAGTCCGGGTCCTGAATCTTGGATACAGACCTCGCGCTGTTGGTTGGTATGCGCGAGTTCAGATTCAGTCCGGCACGAACAACCAACAACTTCTTGAGTTCTTGCTCGCACAAGTGATGTTCTGGCCTTTACTTACTGCTGCTTCGGTGCGAGTGCTCCATCCTGACGCTCCCTTCAAACCAGAGTATATCGTGCCCCAATTGGTGCTCCAATTTGTCCGAGAGGATCGCACGAACAACATCGACGGAATCCGCTATTTCTCTCTTCACCTCGACCAGCCGACGGTCTCGGTATCAACTGAACTCAGGCTTGGAAGTAACTTCGTCTTCCCCGTGAAAACACCCGCCGCAGTGGGCCTCTGCGCTTTGCTTCGGCAGCAGTTTGCTATGACCCCGGTATTCCCTTGGCAGCTTGTCGGTCGCATTCATTTACCGGGAACGGGAGGCGCACCTAACGACAACATCGAATTGGTGCGGGGCTGTCCCTGTAGCTACATTCACACGATTTTCGGTGAGATAGAGGCGATGAGCCTCGCAATGCAAGCTTCGCCGATATGACGATGAAAGGAAACAACTATGAAGATTGAGTTGAAACAAAACTGTAAGTATGCGCTCGTCGTGCCGACGAGCATGGGCATCCGCATCACGCCGCCGGCTGGACAGCCGGTGAATGTGGGCGGGACATTCATCATGCAGGCGACCAGCGCTGAATCCAACGTCGCCAGCATCTCGTCCTACCTCGGTCTGCCGGTCAAGATCCTGACGACGTTCGTCAAGGGCAGCCCGATCGCCCAAATCATCAAGGACAACCTCCGCAGCCGCGGCATGGACTTCGAGGGGCCGGAAGTCCCGCAAGGCGGCCCGTGGGGTTACCGTCACCAGTTCAACATCGCTGACAGCGGTTTGGGGTCGCGCGGCCCGCGCGTCTGGAACGACCGCGCCGGTGAAGTTGGCCGCACGCTCAACGTGAAGGACTTCGACCTCGACCGGATCTTCGGCAAGGAAGGCGTCCAGATCGTCCACCTGTCCGGCCTGATCGGCGCGTTGTCGCCGGAGACCAGCAAGTTTTGTCTTGAACTCGCCCGGGCCGCGAAGAAACACGGCACGAAGATCGCATTCGATTTGAATTACCGTGCGACCTTCTGGAAGGGGCGCGAGAAGGAACTCGCCGCCATCTTCGCCGAGATTGCGAGCATCGCGGACGTGCTCGTCGGCAACGAGGAAGACTTCCAGCTTTGCCTCGGCGTCAAAGGTCCCGAAGCCGGTGGCAAGGGACTGAAGGCGGAGATCGAGAGTTTCAAGGAGATGATCAACCGCGTGAAGAAGGCGTACCCGAACGCCTCAACGTACGCGACGACGTTGCGCGAAGTCGTGGACGCAAATCATCACCTCTGGGGCGCAATCATGGCGGCAGGCGACGAGTGGTTTATCGTCGAGCCGCGCGACATCGGCGTGCTCGACCGCATCGGCGGCGGCGACGGGTTTGTTGGCGGCCTGTTGTACGCGATTCTCAAAGGCTGGGAGCCGGAGAAGTGGATTCAATTCGGCTGGGCCAGCGGCGCGTTGGCGACGACGTTCCTCACCGACTACGCGCAGCCGGCCGACGAAGACCAAATCTGGAGCATCTGGAAAGGCAACGCCCGCGTCCAACGGTAGTCAGGGCTTTATTCCAAAATTGATTGCCATCGCGCCGGCGGCAAATTCCTCGAAGCCGCATTCGGTGAAGCCATTGCGCTCCATCATTTCCTTCACGCCGCGTTGGGCTGGATAAGCTTGCAGCGAGGCGAGGATGTAGCCGTAGGCTGCAGCGTTTCCAACGAAGATGTGTCCGAGGACCGGAAGCCAAAACCTCAGGTGCGCGAAATACAAACTGCGCCAGAGACGGTTCTCCGGTTTGCCGAAGTCCAGCGAAAGCAGTTTGCCGCCGGGACGCAGGACGCGATGAATCTCTCGCAACCCGGCGTCGAGGTCGGCGAGGTTGCGCAGGCCGTAGCCGACGCTGACGACGTCGAAGCTGGCGTCGGGGAACGGCAGGCACAAGGCGTCAGCTTGTATCCAGCGAACGCGCGTTGTCCGTGTCGCAGCGATGCGCAGCATCTCGTCAGTGAAATCAGCGCCGATGACGTGCCCCGACATTCGTTGCGCGATGTCGCCGGTGCCACAACAAAGATCAAGCGCGTCGTGTGGTTGACCGGCCAGTTCGATGAGCCGTTGTTTCCAGCAGCGGTGGAGACCGAGGCTCATCAAGTCGTTGAGCAGGTCATAGCGCCGCGCGATGGCGGCAAACA
>Ga0233425_10005960_pt1 | contig 18600 bp, 25 predicted proteins | sample Watercolumn_Towu_2_FD_181712 | JGI IMG/M metagenome (GOLD analysis project Ga0233425, IMG submission 181712) | Freshwater microbial communities from Lake Towuti, South Sulawesi, Indonesia - Watercolumn_Towuti2014_140_MG | ecosystem: Environmental > Aquatic > Freshwater > Lake | place... | reverse complement strand
GTCTTCCTGGAGGCGCTCGACCGTCGCCGGATCGAAGGGGAACGTCTTGGAGAGCAGCCCGTGGACGTGGAGGTCGATGACCATCCGGGGCACCCGGGGCACCGCGGCACCATCTTTCCGCTCCCCCAGGATGACCCGCAGCCGGCCTGCAGGCTCGCGCATCGTGCCACAGGCTGAGGCGCCTCGGTGAGGGCACGGAGATGCGATGTGATCGGCGGTCGTTCGTTCGGTGAAGGCTCGGTGAACTCGGCGTGTGCGGCCCGAGCGGCGCACAGCCGGATCGAGCGATCGCGCCCATGCCACGAGAGCGCGAGGATCGTGACAGCCCTCACCCTGCGTCGGCGCCGAGCGCCGCTGACCCGTGCGGCAGCGTCTGCGCGCTATACTGGTCATGTGACCATAAAAGTGACCGCCACCGAGGCCAAGGCGAAGATCCTCGCATTGCTTGATGAGGTGGCGGCCGGACAAGACGTCGAGATCACCCGGCACGGTCGTCCGGTCGCGAGGATCGTGCCTGCGACGGGTCCCCACGCGCTGAAGGACGCACTCAGCGGCGTGGCGATGAGCACAGCGAACGATGAAGAGCTGTACAGCACCGGAGTGAAGTGGAACGTTGAGCGCCGTCGTCCTCGATAGCCACGTGCTCCATTGGTGGACGGTCGACTCCTCACGGGTCAGCCGCTCGGCGACCGAGGCCATCACCAGGGCGGATGAGCTGCACGTTTCGGACATCACGTGGTGGGAGTTGGCGTGGCTCGCGACGCACGAGCGGATCTCTGTGACGCTCCCGCTCGCGTCCTGGCTCGGTCAGCTCGCCGCGCAGGTCCGGACCGTGCCGGTCACGCCGGCGATCGCTCTGGCCGCCGCGACCCTCCCCTCGACCTTCCCGGGCGATCCCGCGGACCGACTGATCTACGCGACCGCGCTCGGGACCGGCTTGCGACTGATCACGAAGGACGAGCGGCTTCGTGGCTATCGCGCGCCGCGCGCGGTCACGATCTGGTAGCACACCCGACGCGGCTTGCGGGCGCAGGACTCCTCACCCGCCCCAGCGGCCGGGCTACCTCATGTGCTCGTCGTCGAGCGTCCGCTCCACCTGACGCCGCGGGGGCCCCTCGCTCCGCCAGTAGGCCTCAAGCGCGGCGTCGTCGGTGGGTCCGACCGACCCGAGGGCCTCGATGGCGGTCGCGATGGCTTCCATGGTCCGCTCAAGGATCCGCATCTGTGCTCCCCCTTCGGAACGTGTTCCCGGAGAGCGTCGCCGGCGCGGGTGATGCGACCGTGGCCGAGCTGTTGGGCCTGGGTGGATCCTCGGTGAATAGCCGCGCCTTTCACGATCGGTCCGATCGACACGACCACATGGGCCACCCGTCCCTAGGGTGCAGCCGCTCAACCAGGTCTTCGAACGCGCGGATCGGGAGTCCTCGGCCGGGCTCGCGCCGACGTTCACGGACGCGCTCGCGCAGCTGACGCCCGCGGGCTGGGAAGCGGTGACCGGGTTCCGGATCGGCCACCCGAGCGGCACGCCGCATCACGCCCCGCGGCGGCTCGCCGAGGAGGTGATCCGGCCGTGAACGCGCGCGACCTCACCCATCGTTCCCGCGCCCGTTCTCAGGACCCCCGTGCGGGGTCAGTTGCCGTGACGCCCGAGCCGACGGACGTCGCCGCCGCGACCGCTCGCCCGACGTCGACGCCCCTGGCCAGCAGCCATCCGATGAGCCCGAACTCGCCGACCACGGCAGGGGCCAGGAAGATCGCGCGGATCGCGCCGTCGTAGTCGGCGGCGAGGAACTTGGCCAGGCTGTCGACGATGTAGCCGGCGCCCGCGGCCACGAGCAGCGCGCCGATCGCGCGCGGCACGTACCCCGACCGATAGAAGGCCGATCCCAGCAGGACCAGGTGGATGCCGAAGACGACGAGGGCGAGCAGGAAGCTCGAGCTGAAGCGCTCGAGCGACCAGAGCGCTATCGCCTGCCGCTGCAGCATGTCGAGCCCGGACGCTTCCGCGCGGCCGGTCAGGAGCTGGAAGGCCGAAGACATGTCGAGCACGATCGCGCCGAGGATCGCCGCGTACAGGATCCGGAACGTCGCCGCGGCGAGCGAGAGCGCGCGACCGGTCGGTGCGAGGAGCAGGTACAGCGTGATCGCGACGCCCGCATCGGCGATCACGACCCCGACCCAGGCGACGATGCTGCCACCGAAGAGCCAGGTCGAACCGACGATGTTGCTGGCGGTCGCGGCGGGATCCCCGTGGACGACGAGGGTCTGCTGCGGGACCGACGCGACGAGCGCCAAGACCGCGACGGCGAGGTAGATGAGCCCGGAGATGCGGGCGAGACGCTGCTCGTTCATGCCGCGACCGTCCCGGGCGAGACCTCGTTCGGCCGGGCGAGCCGCGGCACACCCCACCGCCACGCTACGAACACGATCGCCGAGGTCGCGGCGATCTCGATGATGCTGAAGAAGAGGTAGTAGGGCGCCGGCGCCTTCACGAAGAGCGAGAGGGTCTGCACTGCCGTCATCACGATGCCCGCGACCATGCTCGCGACGCGCGACGAGCGCGGCGCCAGGACACGTGAGAGCAGGACCATGGCGATGGGGATCTCGACCAGGACGCCGGCCGCGACGAGGAACTCGGGACCGATATCCATCCCGCCGACGTTGCCGGCCAAGAAGCCCCGCAACTGCTCCGGATCCATCAGCGTCAGCACGTCGCAGTACAGGTAGTTCAGGGTCGCGAAGAGCCAGAGCGCGGAGAGCCTCGACCTTCCGGTGTCCATGTCACGTTCCCCCTAGCGTCGTAGTATGCGTATATCGTACGCATATGCCATACGCTAATATCTGTCAAGAGCCCGAACGGGGAGGAAGTGGACGTGCCGAAGCGGGCAGCGACGCGCGCGGGGCGCCCGGCGCGACTGAGCAGGGAGCAGGTCCTACGCGCCGCTATCGAACTCGCCGATGAAGGGGGTCTCGAGGCCCTGACCATGGCGAAGATCGGCGCGAAGGTCGGCGCGGAGGCCATGTCGCTGTACCGCCATGTGCAGAACAAGGAGGACGTCCTCGACGGGGTCGTCGACCTCGTGTTCGCGCAGGTCGACCTGCCGCCGCGCGGCGTCGGCTGGAGAACGGCCCTGCGTCGGTGGGCGATCTCGGTGCGCGGAGCGCTCTCGCGTCACCGGTGGGCGATCGGGCTGATGGAGTCGCGCGGTCGACCGGGTCCCGCGGATCTGGGCCACCACGACGCGGTGCTCGGCGTCCTCATGGACGCCGGTTTCACGAGCCCGACGGCGGTGCGCGCGTACAACCTGCTGAATAGCTACATCTACGGCTTCGCGCTCCAGGAGCGCAGCCTTCCGTTCGCCACAAGCGAAGAGATCGGTCAGGCCGGGCAACGGTTCCTTCAGCAGATGCCCGCGGAGGGATACCCGCACCTCGCGAAGGTCGCGGTCGACCTCATGAGCGCGGGCTTCGTGTACGCGAACGAGTTCGAGCCCGGGCTCGATCTGATCCTCAGCGGTCTCGAGAGGCTCCGGAAGCGTGCGACGAGGCTGGATCCGCCGAGCGCTGTCGAAGCCAGGACGCCGCAGCCTCCACGAAGCGTTCGGCGTCGTCGACGGCCGCGGCCGCGCTCTCGTTCGTGACCGGCGCGGTGCCGTAGTCGGCTTGGTTGCGGCGTTCGAAGAGCGAGCGGAGCCGCTGGCCGGTAGCTGGATCGAGGCCACCCCGGTGGACGACCAACTCAGCGAACGCGGACACGACTCCGGAGTGCTTCGAGCGGGTCTCCCCGAGCGACAGGAGGCACGCTTCGGCCGCGCAGAACGCGGCGTAGTAAGCGCGCGAGATCGCGTCGGCACCGAAGTCACCCGCCACGAGCGCGCGCGCGGCGCTGAGCGTCCGTCGGGCGCGAGCGAGGTGGCGGTCGACGATCTCGCTCAGGCGACGAGCTTTCCTTCGATCCGAGCGCGGATCAGGGCGGGCGTCGTGGGATCCGCGAACTCCTGCTCGCCCACGACGAAGGCGGAGACGACGGTCGCGTTGCTGAGCGAGTGCCGGTAGTTGACGTCGCTCATCCGCTCGAGCTCGCGCCAGACATCGTCGACGCGGTCGAGCACGACGAGCAGGTCGATGTCCGACTCCGGATGCGCGTCGCCACGAGCCCATGATCCGAACAAGATCACCTGGCTCAGCCGCTTCCCATAGAGCTTCTTCAGGTCGGCGGCCACCTCCCTCGCGATCCGACGCGCGTCGAACGGCCCGGAGATCTCCGGCAGGTCGGGCTCAGGATGCGTTTCGATAGCGCGCTGCGCGATCTCGTCGCCGACGAGGCCCTCGTCTCGCATCCCACATCCCATCGCCGTACAGGTGCACCTCTCCGGTGGTCGTGTCGATCCACCACGAGTGCAGGTCGCTGTGGTCCTCGAGAGCGGTGCTCAACGCGCGGAGGTCGACGCGATCGAGATCGAGCATCTCATCTCCTGCATCCGCTCGATGCCGGCACGCATGCTACCGCGAAGGTTTCCGGTGGCATCAGAGAGAGGCCGAAGGTCCCGCGGAAGAGGCAGAAGGTACCGCGGCGTTCAGGTCAGCCTGCCCGCGCTGAAACTCGCATCACGCCGGTGGCCTCGTATGTGAAGGGGACCCCGGTCGAGAGACCGATGCCGAAGGCCGCGTTGAACAGGCTCACCCCGCCGCCGAGCACGAGCAGGAAGGCGCCGCAGCCGGACAAGCATCCGCCGCGGCCCCTCACTCCGGCTCGGCGGCGGGCTCCCGGCGCGCCAGCTCGCGCATGACCCCAATCTTCTCGTACACGGTGCGCTCGCAGATGTTCTGCACGCGATCGGCGACGCGCTCGAGGTTGTGGGCCACCCAGATGAGCCAGGTCGCGCGGTTTATGGTGCGCGGGTCGTTCAGCATGAACGTGAGCAGCTCGCGGTAGACCTGGTCGTAGAGGCGATCGACCTCGTCGTCCCGCAGCGCGACCGTCCTCGCCTTCTCCGCGTCGCGGGAGATGAAGGCGTCGACGGAATCGCGGAGCATCTCGCGGCAGACGGCGGCCATGCGCGGCACGTCGACGAGCGGCTTCAGCAGCGGCTCGTCCTCGTGGAGGAGGACGATCTTCGCGATGCCGGCGCAGTAGTCCCCGATCCGCTCGAGCTCGGGGAGGACGCTGAGGACCGAGACGATGAGGCGCAGGTCGCCCGCCATGGGCTGCTGCATCGCGATGAGGTGGACGGCGTCGTCCTCGATCGTGTAGCGGAGGTCGTTGATGTGCCGGTCGTCCGCCATGAGGCGCTCGGCCCCATCGCGGTCGAGCCGCTCGAGCGCGTGGATGCTCCGCTCGATGGCCACGTCCACCATGCTCGCGAGGTTCCGGAGCTGCCGCTGCAGCGACACGAGGCCCTCGTCGAGGGCGGCGCGAGAGTGGATCGTCCGTTGCTCGGCGGTCATCCGAACCGCCCCGTGATGTAGGCCTCGGTCCGCTCGTCCTTCGGGGTCGTGAAGATCTGGTCGGTGCGCCCGAACTCGATCAACCGACCGACGCCGTCCTCGGCCGCGAGCATGAACGCGGTCTGCTCGCTGACGCGCGATGCCTGCTGCATGTTGTGCGTCACGATGATGATGGCCACCTCGCGCGAGAGCTCGCGCACCAGCTCCTCGATCCGGTACGTCGCGATCGGATCGAGCGCCGAGGCGGGCTCATCCATGAGCAGCACGGCCGGATCGGTGGCGAGCGCCCGCGCGATGCAGAGCCGCTGCTGCTGCCCGCCCGAGAGCGCGGCCCCCGAGCGGCCGAGCTTGTCCTTGACCTCGTCCCAGAGGGCCGCGCGCCGGAGGTTGCGCTCGACGAGCTCGTCCATCTGCCCGCGTGACATGCGCCAGCCGCGCAGGCGCGGTCCGGCGGCCACGTTCTCGTACACGCTCATCATCGGGAACGGGTTCGGCTTCTGGAACACCATGCCGACCATGCTGCGGATCTCGACGGGGTCGGTGTGTGCGGCGTACGCGTCGACGCCGCCGATGGCGACGCGGCCGGTCGCATGGGCGCCCGGCGTCGTCTCGTGCATGCGGTTGAGGCACCGCAGCAGCGTGGACTTCCCGCACCCGGATGGGCCGATGATCGCGCTCACGGTGCTCTTGGCGAACGTGAGGTCGATGTCGGCGATGGCCTGATGCGGGCCGTAGAACGCGGACAGACCCTCGACGCCGACCGCGATCCCCCGCGACGGCAGCGCTGTTCCCTCGGTCGCCGGATCGCGCCTCGGCGCGTCCGGAGCGGCTGGCTCCTCGTCTCCCCTCGCTCGCTGCACCGTCTCGGCCATCTCGGTCACCATGCTCTCCTCCCCCGCGACCATGTCAACGCACGCGCTGCCGTGCCACGACGCGCAGCAGGGCCGCGATCAGACCGATGACCACGACCAGCACCAGCGACGCCCCCCACGCCTTGGTGTGCCAGTCGTCGTACGGCGAGATCGCGTAGCGGTAGATGCGCAGGGGCAGCGCGTCGATCGGCCGCAGCAGGTCGAGGCTGAAGAACTCGTTGCCGAGCGCCGTCAGGAGCAGCGGCGCGGTCTCGCCGGCGGACCGGGCGAGCGCGAGGACCGCAGCCGTGACGACCCCGGCCCTCGCGGTCGGCAGGACCACGCGGAGGATGACCTTCCACTTCGGCGCCCCGAGCGCGAGCGCGGCCTCGCGCAGCGACATCGGGACGAGCCGCAGCACCTCCTCCACGGTGCGGGCGACGATCGGCACCATGATCACGGCGAGCGCGACCGCGCCGGCGAGGCCCGCGAAGCTGCCGATGAGCCCGCGCACGAGCAGCGCCCACACGAAGACGCCGATGACGATCGAGGGGAGGCCGGCGATGAGCTCGGCGGCGAAGCGCACCGGCGCCGCGTACCGGCCGGTCCGGTACTCCACCACGAAGATCGCGGCCGCGATGCCGATCGGGATCGCGATGGCCCCTGAGATCGCCGCGAGGGCGACGGTGCCGACGATCGCGGGCTGCACGCCGCCGCCGACCTCGCCGAACGGCCTCGGCCGCTGCGTGAAGAACGCGAGGTCGATCGCCGGCAGGCCGCGAGCGACGACGTACGAGAGGATGATGACGAGGAGCGCCACGGCGGCGAGCGTCGCAAGCGCGAGCAGACCGACCGCCAGGCGCTCCGCGATCCGCCGGCGGGGTGCGACGCGGTGGCGCGCCGGCACGACCGCGAGGGCCATCGAGCGGACGGCCACGGTCACACGACCGCGCCCGCGGGCCGGTCCGCGACCGTGCGGCGGATGAGGAGCCGGGCGACGGAGTTCACGAGCAGCGCGACGATGAGCAGCACGAGCGCCACCTCGACGATCGCGCTGAAGTACAGCTCGGTGTCGGCCTCGACGAACTGGTTCGCGATGGCCGACGCCATCGTGTAGCCGGGGACGAACAGCGAGCCGCCGATGTCGCGCGACGAGTTGCCGACGACCATGGTGACCGCCATCGTCTCGCCGAACGCGCGCCCGACGCCGAGGACCGCGGCGCCGACGATCCCCGGCCGCGCGTACGGCAGGACGGCCCTCGTCACCGCTTCCCACCTCGTCGCGCCGAGGCCGATCATGGCCTCGCGCTGGGTCGGGGGGACCGCGAGCAGGACCTCACGCGTGACCGCGGTGAGGATCGGCAGGATCATGATCGCGAGGACCACGCCGCCGGTGAAGAGGTCGAGTCCCCCGGGGGTCCCGCTGAAGAGCTGCCCGACCACGGGGACGCGGCCCGCCGTCGCCTGGAGCGCCGGCTCGACGACGTCGCGCATGGCCGGCACGAGCGCGAAGATCCCCCAGAGGCCGTAGATGATGCTCGGGATGTACGCGAGGATCTCGATGACGAGCGCGATCGGGGCGCGGAGCGGACGCGGCGCGAACTCCGTGAGGTAGATCGCGGCGCCGACGGCGACCGGCGTCGCGAGGATCACCGCGACCGCCGTCGTGACGATCGTGCCGTACACGTACGCCGCCGCACCGAAGACGAGCTTCACGGGGTCCCACGCCGTCGTCGCGAAGTACGCGAGGCCGAAGGTCGTGAGCGACGGCCACGAGTCGATGAGGATGAGGACCGCGATCGCGACCAGCGTGAGCGGCACGAGCATCGCGAGCGCCGCCACGCCGGCCGCGAACGCGCGATCCATCGCGCGGATCACGCCGGGACTACTTCAGGACCTTGCTGCCACCGCTCGTGACGGACCTGAGGATCTCCTCCGCGGACTTCTGCACGTTCGCCGGGAGCGGAGCGTACCCCAGCTCCTTCGCGAACCCTTGTCCCTCATGGGTCGAGTACCAGAAGTACCGGATCATCGCCGTCGCCTTGCCGCGGTCGGCGATGTCCTTCGGGAAGAGGAGCCAGGTGTACGTCGAGATCGGCCACGCTTCGGGATTCGGGGAATTCGTGATCGAGATCTGCGCCTGCTTGCCTTTGAGGTCGCCGAGGTCCGGCAGGGTCACGCCCTCCGCGGCCTTCGTGGTCGAGTCGAGGGACGCCTCAACGTACTTTCCGGCCGCGTTCTTGACCGCGCCGTAGCCGAGCTTGTTCTGGATCGCGTAGATGAGCTCGACGTAGCCGATGGAGCCCGGCGTCTGTTTCACAGCGCCGGCCACGCCGGCGTTCCCCGACGCCCCGACGCCGCCCGGCCAGTTCACGGACGTCGCGGATCCGACCTTTGCTTTCCAGTCGGCGCTGACCTTCGAGAGGTAGTCGGTGAATACGCCGGTCGTGCCGGACCCGTCGGACCGGTGGACGGTCCGGATGGCCATGTCCGGCAGCTGTACGCCGGGGTTCTCCGCGGCGATCTTCGGGTCGTTCCACTTCGAGATCTGCTCGAGGTAGACCCCCGCGAGCACCTCCGGTGTGAACTTCAGGGTGGCCGTCACACCGGGGATGTTGTACGTGGGGACCACGGCGCCGAGCGCCGCTGGGAACGTGAAGAAAGGGCTCGTGATCGCGCCGATCTGCGCGTCCGTGAGCGGGACGTCCGACGCGCCGAAGTCGGCGGTCTTGTCGGTGAACGCCTTGATGCCGCCGCCCGAGCCGACGCCTTGGTAGTTGATCTGGACCGTCGTCAGCTTGTAGTACTCCTCGATCCACTTCGTGTAGAGCGGCGCCGGGAACGTCGCTCCCGCGCCGGTGAGGGCCTTCGCCTCAGTGTCGCACTTGCTTTTGACGGGGACGCCGCAGGGGTCGGCCGCGGCCGCGGTCGGCGCAGCTGTGGCTGCGCTCGTCGCCGCGGCAGGGGCGGCGCTCGTCGCCGCGGCAGGGGCGGCGCTCGTCGCCGCGGCAGGGGCGGCGCTCGCCTGTGTCGCCGGTCCGGCGCCACCGCAGGCCGCCAGCACGAGCGTGCCCGCGGCGAGCAGCATGACAGGCAGTCGTTGCGTTCGGTTCATGGATACCTCCCGACCATTCGTGCGCATCAAGCGTGCCGCGGCCGAGTGTCTGACCGGTGGGTCAGCGGTGACGGCGCGGTGACGCCCATGTGAGATCGCGGTGAAGCCGGTCATCGCACGGGCTCCTCCGCGACCGCCTCGACGCTGACCTTCGCCGGCAGGCGCGGGTCCACGCTGGTACCCGAGGGTCGGAGCTGCAGCGCGCTCATGATCGCGTGGAACACCTCGGTGTTGTCGAGGAAGCGGTTGAAGAGCGACGCCCCGGGCCCCGACGCGAAGATCGGCACGTCCTCGACGGTGTGCACGCAGTTCGTCTGGGTCACAGGCAGATTCCCGGTCTGCAGGTCGGCGCCCGGGTCGTACGACGGGTTCGGGACCGCCTTCCCGCCGGACAGGAGGGCGGGCTGCAGGAAGGTCGTGTTGTGGACGAAGTCGTCGGTGTAGTCGGGATGGTTCGACCAGCCGAAGAAGAGCTGCCGGTCCGGGTTCGGGTCGTCGGGGAAACCGTCGCCGTCGGTGTCCGCGTACGTCGGGAAGCCGGCGTCCGCGTACACGCCGTTCCCCGCGCGTCCCTCGGCCCCGCGGCGGTCGTGCGTGCCGACGATGCTCATCGAGTGGTTGTGATCCGCCGTCACCACGATGAGCGTGTCGTCGCGCCCCCTCGCCCACCGCTTCGCCACGCCGAGCGCCTGGTCCATCTCGATGGTGTCGTACGCGACGCGGGGTCCGTCGAGCGGGTGTTCCATCTTGTCGATCGAGGCGCCCTCCACCATCAGAAAGAAGCCATTCGTGTTCGTCCCGAGCACCTTGAGTGCGGCGGCGGTCATCTCCATGAGGTTGGGCTGGTCGGTCCACTGCCCGAGGACGGCCGTGTCCTTGGCGTGCTGCCGGTCGAGGTACACGTTCATGTTGCCGTCGTGGAACAGCCCGAGGAGCCGCGGCGGTACCGCGCCGCTGGTGAGGGCGCGGAGCTGAGTTCGCGACTCGGCGTAGACGAAGCCGCGCGCCATGAACTCCTGGCGCAGGTCACGATCGTCCGTTCGCCGCGACCCCTTGACCGAGCGCGGCAGCAGCGACGCGCGGCCACCGCCCATCAGGACGTCCGGCACCTGCGACGGCCTGAGCGCCTGATCCATGATGTCGATGTACTCGGAGCGCCGTCGCGTGTGCGCCCACACGGCGGCTGGCGTCGCATCCTGGATCTCGGCCGTGGTCACGACGCCGATCGACATACCCCGCGAGCGCTTCAGGAGCTCCGCGATCGTCTCGACCCACGGGTGCTTCCTCGGGTCGGGATCGTTGCCCTCGTAGACACCCATCGCGTTGACCGACGACTTGTGGCCCGTCATGTACGCCGACATGGAGTTCGCGGAGTCCGTCGCGATGGAGTCGCAGCCCGACGTGCCGACGAGGCCGCGGTACTCCATCTGGTCCAGCTCGAGGAGACCGTGGTATTTCCCTTCCGCGATCCCCTTGGAGAGGATCCGAGCCGCGGTGATCGCCGCGCTCCCCATGCCGTCGCCGAGGAAGAAGATGACGTTCTTTGCGGCGCGTCCGTCACTGGTGGCGACGACCACCTCGTGCACCACCTCGGCCCGCACGGCCTCGCCGCCGGACCGAACGGTGGCGTGGACGACGTACGTGCCGGCCCGCGGGTATGTCTGGTGCGGATACGTGACGACGAGGCTGCGGGGCTCCGGGCTGTACCGCTGCGGCGCGCCCTCGAGGACCGCGACGGGCCCGCTCGCGTTTCTGACGAACACGAAGATCTCCACGGTCTCGGGGTCGACCCCGCTCGCCTCGATCCGCAGGTCGAAGTACGTCCTCGCCTGCAGCTTCGCGCGCGCGATGGGCAGGATCCGCACCCGCGGCGCTCCCTCGATCGCCGCTGCCTCGGGCGCGCTCCGCGCCGTGAACGCGTGCGGGTCGACCGCGTGGAGCGGTCCGAGGGGCCGGGCCGCCGAGCTGCCCGGCGGTGCGGCGTGTGCGGCATCAGCGGCGCCGGCTGGCACGCCGACCCCCACCGCGACAGCGACGACGCCGCCACCTCCGACCTGCAGCAGCCTGCGCCTGGAGAGCCCGTTCCCACCGCTCGCGCGCGCTCCCCCGTCCTGATCCGGCACCGTGTGCCTCCCCCTCGCATCGTCGGACCGGGCAACGGTCCACCGTGGCCAAGTGGACCGGCACCCGTCCGCGGATCCCGCGCCGTCCCGGCGCCATGGCGATGATCGAGCGGGCACGTGGGATCCCCGTCGCAGATGCGTGTGCGGGTGTGCGTTCGGCGTGATCGCTCGGTGAGGAGCGTCGCGCGCGGATGTCGCTCGACGTCGGCTACGGCGCGGGTCCCGCTCCGTCCCTCTCGCGGAAGCGGTAGCCGACGCCGCGCACGGTCTCGATCCACCGCGGCCGATCGGCCGTCTCGCCGAGCGCCTCGCGCAGCGTCTTCACGTGCGTGTCCACGGTGCGCGTTTCGCCACCATACTCCTGGCCCCACACCGACGCGATGATCCGGTCGCGCGTCATGACGATGCCCGGGTTCGACATGAGCAGCACGAGGAGGTCGAACTCCTTCGCCGTGAGCTTCATCTCGACGCCGTCGCGCAGGGCGCGCCGTCGGGGCGCGTCCACCTGCAGGCTGCCGAAGCGCATGACCGCCAGCGAGGCCGGTTCGGCGGCGCGTCGCGACCGCCGCACCAGGGCCCGGATCCGCGCGATCAGCTCGCGTGTCGAGAAGGGCTTACCGAGGTGGTCGTCGGCGCCGATCTCGAGCCCGACGATGCGGTCGACCTCCGTGTCGCGCGCCGTGAGCATCAGGATGGGGACGTCGCTCTCGCGGCGGATGCGCCGGCATACCTCGATGCCGTCTATCCCGGGCAGCATGACGTCGAGGATCACGACGTCCGGCCGCGACGAGCGGAAGACCGCCAGAGCCTTCTCCCCGTCCTCCGCGGAGAGCACCTCGTAGCCCTCCTGACGCAGCGCGTACCCGAGCGTGTGCCGGAGATTCGCCTCGTCGTCGACGAGGAGGAGTCGCGTCACCGGACCGGATCCATCGCATTGATCTTCTCATCCCGCGCCGCGGCGTGCCCGAGGCATACGCTGGCGCCGATGGGGACCGCGGACGGCCGGAGGGAGCGCGTCCTCTTCCTGTGCGTGGGGAACAGCTGTCGTTCGCAGATCGCGGAGGGTCTCCTCCGCCACATGGCCGACGAACGGTTCGAGGTGCACAGCGCGGGGATCACGGACAGCCGACTGCGTCCGGAGACCGTGGAGACGATGCGCGAGATCGGGATCGACATCTCACGCCAGTACAGCAAGAGCGCCGACGTCTACGAAGGGCAGACGTTCGACATCGTCGTCACGACCTGCGACGAAGCGAAAGAGGTGTGCCCGATGTTCCCCGGCGCGAAGCGCATGGTCCACTGGAGCATCCCGGATCCGGTCGGGAAGGGCCCCGGGGCCTATCGCGCCGCGCGCGACCTCATCAGGCGCCGCATCGAGGCGGAGCTACTGGCCCGATAGGCTCGAGCGCCTGCCGATGAGCGCGAGCGACGGCGGACAGGGCGGCCGCGCCGACCCCCGGGAGGAAGCGCGCCCCGATGAGGAGCTGTGGCGGGACCGCGACGTAGAGGAGCGATGCGAGCGTGACGATCCCGGCGACGCCGACCCACTGCTTGACAATGAGTCTCATTATCATATAGGCTGCGCGGCGTGGAACCCCTGCTCCTCCTCCTCGCGCTCGCCGCGTCCGGCGGCGACGTCCTCGGGGGATTCATCGTCACGGCGCCGCGGCGCATGGGCGACCGCACCCTCAGCCTGCTCATCGCGCTCGGCGCGGGCAACCTCCTGGGCGTCGCGCTCATCGAGCTCATCCCTGAGACGGTGGAGCACGCGGGGGCGGGCGGACCTCTCCTCGTGCTCGCGGGCTACCTCTTCATCCACTTCTTCGAGCACGTGTTCGCGCCGCACTTCCACTTCGGGGAGGAGACCCACGGCACGAACGTCGTGGACACGCACGTCACGAGCACGGCGCTCATCGGCCTCGCGCTGCACGCGTTCATGGACGGGGTCGCGATCTCGTCGGCGTTCGTGACGAGCCCCGGCCTGGGCGTCCTCGTGTTCGCCGCGATCATGCTCCACAAGCTCCCCGAGGGCTTCACCATCGCGTCGGTCATGAAGGCCGCCGGGACGACGCGCCGCTGGGCGATGACCGCCGCCGGCCTGCTCGCGATCGCCACGTTCCTCGGCGTCGTCGCGACCTCGGCGATCGGCGACCTCGCCCCCTACGCGCTCGCCATCGCGACCGGTTCGGTGCTCTACGTCGGCGCGACCGACCTCATGGCCGAGGTCAACAAGCAGGAGGGGATCCTCAACCCGGTCATGGTGATGGTCGGCACCGCGATGTTCTTCGGCGTCCTCGCCCTCGTCCGCATCGCGGGCATCCAGGTCTAGCGACGGTCCGGACCGTCCGGGCCGGCCTCGCGAAGCGGATCGTCGCGCGCGGCCGTCGGCTCACCGCGCAGCGCGTCATCGTCGCCGAGGCCCTCGCGCAGGCGCGCCGCGCCGTGAGCGCGCAGGAGCTGCACGAGCGCCTGCGCCGCTCGCATCCGCGGCTCGGCCTCGCGACCGTGTACCGCGCGCTCGAGGCGCAGGTGCGCGACGGCATGGCGACGCGGCTCGAACGTCCGGGGCACGTCTCGGCGTACGTCGCGTGCGACGCAGACCATCACCACCACCTCGTGTGCACGCGCTGCCAGCGCGTCGACGAGATCGCGGAGGAGGTCGTCCGCCCGACGCTGCAGGCGGTGCGACGGCGCCACGACTTCCAGGTCGACCACGCGGCACTCGACCTGTACGGCCTGTGCGCGGCCTGCCGGAGCGCCGGCTAGCGGCGCTCCCCCGCGAGCGTCACCGCGAAGGCCGTCGTCACCGGCACACACGTCACGAGCCCGATGCTCGCCACGATCACGGTGAGGACGCTCGCGATCATGTCCTCGCTGTTCAGCGCGACGGAGAGCGGCTGGTAGCTGAGCGACAGCAGCACGATGAGCGGGAGCGCGCCGCCGAAGTACGCGAGCGCGAGCGTGTTGATGAGCGAGCCGATGTGATCGCGGCCCACGCGCAGCGCGGAGAGGTACAGGGCGCGGCCGCGCAGCTCGGGGTCGACGGAGGCGAGCTCGAACGTCGTCGATGACTGGCCGACCGCCATGTCGACGAGCGCGCCGAGCGAACCCACGATGAGGCCGGCGAGGGCGAGCCGCGCGACATCGAGCTTCCCCTCTGTCGCGACCGAGACGAAGATCGTCTCCTCGCCGGTGAACCCGCTCATGCGCGCGGCCGCGAGCGCGATGGCGCCGAGGCCGCCGACGATGATCAGGCCGGCGATCGTCCCGCCGAGCGCGGCGACGCTCTTCGCCCCGAGGCCGTGCACGACGAAGACGGACGCGATGAGGACGGCGATCGACCCGGCGACGGTCGCGAGGAGCGGGTCGTCCCCGCGCTGGATCGCGGGCACGATCGCGAGGAGGAAGACCGCGATGCTCGCCGCGAGGCCGGTGAGCGCGGCAAGGCCCTTCAGTCGAGCGATGCCGAGCAGGACGACGACGAGGAGCGCGCCGTAGGGCAGCAGCGACGGCAGCCGGACGACCTCGGCCACCGTGTACGTGCGCTGCGTGCCCTCGCGGGACAGCGCGAGCAGGACCCGGTCGCCCTCCTTCAGCAGCCCCGCGGCGGTGAGGGCGCGGCGGCCGCCCCACTCGAGCGTCACCTTCTCACCGCGGTAGAGGCTCGAGTCGAGCTCGACCTGGAGCCGCTGGAAGAGCCGGCCGCGCTCGGAGCCGGGCACGAGCCGCTCGCCGGTCTGGATGACGCGCACGACGTGCGCCTCGACCACCGTGCCCGAGGCGCCGATGTTCGCGTCGAGGCACGAGGCCAGCGCGACGGCGAGCGCGGCGAGGATGACGAGGCGCACGATGGACCTCAGCGTAGGGTCAGCGGCCCTCGCCGAAGAGCATCTGCTGCAGATCCAGCAGCCCGCTCCCCTGTCCGGCGATGAAGAGGATCCCGATCCACAGGCTCGCGATGCCGACGTCGACGCCGAGCGCCATGTAGATCTGCTGCATCCGCTGGGCGCCGATGAAGCCCGTCGCGGTCACGACCGCGACGAGGCTGTTCGCGAGGAGGAGCCCGACGGTGAAGGCGATGAGGATGACGATCCCCGCGCCGGTCCCGCTCGCGCCGGCGACGCCGGCGAGCAGCAACGCTTGCGATCCCGTCTCCGCGCCGATGCCGTGGATGATCCCGACCGCGTACGCGGTGCGCGGCCCGTACTGCGTGGCGTGCGCGCTGTCCCGGTGCGGGTGCCGTGGACGATCCGGCCCCAGCCGTACCGGACGAGATCGAAGGCGAGCATCCACCGGCTCCGTAGCCGTACCCGTCCCCCGCCGCGGATCGCCTCGACGAGCGAATAGAGCACCCACACGCCGAGGAGGACGAGCGTGAAGCCGACGACGCGCTCGAGGATGGGGTCGATCCATTCCGGGAGGATCGCGGCGAAGGCGATCGCGGCGATGCCGAGCACGACGACCATCGACGCGTGCCCGAGCGCGTACAGCGTCGCGAGGGCGATCGCGTGGCGCTGCTCGTGCGCGAAGCGGGACTCGCGGATGGCGTGCGTGGTGCTGGCGTGGACGTGCGAGTGCTCGTGCTGGGTGAGGTGCTCGCTGTGGCCGCGCGGCACCACCGGTGCGCCGGCGGGTACGTCGACGTCGGCGTGGCTCGTGGTGGTGGTGCTCGTGATGTCGGTGATCGCGGCGATGTGATCCCAGTCGAATCCGTGACGGAAGCCGAGCGCGATCATCCCGAGCAGCAGCGGCAGGCCCGCGTCAGCCATCGCGCCGACACTAGCGGGACGCGGCGTAGTCTGGCGGCGTGCTCCGCGCGGTCCTCGCACGTTCCGTCTTCGCGCTCGCGGCGCTCTCGGCGCTCGCGGTCGCGGGCGGGCTCGCAGTCCCGCCCCACGAGGAGACGAGCGCATATCACGCGCACGCGCTCGGCGCGTACCGCTTCGGGTTCCTCCTTTCGCCGAGCGACGCGCAGCCCATCACCCCGGTGATGGCGAAGCTGCACGACACCCTGATGCGGGCAGGCGTGCCGATGACCGCGCTGCGGCAGATGCCCGGGATGGGTCATCCCGATCTGCCGGGCGCGCTCCCGCGGATCGAGAGCGCGTCGCTCGCTCCCATCCAGGACCTCGCGATCGAGATGGCCCTGCTCGTCGTGCTCATCCCGCGCCTGTCCCGCCCGACGCTGCGCGCGGTCGCGGAGCTGCCGCTGCCGCGGCTCCCGCTCGCGCTCTGGGCTCCGCGTCCGGCGCTCGTCCCGCCCCGACCGGCCCTCCTTCCCCTCTAGCCGGCTCAACGCATATCGGAAGGAGGGTCATCGAATGACCCGCATGCTCACCGCGCTGGCGGCGCTCGCGCTCATCGTCGCGTCGCAGCTCGCGCTCGCGACGACCGCGGACGCGCACGAGCGCCGCACCGTCGGCCCATACCAGTTCGTCGTCGGCTGGCTGAACGAGCCGGCCTTCCAGGGCTTCGCGAACGGCGCATCCGTCCGCATCACGGACACTCGTGTCAACCCGGCCAAGGCCGTCGAAGGCCTCGAGAAGACCCTGGCGATCGAGGTGCGCTCCGGCGGCCTCCCACCGTACACCGGCACGGTCCGCGCGGTCTTCGGTCAGCCCGGTCTGTACTCGCTCGACGTGGTCCCGACCGCCGGCGGCGCCTACCTGTTCACCATCAAGGGGAGGGTCGAGACGCTCGACGTGAACGAGACGTTCGAGTCGGGACCGGGTCGCTTCAACGACGTCGAGCCGCAGAGCGCGCTGCAGTACCCGGCGAAGGCGCCGGTCGCGGCCGAGCTCGCCGGGCGGCTCGACGCGATCGAGAGCGGCATCCGCACGGTGCAGGTCATCGCGATCGTCGCGCTCCTTCTCGCCGTGGCCGTCCCGGTGGGCACGCTCCTCATGGCACGGAAGCGCAGCTGATCGGCCGGATCGTCGCGGCCCTCGCGCTCGCGGCCGGAGGCGTCCTCCTCGGAGGCGCCTCCGCCGCGGACGCTCACGCGAACTACGTGCGCTCCAACCCCGCGGCGGACGCCCGCCTCCAGCGCGCGCCGAAGGAAGTGCGCGTCGTCTTCAGCGAGCCTCCCGACGCGCGCGGCAGCGAGCTCGCGGTCTTCGACGCGAATGGCGCGCGCGTGGACAGCTCCGACACTGGCGCCTCGGACGAGGCGAACGGGCTGCGGGTCTCGCTGAAGGACGTCGGCGAGGGCGGATACCTCGTCGCCTGGGCCGCGCTCTCGTCCGTCGACGGTCACCTCACGCGAGGCTCGTTCGCGTTCGCGGTCGGGAATGCGCCGCTCCCGGCACTGGCGGACGTCGGTGAGGCGTCAACGACACCGAGGCCGCTCGAGATCGCGGGCCGCGCGCTGTCCTTCGGCGGGCTCGTCCTGCTCCTCGGCGGACCGCTCTTCGTCCTGGCCGTTCGCCGCCGGCCGACCGCCGCCGAGGAACGGCGCGAGCAGATCCTGCTCGCGGCGGGTGCCGCGATGCTCGTCGTCGGCGCGGTCGCGCTGCTCGTCGAGCAGGGCGGCCGCGCCCCGCCGCGGCTCGCCGCACTCCTCACCGCACGGGGGCTCGCCGGCGTCGTCGTGCTCGGCGCCGCGGCGGCGTTCTCGGAGCGGCGCGTGCGCGTCGTCGCCCTGGCCGCCGGCCTGCTGGCCGCGCTGAGCGCGACGCTGGTCTCGCACGCGGCGGCGACCGGGGACGCCGCGCAGCTCGCGCTCGACCTCGTGCACGTCCTGGCCGCCGGCTCGTGGGCGGGCGGCGTCGTCGCGATGCTCGCGGTCATGCTCCCCTCCGCGCGCACGTTCCCTCGCGGCGAGCTCGGCCGGGTCGTCGCGCGATTCTCGGCCTCCGCGCTCGTCAGCGTCGGCATCCTCGCAGTCACCGGGGTCGTACAGGCACTGCTGCGGCTCGTGCTCGTGCAGGACCTCTGGGAGACGCCGTACGGGATCGCGGTCCTGGCGAAGATCGTGCTCCTGGCGATCGCCCTGGTCTTCGCGGCGGTCAACCTGCTGCGGTGGGCGCCTCTTCTCGACCCTCGCTCGGAAGGACCCCTCGCT
>Ga0233425_10005959_pt1 | contig 18602 bp, 16 predicted proteins | sample Watercolumn_Towu_2_FD_181712 | JGI IMG/M metagenome (GOLD analysis project Ga0233425, IMG submission 181712) | Freshwater microbial communities from Lake Towuti, South Sulawesi, Indonesia - Watercolumn_Towuti2014_140_MG | ecosystem: Environmental > Aquatic > Freshwater > Lake | place... | reverse complement strand
ACAGCAGGGCATCCCGCCGGGGAAGAGGTCCTCGTCGCGGAACCGGTCCGGCGGCTTGTTCGCGTGCCACCACGTGCCGTACACGCCCTCGGAGATGAGCACGCGGCTCTTCCCCCGGACGAGCGGCTGAGTGGCCAGGTCCGCGCACTGGCGGCCGACCTCGTATCGCGTCTGCCCAAGGTTGCCCCGGCCGTGGAACGTGTTCATGACGTTCCTGGCCAGGCCGAAGAGGTTCTTCATCGACCCGGTCGACCCGCCGAAGTGGCCCTTCAAGACGTGGAGGTTGACGAAGTGGTCCGCCTCGACGAGGCACACGGGCGCGGCACAGGTGACGTGGCTCCCGTCCTCGAGCACGAGCGTCGGCGCCGCGACGACCTCGGTCTCGTGGAGCGGGACGTCGCCGCCGCCAAGGAGCACGAGCCCGGGGACCGCGGCCAGCACGGAGTCGCGGTACACCCCCGGGAAACGCCGCGACACGTCGAAGATCGTGATGTTCTCTGCCACGGCTCCCGCCTCGACGAGGCTCGACGACAGGGCGATCATCATCGCGGGGCTGGTGTTGATGAAGTGCGGCTGGTCGCCGTTCAGGTTGGCCTTGACGGCGATGCGCGCGCTCCCGAGGTCGCCCGGCAACAGCGCGCACCACGCCTCGCCGATGCTCGCGACGCGCGCCAGCTCGATCAGGGCCGCGTCGAGCATCTCCCGGATCACCCCGGCGTCGATGTGCTGCCAGCAGACCTCATCCTCGCCGAAGGCGTAGGTCGTCACTCGGCGGTCATAGACTCTCACGACCCGGCAGTCCTCGTACGGGTCGTCGGGGAGCTCGCCGGGCGAGCACGCCGTGCCCCCGTCCGCGTCGCCGTCGGACTCCGCGTCGCCGTCGGGCTCCGCGTCGCCGTCGAGGTCCCCATCGCCGTCCGGGAGCGCGCCGTCGGGGCCGGCGTCCGGCCCGCCGTCCGGGCACGACGAGAGCAGCAGCCCCGCGGCCACCACCGCAGAGCCCTGCTCGATGAGATCCCTCCGGCTGAGCGTCCCGTCACCTGTCTTTTTCGTCGTATGTCGCATGGCCCGCTCCCCATGATAGATGAACCATTGGCCAACGACTCGGTTTTATGGCAAGCACGGGGGAAAGAGCAGGAGATGATGAAGACCCGTCTGAGCAGAGCCGTTCTCGTTGGAGTGCTTGCCGTCCTCGCCTCGTGCCGGTGCCAGGAAGGCACGGAAGTGACCATCGAGACCATCCAGGCCGACGCCGCGGCCGCGCCGCAGGTGGTCGGACCGGACGAGAACATCGCCGCATGCAGGGAAGCCTCCTCGGCGTTGGCCGTCATGATACCCGACGAGCGCGCGGCGTTCGCTCGGACCAAGTGCTCGCCGCTGTTCGTCGAGGCGTCGTGCCGACAGGCCGTCTCGGAGCTGGGGGAGTCGCCGACGAAAGGCGCGGTGCTCGCCGCGGCCGACCAGTGCGCCAAGGCGTACTGCCCGAGCCTCGACGCGCCTCGCCCACCACTGTGCGGCGCGAAGCTCGATGAAGGCTCGTTGAGCACGTCGTTCTACGACGAGTGGGCGCGGTTCGGCGGCGAAGCCATCATCCGGGATCACCAGGCGCCGCTCTCGTGGGCGCGGAGCGTGGCCGGCATGATGTGCACGGACTGGGGCCTCCCTCCCGACCCCGCGTTCACGCAGCCCGACGGCCGCTCGCGCCCGGCTGATCTCGTCGCCAGTATCCGTCCGGTCGATGGATCGACCACGGTCATGGAGATCCGACCGGCGGCAGGCGGCGAGCCCCTCAAGACGTGGCGGTTCTCGAACGATCCGCGGACCAACGACATCGAACGAATGATCGATGGCGACGAGGCGTTGCTGCGGGGCAAGGCGATCCGGATCGAACCGGAGCGTGGTGGAGACAGCCTTTCGTTCGTGCGCGCGTCCACCAGCCTCAGCGCGGTGGGAGCGCACATCACCTACGATCTTTCGTCCACGGGGAGACCGGGGGCCGACGTTCCGGATGGCGGAGCGACGGCGCGTGACGGCGGTGCGGCGCCCGCTCCGGCCGAGCCCACGGACAACGAAGGCGGCGAATGAGCGACGTCTTCTTCGTCACGGCGCGAGCCGAGGCCAACAAGGGCCTGCTGCACAAGCTCGGCGTGCTCGTGGACAGGGTCGGCCTGGAGTGCGTCGGGGACGGCGACCTCGTGGCCGTCAAGGTCCACTTCGGCGACGACGGCACGACGAGGTACGTGCGCCCCGCGTTCGCCGGGTGCGTGGTGGAGAAGATCAAGCGCCGCGGCGGCAAGCCGTTCCTGACCGATACGCTCACCCTGTACAAAGGCCCGCGGTCCTCCGCGCCGAGCCACCTCGAGCTCGCCATCCGCAACGGCTTCGGCTTCGCACAGGTCGGCGCGCCGCTCGTCATCGCTGACGGCCTGCGCTCGCGCGACGCCGAGGAGGTGGAAGTCGGGCTGAAGCACTTCAGGTCGGTGCGTATCGCGGCCGCGATCCATCAGGCCGACGCGCTCGTCTGCCTCTCACACTTCAAGGGCCACCTGCTCGCCGGCTTCGGCGGCACGATCAAGAACATCTCGATGGGCGCGGGCACGCGCGCCATGAAGCAGAAGATGCACGCCTCGGTCCGCCCCCGGCTGGACGCCCCGGAGGCCTGCGCGGGCTGCGGAGAGTGTCGAGACATCTGCCCCGCCGACGCCGTCGAGATCCGCGACGGCCGGGCGTGGTTCGACGACGACGCGTGCCAGGGGTGCGCGGAGTGCATCACGGCCTGCCCCGAGGACGCGCTGCGCATCCTCTGGAACGAGCACCCCGCCGCGGTCCAGGAAAAGATGGTCGAGGTCGCGGCCGCAACACTCAGGCCGAAACGCGGCAAGGCGGTCTTCTTCAACTTCGTCATCGAGGTCACGCCGGACTGCGACTGCTTCCCGTTCAGCGACACCCCAATCGTTCAGGACGTCGGGATCCTGGCGAGCCGCGACCCCGTGGCGATCGACCAGGCGTCGGCCGACCTCGTGAACGCGCAGGCCGGCTTGCCGGGCTCGAAGATCTCCTCGGCCTTCGCACCCGGCGCCGACAAGTTCCGCGACATCCTCCCCTCGACCGACTGGACGCGCCAGCTCGAGTACGCGGCTGAGATTGGTCTCGGCGAGCGAGCCTACCGGTTGGTGGACGTCAGGTGAGCCTCAGGGCCTGCGGCGCAGGACGAGCCACAGACCGACGAGCAGGAAGATTGCGATCGTTCCCGGAGCGGCAACCGCTCGGTCCGACGCTGCCCGGCATTCACAGTTCAGGGCGCCGCCGCTGTATCCACCATCGAAGCCGAGGTCCGACGGAAGCGGCTCGTCCTCGGGCGGTTCGTCCTCTGGCTCGGGCGGGATCGGCTCGTCCTCGGGCGGCTCGGAGAGGTCGACGCAGACACCGTCCACACACGTCCCTTCGGGGGCGCAGTCCATCTCTCCCGCCTCGTCCGTGAACCCGTTGCAGTCGTTGTCGAGCCCGTCGCAGGTCTCCTCGGAGGGTCCGCGGTACTCGTCGCAGGCTCCCCAACGGCCGTCGGCGCAGATCTGGGTGCCGAAGGCGCACTCGCCCACGTCGGAGCCGCAGTCCCGTGTGTCGCCGTCGGTGCAGTTGCAGCCCTCGTCAACGGTGCCGTCGCAGTCGTTGTCCGCCTCGTCACACACCTCGTCCGCCGGGATCGTGGCGTCGCATCCGGTCCACGTGCCGGCGACGCAGGTCTCGACGCCGGCGCCGCACGCGCTCTCGCACGTCCGGGTCAGATCCTCGTCCGCCGAGCCGTCGCAGTCGTTGTCGAGCCCGTCGCAGACCTCCTCCGTGACCACGACGCCGATCTCGACGAGCGCGGCCTCGAGGCCGGTCAGGTCGTCGACCTGGTAGTAGCAGTTGTCCGCGCGGGTCGGGTCCTCGCTCGTCGGGTCGCATCCCGGGAGCGCGGTCCCAGCGCCGAAGGCCGCGCGGTTCAGCGTGAGGGAGTCCACGCTGGCGCCGAAGCCGATGACGAAGGTCGTGACCCCTGCGGCGGTGAGCGCTTCCACGGCTTCGATCGAATCGAACCGCGTCGCCGGGTCGTACGGGCTGCACCACTCCCATCCATCGGTGATCAGCGCGACGTAACTCCGGCGATCGGGAGCGAGCAGCGGCTCGTACTCCACCGCGGCCCGGAGCGACGCGGACATGGGGGTCCAGAACCCTTCGTACGGAGGCGGACCGCCGAGCGCGGCCGTCACGGCGGCGCCATTGTGCGGCGCCACGGGGACATCGACACGGCCCGGGGAGCACTCGCCCTCGGGCGATGGGAACATCATCAACCCGAGGTCCACCGAATCGTCGAACTCGCTCACGAGCGTGTGGAGGGCCGCGGTCGCCGCGGTCCACTTCAGGGTGCCGTCGGGCAGCGGGGCGCGCTCGCCCATGCTGCTGGACCTGTCGAGCACGATCAGGACCTGCGGCGCGTCGCATCGCGTCTCCTGCGCGGACGCCTGGCTCGCACCGAACGAGCTGACCAGAGCTAACATCACGACGAGGTTCTTGTTCATGACAACGACCTTCCTGATCTCCTCAAGACACGCGCGGTCGAGCAAGTCGCGTGCCCTGCGAAGGGTGGGCGTGTGTACTCCAGGACTGGATGCAGATCAAGGGGTTGTCGGACACCGCCCGCTGTACGGGCCCGTTGTGGTGACAGCGGGAGGAGCCACCACGGTTCTCCCGGTGGCTGCTCCCGTGGCCACCCGTGACCTACTCGCTACCCCGTCGGTTCATGGCAGCAGCGACGAGATCCGCGTTGGACGCCACGATGGCGCGGCCATGCACCCGCACCCGCCAGTGACGCGCGCGTCCACGTCGTGGCCGGAGTCCTCGGCCGGCCCGGCGTCCGGGCTCGCGTCGGCGTCCAGCGCGCTCTCCACGTCGCCGTCCGGAACGGCTTCTACGTCGGAGTCGGCGTCCACGACGCCGTCAGCATCTGCATCGCCGTCAACATCGGCGTCGCCGTCGCCAGTCGCAGGGTCCCGGACGAAGAGGTCGAACGCCTGGTCGTCGCGTCCAGCGTCGTTCTCGAGCCGGACCAGGAAGTGGAAGGTGGCCGGCTCCACGGGGACGTAGGTGAGCACGCCGGTGGCCGCGTCGATCCGGGCTCCCGTGGGGAACTCCCGCAACGACCACCAGAAGGGCGAGTCGCCGGTGCCCGTGGCTGCGTACGAGAACGGCTCTCCCAGCGCCGCCTCGGCGGGCGGTGTGGACGTGATCGACGGGGGGGTGAGACCAGGGCTCTCGCGCACCCGGATCCCCGCGCCGGCCACGAACTCGTCGGCGAGCTGAAAGAGCACGCCTCCGTCCCAGTAGATGAAGGGCCACCGCGTGTCGAACGGCACGAAACGCGAGCTCTCGCCTCCGGTCGGCTCCCACTCGCACACGGTGTGATACGCCTCGCCGTCCCACTGCTGCACCCGGGTCCGGCGTGCCGCGTCGACCTCGAGCGGGATCATGCACCCCTGGGTGAAATCAGGCGGGGTCGTGAGGACGTTGGCTCCGTATGCCGTGGCTTGCCGCCAGTCGCCCACAACGGCAGGGTCCGGATCGAGCCAGTCGACATAATAGAAGAAATGCTCGCAATGCACGGGCTCGAGCTCGGCCAGGTACGCCCACGCGAGCAGGAGCGAGCCCGAGGTGATGGACCCGGGCGGGTAGTCCAACTCGTACAGGTCCCGGACCGCCGTGTAGATGCCCGTCCGGACCGGTGTGAGCCGCAACCAGCGTCCGACCTGCGGGCGAAAGCTGCTGCCGTCGGCCGAGCCGCCGCCGACATGGTCCGAGAAGCTGCGGTCCGTCCGGTAGACATTGGCGAGGAACGTCGTGGCGAAGCCCGCCAGGTCGGCCTCCGTGAAGACGACGCCCTGGGCCGCGGCCATGACGGCGAAGTCCACGTTGATCGCCGCGTGCGACACGTCCTCGCCCGGGCTCGCGTACACGCCGCCCCAGTAGTTCCAGAGGTATGCGCCGCCGCTCGCGGTGATCTGGGCCCGGAACCGCTCGGCCAGGCGGGTGGCCTTGTCGATGTACGAGGCGTCGCCCGTCAGATCGGCCATCGCCAGGAGCAGGCGGCCCATCGCGTTGGACTGGTTCAGGGGCAGGTCGCGACCTGGGTAATCCAGGAACGAGGCGTCCGGGCGGAAGACGTAGTATCCGGCTGCTCTCCACTGGTCGTCGTGGAAGGCGATGGTCTCGGCCAGTGCCGCCACGTACGCGTCCGCCTTCGCGCCGAAGGTCACGCCGTCGTACGCCACTTCGTCTTCCATGCCGGACGCACGGACCAGCCGCGCGAGCTCGGCGATGGGGTACCCGATCATGCCCGAGTGGACCACGTAGCAGTAGGGCTGGCGATCGGGCTGGTAGTGGCGGTTTTGCCAGCACGCGCCCGAGACGCCGCGGTAGTCGGCGACGCCGCGGGCGTCGTCGCGTTGCGCCAGCACGCCGTCGGCGTGGAACGCGAGGCGGTCGAGGTAGCGAGGGTCGTTGGTGCCGCGGAACATCGCGGCCAGGGACATCATCACGTACGACTCGCCCCACGCGAGCGTGGCTTCCTCGTTGTTGGAGTCGCGGTACCAGGCCCCGTCCGCCACGTTGTCGTACGCGTCCTCGAAGCGCCAGCGGGCCGTGACGGCCCCCGCGCGACCGGTGTGGACCACGGCGGTCACGGCCGCGACCAGCACGATCGCGCGCATCTCGCATGACATGGCTCGACCCGTTCTCATGGACCGAACCTCCTCAGACATCCCTCCGGCGCCCCCCGGCCCCGGTTCTCCCTGGGAGCTTCTTCAACGACTGGAGCATCACCCAGCCGGGGCCGGTCAGCTCGGTCACGAACAGCCCCTCGCCCCCGAGGATGGACTTGAGGCAGCCGCCGACCCGCCTGACGCCGAGCTTCACCCGGTCCGAGAAGAGCGCGACGTTGCCGGTGGACACGAGGAGCTTCTCGGTGTCGCGCAGCATGTACTCGACGAAGTCGCCCGAGCCGTGGATGAGCGCCACGCCCGTGCCCGTGAGCCTCTGCAGGAACAGCCCGACGCCGCCGAAGAGCAGGGCACGCGGTGACCGCACCAGGGTCGCCTCGATGTTCACGTCGCCCACGGCCGCGACGAACGACCCCGACGTGCAGACGACGGCGCCTCGCGTGAGGTCCCAGGTCGCCAGCTTGCCCGGCTGGTTGGCCGACAGCGTGACCCGCGCACCCTCGGCAATGGCCGTCACCCGCGTCAGCGTGACGCCCTCTCCGGAGAGAGCCCGGCTCACCGCCTTTCCCGCGCCGCCGGGGACCTCGAGGTGCCACTCGATCGCGTCGTTGTAGGCCATCAGCGCGCCCCTGGCGCACCAGAGGGTCTGGCCGGCGTGCATGTTCAACGTCGCGCTCTGTGCGACGTCGCCCTGGACGCAGATCGAGTGGCAGTACCGCGAAAGCGCCCGCTCCTCGAGCGCCACCAGGGCGCTGGTCACCGAGCCGGGTGGCGGGGCCTGTGGCTCCTCGAGCGTCAGCGATCGGGGCAGGCCCTGCTTGATCGTGTCGTGCCGGGCAGCGGTATCATCAACCGCACCTCGGACCTCGCCGGACGGCTCGACCGCGGTCTCGCTCTTTGGCGCGGACGGCTCGTCGTCCGGGAGATCGGTGACCTTCTTCTCCCGCCGCGCGAGCACCTTCTCGACGGGCTCGACCGAGGTCCTGTCGTCGGGCCCGGACGCCGGATCTGGACGTGGAGCGACACCAGGCGGGCCCTGGAACACGGGTGCTCCCGCTCCTGGCACCTTCGGGGCCGCTTCTCCGGTCCCAGATGGTGCCCTGGCCACGGCATCGACCACGGTCTTGTCGAGAGGCGGGGCGTGCGCCGTGTCGCCCGGACGGTTCGGTCGCTCCTTGGCGTGGCCACTCGGCGGCGCCGGCAGCCCGGGCTGCGTCGTGCCGTGCGGCTTGCGGCTCCCTGAGCGACGGATCGCGCCGTCGGCCGCGGCATCGGCTCCGGAAGCAGGTGACTGCTCCCCTGCCCTGCCCTCGGGCGGTGCGCCCCCCGGTGGCGGGCTCGTCTCGGCGCCTGGCCGACGCGTGATCGACGGTCTGCTCGAGTCGCTCGGTGTGCTCACTCCTGCCCTCCCGCGGATGACGGCATCTGCGAATGATACCAGGTCTCCGCCAGACCGTGCCCACCACGTCTCATGTCGCACAATCGAGACACCAGCCTGTTGCATGCGACATGGCGAAGGACGGACCACTAGCTCACAACCCATCGAGATCACTGGAATCCCTTGGAGGCTTGTGCATGGCACCCCACTTGCCCTGTCTCTGCCCGAACAAGGAGGTCGCCATGAAGACCCTGACGTTGAAGGACACCACGACGCTTCTCGCCATCCTGGCGCTCACGGGATGCACCCCCGAGCGCACCGAGCCCACGGGCACTCCCGAGCTCCGGATCACCGAGGCCGTCAGTGCGTGCGGCGGTTTCGAGGCACCCGCTCTTTCCGAAACGGACTCGACCGGCGCGTACTGCGACGCGGAGGTGCTCCGGTGGGAGTACGACGCCGCGTCACGGACCCTGGAGCTGCTGGACGCCAGGGCCCTGCTCAACTGCTGCGGCGAGCGGCACGTGACGCTCGACGTCGTTGACGGCGTGTACGTGGTCACCGAGTCCGATGAGCCCGAGGGCACGGGTGGACGCTGCGACTGCATGTGCGTCTTCGATCTGGGCCTGACCGCCGAGGGCGTTCCCGATGGCGTGATCCCGCTGCGGCTCCTGCGCCACGTCACGGACGAGGGCGGCGAGCCCGCGCTCCTGTGGGAAGGTGACATCGACCTCGGCGAGGGTACCGGAGCGGTCGTCATCGATCCGAGCGATGTGGGCATGTGGTGCCAGGACCCGGCCGCCCCGCCGGCCGTGGAGTGGCACGTCAGCGAATGCGGCGGCGCCGCTGAGTATCGGGACACGAACGGCGACTCGTACTGCGAGGCGGAACGCCTCCGCTGGGAGCACGACGCTGCCACAGGGACACTCGAGCTGGTCAATACCCGCGTCCTGCTCAACTGCTGCGGAGAGCGGTCCATCGAGGTCGAGGTCGTCGATGGTATGTACGTGATCACCGAGAACGACCTCCCGCTGGGCGGCGAGCCGGGCGGCCGCTGCAACTGCATGTGCGTCTTCGATTTCATCCTCTCGATCGAGTCCGTCCCCGCCGGTGTCGCCGGGGTCCGGCTGGAGCGCGACGAGGGCGAGGGCGCCGCGGTCGTCTGGCAAGGCGAGATCGACCTGAACGACGGGTCCGGTAGCCAGGTCGTGGACAGCTCCGAGGTCGGCGCGGTCTGCGAGGAGCCCGGCCACGACGTCAGCTACAACGCCGAGGTGAGCGACTGCGGCGGCTTCCCCACCGACGACGATGGTGGCTACTGCGATGCCGAGGTGCTCGATTGGACATACAACGAGGCCGAGAGAACCCTCGCGCTGACCGACAGCCGCGCCCTGCTCAATTGCTGCGGAGATCACGGGATCGCGATCACCCTCGAGGACGGCGTGTACGTCGTGGCCGAGACCGACGCGCCCACGACCGGCGGCAGCCGCTGCGACTGCCTGTGCGTCTTCGACTTCGCCCTCACCGCCTCGGACATCCCCTCGGGGAGGATCCCCCTGCGGCTGACTCGGCACGTCACCGACGAGGCCGATGCGCCGTCGGTCGTCTGGGAAGGCGAGATCGACCTCGGCGCCGGCTCGGGATCGGTCGTCCTCGACACCACGGACGCCGGCATGTGGTGCTCGGAATAGGCTGGTATACTCCTGCGCGCGAGGAAGCCATGAACCGCGAACGACACCCCGTGATCCTCTGCCTGGCCGGCCTCCTCGCGGGCTCCTGCGTCACCAGCCCTCTCCCCGTCCCACCCACAGTGGACCCCGAACGGATCAGCCTCTCGGACACCAACGGACCCGCAGTCGAGGTCGAGGGCGGCCCCGGAGCCGTGGACCCGGGCGACGAGGACTCGAACCGCATCCGGGTCACCCGGATCGGCGAGCCGATCGACGGGGAGCTCCCTCAGTTCGACGAGGTGGACGTGGCGGAGGACGGGTCGTTCTCGGCCCTCGTCGGGGGGCTGTCGACCGACCGGTTCTTCATCGAGCTCATCACGTCGGACGAGGACATCTTCCTCGTCGCCGTGACCGGCGGGTTCGACGGCCCGGTCGTGCCGGCGGACCCGGGCCCGGACCGCGACGACGACGGCTCGCCCGACGCCATCGACTGCGCTCCCGACGACCCGGGGCTGAGCGGGCGTCGCTGCCCATGACGCGTCCGGGGCCCGGACCGCTACTCCAGTGACCCGAGCTCGACGAGGTAACGAGGTCCCGAGGTGTCCGCTGAACGCTGCTCTCCCGGCCGCGCGGCCCGCATGGAGAACCGCCGGCGCGATGGCCCGAGCGCCCTGAGGAGCTCGAGCACGGCCTCGGCGCGCGCTCGTCCGAGCTCGAGCGCCTCCTCTGCTCCGACCCCGTCCTCGACCGTGGAGAAACCGACGAGCTCGAACCGCGCGTGGCGGGCCGCGATGACGACGCCCGCGACGCGTTCCATGCCGGCCCGATCCACGTCCATCGGTCGATCGCTCCCCGGCGCGAAGGACACGGGCACGACCGTCCGCGCTGGCGTTCCCGCCGGTTCGGTCGCGGCCTGCGAGGGCTGCGGGACCAAGGCCAGGGAGGGCTCGGGCGAGGGTGACGGCACCGGGGGCGGAGCCGGCACCGCCGCGGCGGGCGGCGCGGGCGAAGGCGGCGGAACCGACGGAGCCGGCACGGCGATCGGTAGCGGTGCCGCCGGCAGCGCGGGTTGCCGGACCTCGGTCGCGGGCCAGGGAGCCGAGGACGGCGCCGGGGCGAGGCCGTCACGCGCGACGTCGTCGCGCAGCGCGAGGTACACGAGACCCCCGCCGACAAATGTGCCGACCAGCATCATCGCCAGGCCGAAGAGCACCGCGACCGCGAACCCCCGTCCACCGGATGGCGACTCCCCTCTCGTGCTCGTGCTCGTGCTCATGCTCGTGCCCGTGCTCACACTCAGCACGACTGGACCACCGACCGCGACGCTGGACGCTCCGTGATGCTGGACGTACGCCTGCGGAACCGGCGGGACCGGCGACATGTACTTCGCCGTGGTGTCAGGGTCTCCGACCTGGCACGACTCCATCATCGAGGCCGTGATCTCCAGCTCCTCGATCGCCTCCTCGTGCGCCTGGGCGGCCAGCGCGATGAGCTCCGGGGCGACCGACACCTCCCTGGTCTCGATGTCTTCCTGACTCAGGCCAACATCGGGCCTGGAGGCATTCTTCAGGAGGTCCGAGGCGCCCGTGGGCACAGCCGATCCCGCCACCCAGGGCAGGTCCTTCCGCTCCTGGGTCCGCTCGGTGTCGTCTGGGTCCTGGCTCGAAGACGCCATCGTCAGTGACCGCCATCTGTTGTAACACAATGCGGTCGGGCACGACCACGCCCGCTGTCCGGCTTTCAGACCGCTCGGCCTTGTGGCAACATCCCGGACCGGACGGGGGTGCTCATGACCGTCATCGACAGCAGGATCGACACGAAGAACGACGAGTACCGGCAGAACTTCGAGGCCATGGAGAAGCTCGTGGCCTCGCTGGACACGGAGCTCGACCGGGCGCGCAACGAGCGGAGCGACGCGGCGCGGGCGCGCAACGCCGAGCTCGGCAAGCTGACCGTGCAGGAACGGCTCGACCGGCTGCTCGACCCGGGCACGCCGTGGCTCGAGATCGCGCCCCTGGCCGCGCACGGGATGTATGACAAGAAGGTCCACGGCGCCGGCTCGCGCATCGGCATCGGCGTGGTCTGCGGCCGCGAGGTCATCGTCAACGCCAACGACCCCATGATCAAGGGCGGCACCATCTATCCGATGGGCGTGAAGAAGTCGCTCCGGTGCCAGACCATCGCGATGGAGAACCGGCTCCCGTCGATCTCTCTCATCGACTCGGGCGGCGCGTTCCTGCCGCTCCAGAGCGAGATCTTCCCGGATGCCGACGACGGCGGCCGCATCTTCTACAACCAGGCGCTGATGTCGAAGATGGACATCCCGCAGATCACCGCGGTCATGGGGCTGTGCACCGCGGGCGCGGCCTACATCCCGGCCATGAGCGACCACGTCGTGCACGTGGCCCGGACGGGCGCCATCTTCCTCGGCGGCCCGCCGCTCGTGAAGGCCGCCACGGGTGAGGAGGTCACGGCCGAGGAGCTCGGCGGCGCCGACGTGCACTGCCGCGAGTCGGGGGTGTCCGACTACCTCGCCGAGGACGACGCCCACGCCATCGAGATCATCCGCGACGTCGTCAGGTCGCTCCCGCTCGAGGGGCCGTGGCGCCGGCCGCCGGCGCGCGAGCCAGCCGATCCGCTGTACGACCCCAGGGAGATCTGGGGCATCGTGCCCCGGTCCATCTCCACGCCGTACGACGTGCGCGAGGTCATCGCCCGCCTCATCGACGGCTCCGAGCTCCTCGAGTTCAAGCAGCTCTACGGTCCGACGCTGGTCTGCGGCTGGGCCCACATCCACGGGTACCCGGTGGGGATCCTGGGTAACAACGGTGTGCTGTTCTCGAACAGCTCGCTCAAGGCCACGCAGTTCATCCAGCTCTGCGACCGGCAGGGCGTGCCGCTGCTCTTCCTGCAGAACATCGCGGGGTACATCGTGGGCCGCGAGTACGAGCGCGGCGGCATCACCAAGGACGGGCACAAGATGGTCGCCGCCGTCGCCACCGCCACGGTGCCGAAGCTCACCGTCGTCGTGGGGGCGTCGTTCGGCGCGGGGAATTACGGGATGTGCGGTCGCGCATACTCGCCGCGGTTCCTCTGGATGTGGCCCAACGCACAGATCGGCGTCATGGGCGCCGAGCAGGCCGCGTCGGTCCTGATCACGGTCAAGAACGACCAGATGGTGCGCCAGGGCCTGCCGCCGCTGACCGATCAGGCCACGGGGATGATCCGGCAGCCCATCATGGCCGCCGCCGCCAAGGAGGGGACGGCGATGTACAGTACGGCGAACCTCTGGGACGACGGGGTCCTCGACCCCGCCCGGACCCGCGACGTCCTCGGCCTCGCGCTCTCGGTCGTGGCCTACCGGACCGACGACTCGGTCCGCGGCCACGGGACGTTCAGGATGTAGCCATGCTCAAGTTCAGGAAAGTCCTCGTGGCGAACAGGGGCGAGATCGCGGTGCGAGTCATGCGGACCCTGCGTGAGATGGGAATCGCCTCGGTCGCGATCTGCTCCGAGCCGGACCGGACCGCCCTGCACGTCCGGACCGCCGACGAGGTGCGCTGCCTTGGCGGCGCCGAGCCGGCGTCGAGCTACCTCGACATCGACGGCATCGTGGCCGCGTGCAAGGAGACGGGCGCCGAGGCGGTCCACCCCGGGTACGGGTTCCTCGCCGAAAACCCCGATCTGCCCCGGGCCCTCGAGCGCGCGGGGATCGTGTTCATCGGCCCGCCGGCCGACGTGCTCGCCCGCGTGGGCAACAAGACCACGGCCCGGCGGCTCATGCGCGAGGCCGGCGTCCCGGTCATCCCGGGCATGGACGCGCCCTCGGACGACATCGATGAGCTTGCCCGCTGCGCAGGGGAGATCGGGTACCCCGTGCTGATCAAGGCCGCCGCGGGCGGCGGCGGCAAGGGCATGCGCGTGGTCCGCGAGCCGGCCGACCTCGCGTCCGCGACCCATGAGGCGAGGAGCGAGGCCAGCGCGTCCTTCGGCGACGGGTCCATCTACCTCGAGCGTTACCTCGACCGACCGCGGCACATCGAGGTCCAGGTCCTCGCGGACGGGCACGGCCACGTCGTGCACCTGTTCGAACGCGAGTGCTCGCTCCAGCGGCGCCACCAGAAGATCATCGAGGAGAGTCCGAGCCCGGCGGTGGACGGGGCGCTCCGCGAGCGGATGACCCAGACCGCGGTGACGGCCGCGCGCGCGGCCGGGTACGTCAACGCGGGCACCGTCGAGCTGCTCCTCGATCGCGAGCGCGCCGGCGAGTTCTACTTCCTCGAGGTCAACGCCCGGCTCCAGGTGGAGCACCCGGTCACCGAGATGGTCACCGGACTGGACCTCGTGCGGCTCCAGGTCGGGATCGCGGCGGGCGAGCCGCTGCCCTTCGCGCAGGGCCAGGTCACTCGGCACGGGCACGCGATCGAGTGCCGCATCTACGCCGAGGACCCATCTGTCGGCTTCGCGCCGTCGCCTGGCACGGTCCTGCTCCTGCGGCCCCCGTCCGGGCCGGGCCTGCGGCACGACGAGGGCGTGGTCTCGGGCAGCGAGGTCCCGGTGTACTACGACCCGATCCTCGCCAAGCTGATCGCCTGGGCACCCGATCGGGACGCCGCCGTGGCCCGCATGATCCGCGCGCTCGGGGACTACGTCATCCTCGGCGTGCGGACCCCGGTGGAGCTCCTGATCCACCTCGTCTCGTCCGAGGAGTTTCGTGCAGGGCGGCTCCACACGGGCCTCGTCCAGGAGCTCGTGCAGGGCTGGAGCCCCGCGACCGAAGCCGACGATCTCGTCGTGGCCGCGGTGCTCGCGCGCGAGCTCCACGGGCGTCGAGAGGTGACCGCCGGGACGAGCGGCCCGAGCCGGATCGCGGGCTGGCCCACCCCCTGGCAGCGGCTCGGCGCGTGGGACCTGCGCGGTGGCGGGAGGTAAATGACATGGATCGTAAGCTCACGGTCGACGGTCGAGAGCACACCGCGTCGATGTCGGTGGGGAGCTCCCGCGTCACCATCGACGGCAGGGAGCACGAGATCGAGGTCCTCGAGGCGGGGGCCCACCACATCGACCTGGTCTTCGACGGGAAGCGCGTGGTGGTCTTCGCCGCCTCGGGCCGAGGGCGTCGCGAGACCTGGGTCGGCGCGGGCGGGCGGGCGCGCCTCGTCGCCGAGGTCGAGCGCCGCGCGCGCGGCGGCGGACCGGGCGGAGCAGCGGCGCGCCTCGTCACGCCGATGTTCCCCGCGGTGGTCGTCAAGGTGCTGGTCGAGAAGGGTCAGACGGTCGCCAGGGGCGCCGCGCTGATCACGGTATCGGCCATGAAGATGGAGATGACGCTCGCCGCTCCCCACGCGGGGGTCGTGAAGGCGATCAACACGAAAGAGGGAGCGAACGTCAACCCGGGAGACAACCTCGTCGAGATCGAGGAGCCCGAGGCTCAGGAGGGGAGCGATGAGTGAGCCGGACGTCCTGTACGAGGTCCGTGACAGAATCGCCACGCTGACCATCAACCGTCCCGACCGGCGCAACGCGCTGCGCGGCGAGACCATCGACCAGCTCCTCGACGGGCTGCGGCGAGCCGGCGAGGACCGCGAGGTCAGCGTCGTCTGCCTGACCGGCGCCGGGGACAAGATATTCTGCGCCGGCGCCGACCTGGCCGCAGGGCCTGGCCCGGCCGCGCTCAAGCAGTACGCGGACGTGCTCGAGGCCATGGTGAACGCCGGCAAGCCGCTCGTGGCCCGCGTGGCCGGCTCGTGCCTCGGCGGCGGGCTCGGGCTCGTGCTCGCCTGCGACATGGCCTACGCCGCCGACGACGTCACATTCCGGATGCCCGAGCTCGACGTCGGGCTCTTCCCCATGATGGTCGCGGCCCTGCTTCCGCGCGGACCGGCGTCCAAGAAGGTCCGCGAGGCGATTTTCACGACCGCGAAGATCGACGCCCCCGAGGCCGAGCGGCTCGGGCTGATCACGCGCGCCGTACCGCGTTCCGGGCTCGACGCCGAGGTCGGGCGGGTGCTCGAAGCGGTGAGCGGCAAGGCGCCCGTCGCCCTGTCTCGCGGACGGAAAGCCCTCGCCGCGACCGAGCACATGGACCTGCGGCCGGCGCTCGACCTGCTCTGCGCCGAGCTCGCCGGGCTGATGAAGACCGAGGACGTGGCCGAGGGCATGACGGCGTTCTTCCAGAAGCGCAAGCCCGTGTGGAAGGGACGGTGACCCGATGAGCTCGATGTGGATCAGGGAGAACCAGGACTTCGAGCGGCCCTGCATGATCACCTGCGCCCTCTCTGGCGTGCTCGCCAACCGCGACCAGTGCCCGGGCATCCCCTACACGCCCGAGGAGTACGCAGCCGAGGCGAAACGGGCGTACGAGGCCGGCGCCGCCGTGGCCCACATCCACGCGCGCACCACCGACGGCAAGCCGAGCTACGAGGTGAGCGACTACCGGGCCATATACGATGCCGTGACTGCCGCGTGCCCCATCATCATCAACTTCTCCACCGGCGCCGTCGGCATCCCCACGAAGAAGAAGATCGCTCACATCCAGGAGATCAAGCCCGCGATCGGGGCCCTCAACATGGGGTCCATGAACTACGCCAAGTATCACCCCGGCAAGAAGGCCATGGTGTTCGAGCTGGTCTTCCCGAACCCGTTCCAGGAGATCATCGCGATCGTGCGGGCGATGAACGAGGTCGGGACCAGGCCGGAGCTCGAGTGCTTCGACCTGGGCCACGTGGCGAACACGTTCCCGCTCATCGACATGGGCCTGCTGCCGGAGCCGCGGCAGGTCAGCCTGATCCTCGGCGTGACGGGCGGCGCCCCTGCCACGGTCCCGACGCTGATGCGCCTCGTCGAGACGCTGCCGCCACGGTCCGACTGGGAGGTCATCTGTGTGAGCCGCGACCAGTGGCGCCTCGTCGCGGGCGCGGCCTCGCTGGGCGGCAATGTCCGGGTCGGGTTCGAGGACAACTTCTACCTCGAGCCCGGCGTCATGGCTTCGTCCAACGGAGACCTCGTCGCAAAAGCCGCGCGCATGATCCGCGACCAGGGCCGCGAGGTCGCCACAGTCGAACAGTGCCGCGAGCGGCTGGGGCTCGTTCATCGACAAGTCTCAACGTCCTCTTGACGCCGCGGCACCTGTTCGGCAAGGTCTTCTGCCATGTCGCCCACATCGGATTTCGATCTCCTGAGACTGATCCTGAACGGTCTGTCGAACACCGGGTCGTTCATCGCTCTCGTCACGGCCACAGTCGTCGTGTTCGTCCTATGGCGCCGCAAGGAAGGCGGGGCGGGCGGAGCGTTCCTGCTCATGCTGGCGCGTACGGGCGTGTGGCTCGTGACGCTCGGATACCTCGTCCTCGACCTGCTCCTGACCAGGGTCGACCCCATGATCTCCATGTGGGGAGGCCTGGGACTCAAAGTGCTGCTGCTCCTGTCCACCGTGATGACGGCCATCGCCCTGCTCCTCATCAAGCCGAAGCCCGCGCAGGGCGCCGGAGGTGTCCGATGATGGCGCTGCACCTCGTGACATCGATCCTGCTGGTCCTCGTGTATTTCTGCGTCGCGGGGATCGCGGTCTTCAGGTTCAAGACGACTGTGGCCGGCATCGCCCTCGCACTGGGCTACGCCGGCTTCGGCCTCCTCGTCCTCAGCGGTGTGATCGTCTCCCGGCTGGTGCACTTCGAGGTGACCTCTGCGATGGTGTACAGCTCGGTGGTCACCCTCACCGACCTCGCCATCACCATCCTCGTGGCCGCGGGCATCGCGCTGATCCCGAGGAGCCTCCGTAAGATCAAGGAATCGAAGGCACAGGGCAGGTAGGTCGCGTCCGTCCCAAGTGCCTCGCGTCTCCACACTTGACAGCCCTGACGCGCTGCGTTATCTGTGTGCCCGCTGGATGACGCGTCGCGTCAAGGAGGTCCACATGGAGACGTTCAGCGCGAGGATCAAGAAGAGCGGCAAGGAGCTGGGGGAGCAGAGCAACCGGCTCCTGTCGGACACGAGGGAGGCGGGCAAGCACTTCGTGAGCTTTGTTCAGGACGAAGCCAAGGAGTGGGGCGGGTTCATCCGGGAGCGCTACCAAGACATCGAGCAGAACGGACGCAAGCTGCTGCGGCCGGAGCTGCCGAAGGACGGGATCTGGGTCCATATCGACAGCCTCGTGGCCAGGATCGCTCGCCGGGCCGACACGGAACACACCGAGACGACCGCGGCTCCGGAGCCCGACGCTGCGGTATCCGCCGAACGGTCGGTCAACGACGCCAGTGAGATCGTCGTCGAAGACGCGGTCGGGGAGAGCACCGAGTCAACCGTCTCCGTCTGACGGGGTCTCGTCCCCGGCTGGCGGCTCCTCGTCGGGGGAGCGCTCCGCTTCTTCCAGCCCCGGCCCGTCGAACGGCTCGGGATCTTCGCGTTCGGGCGGCTCGTCGGAGTCGGCATCGATGACCTCGAAGGGCTCGGGCTCGGGCTCGATCGAAGGGACGTCGGAGTCCGGTTCCGGCGGCGGGAGCGAGTCGGTCTCACCGGCCTCGTCGCCGGGGTCCTCAAGCCGCTCGATACCCACCACCTGCTCCTGATCGCCGAGCCTGACCAGGCACACTCCCTGGGCCACGCGCCCGGTGACCCTGATCCCCACGACCGGGATGCGGATCACCTTGCCGCCGCTCGTGAGGATGATGAGATGGTCCTCGACGTTGACGAGCCGGAGCGAGACGACCGGGCCGTTCTTCTCGGTGATCCGGATGGTCATGAGCCCCTTGCCGCCGCGGTTCTGCGACCTGTACTCATCGACGCCCGTCAGCTTGCCGTAGC
>Ga0233425_10005958_pt1 | contig 18603 bp, 9 predicted proteins | sample Watercolumn_Towu_2_FD_181712 | JGI IMG/M metagenome (GOLD analysis project Ga0233425, IMG submission 181712) | Freshwater microbial communities from Lake Towuti, South Sulawesi, Indonesia - Watercolumn_Towuti2014_140_MG | ecosystem: Environmental > Aquatic > Freshwater > Lake | place: Indonesia... | reverse complement strand
GCCGAAGGGGAGGTAGAAGTCCTCCAGCTTCGGCACGTGCAACAGCAGCGTCTTCATCCGGCTTCGTCCATCGAGCGGACTGCTCCTCCTGTGACAATATATAAGAATTAGACCACGAACAGTAGGCGATTATCATGAGTATTGAGTTTTGGGAGGGGGACATGGTGAAGACCGCGCTGACCTGTTGGCTGTTTTCCGCTGCGCTTGCGCTCTCCTGCTCGAACGCGGCGACCGGGACCGTGGAGGCAGGGGGCGAGGACGTTGGACAGAGCCCCGCGGACGTGGCGCCCGCGGTCGATCTCGCGGGCGACACGGGGTTGGAAGCTGCGGAGATCGGGGCTCCGGACGTGCTTCCCGAGATCCTGCCCGACGTGCCGGTGGAGCCTGGCTGCGATCCCGGTGCGGGCTGCTTCGGAGAGCTGTGCCTCGAGAACACGCAGTGCCTGTCGGGCTGGTGCGGCGAGCACATCGGCGAGGGGGTCTGCACCGTGACCTGCCAGGAGGAGTGCCCGGACGGGTGGCTGTGCCTCCAGGTGTACGGCAGCGGGCCGGACGTGGTGTACATCTGCGTGTCGCAGTTCCCGAACCTGTGCAAGCCGTGCCGTGACGACCTGGACTGCAAGAGCCTGGGAGGCATGGACGACGTGTGCGTGCGTTACGGCGCGCTGGGAAGCTTCTGCGGAGGCAAGTGTGCGGCCAACGCAGACTGCCCGGAGGGGTTCGAGTGCAAGGACGTGGTCACGGTCTCGGGCCTGGAGACCCAGCAGTGCGTGAACCCGAGCGGCGAGTGCGCGTGCACCAACAAGTCGATTGCCAACGCGCTGGACACCACGTGCGAGCAGGCAAACGAGTTCGGCCTGTGCGAAGGCAGCCGGGTGTGCAAGGCCGGGGGGCTGACCCCGTGCGACGCGGCGACCGCGGGCAAGGAGGTCTGCAACGGGTCGGACGACGACTGCGACGGTGAGGTGGACGAGCCGGACCTCGTGGAGGGGGACTACGTCAACCTGTGCGACGACGGCAACGCGTGCACCGCGGACTCGTGCCTGGCGGCCGACGGCTGCACCAACGATCCGCTCACGGGCACCGAGTGCACGGACGGGGACCCGTGCACGGTCGCGGACGCGTGCGACTCGGGAACGTGCACCGGCACTGCGGTCACCTGCGACGACGGCAACGTCTGCACCGACGACGCGTGCGCTCCCACGGGAGGATGCGACTTCGTGCCCAACACCGCGGACTGCGACGACGGGGATCCCTGCACCCTGGCGGACGAGTGCGGCGGCGGGCAGTGCGCGGGCGTCCCGGTGCCCTGCGACTGCAAGACGGACGCGGACTGCAAGGCGATAGAGGACGGCACGGTGTGCAACGGCACGCTGGTGTGCGACCTGTCTGAGATCCCCTACCGTTGTGCGGTGGACCCCGCCACCGTGGTGACCTGTCCGGAGCCCGAGGGCCTCGGTGCCGAGTGCCTGAAGCCGGAGTGTGCGCCGGACAGCGGGAAGTGCGGGCTGGTGCCGGACCATGAGGGGCTGGCGTGCGACGACGGAAACCCCTGCACGCTGGGCGACGCGTGCGGCAACGGAGAGTGCCACGGGACGCTGCCTTTCAACTGCAGCGACGACAACCCGTGCACCGACGACGCGTGCGACCCGGAATCGGGATGCACGCACGTGAACAACCAGGCGCCGTGCCAGGATGGGGACGCGTGCACCGTGGGGGACACGTGCAGCGGCGGCGTCTGCGGTCCGGGCACGGCCAAGGTCTGCGACGACCTGAACGTGTGCACCGCGGATGCGTGCGACCCCCAGTCGGGCTGCGTGCACACCGCGGCCGCGGGCGACTGCGACGACGGCAATGCGTGCACCACGAAGGACACGTGCAGCGGCGGCGTGTGCAAGGGAACCGGCGTGCTCCCGTGCAACGACGGCAACGCGTGCACCGACGACGCGTGCGACCCGGACGCGGGCTGCGTGCACCAGATCAACAAGGCGCCGTGCGACGACGGCAACGTGTGCACCACGCAGGACACGTGCGCCGCGGGCGTGTGCAAGGGAACCGGAGTGCTCCCGTGCAACGACGGCAACGGGTGCACCGACGACTCGTGTGATCCCGCGGCAGGCTGCGTGTTCAAGCCGAACACGGCCGCGTGCAACGACGGCAACCCCTGCACCACGGTGGACGTGTGCTCGGGCGGGCAGTGCAAGGGAAGCAAGCTTCCGGACTGCTCGGACGGCAACGTGTGTACCGACGACTCGTGCGATCCGGACGTGGGGTGCGTGCACCAGGACAACAAGGCGACGTGCGACGACAAGGACGCGTGCACGACCGCGGACGTTTGCAGCCTGGGCAAGTGCGTCGGCGCTCTTCCGGTCTCGTGCGACGACGGGAACCCGTGCACCGACGATTCCTGCGACCCGGCTGCCGGCTGCGTCCATCTTCTCAACGCGGCGGGGTGCGACGATGGGGACCCCTGCACCACCGGGGACGCGTGCACGCTGGGCAAGTGCGCGGGCACGCCGGTCCCGGCCTGCGGCATCGGCCAGCCGTGCCAGTCCGACTTCGACTGCCTGCCCGGAATCGTGTGCGAGGAGAAGATGCCGGGCGGCTACTGCCTCAAGGAGAACTGCAACGCGACGGGCTGCCCGGCCGGAAGCTCGTGCGTGTTCGAGCCGCTGCTGGTCAACTACGTGTGCCTGCGCGACTGCGCGGTCGTCGGGGACTGCAGGGCCCAGCTCGGGTACCAGTGCCTCCCGGACCAGGTGTGCTGGTGCGGCACCAAGGTCTGCGACCCGGACCTGCCCGCGTGCAACGGAGAGATTGCAACGGTCTGCGATTCGTGCGGCTCCGGATACAAGGCCGGCGGGACCGACTGCACCGCGTCGGGCAAGTACTGCGAGGACGGTGCGTGCCTGTCCAACCTGACCCTCATCGACTTCAACGACCAGGTCGCCGCGGGGTGCAACTGGAGCACTTCCGTCCGGCTCACGACGCAGTATGCGGCCAAGAAGGTGACGTTTGCAGGGCCCACGGGGATCGACGGCGGCGCGGTGATCGACCAGTGCGGCAACTTCGGGGTCACGGGGTTCTCCGGGACCAAGTTCCTCGCGTTCAACACCAGCGGGGCCTACAACGGCGGCGGCGTTCCCAAGGGGCCGGAGACCCTGACCTTCTCCCAGGACATGAGCGCGGTGAAGATCCTTGCGGGAAGCAAGTCCTCGGGGACCATCACCATGACCGCGTACAATGCGGCCAACCAGCAGGTGGCGACCAAGACCATCCCGGCCCAGGCCGCGCTTACCGAGCTGGCGGTGACGGGATCCGGGATCCGGAAGGTCGTCTTGAGCTTCACGCCGCAGACCGCGGTGTTCGACGACCTCGTGTTCTGGTAGGCCTGCCCGGCACGATGCTTGCACATACGAGGGCCATGACACGAGGGAGGAGGTCATGGCCAGCACGTTCCATCCCGCTGCCCGTGCTGCCCCGATAGGGCGGGCAGCAGGGCTCCTTGCCGCGGTCGCGGCAGCGCTCGCGTTGGTTCCGGCCCGCGGTCTCGCGCAAGAACCGCCGATCAAGGCGCTATGGGTCGAGGAGGAAGCGGCCAAAGAGGCTTTGGCCGCGGAGGAGACTCCCGCGGTCGAGGAGACTCCCGCGGCCGAGGGGAATCCCACGGCCGAGGGGAATCCCGCGGTGGAAGAGCCCGCGGCTGCCCCGAGAGACGCTGGGGCGCGGCTGACAGAGCCCCGACCCGACCGGGTGGACCCGCGCGTCCTGGACACGAGCGCTCCGCTGGAGGAGCCGAACTCAGCGGCCGCGGCATACGTGCTGCTGGGTCCGCTGGGCACCATCGTGGGTGGCGTGGGAGGCGGCCTGGTGGGCAGCGGCATCGGCTTCGGAGCCATGGACAGCATCAGCACAGGGGTGTTGTTCACGGTGGTCGGGGTCGTGTCCGGCGCGGGGCTCGGCGCATGGTCCGCGGGCGAGATCCTGGGCCTCGACGGCTCCCTCGGCTGGAGCATCGTGGGCAGCCTGGTCGGCCTGGGCGTGCCCATGGTCTGCCTTTCGATTGCCGACGGCGCCCATCCCTCTGAAGAAGCGGTTGCACTCATGGCGACCACATCTGTCCTGGCCACGCTCAGCATGCCGAGCCTTTTCTACTGGGCGTCCACTCCGGACGAGTCCGGCTCGAGGCTGACCGCGCAGCCGTCCGTGGTCCCCCTGGAACGCGGCGCGATGTTCGGCCTGACCATCGGCGGGTTCTGAGGAAAAGGCAGCGGGGACGGGGGGCCGACACCTTCTCTTCGAGTGGTCCCTGTGGATGAGACGTACGCCAGGTTGGAGCAGGCGTGCCGCCCGGGCTACTCGGTCATTCCCTCCAGCCACGCGGCCTGGGCCTGGTCGAGGGTGAGTCCGTAGATGGACTGCAGGGCACCGGTGAAGTCCGACGCCTTGTAGATCTCCGCGAGCTTGCCCGGGCCCTTGAGGTCCAGCAGGAACTTCGCGAACGAGCCGGACACTGCGTAGGCCACCTCGGGCCGCTGCTCGAACCACGCATTGCCCAGGAGCGACGACAGCCGGAACTCTCCCAGCCGGTCTCCCAGCGACTCCACCGCGGCCAGGTGCACGTCGCGTCCCGACTGGTCCATGGCGACCGCGATCCCCTCGCCCAGCAGGGCCTGCGACGGTGTGCCCCAGGCGCGAAACGTGAGCACGTGGGTCATCTCGTGGCCCGTGGACTGGCGATTCTCCCTGGACGGCGCCATGACCTCGCCGAGGAACTCGAAGCTCTGTGCGAACTGGCGGGCCGTGTCCTCGTGGGGAGCGCACTCCTGCTTCGTGCCCGTGCAGGAACTGTAGAGGAGCGCTCCGAAGCGGAGCAGGTGCTTTCCGAACGCCATGCCGTTCGTGGTCCTTCCGGTGTACCGGAGGCTCGCGTCCGGGAGCATCTCCACGGAGTTTCCCGCCTTCTCCAGGAACGGGACGAGGACTGCCAGCACGTCCGCGGCGTCCGTGACCTTGACCTGAGCGGACAGCACCAGCTCGAGCCCTTTGCCCTTGGAGTACACCCGCTCGCTGCCCCGCTTCCGCTCGCTCCAGCCGTCGGGGACGCAGTAAGCGAATCCCTCGGCCTCGTCGCGCACACCGGTCAGGCCCGGGACGCACACCTTCTTGGCCTCGCCTTTGTACTCGGGCCCATCCCGGGGTGTGGCCCGCGTCACCGCGTCCACGGCAGGGGATTCTCCTGCGCATGCGGTTTCGGGCCTCGGGGCCGGGGCGCTGACCGCCACCAACAGGAGTCCTGCGACGACGTTCGCTCTCATGAGCCTGCCTCGCTTCATTGCCTCAACACTTGCACGATTGCCCGTCCGTTGGCAAGCTATCCGTCGCTCTGGGGGAGGTCGCGGCGGAGTGGTCAGGGTAGAAACCAGTGGGAGGTGGGCGTTGGCAGCGGCCGCGTGGGTGCTGCTGGCCGCGGTGCCCCTGCCTGCTGCGGCCGGTCCTCGGGACCTCGGTCCTGCGAAGGGGGCCGGGCATCCGGATGCCGCGGATGCGGGGGCCGGGGCGGTCCCGGGTGACGCGGCGGGCGAAGGGGGCGGGGAGGATCCCGCGTGGGCGACGACCGCGGCCCTGGTCACGATCCACGGCAACCAGGTGCTCATCGACGAGGTCTACTTCTCGGTGCTGCGGCTGCCGGCCGGAGCGCGTGCGGACCAGGCCACCGCGGGAAGCGTGGAGAAGCGCATCCGGCGCTTCCTGCATCGTGCCGGCTACACCCTGGCCACGGTGAGCGCCCGGGTGGAGGGGCACACCATCGCGGTGGAGGTGGACGAGGGGAAGCTGGAGAAGGTGGTGTTCATCGGCAGGGGCCCGCTTACCACGCTGCAGCTCAAGCTGGCGCTGAGCCTGCCAAAGCACGTGTACAACAAGCCGCTGCTGGACCGGCAGGTCGCGCGGATGAAGAAGAAGTTCGGGCTGCGGGACGTGACCTACCGCATCGTGCTGACCAACCCCCCGGACGACCACTCGGGCAGGCAGTTCGAAGAGCTGGGAAGCTACCTCGGGGATGACCTCATCGTGCCCAGCGGGAAGTACGAGCTGCACATCCTGCTGGGGGGGCGGTCGGACACTCGCGGGTGGGGGCTCGACCTGGACTACGACTACCCGGACGGCCTTGCCGGGACCGTGACCTACAACCGGCTCGGCCTGCTGCTGGCGGACGACCGGCTCAAGCTGTCCGCACTGCTGGGAGGCAAGCTCAGGAGCAACATCGACACCGATGACCCGTACCCCGCGCTGTCCCACGCGTTTGCAGGGACCACCTGGTTCACGCCGCCCCTCGTGGGCCGGTGGCTGCGACCTTCGGTCTGGGTCGGCAGCGACCTGGTGAGCCGCCAGCGTCGGGACCTGGGCGTGGAGATCTACTACAACGAGCGGCTGGAAGCCGGAGCCGCGGTGGGAGCGGAGATGAACGACCTTGCGCGGCTGTCGCTGGGAGGCGGCATGGAGCACCGCATCCTGTTCGGCGCGGACCTGGCTTCGGGAAGCTCCTTTGACTCAAGCCGCAACGCACGCACACGGCCGTTTGCCGACGCCCGGGTGGACCTCGTGCTCCAGCCCTACGAGCTGCGGGTGGACCGCACCGACCGGGTCACGCTGACCGGGAGGCAGTACTGGCAGGACGGGGCCGAGGACGTGGGGCGCACGACAGGCACCATCCGCAAGCTGCTGCCCATGGGATGGCACGACCTGTGGGTCACCGGGTACGGGGTGTACCTCTGGGGCGGCGCGGGCTACGACGACGACGAGCCGGTGGGCGGCTCCATGCTGCGCGGCGTGTTCGGGGACACCTACTACACCTCCTTCGGCGGAAGCCTGTCCGTGGAGTTCCGCTACTCGCTGACCCGGGACCTCCTGAAGGTCAGCGCGTTCCACGACGCGGCCTTCTTCCTCGAGGAGAATCGGGCGGTCGGGACGTCGCAGTCACGGGTGGCCGACAGCTTCGGCGTGGGGTTCCACGCGTTGCTGTTGGACACGTTCCAGCTCAACATCTACTACGCACTCGGATTCTCTTCGGACGGCTCTTTCGACCAGGGCTCGTCAGCGAATCTCGAGAAGGTGTTCTAGAGGCGATGGGCGATGGACGATGGACGATGGACGAGGGGCGAGGGGCGAGGGGCGAGGGGCGATGGACGATGGGCGAGGGGCGAGGGGCGATGGACGATGGGCGATGGACGATGGGCGAGGGGCGAGGGGCGATGACAGCGGCTACTCCTCTTCGTAGTACCCGTAGTCGTCGTACGTGTAGCACTCGAACACGTTGCCGTACATATCCTGGAGGCTCTCCACGTCCTGGAAACCGACTTCAGCGACCGGGCCGGCCTTGATGTCCTCGGTGTCGTGGACCATGACGCCGCCCTTGGACACGGAGTAGAGGAAGTTCTCCATGAACACGCCCCGCCGGATCTGGGTGAGGTCGGAGTAGTTCCAGTTCATGTAGCAGTAGGTGTTGTCCTTCTGCTCCGGAGCGGTGAACTCGGGCATCATGGAGCCGTGGCTGACGGAGCCGGCCGGCACGATGCCGCCGTCGATGCTGACCCGGTAGAGGTCGAGCCGGGAGAAGTAGGTGTCGAGGTACCAGTCCCAGTTGTTGCTGTACTCGTAGTCCCAGTTGTAGCCGGTCACCGGGATGGCGAGCATGCCGAGGTGCGCGAAGTAGACGAATGCGTGGTGGTCCCACTGGGCCTCGCTCCAGGAGTAGCCGTTCTGGTCCTCGGGCAGGACCGTCTTGGCGATCTGCTTGGGGTCCGAGGGGTCGCTCACGTCGAAGATCTGGAAAGCGAGGCCGAGCACCTGGCCCTCTTCGGTCGCGTCGCGGCCGATGGTGAGCAGGTGGGTGTCGTCCAGCGGGTGGATGTAGGAGGAGAAGCCCGGGACCTTGAGCTCGCCTGCGACCACGGGGGCCTCGGGCACGGACAAGTCGACCACGTACAGCGGGTCGGTCTGGCGGAAAGTCACCACGTATCCCTTGTCCTTGATGAAGCGGACGGACTGGATGGTTTCGCCGATGCCGAGCTGGCCCACCTGGCCCACGAGGGTCAGCGCTGCGCCGTCCTGGACCAGCGTGGAGACGAAGCTCTCGCTGTCGTTGGAGTCCTCGTTCCACCAGCCCCAGTCGGGCCGGGTGGTGGCGACCCGCAGCACGCCTTCGTACTCGTCGAATGCGAACTGGTCGATGGCATAGCCCGTGACCGTGCCGGAAGCCACGTAGTGGGCAAACCCGGTCTCGTCGTCGAAGTCGAACTTGTGGATGTGGGTGTTGATCTCCGCTTCGTCCTCGTCGTCGGTCTCCCACCACCAGGACCATGCCCAGTTGGTGGACGCGGCATACAGCGCCTTGGTGCTGGCGTAGACGTTGCCCCAGTCGCCCATGACCGCGGTTCCCGCGGGGTCTGCCACGCCGGTGAGGTCCACGGTCACGACCGTGAGGTTGCCCGACCCGGAGTAGACGTCCGAGGAGTACATGTCGGTGCACCCCACCACGGGCGTGCCCTCGTCGGTGTTGATGGTGCCCTGCTTGCTCACGTCGAACATGCGGGGCACGTACTCGTCCAGGTCCAGCCCGTCGATGATCTCGGAGTTCTTGACGGCCAGCGAGAAGAAGGCCGCGTTGATCTCCGAGACGGACGATTCATACGAGATGTCGGCCCAGTACTTCACGCCCTCGTTCCAGAGGTCGATGTAGCTCTGCTGCACGAGGTACATGCGGCTGCCGACGCGGCGGCTGTCCACGAGGTACCCCTCGAACACCTTCTGGCTTGCCACCACCGGGGCCGCGGTGTCGGAAGCGTCCACGATGGTCACCAGGGTCGCGGGCTGCCAGTAGCCCCAGTAGTAGTCCTCCGCCTGCTTTTCGGACTGGGCCGCGGGGTCCAGCTCGGACAGGGAGGTGCTGGAGAGGATCGCGAGCCGCGTGCCGTCGAGGAACATGGAGTAGGGATAGCCCTTGATGTCGACCCGGCTGACCTCGTGCGCCTGCTGGGCCGGCCACGCGTCCACGATGACGAGCTGGTTGCCGGACAGGGTGTAGAGGAACTTGCCGTCGGTCTTGACCAGGTCGGCCTCGTCCACGCCCTCGGTCTGGACATTGGTCTCGGAGTAGTTCTCCGCGCCTTCCTTGCTCGTGTCGGTGGAGGGGCCGGGCGCCGCGTTCTGCTCTTCGCCCGCGCTGGGTGAGGCCTCTCCGTCCTCGGCCATGCGGCCGTACCAGCCCTTGTCGGGGTTGGTGGCCCACTCGACCCGCCAGCGCCGCTCCTGCTCGAGCTGCATGAGCATCTGGGTCTTGAGCATGCTCTTGAACTGGGCCTGCGCATCCTCGCAGCTCGTGGCTGCGGTGAGGGCCGCGTGCTGCGTGAACAGGTCCTTGTCGCCGAGGTCCATGTTCATGAGCGGGGAGTAGGGAGCCTTGTCCTCCTCGCACCCGGCCAGCAGCCCGAGGCTCAGCAACCCTGCCACCACCAGCACCTGCTTCAGCGTCGTCTTCATCGCCATCCTCCGTGTTTCATCGCCGTAGAGCGGCGAGCGTTTCGAATGTCACGCCATCCTGCTTTGCAACCCCTGTGCCACGATCCACAAATTGAAATGATTTCAAGTTGTTACAAACGCAACCGCCCGGGGACGGAGGGAGTGCTGATGAAAAATATCTACACGGCGGGCAGATCGGTTACAGCGCTGGGCGCACGGGGGGGTGAAGCGCTCGTTGCGATCCCTGGCTGATCCATGTATGGTAGGTCACATGACTTGGTTTATGGGGGATTGGCCCATGCGGTTGAGGCGCGTCGCAGTTGTTGCCCTGATGCTGGCCGGGTGCTGGACCGAGGAAGGCTCTTTGCCGTACGAAACGGCTGCTGCGGACGGACGGGAAGGGACGGAGACCCCGGTGGGGTTCCCCGACGGAGGCTTCCCGGACTCTGTCGACAAGCAGAGCCCCGAGTGGCTTTCCCCGGACCAGCAGGACGTGGAAGCCGACTGCGCTGCGGGCGCCTGCTTCCTCTCCCCCTGCGCTTCCAACGACGACTGCCTCTCGGGCTGGTGCGTGGAGCACATGGGGGCCGGGGTCTGCAGCCTGCCGTGCCAGGAGGAGTGCCCGGCCGCGGGCTTCGCGTGTCTGCCGGTGGCAGGGTCGGGCAGAGACCTGACGTACGCGTGCGTTTCCAAGTATGCAAACCTGTGCAAGCCGTGCTCGTCCAACGGGGACTGCAAGAGCCCCGGAGCAACGGACGACGTGTGTCTGAGCTATGGTGCGGCCGGCGCGTTCTGCGGCGGAAGCTGCTCGGAGAAGGGCGATTGCCCGGACGGATTCGAGTGCACGGGTGCGCTGACCGTGGACGGCACCTCGCTGTTCCAGTGCGTGGCCGAAGCCGGGGAGTGCGCGTGCACCGAGAAGTCGGCAAGCCTCGGTCTGGGCGCATTGTGCGCGGTGGAAAACGACTTCGGGAAGTGCAAGGGCAAGCGGACCTGCACCCCGGGCGGGCTCACGCCGTGCGACGCTGCCACCCCCGCCCCGGAGGTGTGCAACGGCGTGGACGACGACTGCGACGGCATGGTGGACGAGGCCGCTTCGGGCCGGCCCGTGGGGCTGTGCGACGACGGGAACTCCTGCACCCAGGACGCTTGCCAGGGTGCGGAAGGCTGCACGCACGAGCCGCAGACCGGCCCCGAGTGCAAGGACGGAGACACGTGCACCGTGGCCGACACCTGCCAGGCCGGGGAGTGTACCGGAGTGCCCATGGACTGCGACGACGGCAACGTCTGCACCGGCGACTCCTGCGACCCGCAGCTCGGCTGCGTGCATGCGGCCGTGTCGGACGGCACCGCGTGTGCTACCGGAAACTGGCTTTGTGCCGCGGGGGAGTGCGCGTGCAACCCGCAGTGCACGGGAAAGGACTGCGGGGAGGACGGCTGCGGCGGAAGCTGCGGCGTGTGCAGCGGCCAGGGGAACCTGTGCGTGGACGGGAAGTGCCAGTGCACGCCCCAGTGTACGGGCAAGCAGTGCGGGGAGGACGGCTGCGGGGGTGTGTGCGGAAGCTGCGGCTGCGGCGAGGTGTGCGAGGCCAGCCAGTGCGTGCTCCACGCGTGCGACGGCCAGGAATGCGGCCTCGACCCGGACGGGTGCGGCGTCGCTTGCGGAAGCTGCCAGGAGGGGTTCACCTGCGACAAGGGCAAGTGCCTGCCCCTGTGCAGCCCGTACCTCTTCGGGAACGCCGGGGCCGGGGTGAACAACGGGCTGACGTGCGAGGACGTCTGCGCCAACATGGGAGGCGCCAACGTCGCGTGGACCGGGCTGCAGGAGCAGATCGCCTACTGCCAGGCCCTGCACCCGGGCGCCAACGTGTACGTCGCGGACCCCAACAAGAAGGGCTACCCGCTGTGGGAGCCCCAGGCCAACCGCTGCCGCGTCAACAAGGACGGGTCCATGAGCTCCGCCTACCCGGGCAGCGGCTCCGCGGAGTCGGGAGAGCAGGTCCTGTGCCGCTGCCAGAAGAAGTGCGAGTGCCCGATCCTCTGCTACGACTCGCAGGTCTGCCTCGACGGCGAGTGCGTGGACGTGGACTGCCCGGACGGCTACTCCCCGGTCGCGGGCGGACCCAACGGCAAGTCGTTCTACATGACGCCGGACTGCACGGGCCCTGAGCAGGTGGACTCGCCGCCGTCAACCGGGCCCTGGAGGCTGTCGCCCACGCCGCTGTGCAGGGCTAACGGCGGGCTCGTGTTCATGGCCCTGTCGACCCGGTCGAGCCCCGCGTGCCTCACCACGTCGGTGCTTCCGGACTCCGTCTGGCTGCAGATCGTCGATCCGAAGTAGGCCCTATCGAAGGGGGAAGCAGATGCGCATCACGGTGCTGGGCGGCGGGATGGTCGGACGGACCATTGCAAAGGACCTTGCGGCCGCCGGATCGTACCAGGTGGTGGTCGCGGACCGGAGCAGCGAGTCGCTCCGTCGGGCCGCGGCCCTGGGACTGCCGGGCATGGAAGCCGACCTGTCGCAGGCAGGCGAGGTGGAGCGGGTCATCGAGGGCAGCGGCGTGGTGGTCAACGCGGTGCCCGGCTTCATGGGACATGCGACCCTCGAGACCGTGATCCGCGCGGGCATCGACGTGGTGGACATCGCGTTCATGCCCGAGGATCCCGTGGACCTCGACCCGCTGGCAAAGTCGAAGGGGGTGACCGCGGTGGTCGACTTCGGCGTGGCCCCGGGCCTCTCCAACCTGCTGACCGGCCGCGGCGCATCCCTCCTGGACCGCACCACCTGGGTCGAGATCCTGGTCGGCGGCCTGCCCAAGGTCCGCACCCTGCCCTGGGAGTATGCGGCCCCGTTCTCCCCGGTGGACGTGCTGGAGGAGTACACCCGCGTGGCCCGGCTGGTGGAGCACGGGCAGGTGGTGACCCGGCCCGCACTGTCGCAGCCCGAGCTGGTCAACCTCCCCCGGGTGGGCACGCTGGAGGCGTTCAACACCGACGGGCTGCGCTCCCTCATCCGCACCATCGACTGCCCGGACATGCGGGAGAAGACCCTGCGGTATCCGGGGTACGTGCAGAAGGTCAAGCTGCTCATCGAGTCCGGGTTCTTCTCCTCCGAGCCGGTCACCGTGGGCGGCGTGTCCGTGAAGCCGTTCGACCTGACGGCTGCGCTGCTGTTCCGGCAGTGGGAGCTCAAAGACGACCAGGAGGAGTTCACGGTGATGCGCGTGGAGGTGGCCGGAGTCAAGGACGGCGCGCCGCGGCGCTACATCCACGACCTGTACGACGAGTATGACCGGGCCACCGGAGCGTCCTCCATGTCGCGCACCACGGGCTTCCCCGCGGCCATCATGGCGCGGCTCCTGGCGCGAAAGGAATACGTGAACCCGGGCGTCATCCCGCCCGAGACCGTGGGCCGGGACCCCAAGGTCTTCCAGTACCTCATCGAGGCGCTGGCGGCCCGCGGCGTGTCCGTGAAGGAGACGGTCGGCCAGTAGCGCGGCTCTCGCGGGAAGGGGTGTGAACCAGCGTGTGGCAGGAGCCCGCGTGGAGGGGAGCGGGGGAGACCGGCGTTCAGCCGCAGCTTTCCCGGCTGCCCCGGAAGCAGAGCGGCTCCTGCCTATCTGCCACGGCCCCGATCACACCCCGCCGGAAGCCTGTTGCACGCGGGCGCTCGGGGCCTGTCGCAGGGACACTCTCAGTGCAGCCAGTCGATGTCGAGGTCCTGGGAGAACGCCTTCTGGAGGCCGAACCGGAGGGACACCGAGACCGTGCCTGCAGGCGCCTGGCCCACGAGCACGTGGCGCCGGTACTTCCACTGGCCGTACGGGAATCCCCGCACGCGGAACGCGGTTTCGGTTCCGTCCTGCTTGGTCGCGACGAGCGCGGCAACGGGGCCCGACCAGGCTCCGGTCCACGGCTCCTGCCCCAGCGGGTACACCGCGTTGCGCTGCTCGAACCGGGCCACCACCACGTCGCCCGGGACGGCAGGGACCGGGTCGCTGGCGACCCACACGCCGTCGAAGTCGCCCGGGCAGTCCGCGCACGCGCCGGACTGGATTCGCAGCGCGGCGCTGCCCTCGAACGCGTCCGCGGGGTTCACGTACCGGGTCACGAACCACGCTGCCAGCGGGCCGTTTGCCCACGCGGTCTCCCAGCCGTCCGGCCTGCCGGAAGCGTCGTCGTCCAGCTCGAAGGATGCGTTGGTCGCGGCAAAAGGCTCGGTGATGCCGGACAGGGAGAACACGGAGAAGTCGAACGGCCCCACGGACGGTGTCTCGGACCCGTCGTTGTACGGCGTGGTCCAGAAAGTGATGGTCTCCGGGTTGTTTCCCCTGAGCTTGCGCTCGGACGCGAACGCCCTTCCCAACTCCATGCGCCGGTCCGCGCTGGCCGGGTAGTAGGTCTCGGCAACGCCGTACCGGAACCCCGCACCCAGCAGAGGAGTGGCCACTGCCTCCAGGTCGTCGAACACCCGGTTGACCACCGCGGGCGCTCCGTACGTGTCGCATGGCGGCACAGGGTAGAGCGAGAACTCCACCCGGTGCGGCACGGGCAGCGCGTGGTCCTTCAGGAACTTGAGCGACCGATAGATCCAGAAGACGCTGCGATGGCCGGTGAGCTCGGGCAGGTAGTCGTCCGCGAACCCGTTGTCCAGCGCTTCATCCTCGGTGGGCGCGGTGATGAAGTAGATCGACGGGATCATGCCGCGGGCAGCGATCTTGGCGGCCGCCACGGGCCAGACGGTCTGGAGGAACCAGCGCTGGTTCTTCTTCTCCCACTGGGCAGCGGGGTCCGCGTCGGAGGCCGCGGTCATGACCTCGCCATCCACGTAGATCCGGGTCACCGCAGGCAGGCCGTCGGACCGGTAGAGCCCGGCCAGCGCCTGGAGCAGCAGATCATAGGTCTGGGAGACCCGATCCGCGAACTCAGCGCCGGTCAGCCCGCACTCGCCCAGGGTGGTGTCGGGCGTTCCCACCGTGTAGTCCGCGCACCAGAGGTACAGCGTGCCGAGGTAGAGCTCGATGTGCGAGCCGTCCGGCTTCTTCATCTCGCTGACGTCCATGACGAAGAGCTGGAGGTTCTTCAGCTGCGACTCCGAGGGGGGGAAGTTCCATTTCCACGACTTGTCCGGGGTCTTGCCCATGTCATCGACGAGCCAGAGCCGTACGGAGAGGATGTCCGCACCGGCCTCGGCCATGGCCTCGATCTGCTTGAGCACCTGGGTGCGGACCGCGGGGACGTGGTACTGGGACAGGAAAGACGCGTTGTTGAAGTCCACGGTCACCGCGTGGTAGTCCACGCCCACGAGGTACTGCCCCTCCTTGGCCGGAGCGACGCAGGCTCCGTCCCCGTTACACACCTCGCTTCCCGCGCACGCGCCGCAGCTTCCGGTGCAGCCGTCCCAGCCGCACTCCCGGTTGGTGCAGTCTCCCGCGCAGGAGCACTTGCCCGCGATGCAGGGTGTGCCGTCGCACGCGCCGCACTCGCTTCCGCAGCCGTCGGGTCCGCACTCCTTGTCCTTGCATTCGGGCACGCAGACGCACGAACCGCCCACGCACGTGAGCCCCGGGTCGCACTCCACCACCGGGCCCCAGTCGAGGCACGTGTCGTCGTCAAACTGCCCGCACTCGCGCCAGCCCCCTGCGAGGCACGACTTCTCCCCCGGGGTCTGGCAGTCCTGGACGCAGGAGGACGTGCAGAGGAAGTCGATGCACCAGTCGCCCGGCGTGCAGAAGCCGCACATGCCGCCGCAGCCGTCCGAGCCGCACTCCTTGTCCACGCAGTCGGGCTCGCACACGCACACGCCCGCGGCGTTGCAGACCTTCTCGTCCCCGCACGTGCCGCACTCTCCGCCGCACGCGTCCGGACCGCAGCTCTTCCCCTGGCACTGGGGCACGCATGCGCAGACGCCCGCGACGCACTCGGTCCCCTCGTCGCACAGCCCGCACTGGGTGCCGCACCCGTTGTCGCCGCACTCCTTGCCCTTGCAGTCCGGCACGCACACGCCATCGGGCAGCTCCGGACCCACGTCCCCGACGCAGTCCCCCGTGTCGGCCGCGCAATCGGCAGGCCCGCAATCTCCCTGGCACCCGCCGGGGCACTCCGCGGTGCCCGGCCCGCACTCCCCGGTCCCTCCGTCCCCGTCACCGCCCGCTTCCACTCCTTCCGGGTGCCATCCGTCGGACAGTTCGGACGAGCCCGCATCGCCCCTGCCGTCGGCCGGGGACACGTCGCCAACTCCGTCCCCGCTGCCGTCCGCTTCCCCGTCAGCCGTCACGGTGGGCGTGCTCGGGGAGCACGCGGCGACCAGCAGCGCCAGGAACAGCTTGGCTTGGCTTGACCGAAACACGCGCACCCTCCCTCGAAGCGACAGGCCGGCACAGTTTAGCATGCAGGCCGAACCCGCGCAAAGGGATCGCCACGTCCTGAGGGATCCGGCCCGGCCCCTGGAAGGGATCCGGCCAGGCCTACTTCGAGGGAACGAGGAACCCCGCGGTCCAGTCGGGCCGCGGCGGGGGCGGGGCCATGTCCAGGCGCGCGGCCCATTCCTCGTCGGTCAGGCGGGTGTAGTTGCCCTCGATGTCCTCGTAGTAGGAGGACACCGGGCCGACGTACGCCTTGAGCCCGCACGACGTGTCCGCGACCAGCACCATCGCGTTGGCCCGGCCCGTGCCGATGTGCAGCACGCTGCCCGAGTTGGGGTCGGTGTGGATGTCCGCGATGGTGGGGTCGAACTGGAAGGTCATGTCGTTGCCGTTGTAGAACAGGTCGGTGTACCAGCCGGAGAACGGCGCCGCGCCGCACATGCTGTCCTCCACCACGGTGGACTTGAGGAACGCGGTCTCGTCGGGCGTGCGGGGCTGCTGGAGCAGCTCCTTGGAAGCGATCCCTTCCAGGGTCTTGGCCGCGGTCTCGAGCTTGCCGAAGTACGCGATGGCAGACCCCGGGCCCCATCCGAACGGCAGGTCCAGCGTGCCCAGCAGCTCCGCGCTGGTCGCGGCAAACGTCGCCACCCGATTGAAGAACGCGGGGAAGGGCTCCACGTAGCCGTCGGGATAGTCACACGCGACGCCTGAGTAGGACTGCTTCACGTACAGGATGGTGTCGTGCCTGAGCTCGGCCCACGAGGCAAGCCCCGTGTGCATCATCTTGTGCGCGTACTCCAGGGTCCGCACCGCCTCGGGGTAGGTCTCCCCGCTGGTGTCGTCGGCCAGCGCCCGGATCGCGTCGAGCCACACGTTGTACATGTTCCTGGTCCAGAAGTCCGTATCGTACGAGTCCACGAGGAACTTGAGCACGTGCAGGTTCTGCGCGTAGTGCCACGTGTCGAGCTCTTCCTTCAGCAGGGGCAGCGTCTCCTGGAAGCCCAGGACGAACATCGCGTCCAGGGGGCTCGGGAGCATGCGCTCCGGAAACCCGTTCTCGAAGGTGATGCGGTCGTACACCACGTTGGCCAGGATGTACGAGTCGATGACGAACCGCTGGCCCATGAACAGGAAGATCGGAGGCAGGGGCGTGGGCTCGCCGTTCATGGGGCTGGCGGCCATGATTTGACTCATGATCTTCTGGTCCGCATAGCCGCCCTTCTCCAGCGCGGCCATCCATGCGGCCGCCTGGGCCGGGTCGGTCACCTGGTCCACGGACTCCACGAGGGAGTCCGCGAGGAACTTGCGCAGGCCGGCAAGCGTCAGGTTGTCGCTCTCCCCCACGAACACCTGGATGGCCCTGTCGAACGACTCCCAGTAGCCCCGGTGCTTCTCGTCCAGGCTGCCTTCCACCACGTAGGAAGCGACGAACTCCCGCTGGAACTTGGTCAGCACCAGCTCGGTGCGGCCCAGCCAGATCATGGCCTTGAAGTAGCGCTTCAGCTCCTCGGTCTCGGTGTAGTGCCCGCGGGGCTCGAACTGGGAGAAGTCGTACGCGCACCCCGGGCCCGCGCACGGGTAAGGGCGGCCGAACAGGTCGATGAGCTTGGGCTGCTTGGCTTCCACCAGGGTCAACAGCTCGTCGCGCTTCGCTGCGTTCTCGGGAAACACGACATCCGCGGGCTGGCCATCGAGCAGCGACAGCGCCACCGCGTACAGCAGGTCCACGTCCGCGAGCGCGTCCTTCCAGACCGGAGCGTCGCTCAACCCCACGAAGGCCTCAACGCCCTCCTGGCCGTTCTCCAGGATCGCCTTCAACGCGGGGATGAGCGTCTGCTGCTCCATCTCCTTGAGCATCAGGTCGTACGACTTGTGCACCGCAAACAGGATCGAGTCGGTGGTGACCAGCACCGGCAGGTCGTTGGCAAAGACCTCCAGGTAGCCCATGGGATGGCTGTCCCACGCGACCCGCTCGAGCACCGCGAACCCCTTGTCCTTGATCCGTTTCTCTTCGTCAGATGTGATCTGAAGGCCTGTCTTGATCAGATCGTAGTATGTGGCGGTGGTCGCATCGAAGGACGGCCCGTCGAGGTACGCGCGCTCCTCGTAGTGCTTCGCGAGCAGCTCTTCGGTGGTCATGTTCTCCGACTCGTCCAGCGCGGCCCTGTACTGCTCGAGGAAGGCCTTGTCCGCTGGCGGCACGAACACCTCGCCATAGTCCGGCTGCGTGATGTCCGCGGGCCCCACCGGCACGTCCGGAGCAACCGGCACGTCCGGAGCAACCGGCACGTCCGACTCACCGCCCGCATCCGGCCCGCTGCCCCCGGTCTCTGCCACCTGCTCCGACTTGCCCGCGGACGAGCACGCCTGCAGAACCAGGCACGCCACCAAGCAATACCGTCCGATCCGTTTCATGATCCCCCCACGATGAGCAGCAAGTATACACACTGTGCGCAGTTTGATGAACATGTTCTCACAAGCTCCGCCCTTCTCCTGCCATGGACCGCACCGGTGCAAGGCCTGTGCCAGGTTCGGGAATGGCCCCTCCCGCGTGGTCGGTGGTGGCCCCTCCCGCGTGGTCGGGGCTATTGACTGGAACGGCGCATGCGTGTACGCGGGTAGGGACACAGTGCACGCGGCAGTGGAATCCGGGGCGTGGGATGGCAGAGGGGAACCGGCAGACGGGACAGCTGGCCACGGACGAGATGGTGGACCAGTT
>Ga0233425_10005957_pt1 | contig 18606 bp, 11 predicted proteins | sample Watercolumn_Towu_2_FD_181712 | JGI IMG/M metagenome (GOLD analysis project Ga0233425, IMG submission 181712) | Freshwater microbial communities from Lake Towuti, South Sulawesi, Indonesia - Watercolumn_Towuti2014_140_MG | ecosystem: Environmental > Aquatic > Freshwater > Lake | place... | reverse complement strand
GGAGAGGATTCGGCTGTCGGTGAGTTTCCCTCCGCATTGTTGAATTTCTTATACCGGGCAAGCACGCTCCCGAAGGTGGGATTATTGTCATAATCGGTCCCACGGAAATAATGGTAATCATCGCCCGACGGGTCAATGGCCGCCTGCTGGTATGCCGGCGAGGCCGGTCCGTAAGCCGCTTCCAGCTTGGCCACATAGGAAGTGTCGAAAAAGGTAAGTTCATCGGCATCCCGCAATCCGTCGTATCCCACATCCTGGAAGGGCCGCGAAGCCGGGTTATTGTCAAAGGCCTCCACCAGGGATTGCACCGAGGGCACACGGCCCCATATGGTGGTATCGACATTCGTGACCAGTTCGCTGGTGGGCAATCCGTTCTCATAGCTTTTTCTTCCATCGGGCAGCATATCTTCGCTGATATCCCCCAGGTTGAAATACAATTGCCCCGAGTTGGTGGAGTCGTAAACAAAGGGATCCATCATCCAGAACTCGATGTACTGAATATTTGCAGCATCGAAGTCGGAGGATTCAATTTTGCGCATGATCCCTCCCCACCGTGAAGGCGGATCATTCAGGAAACCATCGTTATCCATCCCTTCTGATACCGCAGTGGGCAGCACGTCGTAATTGTAGCTTCCGCGTTCGGCAGGATAATAAGCCATGTTCAGAACAGCCAGGTTCACCGGGACGCCGTTCAGGGGCTCCTTGTTCGGGAACACTTCCGATTCCCATATCTGCCTGACGTACTGGGTGGACAGCTCGGTGCGGGTCACATTCGGTGGGACGAGGTTGGCATTCCGGTCGTAAAACAGGGGATCGATCACATACCATGCCAGCTTCGACCGGTTGAAACCGTTGGCAAGTCCGCTGCCGGGAACCGCTTCCGGGAACATGTTCGCCGAGGTCTGGCCCTGTGGAGTGCTGGCCAGGAACCAGGTTCCCACGTTCCGGAGGTCGATGGTGGATTTGGCTCCTTCAAAATCGTCGATATAGGTAGTTCCGGCTTTCCCGATAGCTTTTGAATGTCCCGGGATGAACTGCGCAAATTCTACATCAACCGCCACATTCGACGGCGCTTTGGTGGTGATCAGGGGCAGGGCGTCGATGATACGGGTGAGCAGCCTTGACTCCTTCCGGTAGGTCAGGTTTATGCCCCAGATGGTGTTGGAAATGGGCTCGTCACCGTAATTCACCTTCTGAGTCAGCGGCTTCTCGTTCAGGTTCATGACCGTCGCTCCCATCCGGAAGTTCTTGTTGAGTTTGAAATCCACGTTTGCTCCCATCAGGCGCTTGGTCTGGATATTGAACATCTCGTTACTTTCAAGCGAAATGTTGATGGGTGTTCCCGAATTCAGGATTCCCTGGTTAGCGATCCGGACCCGTCCCAGGGTATAATCCACGAAATAGTCGACATTCTCGGTGAGCAGTATTCCTCCGGCATAGACCCGTACTGATCCATGAGGCACATTCAGGGCATTCAGGGATATCTCCGATCCTGTGGTGGACTTGTAGAATCCGTTCAGGACAAACTTGTTCTTGTCGGGATATTGACGGGCCATGGTCTTGGTCACCGTGTATAAGGAATCGAAACAGTATTTGTCGGCCAGTTCCAGGGAGCCTTTCGGGTCGTTCGGATCAAAGATGGAATCCCTCAGATCCTGTCCGAATGGTTCAAGGACGGTAAAGAACACGCGCCCGTTCGAAGCCTGGATGGTCCCTCCCTGTGTGGCTGCGTTATCCAGGAAGTCGAACATGCCGTCGGGAGGTGGATTCAGTTGCATGTTCAGATTATCGAAGTTCAGCACCCTGATCAGGGGGATCCCCTTGATGCGGGTCTCTTCCAGGTAAGCTGTAGGCACCCCGTTGGCATTTCCTGAGTAAAGGATGTTCAGGGTGAAATCGTTGGGCTGGATCTGGTATGCACCCAGGGGATAGACGTTCTTCATCATCAGCTTCCACAGGGGGATCCGCGTGTTCAACGCCGTGCTTTTCAGCAGTTTCACGATAAGACATTGCGGGGAGTTGATCCCTCCGTCGGAGAACTCCCCGACCTGGTACACGGTGGTGTCGCCCACGACCTGGTACTGGAACGACACCGCCAGGATCTGATCGGGATTGAGTGATGTATTCAGGGAGAGGAATCCGATCTTTGAATTGAAGGTGTACTCGCTGGGCAGCAATTTACGCGCGCTTTCGATTTTCTCGTAATCGACGCCTGAAACCAGGAAGAACGGGGCCCCTTTCAGGTATTCCGAAACGGCATTGATGTTCCGTGCATAGGCCGAATCGGCCGGGGTAGGCATGATCCGCTGGAAAAGGTCGTTGGAGTTGTTCGACGGCCGGTAAAATCCCGGTATGCCATGAAAATTGTACTGGTTGTAAGGATTGTTTTCTCCCAGGTCCTGGAAGGCCACAATGTTCCGGTTCTCGGTCACCGCAGCCCCGATATTGGTGACCCATACCTCGATACGCAGGATATTGATGTTGGAATTGATAATGGGCAACTTCGACAGGGCCTGCTTGTAGTGGTCGCGGAAATACTGGGCCAGGAAGAAATGCCTGTTCTCTTCGTATTCATCCGCGTGAATGATGAATTCGGTGGTCTGGGCGTTTCCCTGAACGGTAATGTTCTTGGTTTCACTTTCCTGCTGCGAATAGAGGGCCGTTACGGTGGTACGTCCGAACCGGAGCTTGGTTTTGATGCCAAAGAGGGCTTCGGTTCCCCGGATCAGGGTGCTGGAAAGCGGCATGTTGACATTCCCTGCCTCGATCAACTGAATGATGTCGTCTTCTTTCCCCTCATATTTGAGCTTCAGCGTATTCTCAAAATCAAAGGTGGCTTCGGTGTTATAACTGGCCCGGAATTCGATCTTATCCCCGATCTTGGCTATGACGTTCATCTGGATCCGCTCATCGAAGTCGAAGTTGGTCTGCCTGCGCTGCTTGGTGTTCAGTGCGGGGTCATCGCGCCGGTTGGAAACAATCCCGAACTTGATCTCCGCCGATCCCTGGGGCCGGATATCGACGGTGTTGTTCCCGAAGATGGTTTCGAACACCTTCCCCGGGATATGGATCTTGGGGATCAGGCCGCCGGCATTCTCGATGTTTGCTGCTTCCGCCCGTTCCTTCCAGTAGCTCTGGATCATGGTCTGCAGGTCCTCGGTCTGGAAGTCTTCAAACGTAAGGGTGGTGGGGATACGGTATGTCTGATTCCCGACAGTGTACGTTTTGACATATTGTCTTGTTTCCGGGTCATACACCACGTCGGTCTTCACGTTGGACGGATTATCCAGATACAGGGGATGGACGTTCCCGTTCAACGGATCGATCATTTCTTCCGTGAAGGGATAGATCAGGGATGTGTCGCGGATAAGTGAGTCGGGAGGGAGCGAATGTCCGGAAAGGAAACTGATTCCTCCGGCGGATGACCATAGCGTCGCCCGGAAAAACAATACAAGTAAAAGAAGTGCAGATCTCCTCCCCAATTCATTAAAGCATTTTGAGCGCGCGTTTGATGAGCTCTTCGACGGTGATATCCTGGCTTTCTTTCTCGAGAATTTTTTGCAGGGCCTTATCTGCAACACTCTTCGGAAAGCCCAGGATAATTAAACCGGATAACGCTTCTTCCCGGCTTGTATTGTGCAGAAAGCCCATTTTTTCGTGGGGAATCATGCCTTTTGCCACCTTGTCTTTCAGGTCGACAATGATCCGCTGGGCGGTCTTCGCCCCGATGCCTTTGATCCGTTGCAACAGGGCGGCATCGGCCAGACCGATTGCCTGGATCACCTCCTGCGGGGAGAGGGAGGAAAGGATCAGGCGGGCGGTTTGCGCTCCCACACCGGAAACGCTGATGAGCTGGCGGAAGAGTTCCCGCTCCTCCCGGTCGGCAAAACCGAACAGCAGCCAGGCATCTTCACGAACCACCTGGTGGACGAACAGTCTGCAATGTTCCTCATCCCGAAGTTGGGTATAGGTCTGAAGAGAAATATTTAGCATATACCCGACACCCTCAGCTTCGATCACCACGTAAGCGGGATTCCGTTCGGTCAGCTTTCCCTTGATATAATCGTACATGGGATTTGACGATTCGAAAGGAAGCAAAGGTAGTGATTCAGGGTATTTATCCAAAAAATGGAACGCTGATCTCACGGATGCCTCCGTAAAAGCAAAACAAATATCTTCTTATCTTCGCGGTTTACCTTCTTGAAAATGAAAAAACTCGTAGTTCTGACCGGTGCCGGCATCAGTGCTGAAAGCGGTATCAAAACCTTCCGCGATGCCGACGGGCTGTGGGAAAACCATCGTATCGAGGAGGTGGCCACCCCGTATGCATGGGAACAGAATCCGAAGCTGGTTCTTGAATTTTACAACCAGCGCAGGAAACAACTGCACGAAGTGAATCCCAATGACGCCCATAATGCGCTGGCCCGGCTGGAAAAGAATTTCGACGTTCAGATCATCACCCAGAATGTGGATGACCTGCACGAACGGGCAGGATCAACCAACGTGCTTCACCTTCACGGGGAATTGAAGAAGGTTCGGTCGACCGCCGATCCTTCTCTGATCTTCACGCTCGATGGGTGGGAGCTGAAGTGGGGAGATCTCTGTCCGAAGGGATCACAGCTCCGCCCCCATATCGTGTGGTTCGGCGAGGAGGTGCCGAATATCATCCCTGCAGCCGCCCTGGTCCGTAATGCCGACATCCTCCTCGTCATCGGGACTTCCCTGCTGGTTTACCCGGCCGCCGGCCTGATGTACAACGCTCCGGATTCCATTCCGAAATACCTGATTGACCCGAAAGCCGAAGCCGACCGGTCGGTCAGGAATCTTACGGTGATCCGTGAAAAAGCAACAATAGGGATGTCGCAACTGATGAACATGTTGAGAAACGGGAATAGTCAGCCGACGGTTGATTCCTGATATGCCCTTTTATTCACCAAAAACAAACACCATGAAAAAGTACTTTGCAGAATTCATCGGGACTTTTTGCCTTGTCCTTTTTGGATGCGGCGCGGCCGTGATCGCCGGCATCGCACAAACGGGCCCCAGCGGGATCGGACTGCTGGGCATCGCCATCGCCTTTGGGTTTGCAGTGGTCGCAATGGCCTATGCCATCGGCGGGATTTCGGGTTGTCATATTAATCCAGCTGTAACGATCGGTGTACTTACAGCCGGTAAGATTTCAGTCAAAGACGCTATCGGGTACATCATTGCCCAGTGCGCAGGAGCGATCCTGGGAGCGCTGATCATCTGGCTCATTCTGACCGGCAAACCCGGATTCGAGAAAGGAGAATGGGCTTTCGGTTCAAACGGATGGGGCGAAGGATATCTCGGTGCGTACAACATGGGCAGCGCCTTTCTGATTGAAGCCGTTATGACCTTCCTGTTCATTTTTGTAATCCTTGCCGTAACTTCAAAATTTGGAAACACTGTGATGGCCGGATTGGCCATCGGTGTTACCCTGATGCTGATTCATCTTGTTGCAATCCCGGTGACGGGCACATCGGTGAATCCTGCCCGCAGTCTGGGCCCTGCAATACTCTCAGGAGGAAAAGCCCTGAGCCAGCTGTGGCTGTTTATCGCGGCCCCTATCGTGGGTGCGCTGATCGCCGCCCTGGTGTGGAGGTTCGGATTTGACCGTGAATGATTTCCTGTTCCGGAACCGATAACCAGCACAATAGTGACCCCCTAGTGACAGGACTTTTATTCCTTCACCTGCTGAGAACAAGGGAGCGGATTTCAGCCTGTCGGGCTGTGAGAATCCGGCATAAATAACGTTGACTTCCCGGTGAAGGAGGAATGAAAATCGTTTTATAGATCCCAACCGGTTTCCATTCATTGACCAGTAGCTCTAATCGCCTTCCAAACAGATCGAGAATTTCGAGCGATACCGGTCCGGGTTCAGGTACGAGGTATTCGATGACTATCTTTTCCGGGAACGGATTGGGATAGCACTTCAGCAGATCGCCCGGAACGTGGTTTCCGGATTCAATTCCTACGTCGGCGAAATCGACCGGAACCGTCCATACCTGGTAGATGCCGGTCGAATTATCCATCCATACCGGCCAGAGCCGGGCAGAGGTGGAAGTGAGGTCGATCACATCGCCCTGGTATCCCTGGCCAAGTCCGCCGATTGGTTGTGGCCGGAAATGATGATCGCATATCTCGAATTCCCGCCAGCTATCTCCGCCATCCTCCGACCGGGCGAGGAACACTCCGGCTGAATCGCTGGTGGTGGTCCGGTCATCATAAAATATCACATTGACTGCCCCGAAGCGGTCGACATGAATGTTTGGAAAATACTGAATCTTTCCATCGTTTAACGGATCCTGGTTCACACGGATGCCGGCCGACCAGGTAGCTCCTCCGTCGGCGGAGCGGTACAGGATGATATCGGGATCGGCTCCGGCCGGCGGCAGGTTCTTCTGTCCGGTGACAATGTATATCCATCCGCTTCGGGGCCCTTGTGTAGTGTCCACCGCCATCATCGGAAGCCCGTTGACCCGGATATTGCCCTTTTCAGGAAGTACCCCGGTAATACCGTTCACGGCGAAAGCCTGTTCAGTCACATTCCAGTTGGCACCGCCGTCGGTTGAAGCTGCAAACCCGACCTGTACTTCCTTAAAGGGAGGACTGCCGGTAACGCCTGCCCAGCAGGCATAAAGCCCGTCGCCCGGACCCACGGCCACTTCACCGCCCGCGCTTCTCAGCACCGGGTTATTAACCTGCCGGGGGGTGCTCCAGAGTTGTGCATGGTTATCGGTACTGGCAAACATCAGATGAAATGGCTGGGCCAGTTTGGTCCACACGGCATATGTACGTCCGTAGAAGGCACTTCCGGGTATAGCATCGGAAGCCACTGCTGCACGTTCCAGGTCATCGGTGGAGATCACGCGCTGATCCGACCAGGTCAGACCGTTATCTGTGGAATAATTGGAATACAGTCCGACAAATGGCGCCCGGCCCAGATGTGTGAGGATAAAGGTGCCATCCTTGTCAATGGTGATCCCGGGATCCCCGCCGTGAAAGCCGATGGGATTGCCGTTGCAGGTGTCGGATCCATACCACGTCAGCCCCCCGTCCACGGTGGCATAGTTCCCTTCACTGATAAAGAAGGGAACAAAGTTGATGGCATTGCAGGCCACTGCCATGATCTGTTCGTTCGCTGGATGGCGGGCGATAAAGACCTCGCTCTGGGTCACGTTCCCCGGGTGAATCCGGAAACTATTCCCGATTTCCAGAGGCGCAAGCCGTTCCGGAAGGATCTGCGCTGCCGCCGGGAGGCCGATCAGGCATGACCAAATAATGGAAACAAGCGGTTTCATCTTCAGGAGATCGGAAAACATATGATCGAGTTATCTCGCATCACCGAAGCGCACGAATTATCAGCCATCTTTGTGACCATCATCAATACCGCAAAATCGAACCTTGACCCCCAAAACCATAAAAAATAGTTTGTACTTTGTACTTCTAACTCCGTACTTCCAACGTCGTACTTCAAAGCAATCCCTGTTCCCGCAGCACTGTTTCCAGTTCCCTGTAACTGATCGGCTTGGCAAGGATCTTTTTATTCCGGTCGAGGAGGAACATTGTCGGAGTGGCGTAGATGTTGTAAACATCAGCGGACTGACTGTCGAATCCCTTCAGTTCCGATCCGTTGATCCAGGTCATCTTCTCATCTTTTATCGCCTGGAGCCAGGCGGTCCGGCTGGTGTCGATCGAAACGGCCAGGATCTCATACCGCCTGGGCTTTTGCGCCTCATAAATTGCCTTTACCCTGGGCATCATTTCCATGCAGTGGCCGCATTCGCTGGTCCAGAAGATCACCAGGGTGAATTCTGACTGAATGGAGGACAACTTCACCGGTTTCCCTTTGGTATCGGGAAGCTCAAAGTCGGGTGCCGGTTGTCCGATCGCGATCTTCTTAAATGTGTCCAGCTTTTTCTGCAGGGCCGATTTCCGGTCCGGATTCTCACAGGCGAAAGGATCCTGGAAGTTCTCTGCCATATAGGTGATCACATCCTCGAAATGGTACTTGTCAAATCCGCTGACCAGGTAGTCGAGCAGGAATTTGAATACTTCCGGGTTGACGGAAGCGGCGCTCAGCATCTGTGTGACCGCCTTGATGAATTCGGTCTCCAGTTGTTTCTGGGTAAACCGGTTGTCGCTGTAAAGCGCCAGGTAGGAGATTGCCTTGTTAGCCCAGGCATTGGAGCGCAGCAGGGCGGTGTCGCTGAAGTCAACCCCGTCGAAATAGTGCTGCTTCAGGTAAGGCAGGCGAAACTCCGGCGGAAGTGAAGCCGGGATATACGGGGTTTGATACAGATCGAAGATTCTTACGGAGTAAGATCCGGGATGGGCGGCACTCAGGGAATCCAGGATGGAAGCCTGGGCTTTCTGGATATGATCATACTCGCCTGCGGCCAGCTGATAAAAATCATCATGAGAGGGATAATAGTCCAGAACCTGTTGAAGCAGTTCCAGTTTCAGTTTGTTTGTCCGGTCCAGGGCCAGAAATGAATGGTAGATCTTGTTTTCCGTGGATTCCAGTATCCGCAGGCTGTCGGCCGGTGCTTCCGCCATGGTCAGGATCCGGATGTTCTCCCGGTTGAACACCAGGTCGGTGAATTTGTCTTTCCCCCAGCTCAGCCGGTACATTCCGGGAGCCACTGATGTGGGCAGTGTGAAGGAGAACGTGCCGGCGGTATCCGTCCGTGCCGAATCCAGAACCGAATTCTTTTCACCGGAAAAATTCAGCAGGTAACAGGTCTTCCGGGGCAACCCGGTGATCTCTCCGTGTAAACGATAGGCCGGCTGGGCATGCATCAACACCGGGCCGGCCAGGATCAGAAGTGCGATCAAACGTTTCATCATTCCTGAATGATATAGCCCGATCACCGGGCAGGCCCGAGTAATTCGTTCAGTTTTGCGGTCAGCTCGTCGCCGCGGAGATTCCGGGCAATGATGATACCATTTGCATCCAGCAGCACATTCGATGGAATGGAGCTGATGCCGTACAGTTTGGCAGCCTGGTTATTCCAGTAAGCCAGGTCGGATACCTGGTTCCATGTCAGGTGATCTTCCCGGATGGCTGCAAGCCATTTTTCACGGTCCCTGTCAAGGGAAACCCCCAGCACGTCAAAGCCTTTCGCCTGGTACTGCTGCCATGCCCCGACCACGTTAGGATTTTCGGCCCGGCATGGCCGGCACCACGATGCCCAGAAATCCACCAACAGCACCTTCCCCCGGAGTGAGGAGAGAGTCAGCGGGTGTCCCGCGGTGTCGTTCTGTGTGAAGTCGGGAGCTGGCTGCCCGATCTGAACAGCTCTCAGGATTTCCACACGCTCTTTCAGCTTTTCATAATAGGGCGATCCGCTCAGGTTTGTATCGATCGAAACGGTGATCTCTTCCAACTCAGGCAACTCAAACTGGTAAACATTCCGGATGATCAGGTAGGGAGCGATCATGGAGGTGCTGTTCGCTTTGACAAAAGAGATCATCGTGTCTTTCTTCCTGATTTCGCAGTTCTCGTACAACGAATCCAGCCGGGACATGGCAACGGTATCCCCGGCATCGCTGGCGATGCGGTATTCCTTGTATATCCCGTCCATCTGATCATTGATGGGCCTGACCTGGTCTGCGAACTGCCGGAAAACGTCGTGGGTAGCCGATCCGGTGATTTCAACAGCATCCGGATCCTCCGGGTCTATCACTACTGCGATCTCGGAGCTCTCCACAAACAGAGGCACAAATACCCTCGAATTTTCCAGGATCAGGAAATATTCCTCCGGGAAGCGGATCGATCCCGAAAATCCGAATTTTCCACCCGCCAGGAGCGCGGAATCCAGTTTGATCCACTCCCCGGCGTCCCGCTTCTGCAGAAAGATTTTCCCGGAATCGATCCCGGTGACTGTCCCCGAGATAGTGAACCGGTCCTCCGGAGCGCAGGAGAACATCCCCAGGGCAAGGAGAAACGAAAGAATGACAATATTTTTCATAAGCCAATGTGCTTAAATGGGATATTCAGGCGATTGGGTTGCAAAGTTCGGAAACTTTCAGTTATGTTGATTCCGGGGGATTCAAACTCATTCCGTCTTGTAACGGGAGAAAATTCCCGGGAGTATCTCATAATGCGAAAAAGGTGCCTGGGATTGCATTCTGAGAACCGGTATCAGATCCGTTTCCCCGCCGGGATTCTTAATCCTTTAAGTGAAGGTATTCTCTCTTTTATTACTTTTATCAGGTTTTTGAAACCGCCAGGACACAAGGGAGCCGAGTTTCTTTAATAACACTTGAAATGTAAAATTATTAACACATGAAAAGTTTTTTACACCTCAGGCGAAATATCATTCTCGTATGTATCCCGTTTCCCCTGCTGAATTTCCTTGTCAGCGCGCAAACATCGTATTCCCTGAAGTACGACCTTTCACGCACCCCTGTGCTGTACACGGTGGGATATGCCCACCTCGACACCGAATGGCGCTGGGATTACGAGGAGACCATCAACGACTTCCTCAAAGCCACACTGGATGAAAATTTCGGACTCTTTAAAAAATACCCCGATTATGTTTTTACATTCACCGGGGCCCGCCGCTACCGGATGATGGAAGAATACTACCCCGAAAAATACCGGGAGCTGAAAAAATGGATCTCCCGTGGCCGGTGGTTTGTCGGCGGATCCTCGGTGGATGAATGCGATCCCAACGTGCCTTCTCCCGAATCTATTCTCCGACAGGTGCTGTACGGAAACAACTACTTCCGTTCCGAATTCGGCAGGGAGAGTGTGGATTTCATGCTTCCCGACTGCTTCGGTTTCCAGGCCCATTTTCCCAGCATCCTGAACCATTGCGGTCTGAAGGGTTTTTCCACCCAGAAGCTGGAATGGGGCTCAGCGGTTGGGATCCCGTTCAATATCGGGAACTGGACCGGTCCCGACGGGAAAGGGATCGTTGCAGCACTGAATGCCACCACCTATACCGGATCCATCCAGCCCAGGCTCGATACCTCTTCCTACTGGGCAAACCGTGTGCTGGAGAACGGAAGGAAATACGGGGTGTATGCCGATTTCCGTTATTACGGCGTGGGGGATGTGGGAGGAGCGCCCCGGGAGGTGGATGTGAAAAATGCGGTGGAAAGCATGGATCATGCCGACAGCAGGATTCAGGTCTATCTCTCCTCAAGCGATCAGCTGTTCCGCGATCTTACCGCCGGACAGGCACAAAAACTTCCTTCCTATTCGGGCGACCTGTTGCTGACCGAGCACTCGGCCGGTTCTATCACCTCGCAGGCCTACATGAAACGGTGGAACCGGAAAAACGAACTGCTGGCCCGGGCGGCTGAACCGCTGGCCGTCATGGCCGACTGGCTGGGGGCCATCCCTTATCCGCGCGAACGGTTGAACCACGCCTGGTGGCTGGTCCTGGGCAGCCAGATGCATGACATCCTGCCGGGAACCTCCATCCCCTCTGCATACGGATACGCCTGGAATGACGAGGTACTTGCCATGAACATCTTTGCTGCCGTCCTGCAGAGTTCTGCCGGGGCTGTGATCCGCGCAATGGATACGCGGGGCAAAGGCATTCCGGTGGTGGTCTACAATCCGGTGGCATGCGGCCGGGAGGATATCGTGGAAGCGAAACTGGATTACCCCGGAGGAGCTCCTCCCTGGGTTCGCGTAACCGGATCCGATAGCGCGGAAGTCCCTTCGCAGGTTATAGTCCGCACAAAGACCAGTCTCACCATCCTCTTCCCGGCCCGGGTACCTTCCCTCGGCCTGGCTTGTTATCATGTTGAACCGGCAGATAAATCACCGGATTTCTCCACCGGTCTCAGGGCGGGACGGATGAGCATGGAAAATACCTCTTACCGCATCCTGATTGGAACTGGGGGCGACATCACCAGTATCCTGGACAAACGGCTGGAGAAGGAATTGCTCTCTGGCAACCTGCAACTGGAGTTCCTGAAGGAGCATCCGCGGTACTGGCCTGCATGGAACATGGACTGGAATGACCGGAAGAATCCTCCTCTGGGAACGGTTGACGGTGCTGCGAAAATCTCGATGGTGGAGTCGGGGCCGGTACGCGCCACTTACAAGGTGGAACGAACCGCACGTCATTCGGTGTTCACCCAGTGGATCCGGCTGGCGACCGGAGAGGCCGGGCAGCGGATCATCATCGAAAATGCGGTGGAATGGCAATCGGCAGGGGTCAGCCTGAAAGCATCGTTCCCCCTGACGGCGAAAAATCCGGCAGCTACCTACAACCTCGGCCTGGGGACTATCGAACGATCCACCAACAACGAAAAGAAATATGAAGTTCCCTCACGGGAATGGTTTGATCTCACCGACCGGTCCGGGAAATTTGGCGTAACCATTCTGGAAGACTGTAAGTTCGGCTCCGATAAGCCGAACGACTCCACCCTCAGGCTGACCCTGATATATACACCCAGGGCCAATGAATATCACGACCAGGCAACCCAGGACTGGGGCAGCCATCAATTCACTTACGGGCTGTACAGTCACAAAGGGGATTGGAGGAACGGCCTGTCGGAATGGCAGGGAAAATTCGTAAATCAACCCCTGATCGCATTTGAAACGGATGCCCATCCGGGATTCCTTGGGCCTGTGGTTTCCCTGGCTTCCCTGAACAGCCCCCAGGTGGATATCCGTGCTTTCAAGCAGAGCGAGAACGGGAAACAGGTTATTCTCCGTTTCCAGGAACTGATTGGGAAGCCGGCTGCAGAGGTGATCCTTGATCTTCCCGGCAGCATTCTGGCCGCCAGCGAAACCGACGGACAGGAGAGAATCCTTCAGGATATAGTTCCTTCCAAAGGAGTCATCCGGTTCAGCCTTGCTCCCTTTGAGATGAAAACCTTTGCCCTGAAGCTGCAGTCCCCGGCCGGGCCGATGGTCCCGGCTGCCTGCACCCCGGTTGCGCTTCCCTTCGACCAGGATGCCGTTTCGGGGGATACGGCCCGGACCGACGGCAGGTTCGGACAGAGCCCGCTTCGTTTTCCCGCGGAGCTGTTCCCCGACTCCCTCCTGATCGACGGGATCAAATTTGACCTGGGTGATGGAACACCCCGGGCGAACAATGTGCTTGCGTGCAACGGCCAGAAGATCCCGCTTCCCAAGACCGGCCAGTATAACAAAGTGTACTTTCTGGCCTCGGCTACAACAGATACTTCGGGATTGTTCCGGGCAGGGAAAACCAAAGAGCCGATCCCTGTGCAGTGTTTCAGTGGAGTGATAGGCCGGTGGGACACCCGCCGGTGGGATAAGTTTGGCCAGCTTTACTCGGTGGAACCGGGATTTATCAAACGGGACGAGGTGGCCTGGTTTGCCACCCATCTGCATAATGATACATCGAACGTTCCTTACCAATACGGCTACCTGTTCAAATACGGCATGGATGTCTTTCCCGGGATGGAATCCCTGGTGCTGCCTGAGAACCCGGAGATCAAACTCTTCGCCATGACCCTGGCCAATGATCCTTTTTCCGGAGCAAAATCCCTCCGGCCGCTGTATGATGACTTCACCGGGCGCTCGCCGTTCAGGTTGGACCTTAGCAACCGTCATGTGACCGGCGATATGGTACCCTGTGCTTCCGTGGAAGCGACCCGCCGGAAAACGGTGCAGGATTTACCGGCGAGGGTGACCGTCAGGGATTATGCCGATATCCATATGCCCAACGGGGTGACTGTTGCCTACTACCGCACCTTGCCGGATGATCCGGCCGGAGACCCGCCGGTTCCCCTCCCCGTTTCCATGATCACCGACGGGATGTTTGACCTGTTGCCGGCCGATTCAGCCCGGGATGTATGGTATTCCGAAGGGACCGGCCGGCTCGTGATGGATCTGCGGAAAGATATTGAAACCGACAGCATCCATATCTTCACAGCCCTCGATCTCTCCCGCGGAGCTCAGAGCTTCTCCGTGTGGGGCCGGAGCGGACAGGGATCCTCTGTACCGCCCACCGATCCCAGATCGGCCGGGTGGAAATTCATTGCGTTTGCCGCGCCTATGGACCTGTGGGGCGGCGGGAAAGCCGTTTACCGGTTATTATTTGAGCATCCGAACCGCTTCCGTTATCTTTTATTCATCAGCGAGGGATCCGGCCACGGGCCGGCATTCTTCAGGGAAGTGGATGTGTTTGAGAAGCAACGATGAACCGTGTCACTACTCACCACTCCCTATTCACAATGACCTGCCCTCCGCCAACCGGCAATGAGTCGGTCTACACAAAGCTTACCCGTTTCTGCTTCTTCCAGGAACGCTGCACCACGGATATCAGTCGGAAACTGCAGGAATGGAAAATTCCTCAACCGGAAGCCATTCGCCTGATCCGGCAGTTGAAACGGGATGGATTCCTGGATGAACGGCGGTTTGCCGGCATCTATGCACGGGGAAAGTTCCGGGAAAAGAAGTGGGGGAAGGTGCGGATCCGTCATGAACTGCTGAAGAGGGACATCCCCACTGCGATGATCTGTGAAGCGCTCGGTGAGATTGATGAAGAGGAATACCTCCGGACGATCAGGAATCTGATCCGCAGAAAAAAAAAGGAAATTCCCGCGAAAAAAACCTTGAACATCCGGGAGAAAATTCTCAATTTTGTTGTGGGGAAGGGATTTGAATCCGACCTGGTGCTCCGCGTACTGAACGAATTACAGATAGAAGATGGCGACTAAAGAAGATTTCAGGGATTTAGGTGCAAGGATAGAAGCCTTGAGGAGGTTTCTTTGACATCGACCAGAAGCTTTCCCTGATAGCCGAAGAAGAGAAACTGACGCACGACTCCGCCTTCTGGAACAATCCGAAACAAGCCGAACAGGTACTGAAGTCGATCCGGGATAAAAAGATCTGGACCGATGCCTACCGGAAAACAGCGGACAGTTTTGAAGACCTGAAAGTGCTTTTTGAGTTCCTGGAGGCGGGAGAAGGAACGGAGGAAGATTTCCGGAAACATTTTGCGGAAACCCTGAAACTGGTGGAGGACCTTGAGTTCCGCAACATGCTGAGCGGGGAGGAAGACCGCCTGGGCGCCATAGTGCAGATCAATTCCGGGGCGGGAGGCACCGAAAGTCAGGACTGGGCCCAGATGCTGATGCGCATGTATATCCGCTGGGGCGAGCTGAACGGTTACAAGGTGAAGGAACTGGACTTCCAGGAAGGGGATGTGGCAGGGATCAAGCAGGTCACACTCGAATTTACGGGGGATTATGCCTACGGGTATCTCAAAGGGGAAAATGGGGTGCATCGCCTCGTGCGGCTTTCCCCGTTCGATGCCAACCATAAGCGCCATACCTCTTTTGCCTCGGTATATGCCTATCCCGAGATTGACGATAACATTGCCATTGAGATCAACCCGGCCGATATCACCTGGGATACCTTCCGGTCGAGCGGGCCCGGCGGGCAGAATGTGAACAAGGTGGAAACCGCCGTCAGGCTGAAACACGAGCCCACCGGCATCATCATCGAATGCCAGGAAACGCGGTCACAGGGGCAGAACCGGGAGAAAGCCCTGCGGATGCTGAAATCCCAGCTTTACGAGATCGAGCTCCGCAGGAAACGGGAAAAGATCGCCGAGATCGAAAGCTCGAAGAAAAGGATTGAATGGGGAAGCCAGATCCGCAGCTATGTAATGCACCCGTACAAAATGGTGAAGGACCTCCGTACCGGTTACGAAACTTCAGATGTGCAGGGAGTGATGGACGGGGAACTTAACGACTTTATCAAGGCCTTCCTGATGGAATTTGGCAGTAAATAATCCGGACCGGATGCTGAGAATATATCATAATCCCCAGTGCCGGAAATCCAGGGCCGGCCTGCAATACCTCCGGGATAAGGGAGTGAAGGCGGAAGTGGTGGAATACCTGAAGCATCCGTTGTCGGAAAAGACCCTTGAACGGTTGCTGGTCAAACTGAACATGAAGCCGGCCGGATTGGTCAGAACGCAGGAAGAATATTACAAAAAGTACCTCCGGAACAAGCAATTCCATGATCACGAATGGATCCGGATCCTGACGGAGAATCCCCGGCTGATCAGGCGACCGATCGTGGAAAAGGAATATAAAGCCGTGATCGGGGATCCGGTGGAGAACATTGATTCGATCCTAACATAATCCATAAAAATATTGCATCATGAAAGTACGTATTGAATCCGACACCATGGGCCCCGTGGAAGTCCCTGCCGACAAGTACTGGGGAGCCCAAACGCAACGTTCTGTGGGGAACTTCAGGATCGGCGAACCCGGTTCCATGCCCCGTGAGCTCATCCGCGGAATGGCCGTCCTGAAAAAGGCCGCCGCTATGGTCAATGCCGATCTGAAAGCCCTGAGCCAGGAGAAAAAGGACCTGATCGTCAGCGTATGCGACGAGATCCTGGATGGGAAACACGACGACCAGTTCCCGCTGGTCATCTGGCAAACCGGATCGGGAACACAGACAAACATGAACCTCAATGAAGTGATCTCCAACCGGGCACACGTGCTGAACGGAGGCAAGCTGGGAGAGAAATCGATCGTCCATCCCAACGATGATGTTAACAAAAGCCAGTCGTCGAACGACACCTTCCCGGCTGCCATGAGTATTGCCGCCTTTACCATGGTGGTCAGGACCACGATCCCCGGTGTTGAAAAGCTGAAAGCAACCCTCGAAGCGAAAGCCGGTGAGTTCGCCGGGATCGTCAAAACCGGAAGAACCCACCTGATGGATGCCACTCCGTTGACGCTCGGGCAGGAATTCTCCGGCTACGTTTCGCAGCTGGAACATGGCCTGAAGGCCCTGAAAAACACGTTGCTTCACCTCTCGGAGCTGGCTCTTGGCGGCACGGCCGTCGGGACCGGCCTCAACGCTCCGAAAGGATACGATGTGCTGGTGGCGAAAAAGATCGCCGAACTCACCGGATTACCGTTCATTACCGCTCCGAATAAGTTCGAATCTCTTTCGGCACACGACGCCCTGGTGGAAACCCACGGGGCATTGAAAACCCTTGCCGTCAGCCTGATGCATATTGCCAGCAACATCCGGTTACTGGCTTCCGGCCCCCGTTGCGGCATCGGCGAGCTCATTCTGCCGGAGAATGAACCCGGTTCCTCCATCATGCCGGGTAAAGTGAATCCCACCCAGCCCGAAGCTCTTACGATGGTTTGCGCGCAGGTGCTGGGCAACGACGTGGCTGTCAACATCGGCGGGATCAGCGGGCATTTCCAGTTGAATGTCTTCAAGCCGGTGATGGCGAAAAATGTGCTTGAATCGGCCCGGCTGATCGGTGATGCCGCCGTTTCATTCAATGACAACTGTGCGGCCGGTATTCAGCCCAATCTCACAGCGATCAGCAAAAACCTGGAGAACAGCCTCATGCTGGTCACTTCCCTCAACCCGCATATCGGTTACGATAATGCCGCCAAAATCGCCAAAAAAGCGCACAAGGAACACAAAACCCTGAAAGAAGCGGCACTGGAACTGGGCCTTCTGACGGCCGAGGAATTCGATAAGATCGTGGACCCGAAGAAAATGACCGGACCGAAGTAAGTACGAGGAATGTCATTGTGAGGAGCGGCATATCTGAAACTGAATACTCTAATCAGATACCGGTATCCGAACTGGCAGATCCATCCGTTTATCCAGGTCGGCATGTCGAACGGCTATGCCCTGAAAGTCCGCAACAACAGCAACGGAAAGCTCATTGCTTTTTATTTTATCATTTACCCTTTAGTTTACCGATGCTGCATCTTTCACTGCGGGAAAAAATCAAGCTTCCGCCGGATGGAGTCGGTCGCTGACCGCGATGCCAGGCTGTCGAGTTTCCGGAAATCGCGGCGGACTTCTTTTTCCCGGTCGAGCATTGACTGGGCCTCCAGGACGATCATGGTTTCCAGGGTCACCTTCTTTTCCCTGGCCCGTTTCTCCAATACATGTAACCAGGCGGGATTGGTGCGGATCTGCTGTTGAAAATAGACAAGCCGGTTCACTTCCTGATTGGCTGGATCTGCCGGCCCCGCCGGATTGAAAAGCAACTCCTCCTTCAGTCCGATCAGCCGGTACACGAAGGCTTTCCGTACAAGTTCCTTTCCTCGCAGGATCTCGATAGTGTCGGAGGGCTGGATCACGCTGAAGAGGTCGCCGTAAAGCTCCTGAGGATCGGTATAGTCATCGCTGAGTGCAATGTAATAGGCATCCATCCCGATAGGCAGGTTTCCGCGCTCTTTGTTTATCCAGTGGTATTTATGCTGCCTGTCCAGGGTGCTCAGCACATACACACGCTGGCCGGTGATCCGTCCGATATAATAATCGAAATTGGCCGCAGGAAACCACCGGAACGTCAGGATCGGGGCCTGGGCATCGATAAGCAGTAATTCGCGGTCAAATCTGGCGATGGGAGCAAATTTTTTCCCCAGTTGCCTCCATCCGTAAAGGTCATACGTGAAATCCCTCCCCCCCCATTTCGACAAAGGGAGCCACCCGTAGCGGATCTGTCCGAAAGCAAATGTGATCAGAAGAAGCATAAGATATACGGCAGCCTGGATGGGAACCGGGAACCACTTCCACCGGATTTTTTTTTCACTGGGTCTGGAAAGCCATGCGGAAGCGATCAGGATACACCCGAAATA
>Ga0233425_10005956_pt1 | contig 18608 bp, 16 predicted proteins | sample Watercolumn_Towu_2_FD_181712 | JGI IMG/M metagenome (GOLD analysis project Ga0233425, IMG submission 181712) | Freshwater microbial communities from Lake Towuti, South Sulawesi, Indonesia - Watercolumn_Towuti2014_140_MG | ecosystem: Environmental > Aquatic > Freshwater > Lake | place... | reverse complement strand
GACGCCCCCAGGTCGCACCACCGCCCAAGGACGAGCGCACCCCCTCCGACATCACGAGCTTCAAGGACGCCAAACGCTTCTTCCAGATGGGCGGCGACCTGTTCCCCGACACGGTGCGGGATGCCGAGACCTACCTGTTCTCAAGCAATTTCCACCATCAGCTGAAAGCCGAGTTGCTGCAGGACGGCGTCGTCCTGCAGCTGATTCTCGAGAGCACGTTGGTCGACCGCAACCTCAACATTGCCAACGACCGCCGGCGCGGCCTCCAGGACGAGGCCACGGTTGCCTGGAACTTCTGCACCACGCTCTACTTCAAGATGGACGCCAAGCCGTGGGCGTTGGCTCATGTCCGTCCTGGCGTTTGCTACGTCGGACTGGTGTTTAAGAACGACGACACGCCTGCGGCAACGGGCGAGGCCTGTTGCGCCGCGCAGATGTTCCTCAACTCAGGCGACGGCCTCGTCTTTCGCGGCGCCCTCGGCCCCTGGTACTCCGACGAGCGCAAGGAATATCACCTCTCGAGGAGCGCGGCGGCGAATTTGATGACCTCCGTGGTCGAGGGCTATAAGCTCAAGCACGGCAAGCCACCGAACCAGCTGTTCATTCATGGGCGTCACCGCTTTTCCAACGATGAGTGGGACGGCTTTTGCAGCGCAGTGCCCACCGAAACACAGCTGGTAGGAGTCAGGATCAAGCAGCTCGATGATGTTCGGCTGTTCCGTCCCTCTGCGTCGACACCCGTCCTCCGCGGCACGGCCCTCACCGTGGGTGACTGGTCAGGTTACCTTTGGGCGCGGGGGTTCGTGCCTCGGCTGGCAGGGTATCAAGGGTTCGAGACCCCCAAGCCGCTCACCGTCGACGTGACGCATGGCGAAGGGGACATCGTAGAGGTGCTCGGTGACATCCTTGCGCTCACCAAGGTCAACTATAACGCCTGCGATTTCGCGAGCGCCCTGCCCGTGACGCTCAAGTTCGCCGATCGGGTAGGTGAGATCCTGATGGCGTCGCCACATACCGTTACCGCACCGCCGCTGCCGTTCCGGCACTACATCTGATCCCATGAGCGCCGACTGAGGCAGATGGGAGTTCGATCCTAAGGCGAAGACGCTGACGTCCACCAATTTAGGTACAAATCCGCTGTTTTGGGTGCGTGCCGCTGGGCAGATGCCGTCCACCATTTCAGGAAAACCTACAGGTTCGGCTACGGATTTTGCCCGAAACGTGAGACCGGTCTCACCCACCTGCAACGAATCTCACCCACGATGACGAACGAGCCGGCCGATGGTCACCGATGATGAGACTCCTGTCGCGGCTGGTGAGACTGGCGGGCAAGGCGACGAGCTGGCTGGCGGCCGCGCGCCGCCTGATGCCGACAGTCCGGCCGACCTCGACGCGATCGTCAGCGGCGCGCTCACCGTCCTTGTCCGTGCCGAGCCGCAGGACCTCTACCTCCCCAAGCTGGCGCCCAGCGATCAGGAGCGCGTCGACAGCTTCGCCAAGCGCGGCCGCGCCGCCGCGACGCTCCAATCCTACAAGTCCGACTGGGACCTCTTCATCGCCTGGTGCCTCGAGCGGCGATACCGGCCGCTGCCGGCGTCGCCGGCGACGGTCGCGGCGTTCCTGAGCGAGCTCGCCACGACCGGCTTCGCCCCCGCGGCCGAGCAGCGCACCAAGACGGGCAAGCTGCGCGCGCCCCGCGCGCCCCGTAAGCTGAGCCGGTCGACGATCGAGCGACGCCTCGCCGCGATCGTGTTCGCCCACCGGATGGCCAAGGTCGAGCCGCCGACGTCCCAACCCGGCGCCAGCGACCTCGGCCTGGTCATGGGCGGGATCCGGCGCACCAAGGCTGGCGAGGAGAAGCGCAAGAAGCGCGCGGCCGACGGCGACACCCTCCGCGACATGCTCCGCTCGATCACCGGCGACGACCTCCGCGCGCACCGCGATCGTGCCCTGCTGGCGATCGGGATGGGCGGCGCCTTCCGGCGCTCGGAGCTGGTGGCGATCACCGTTGCCCAAGTAACACGCGACCCGGATGGGCTAACCGTCAGGGTCAAGTCGTCGAAGACCGATCAGTATGGCGAGGGCCAGGGCGTTGCCGTACTGGACGGGCCGCGGCTAGAGCCGGTTCGTCACTACGAAGCATGGCTCGTGATCGCGGGGATCACCGAGGGACCGGTGTTCCGCAAATTGACCCCGCAGGGCCGCCTCACCGACAAGCCGATGAGCACAAAGGGAGTAGCGCTGGTGGTCAAGGCGGCCGCAGCTGCGGCGGGCTATCCGGCCGAAGCGTTCTCCGGCCACTCCCTGCGCGCCGGCTTCCTCACCGAGGCGGGGCGACAAAACGCCAATCTGTTCAAGATGCGCGAGCATAGCCGTCACGCCTCAATCGACATGGTCGCGGAATACGTCCGCGACACAGAACGATATCGCGATCACGCGGGCAAGGGGTCCATGTGAGAAGCGGCCGCCGCTGGTATTCCCCTGCCGACAATCTTGAAGACGGCTGGAACCTACCCGTTTTGGTGTTCGTGTCATATGCGATCACACCATACAATTGGTTTGCCCTTTTCGGGAGCGACCTACTTCCCTGGATGAGTTTGCCGACTCGATGCGCGATAGGCGTGGTGTTGACTGCAATCGTTGGACTTTGCTCGATGGTAACGGGCGCGGCCTTAAAGAGGTATGCGAGGCGCGAAGATCGTCTACTTCCGATTGCCGCTGACTTCATCGCAGCTCTAGCCCTCCTTGGAACACAGGCCGTCCTCGCAGCAGTGCTAATTAGCACGCCACGCGAAGTCCCTCTTCTTGAAGCTACCCGGACTTTCATGGTCCTCGCACAGGCCTCAATCGCGGGCTGGTTTCTGAAGGTCTTCTGGGATCGCGCGACTGAGATTATTTCAGCTCAGAGCGACTACCAGACGATTAAAGCTTGGGATGACCCGGTCGTCTGACTCCTCGGTAATGGCTGAGTGCGAACTATGCGCTACTGGGATCGGGAGGCCTCAGAGATAGATATACTGAAAGCACGAGCCATGCTCGAAGGCTGCGAATCCGACCCGTGGGAGCCTCCAAAAGTGTGTAACTGGGTTACACACTTTCCCATCCCAGCCCTCTGCCGGGCACTCGCGCCACATAGATGTACTGATAGCACGAGGATTTCCGAGATAGATTAACTGAAAGCACGAGCCGTCGAACAGGACGGGTGCCACTCGTGCCGTTTACGTTCCCCTCGCCGTCCGCGTCTGGTGATTCCAGGAAGGTGCGGCCCTGCGGTCGTCCGATCGCGTGTCACCGAAAAGGGGAAGCCGTGCAGAAAAGAAAAACCCGGCACTAGGCCGGGCTTTTCGGAACCTCGGAGAGGTCGTGTCGCAACGTCGCCTTAGCCGAGATCCGATGACGCAGCAATAAGAAAGCGCAATTCGCGCCACGGGTGGTTGCGTCCGCACGGGTATCCCAGGGGGATTATCCGAATGATGTCCTATGCTCTCGCTCCCGGCGCGGGCCACCGCCGCCTCGACGAACGCTCGAGCGCTACCGACCAGCTCGCGCAGCGGTTCAGAGGGCTGCCAGAAGACGTGACCCACCGGCAGGTCCTCACCGTCTTCAAGCGCGCGGCGCCGTATCTTGGGATCCCCCCTCGCCTCGTCCATGCCGTCGATACCCTTATGAGCTGGTCACGCGCGATTGATTGGATCGACGGGCAGCGGCCGATCGTCTTCCCGTCGAACGAGAAGCTGACGCAAAAGCTCGGTATTGGCGTGCGCCAGGTCCAGAAGATGCTCGCCAATGCAGCGCGGTTTGGCCTGATCACCCATCGCGACAGCGCAAACGGCAATCGGGTCGGCGCCCGGGGCAAAGACGGTCGGCTCATCTACGCCTACGGCATCGATCTCAGCCCACTGGCGGTTCGCTATGAGGAGTTCGCAGCGGCCGCCAGGGAAGGCGTGGAGGCGGACCTGCGGATCAAAGTGCTACGACAGCGCCTCTCCGCTGCACGACGCCGAATCCGGACGCTCGCCCAGCTGCTCGAAGACGAACAGATCGATAGCATTGATGCCCGGACGGCCGTGGAGATTGCTCTTCTCGCCACCAGCCAGATGCGCCGTGTGCGTGACGAGGAGTTGCTGGCAGCATGCGTCGAGCAAATGGAGGATCGCGCTGAAGGCCTCGGCAAGGCCGTAGCTGCTGTGTTTCATGGGGCTTCGGATGCTCCATTTTCACAAAATGATTCACCCTCGGACGAACTGTGCGACGCCCCTATTACAACTACAAACCAACCCGATACTGCTAAAGCAGTCTACAGTAGTGGCTATCCGAAGAAGGGTAGCAGAAACGGGTACGACGTCCGTGACCCGGAACCTCAGACCGTCGTCGAGGCCGACCTGGCGAAGCACGGGGTCGATCCCGAGTTCATCGCTACAGTCGTTCCGGAGTTCATCATGACCGGTTCGCCGCGGCCGACATGGGGAGAGCTGATCGGCACGGCCGAGCGCCTGGTCGACCAAACGGCCATTCACCGGAGTGTGTGGCACGAAGCGTGTCGCCTCATGGGGCAGAAGGGGGCCGCCGCGTCGGTTCTCGCGACCGCGCACAAGCATATGCGAGGCGACGTTAATCGCCCAGGAGCGTACCTGCGGGGCATGAACAAGCACGCCGCGTCCGGGCTGCTCAACCTAGGGCGAACTTACCACGGGCTGAAGGACAGTGCGCGGTCGGAGGGCATGCGCTCCCTCTCCACCGGATCCGATCCTCGCTCGATTGGCCAGCTCGCCGCTGCAGCGCTGGGTCTCGGACGAGGCGGGCGGGCTCACCGCCTGCTATGAGGACATAGAAATACTGATAGCACGAGCCGCGACCCCCCTGCCCTGCCCCTTAGGAGGGAGCGCTATAGCGCGCTGCGACCAATTGACGGCAATCCTCGTGCTATCAGTATTTTTATCTCCGACCGGGGTGCTTAACGATGTCCGGCAGGGTATCGTGACCGTTGAAGGGAGCGAAGATGGCCAAGCCGAAAGCCATGCCGCAGCAAATCTCGCTGTTCGATATGGATAGTCCGCTGCACGGCAAGGTTCGCGGTGAGCGCTCCATCATGCACTATCCGTTCTTCGCGCTATCGAAGAACCCGCACATGGAACGTATTGAGTGGCGGCGCGACAACGTCTCCATTGAGATACGCCCGAGCGACACCGGGGTTGCTACGATGTGGGATAAGGAAATCCTGCTTTACGTTGCTTCCCTGATTGCTCAAGCTATAGCTGATGGCCAAGCGGCTCCTGAGGAGGTCACCTTTGCCGCCCACGATTATTTTCGGGTAACCGGGGTCGAGAGGCCGTCTACTAGGGACTATCGTCGTTTTGCTGAGGCGCTCGAGCGACTGCAGGGCACCCAGATCAAGACCAACATCGAAACTGGATCGAAGATCGATCGCGGTTGGTTCTCGTGGCTCGCTGAGGCCCAGGTCGAGTACGAGAAGATGGCCAATGGCGAAGAATCGCTGCGGTACGTCCGGATTCGTCCCTGCAACTGGCTCTTCCGCGCGATCCAGCGTGACCAGCGGATGTATCACTACCATCACGACTATTTCCGGTTGGGTCCGATCGAGCGGCGCATGTACGAGATCGCGCACTGCTCCGGCGAACCGATCGAGATGACCGTTGAGGAATTGCACACCCAGGTGGGGTCGATGGGTCCGGTGTCACGATTGAAGAGCCTCGCGAAGGAGATCGAGGCGGAGAACCGGCTACCGGACTACGACGTCAAGGTCGTCAACATGGTGACCGGCGAGCGCATCGACACGCTCGGCCGAACTCGCAAGACCAAGGGCATGGTGATCCAGATGCGTCCCAAACAGCGCGCCATCGCTCAGCCTAAGTCACTGGTCGCCTGAACCCCCTGCCCTCTCGGCCTCACGAAACGAATGCGTCGCCCCTCCGTTAAGGGCCTGAAAGGGTCTTGACGCTAAGGAGGGTTTATGCCGCAAGCCACCATAGACGCCTGGGTCTCTCTCTACGCCGCGGTCGGCCTCCTCGTCGCAATGTGCGCGGTGTTCGCGGTCATCAAGACGGCCCACGACTATCGCACGGGCACGCAGACACTGGCGACGACGACAGTGATGGACAAGGTTCTGGCAGCGCCGCGGGTCTGGGTGCGCTGGCAGCTCAACTACCTTCTCGGCGCGCCGGCTATCCTAGTGATCGCGACCCTCTACGCCCATCACCTCGGGTTCGCGACGCTCGTCGACGTGTAGGCGAACAGCTGAGCGCCGCGGAACGAGGGACGCGGTATGACAGTCGAGGCCGTCTGGATCGTCGCCGTCCGGAACGCGCTCGCGCTCCACCCACGGGTAATCGCAGACACGTAGCCGATCGTCTCGCGGAACGGCGGGATTTGCCCTTTCAGGCGCACCCTCCCCGGTCCCGCGTTGTAAGCCGCGAGCGCCAGGTCGACGCGCTTGAACTCGTCCAGGTGCTCGCGCAGGTAGCGAGCCCCTCCCCTCAGGTTCTGCAGCGGGTCGCGCGAATTGTAGACCCCGAGATAGGCCGCGGTGCCAGGCATCAGCTGGGTCAAGCCCACCGCCCCCTTGGGAGACACGATCAGCGGGTTGTACTGACTCTCCTGGGCGACCAGCGCATCGAACAGCCCGACCGGCACCCCGGCCTCACAGGCAACCGCCGAGATCAGCGGATAGTAGCGCTCGCGTCGCTGCTCCAGATACGCGGGCAGATCACCGCGCGGCCGGTACGGAGAGAGCGAACAGCCGGCCGCAGGACTGTAAAGGTGCGGCACGGCGACGGACGCGGCGACCAGCCCGTTCAAGCTGACCTTGCCGGTCTGCATCCACAACGGCACCGGGATCGAGGAACGCTGGATCTGCTCCGGCAAAACGGCCGGCATCATGGTCGGTGCCGGGGCAAGACCGGCGAAGTCCTGCAACAGGCTATCGGTCGAGACCCCCGCTTCCATCGCGGTAGGTTCAGGCGCTGGCTTGGGCGTGGGCTTGCCGACCTCGATCACGACCCCGTCGTCCGCGGTGCGGAACGGCACCAGCTCGACTTGCTGCGCGGTCGCCGCGGAGGCCGCGGCGACGATCGCCACGCTCCCGACAAGGCTTTGCACCCAACTGATCCCACCCCTCTTCATAGGCGCGAAAAGAGCACATCATCGAACGGCTGGGGAGTGGAATAATTTTACACACTCGCAGTACAAAGCGCATTGCAGGGCGCATTGCAGGGCGCATTGCAGTGGCAGTCGCTTGCAGAATGCGATTGCCCGCAGCTAGCGCTTTCGCCATACAATGCGATTGCACATGCAACGCGCATTGCATTGTGCTGCGGTTTAGCATTACAGGGGAACCATCATGCCGGTGATCTTGGTAGGATCCATCAAAGGCGGCGTCGGGAAGTCGACCAGCGCCCTCGCACTCGCCTCCGAGATCCGCTCGGCAGGCCAGACTGTTCACATCATCGATACCGACAAGCAGAACTCGCTCTTCCGCTGGTATCAGGACTGGGAAGCCAAGGACCGGATCACGGTCGAAGACGGGCACAAGATGGGTCAGCGCGACCTGGAGAAGGCTGTCCACGAGGCATCACGCGAGCACCCGTTTGTTATCGTCGACGTCAAAGGCGCCATGAACGAGATGGTCATGTACGCCACGCTTCAGGCGGACGTCCTGATCATCCCCCAGCGGGCTTCGGCAACCGACCTGGAGCGTTCGATCGAGTTTCTGGAACAGATCGACTTCATCGAGAGCGCACGCAAGAAGCCCCTCCCCCACCGTGTCCTGTTCACCCAAAGAACCGCCGCGATCACCTCGCGAGCTGAACGCGAAATCATGGACCAGACCCGCGATGCTGTCGGAGTCTTCTCGTCCGAACTGCTGCTTGGCGACGCATACCGTGCGATGTTCCTCTACCGCATGACGCTGGAAGAGCTTGCGACCCACAATCTCGCGCGAACAGAGCGGGCGCGAATGAGCGTCCAGGGCCTGCTCCGCGAAATCGTAGCGATCATCAAGGGAGAAGCCGACGGATGAGCGAAGCACCAGCACCGAAGAAGTTCGGCAAGCCGACACCGCAGCCGCCTACCGGCGCTCTCGACCTGTCGGACATCAAGGCGGTCCCCTCCTCTCCTCCCGGTGCGCCCCTGGCGCTCCCGGACGACTATCAGGGTGCGTCTCCGCCGCGGCGTCGCCGCGCGCGGGAAACCAAGAGCCGGCCGCTCACGATGCGGATCACGCCGTCGACATTCGAGCGATTCAACGACTTCTGCGATCGCGAGGCGCTATCCTACTCGGACGCGCTGGTGCGGCTGCTGGACGCTGCAGATACGGCCAGAGACTAGAGAAAAGGGGGCGGGTGCATCGTGAGAAAGGATGCACCATGGCTATAATCGCCCTCAAACCCACCCAGCAGGTTGTCGATATCGTCGGAGCTCTTGGCGGGACCTGGCGGGGCTACAACGCAATGTGCCGCTGTCCGGCCCATCAGGACGGCACGCCGAGCCTCTCCATCAGGCAGGGCCACGACGGCATTCTCGTTCACTGCTTCGCCGGCTGCGATCCCGAGGACGTGCTCCGCGAGATCGCGCGACTTCGACCCGGCCGGCACTACGACCCCCCTGCTCCGACCCGCCGGGTCGGCACCGCCAATGTCGAGCGTCTCTGGAACGAGGGTTTGCCCGTCCAGGCTTCGCCGGCAGAGGCCTATCTCCTCCACCGCGGCATCAGCCAGCCATTCGAGGACCTGCGCTTTCATCCCCGCTGCCCTTGGGGACCAAAACCGACGACACGCTTCCTTCCCGCGCTGCTGGTCGCGGCACGCGAGGGACGAACCCTCAAGGCTATCCAGCGCGTCTTCCTCGACCTGAAGGATGGCGGGTACATCGACAAGGTCATGCTCGGGACACCCGCGGCCGCGAGCTGGCAAGGGCGCCGTGTGACTGACACCCTTGCGCTGGCCGAGGGATTCGAGACCGCCGCCATGTTCACCCAGATCAATGACATTCCGTGCTGGGCGACCCTGGGCGCTGCGCGGCTCGACCGGGTCCACATACCCGACAGCGTCACGACGCTCATCTTTGCCGAGGACAACGATCCCGAGGGGCGGCGCGCGCGGCGCAAGGCGTGGGCTGCCTATCGGCCACGCGGGCTCGATCTCCGGCGCATGCCTCCGCCACGCCGGTACGGTGACTGGGCCGAGGTCAAGCCAGGAGCATAGAGGGGAGGGGGGCTGGAGTGGTGAGCTGCGAAGGGCAGCCACCAATCCGGAGACCCTCCATGACCGACCTGTTCGACGACGCGCTCTTCCGCGCGGGCGCCTGCACCGCAGCTGCCAAGGCCCTGGAACCCGCGATCCTCGCGGACGTGAAGATCACCAGGGCGATGCTGAACGACGCCATGATTGGCGCATACGGAGGGACCGACGCCGAAGGGCGCTGGACCCAGCGCGAGAGCTTCGAGGTACTGGAGCATGCCATTGCACTTGTAATGCGGAAACGCAGTGCATTGCGACCGCACATTGTAGTGGCAGACATCGAGGCGGCCGCGGCGGTCCTCCACCGGCTCCCGACCCAGACCGTTCGGAGCGAGGAGCAGATCGAGTGGCAGCAGTTCTCGACCCCGCTCGACCTCGCTGCGGTCGCCCTCCACCTCGCGGCGCCAACGCCACAGGACATTGTCCTCGAGCCGAGCGCGGGTAACGGCCTCCTCGTGGCGCAGCTGCCGGCAGTCGCGGCGCTGCAGCTCAATGAGATCGACCCGACGCGCCGTGCCAGGCTGGAAGCCGCTTTCCCCGACACACAGGTCTCGGGCCACGACGGCGCCATGGTCGCGACCACCATGGCCGCGTTGCCCCGTCCCGGCCTCATCATCATGAACCCGCCCTTCTCGCGGTCCTTCGGCCGGGGAGGGGACTCGCTCGCTGCTGTCCGCCACCTGCAGGCCGCGATCCGGCGTGTGCGGCCGAACGGGCGCATCGTCGCCGTCATGCCCGACTGGTTCACGCACTCCGCTCGGATGGGAGAGACCTGGACGTCGACGCTGGAGCAGGTCGCTGTCCGCACGTCGATTCGGCTGACCGACGCCTACGGCAAGCATGGGACCAGCGTAGCGGTGCGCTTGTACGTGCTCGACAAGTGCGTGGGGCAGGGGAACGGCGTCACCATCCAGCGTGCGAACGTCCGCGAGCTGCTCAGCGAGCTCCGGGTGCCCGAGCGCCTGCCGCTCTCGGCCGAGGCGGAAAAGCCCGCCACCCGTGGCGGCAGCGTGTCGCTGTTCCGCAGCGTCCGCTCCAAGCCCGCCACGGCCCCGCGCGTGTTCCGCGCGCCCACGCGCAACGAGGTCGCGCCGGTGACCTACCAGGTCCTCGACACGCCCGCGCCGCTCGCCGAACAGACCGGGGTCTATCTCCCGTATCGGCCAAGCCGCATCGTCTTCGACACCGCCGGCGAACATCCCACCGCGCTGGTCGAGTCGGTCGCGATGGGATCCATCCCGGCCCCGATCCCCACCCATGTGCCGGCGCTCCCGGAACGCACCGTGTCCGAACGGCTCCTCTCGTCCTCGCAGCTCGAAACCGTCGTCTATGCCGGCCATGCCTGGACGCAGTTCATCCCCGGCCGGTTCCGCCCCGACAAGGAAGGGGTCGGCCTCGTCATCGACGAGAACGGCAGCCGCTATCGCAAGGGCTTCTTCTTGGGGGACGGCACGGGCGCCGGTAAAGGGCGCCAAGTCGCGGCCGTCATCCTCGACAACTGGTTGGCGGGCCGGCGCCGCGCAATCTGGGTGTCGAAGAACGAGGCCCTGCACGCAGACGCCATCCGAGACTGGACGGCCCTTGGCGGCATGGCCGCGGACGTGCAGCCGCTCTCCCGCTGGAAGATCGACGAGCCGATCAGCATGTCCGAAGGCGTGCTGTTCGTCACCTATCCGACCCTGCGGTCTACACGGGGCGACGCGAGCCGGTTGGAACAGATCATCACCTGGGCCGGCGAGGATTTCGAGGGCGTCATCGCGTGGGACGAGGCCCATGAGATGGGCGGCGTTGCAGGCGGGGAGGGGAGCATGATCGCCAAGAAGGGGTCCCAGCAGGGGATCGCCGGCGTGCTACTCCAGAACCGTCTCCCCGGTGCCCGGGTGCTCTACGCTTCCGCGACCGGCGCTTCCGAGGTCAACAACCTCGCCTATGCGGTGCGGCTCGGCCTCTGGGGGCCGGAAACGTCCTTCGCCAACCGCGAGGCCTTCATCACCGAGATCCGCCAGGGCGGCATCGCCGCGATGGAGCTGGTTGCCCGCGACTTGAAAGCCACGGGTCTCTATACGGCGAGGGCGCTCAGCTTCGCCGGGGTCGAGTACGAGATCCTGCGCCACGAGCTGACGGCCGACCAGATCGAGGTCTACGACACCTATGCGGACGCGTGGAGCATCATCCACCGCAACATGGAGCAGGCGCTCGAACTGACGGGTGTCGTCGATGCCGGAGGCGATACGCTGAACTCCGGCGCGAAGGCGGCCGCACGCTCCCGCTTCGAAAGCTGCAAGCAGCGCTTCTTCGGCGCCGTCCTGCTCTCGTGCAAGCTCCCGACCGTCATCGCCGCAGTCCGGCAGCACCTCGAGGCGGGCCAGTCTGTCGTCCTGCAGCTGGTCAGCACCGCGGAGGCCATCCTCGATCGGCGCTTGGGCGAACTCTCGCCGGACGAACGCGCCGAACTCGACCTGGACCTGTCCCCGCGCGAAGCGGTCATCGACTATCTGCAGCGCGCTTTCCCGGTCCAGCAGATGGTGCCTTATCGCGACGACACCGGCGAGGTCCGCTCGCGCCCGATGTTCGACGAACGCGGCACGCCCGTCACCAACCCGGAAGCCGAGGCCACACGCGACGCGCTCATCGAGCAGCTCTGCGCGCTTCCTCCGATCGCGGCCGTCCTCGACGGCATCCTGGAGCACTTCGGTCACGACAACGTCGCGGAGGTCACCGGACGCACCAAGCGGCTCGTCAACACGTCGAATGGCACCCAGAAGCTGGAGACCCGGTCCGCGCGTTCGACCCAGGCCGATGCCGCGGCGTTCATGCAGGGCACGAAGCGCGTCCTCGTCTTCAGCGACGCGGGCGGCACCGGACGGTCCTACCACGCCAGCCTCGACGTTACGAACCAGGAGCAGCGCGTCCACCTGCTGCTGGAACCGGGCTGGCGCGCCGATCGTGCGATCCAGGGCCTCGGACGCACCCATCGCACCCATCAGGCCTGTACGCCGCTCTTCCGGCCCGTAACGACCGACTGCAAAGGTGAGCTCCGGTTTACCTCCACGATCGCGCGACGGCTCGACAGCCTCGGTGCGCTCACGCGCGGCCAGCGGCAGACGGGCGGGCAGAACCTGTTCGACCCGGCCGACAACCTCGAAAGCGAGTACGCCAAGGCCGCGCTCATCAGCTGGTATCACCTGCTCGTCGCCGGCAAGCTGACCAGCACGAACCTGGTCGACTTCCAGCATCGGACCGGCCTCGAACTGCAGGACAAGGACGGCGTCCTGAAGGAGGATCTGCCGCCGATCCAGCGCTGGCTCAATCGCCTCCTGGCGTTGCCTATCGGGCTGCAGAACCTCATCTTCGACGAGTTCCTCGCGCTCGTTGAGACACGCATCGCCGCGGCGCGCGATGCCGGCACGCTCGACGTCGGGGTTGAGACGATGACCGTCGACACCGCGACGGTGCTGGAGGACACCATCCTGCGGACCGACCCGATCAGCGGTGCCACGTCGCATCTCCTCACCATCGAGGTGGCGCGACGCCGACAGCCCGTGTCGCTCGATCGGGCGCTGCGGATCGCCGATAGCGACAGCACGGCAGTCTTCGTGATCAACACCCGGTCGAACAAAGTCGCGCTGCGTACGGCCGCCCGATCCGGAATGACCGAGGACGGCGTTGCGGTCGCCCGTGTTGAGCTCATGCGGCCCACCCGGCGCGAGTATCTGACCCAGGAGGACCTGTACGAGACCGCATGGGAGGAATGCTCGCGCGAGGTCTTCTCCACCACCTGGGAAGCCGAGGCGGAGGAAGCACGCCACAAGGTCGACACCGAGACGGTCCGGCTCGCGACCGGGCTTCTGCTCCCGATCTGGTCGGCGCTGCCGAGCGACCACCTGGTCGTGAACCGCATCGTCGACGGTGAAGGTCGTTCCTGGCTCGGCCGCATGGTGTTCCCGCGCGACGTGCCGGCGTTGTTCGGGAAGCTCGGCCTCGACGAAACGCAGATCCTCAGCCCGGACGAGGTCGCCCAGGCGGCGCTGCAGGGCGGCTCGATTACGCTGAAGCGGCCGTTCGCGTGCGAGGTGAAGCGGGCTCGGGTCAACGGCAAGCCGCGCATCGAGATCGTGGGCGCGCCCGCAGCGCAACTGCCTTGGCTCAAGTCCATCGGCTGCTTCGCGGAAATCATCTCTTACCGCACGCGGGTCTTCTGCCCCACCGAAGGTGCCTCGGAGATCCTCGCCCGCCTGATGGCGACACAAGACGCCTGAGCGGCCCGGGACCGGGACGAGAAGGGAAGGGGGAGCGAGAAGGTGTTCGGCGAGGGACTTCGCCGGGCACCTTCACACGCTCAGGAGAATGAAGATGACCCAGACCGTCAAGCTCGCGAAGCTGAAGCAGTCCGAGAAGAACGTGCGGACCACCCCGCCCAAGAACATCCCGGCGATGGCCGCCAGCATCAGCGCGCGCGGCATCCTCCAGAACCTCTTGGTCACGCCCTGCAAGCCGCGCGGCATGTTCGAGGTGATCGCCGGCGAGCGCCGCTTCCTCGGCGCGATGATGCTGGCCGAAGCCGGCGAGATCGTCGCGGCCGACTACGACGTGCCGGTCAAGATCGTGAACGGCGACGACAACGACCTGCGCGAGGTCTCGCTCACCGAGAACTTCCAGCGCGAGGTGATGACGCCGGCCGAGGAGTGCCGCGCGTTCCAGCACTTCCTGAAGTCGGACGGCGACATCGACGCGGTCGCAAAGCGCTTCGGCCAGACCCGCCGCTTCATCGAGGGCCGGCTGCGCCTCGCAAACCTCGCCGAGCCGATCTTCGAGGCGCTCGCCAACGGCGAGATGACGCTCGACATGGCGAAGGCCTACGGTTCGACCGAGGATCGCGCCAAGCAGGAGCGCGTGTTCGCGCAGTACAGCCACAGCCCGTACATCAACGCCGACCAGATCCGGCGCGCGATCGCCAACGACACCATGAAGGCCACGGACCCCGTCGCGGTCCTGGTCGGCGCCGACGCCTACGTCGCCGCGGGCGGTCGCATCGAACGCGAGCTTTTCAGCGAGGACGGGGACCGCTGGTCCGATCCCGAGCTCGCTCAGACCCTCGCGGGCGCGATCATGGAGGCCGAGGCGAAGCGCATCGGCGAGGAACAGGGGCTTGCCTGGATCCGGCCGATCGCGACCACCAACCTGTACGGCGCGACCGCGGACCTCCACCGCGTCCCGCTATCGCCGGCTGCGCTCAGCGAGACCGAGCAGGCCCGTTCGGACGCGATCGAGGAGCGCGTCGCGGTCCTTGAGGAGGAGATGGCCGACGAGGACATCGAGGAGGCCGCGTACGCCGCTCTCGAGCACGAGTTCGACACCCTGCAGACCGAGTATCAGGAGCTCCATTCCAAGCCCCCGGTCCTGCCCGACGAGATGAAGGCACAGGTCGGCACGTTCCTGATGCTCGATCGCAACGGCAAGATGGTGCTGGAGACCACCTACTACAGCGAGACGCCGCTCCGCACCCCGGGCGACGGGACGGACCAGCGCCCGACCGGGTCCACCCGCGACACCAGCTCGCTGCCGCCCGAGGCCGTCGCGCCGGGTGGGAAGCCGCTCAGCGCCCGTCTCCACGACGAGCTGGCCGTGCAGCGCCGCGACATCCTCGCGGCGTCGATACTGGCGGATCCCGGTCTGGCGCTCGACTACGCGCTGTTCGCGATGGTCGACCGCAACCGCACCTACGGTCGCGCCGGCACGACGATCACCGCCGGTCGCCCGAACGATCCCCAGATGCCTGCGGATGCCAAGCCGACCCAGGCGAAGATCGCCATCGCGGAAGCCCGTGAGGCGCTCGACGGCTCCTGGACCGAGGGCAAGACCCCGGTCGAGCGGTTCGAGGCCTTCCGCGCTCTCGACGACGACGCGAAGGCGTCGTGGCTGGCGATGATCGTGGCGGACTCGCTGGAGGCGAAGCAGGACTATGGTGCGGTGACGACCAACCCGCTCCACGCCCGTCTCGCTGCCATCCTCGAGGTCGACGTCGCCAAATGGTGGCGGCCGACGTGCGCCAACTTCTTCGACCGGGTCTCGAAGGGCACGCTGCTCGCGACCCTGACCGAGGTCGGGGGAGCGACGCTCGCCGGACGATATCTCGGCTCCAAGAAGGGCGAGATCTCGACCAGCTGCGAACGGCTCTTCGCCGGCGAGGCGATCACCGAGGCGGAGACCAAAGAAGCCGCCCTTGCCTGGGTCCCGGACGCGATGCGCTTCGACGCGACCGGTGCGACTCCGATCGAGGAGGACACCGGCGACGACGAGCCCTCCGATGAGGAGGATCCGGCCGACGACGAGGACCTGCTCGAAGACGGCGATGACGGCGACGACAGCTCCGGCTCCGGCGCGGTGAACGACGACGCCGAACTCGTCGCGGCCGAATAACCCCGCCCACCCGTCTCCTGGGCAACCTAGCGGCCGTCCTCCCGGGGGCGGCCGCCTTTCTTTTTCCGGGCGCCGCGAGCGCCCCTGGGGAGCACCCGACATGACCTTTCGACGCAAGCCCGACGGGCCGCGGCGCGACGTTGCCGCTGAGATCACCAACCTCATCATCGAGAAGCTGGAAACCGGCGTCCTGCCCTGGTCCAGGCCGTGGGGCCTGACGGGTTCAGGCGGTCGGCCGCTCCGCCATTGCGGAACGCCCTACACCGGCATCAACACCCTCTACCTCTGGGCGATCGGCGATGCCCGCGGCTACAACAGCCGGACCTGGATGACGTACCGGCAGGCCGAAGAGCTCGGCGGTCAGGTCCGCCGCGGCGAGCGCGGTTCGTTGAGCGTCTATTTCTCCAGCTTCTCCAAGACGGAGACCGACCGCGTCACCGGCACCGAGGCGACGAAGAACATCCGCTTTCTGCGGTCGTACATCGTCTTCAACGTCGACCAGATCGACGGCTTGCCAGCCTACTACTACCCCGTCCCGGCTCCGCCCGCGCCGAGGGTCGAATCCGAGCATCGTGCCTGCATCGACGCCTTTTTCGGCGCCCTGCCTGGGACCGTCCGGCATGGCGGCGACCAGGCCTATTTCTCGCCCATCGGCGACTACATCCAGATGCCGAACCGCGGTGCGTTCAAGTCGGACGACCACTACGCCAGCACGCTCGGCCACGAGTACACGCATTGGTCGGGCGCCAAGGACCGGCTCGCGCGCGAGTTCGGCAAGAAGTTCGGCGACAGCGCCTATGCCTTCGAGGAGCTGGTGGCCTCGATCGGGCAATGCCTGATCTGCGCCGAGCTCGGGTTGCCCGGCGACCTTCACGACAACCACGCCAGCTACATCGACCACTGGCTGAAGATCCTGAAGGCGGACTCGGGCGCGATCATCAAGGCCGCCTCCAAAGCCGAGCAGGCGTTCAACTTCCTGCGGGATCTCGCTCGACCGGCCGCGGCGCCGGTCCCTTCGTCCGACGAGGCCGAGTGGCACGAGCCACAGGCGATCGCGGCATGACCGCCCATTCGAGGACACGCACCCATGCAGATCGAGCTCAAGAAGCTGAAAGTCGTCGCCGCACTCTCCGAGGAGACGACCTGCTACACCGCCGAGATCTGGATCGACGGTGCCCGCGCCTTCCTGGCGTCCAATCGCGGCCATGGCGCGATGGACGACTTCCATCAGGTCGGACCGCTGACCGAAACCGAGGTCAACGCGTGGCTCGCCGCCAACCGACCAGCCACCCGGCTCGACGACGTCGTGCTCGAACACAACCTCGAGTTCGAGGTCGCCGCACGGATCACGAGGAGCGAGGAGGCGAAGCGGCTCCGGCGCAACTTCAAGAAGCAGCTCATCGTGATCGATGACGGTGCCGTGTACGGCTACCCGCTCAAAGGACGGCAGGCGTCCGCCGTCGCGGACGCCGTTCGTCAGCGGCGACCCAACATCCGCGTCGTCAACGACGACGACGCCGCGATCGAGGACGCGATCACCATCATGATCGCCAAAGCCGAAGAGCCGCCAGCATGACGCTCGACCTCATGAAGCTGCTCGGACCTGCCAGGGTCGACCCCCTCTGGGAGGCTGAAAAAGCCGGTTGGCGGTGCTTCGTCTTCCAGAACGCCAACTGCTGTTACCGGCGCGGCAGCCGGTTGGCTGCAGCCTGGGAACGTGGGTTCGCCGCGGCAGCGCGCTCGACCGATCCGGTCGGCCTGATGCTCTGAACGGACCGGGAGAGGGAAGGGGGGTCACGGTCTTTTGAGCGCGAAGGGCGCTCGGAAGCACGGAGATCCCCTATGCCCTATGACGTCGCCTTCCGTCACCAGCAGGCGCTGGATCCCAGCGCCATCACGACCGTGACGACGGGGCTCCATGCGCTCACCCGCGCGATCGACGATTGCCGCAACGCCGGCGTCGACCACGAGAGCGATCCCGCCGTAATCCTGCTCGCCCGCCACCTGGCGGCGATCACCAGCGAACGTGCCGACGATGCGCCGCTCCGTCGCCGGTGCATGGAGACGATCGCTGAGCTGAAGCGCCACCCGGCCCTCCTCACGCTCGCCGTGCGCGGTGTCGCCTATGATGCCGCGGCGAAGGATCTCTTCCACGCGGACGGCCGCAAGGCGATGCGCAATCTTGCGGTCGCGCTGTCGCTCGCAGAAGGGAGCTTCACCATCCGCTCCAACCGATCCGGTCCCGGGGTCTCAGGCGAGATCACGCTCCACGGCGAGGAAGTCTGGGTCCAGCTCTCCCTTGGTGGCCTCGGACCCGACCACGAGGTCATGTACCGCCGCGTGCGCGGTCAGCACGACCATCTCGGCGACAAGAACCGCTTCGCGCCGATCCGCGACCTGCTCGGTGCCGAACGATTCGCCTCGCGTCTCCGCCAGGAGCTGCGGCTGACGCCGCCCGTCGCGGAACCCGTCCGGCTGTTCGCCTGAACAGACACCTCCACCACCGCCGAAAACGGCAACGCAGAAAGGTTCATGTCATGGGCTGGATGACCATGCCGCTGTCGTCGATGTACCCGCACACGACCCCCAAGGCCTATCTCGACGCGCAATTCACCTACGACCGTCGCGACGACGCCGGACAGGGCAGGGCGCTCCGGATCGTCGCCTCCTCGTGCCTCCGCAACAAGGTGTACTACGCTGCGGCGATCCCGAGCACGGACGGCGTCGACGGGCCAGCCTTCGCGGTCGTATGCCTGGTCAAATGGAACCCGCGCGACAAGGAGGGCTACGTCTTCGGCTACAAGGATAGTGCGCCGTTGCGGCGCTGAAATGGAGTATCAGTGATGATGAGGTAAGTTGAGAATGCCTCTGCTCGCCGGACTAACCTCGGGCCTCACAAGGTCTGAAATCCCGAAAGGGACGGGGAACAATAGC
>Ga0233425_10005955_pt1 | contig 18609 bp, 18 predicted proteins | sample Watercolumn_Towu_2_FD_181712 | JGI IMG/M metagenome (GOLD analysis project Ga0233425, IMG submission 181712) | Freshwater microbial communities from Lake Towuti, South Sulawesi, Indonesia - Watercolumn_Towuti2014_140_MG | ecosystem: Environmental > Aquatic > Freshwater > Lake | place... | reverse complement strand
CGCCCGCCTCGGCTCCTACATTCACATCAATACGGCTGAGAGCTTTTTCAGCATCGTGAAGCGCGGCATTATCGGCGCCTATCATCACGTTTCAGAAGCCCACCTTCACCGCTACATGCTTGAGTTCGATTACCGCTACAACACACGCTCCATACGCGATTTTGACCGCATGGCCGGGAGCATCCCCGGCATTGTCGGGAAAAGGCTCACGTATCGGCGTGCTGGTGAAGCAAGGCCGCAATAAGCAAGCGGCTCACGCCTTCGTTCGCTGGCGCAAGCGCAGACTCGACAAAAAGCGATAACAGGCCCACTATCCGGCAATTGCATGACTTGGATCGGCACCGACTGGCAATCGGATAACCCGCCCCATCTCATGCAGCCTCGAACCTGACGAACTCTAAAGATCATCGCATTAGGCGATGATAACACAGTGAAAGGACGCCAATCGAGGACCACTTGAAGCGGTCATGAACGCGGATGGTGGGCCGATGCAGTCATGAACGGCGGCTTATCCGTTCGATGACGGCCAACTCCGCTAACCTCTCAGGTCAGCGGCGCGCCGCGACCTGGAGGACAAGCCCATGTGGCAGAAACTCCAGATCGTTGCCAGAGTTCTGGCTAGCTTAGCTGCTGCGCTTCGCGCGCTTCATGCTCTGCTGAGCCTATTCCTCTGACCCTACGGGAGCCTTCGGGCTCCCGTTTGTCTTTCAAGACTTTGTCCGTCCCTTATGGACGCGCCCCTTGCTCGCGGGGCGCGCTTTCTTGTCGATAGGTTTTGGCGCTACCTTATGCATCGGGCCGCTTTCAGCGGCGGCATGAACCGCGCGCCGGAAGCGGTCCCAAGCGTCTTTTTGACTTAGATCAGCGTCGTTCTTGATAGGCTCTTTCATGCGAATCCCGCTTACGACCAGACTCCCGCCGGACGACGACGTTACCCGCGAATTTAAATGTGCGATTGGAAGATTGATATACACCTTTGCCGATATCGAACGGGTTATGTTCTACAGCTTGATCACATCGGCACAAATGCCCATAAAAATTGCCAAGGCAGTTTTCACAGACGCGAAAATCGATAAAGTCAAGCAGCACATAACCCGCTTGCGGCTGGCGCGCGGACTTCCTGATGATGCATTCCTAGACGACACGTTTACGCAGATTGGGCACATAACCAGACTACGAAACGATATTGCTCATTACGGCGCAGTTTATGAGTCGGGGGCCAAGTTCAAGGTCAGCGACGAACTCTGGAAATTAGAAACGGCGCGCGTTTACTTCGTAACAGCTTGCGACATAGACGACGCTATCTCTGACCTCATGATTATCAGACAGCGACTCGCGCTTTACATGATTTCTGGGTGGGTCGCAGACGGGACGACTGAAGATCGACCCGCGCCATTTCCATGGCGACATAAACCCTTTCAGCCAACTCGCTCCCCAAAGAGCAGCCGTCCCAAATCTCCAAAGCAGCCGCGCCAGCGTCCTTCATCGCGCGAGTCACAGTAGGCGCTGCGCGACCACCTATTTTCTTTCCTGAGGACTCTACCACTGGCTACTGCTTTCTTAAAGTGATAATTGCCAAGCCAAGGGTGACAAGCATCCCCATGGCGATCACGGAAGCAAAGTTCTTTCCGAATGAGCCCATCGCCGCCGCGCCCGAAAAAGCGGCGGAAGCGGAAATCACGAAGGTTATTACTGAAATCCATAGATTTATAGGAAGGTCTACTCTTGTGCCCTGCATACTGTAAGCGATTCTGGCTCCAAGGTTATCGACGTTATTGGCTAAAGCAATAATAATTGCGTAGAACAAGTAGCGCCCGTCGAGGAGCGCGCCCTGTACGCAAATTCCTTGCTCTAAGAGCAAAGCTGCGAAGATGAGCGCCGCAGTCGCGGCGAGCGCGCCGGCGGCGGCAACCATTGTTGCGATGAGCGCAGATTTAAGGCCTCCCGAGGCGTACATTGGCGGTTCCGTAGTCTGTCTGCTAAGGCTTGCAACGCGCGTTCGAGATTTCTTGCGCGGCCCGACAGGGAGTCCTTCTCCTCCGCCATCCGCCGGATGAGCGCCAATGCCACATTGATTTTTCTTTTATCTGAACCGGATTGGGAATCCCTCTGATTCAGGCCAGCGTTCTTGCCAGTTCGATGCGAGCATACGGCGGCGAGATATTGTCTGTACCGGCGGTCCATGTGAAGGAGTTCGACGCTCGGCGCGGAGCGAGATGATTGGCCCGCGCCGCGCAGGTTTTTGAGCCATGTTGCGGTCCCTGTCGAGGCCTTCATGCCGTTCCGAGCCGACGCCGACAGCATGGCGGAGATTCCATACGCGTCGTGCAGACTCGCGTGCGCCAAACCGGCGGGGTATCCATTCAGAACCTCAATCGTCAGATTTTCTCCCCCGGGACTAAACGCGCATGTCGCTCGAAGTAAATGATCGCGAAGGAGCGACTGCGGCCGACGCGCGCGCTTCGACGAGGCCCCAGAAGCCCCTCTACCGCCACCTCTATGTCCAGGTGCTCGCGGCCATTGCGCTCGGCGCGCTGTTCGGCGGGCTTGCGCCGGAGACCGCGGCGCAGGACTGGGTGAAGGCGCTCGGCGACGGCTTCGTCAAGCTCATCAAGATGGCCATCGCGCCGATCATCTTCTGCACGGTCGTCTCCGGCGTCGCTCATATCGAGGATGCGCGGAAAGTCGGCCGCGTCGGATTGAAGGCGCTCGTCTATTTCGAGATCGTCTCGACCTTCGCCCTCGCGCTTGGCCTGCTGGTCGGAAACCTTTCGCAGGCGGGCGTTGGTTTCGCCGGAAAGCCCGACGCTTCCGCCATCTCCAAATATACGGCGCTCGCGGAGAAGCGCGGCGGCGTCGATTTTCTTCTCGACATCATTCCCGACAGCGCTCTCGGCGCCTTCGCCAAGGGCGACATTCTGCAGGTCTTGCTGTTCTCGCTCCTCTTCGGCTTCGCGCTCTTAACGCTCGGCGAGCGCGGCCGCGCGCTGCGCGTGATCATCGACGACGTCGGCCACGCCATGTTCGGCGTCATCGCCATCATCATGAAAGCGGCGCCGATCGGGGCATTCGGCGCCATGGCCTATACGGTCGCAAAATATGGCTCGACCGCGCTTCTGTCGCTCGCCGGACTTGTCGGCCTGTTCTATCTCACGGCCGGGCTCTTCATCGTCTTCGTGCTCGGCTTCATCGCGCGCGCTGCTGGCTTCAACATTTTCGGCCTTATCGCCTATCTGCGCGACGAGCTGCTGATCGTGCTCGGCACCTCGTCATCGGAAAGCGCCCTGCCCGCGTTGATGGAGAAGCTGCAATGGCTCGGCTGCTCGAAATCGGTCGTCGGACTTGTCGTGCCGACCGGCTATTCCTTCAATCTTGACGGCACAAACATTTATATGACGCTGACGACGCTGTTCATCGCCCGCGCAATGGGCGTCGAGCTTGACGCCTCGCATCAGGCGACGATCCTCGTCGTCGCCATGCTGACGTCCAAGGGTGCGAGCGGCGTTTCCGGCGCGGGCTTCATCACTCTTGCCGCCACCTTGATGGCGGTCGATCCGCAACTCGCTCCAGGCATGTCGCTCGTGCTCGGCGTCGACAAATTCATGAGCGAGTGTCGCGCGCTGACGAACTTCATCGGCAATGGGGTCGCCGCCATCGTCATCGCCGCCTGGGAGGGCGAGCTCGACCGCGCGAGACTGACCGCGGGACTCGCCCGCAAGATCGACGCTTCCGATGTCGAGCTTGGCGTCGCTACCGACTAAAGCCGCGAGGGCGCGTCGCTAAGCTTCGGAAAGGAGAACAAAATTTCCCTTTGCTTGCACGACGTTGCCGCCAATGCTAGAACAAAAAACGAACATCCTGGACCGGACGGCGGCGCAGCCACATCATCTGTGGACAAGCCGCGCCAGAGCGCCAGATGAACGGCCTTTGCACTAGAGTGCCACGCGTTTTGAGCAAGCGGAGAGCGACATGGCGGGCAGCGTCAACAAAGTGATCCTGATCGGCAATCTCGGCCGCGATCCGGAAGTGCGAACATTGCCGTCGGGCGATCGGGTCGTCTCCTTTTCGCTGGCGACGACAGAGTCGTGGCGCGACCGGAACACCGGCGAGCGCAAAGACCGCACCGAATGGCACAATGTATCGATCTTCAACGAAAATCTCGGCAAGATCGCCGAGCAATACTGCCGCAAGGGCTCGAAGATCTATCTTGAAGGCCAGTTGCAGACCCGCGAGTATACCGACAAGGACGGCAATCAGCGCAAGGCGACCGATGTCGTGCTGCAGCGCTTTCGCGGCGAGCTGACCTTGCTCGACAACAAAGGCGGACGCGGCGAAGGCGACTACGACAGCGGCTACGGCCAGAGCGGCGGATCGTTTGGCCGCTCTTCGCCGATGGAGCGCGGTCCCGGCGAGCGGCGTCCAGCCCCGGCCGGCAAGCTCTCCGAGGCACTCGACGACGACATTCCCTTCTGATCCGAGGCCGCGCTCGTTTAGAGCAGGTTCCGAAAAAGTTGACAGACTTTTTCGACGAGAACCTGCTCCAACGTTTTGATTTTGAGCGATTCCTTATCGATCACATGATTCCATGCGATCGGGAAGCGCTCTAGGAGCGACCGCGCGCGGCATATTCGAGGATGATGTCGGCCGCCCGAGCGCTCGGGGCGCGGCCTGCCTCGAGCAGACGCGCCCGAACGCGTTTGAAGGCGGCGAGTTGAGCGTCGCGCGCGGCGCTTTCCCCCAGAAGCGGCCTCAGCGCATCGGCAAGCGCGCGCGGCGTCGCCGCCTCCTGCAAGAATTCCGGAACGACATTCTCGCCGATAATGAGATTAGGCAGCACGATCGAGTCGACGTTGACGAGGAAGCGCAACAGCGATTCAGCCCGTGAAACTCTATAGGCGACCGCCATCGGAGCCTCGGCGAGCGCCAGTTCAAGCGTCGCGACGCCGGACGTGGCGAGCGCGGCGCGCGCCTTGCGAAAAGCGGCGAATTTTTCAGCCTGACCGATAAGGCGCGGCGTCACCGGCCAGCCGCGCAATTCGCGACGCAACGCCTGCTCCATATTCGGCGCGACAGGGATAGCGACGTCGAAATCAGCGCGCTCGCGCAAAAGAAGTTCGAGCGTCTCGCCATAGATCGGCGTCATGCGCCGCACTTCGGCAAGACGCGACCCCGGCAGAACGAGCAGCGATCGCGCGCCGTCGTGATCGTGCGGATGCGGTGTCAGTTCGTCGAGTCGCTCGACAAGCGGATGGCCGACATAAACGCATCGCGGTCCGCCAAGCCGCGCATGCGCAAGCGGCTCGAAGGGCAGCAGCGCCAGCAAGCAATCGACATAGTTGCGCATCGCGCGCGCCCGACTGGGCCGCCAAGCCCAAACGGTTGGGCTGACGTAATCCACGATCGGCAGGTCGGGGCGCGCAGCGCGCACGCGACGCGCGACGCGATGGGTGAAATCCGGCGCGTCAATGATGACGAGACAGTCCGGGGCCCAATCGACGACCGCGCGCGCCGTTTGCTCGATACGCTTCACAAGTCGCGGCAGCCGCGCCAGGACGGGAATGAGGCCCATCACTGCGATATCCGCAAGCGGAAAGAGCGAAGCGAGGCCCTCGTTCGCCATCGCCTCGCCGCCGACGCCCGCGAAAGCGATCTCCGGACGCGCGGCGCGCAAAGCGCGCATCAAGGCTGCGCCAAGCTGATCGCCCGAAGCCTCGCCGGCGACGAGAAAGATGCGCGGCGCTTTCATGGCTATTCAGCGCGGGCGCGAGGCGCGCACAGCGGACGCGTCGAAGGCGCGCGCAGAAAATCGAGGATCGCCGCAACATCTGCGTCGCCGACGAAATCTCGCGACAAAATCTCGATGCGCTCGCTGAGCACGCGCGCATCGTCGCGCGCGAAGAGCAGCCGATAGGCGCGACGTAGCCGCTCGATGCGATCCGGCGCGAAGCCCCGCCGCTGCAGGCCGACGACGTTGAGGCCAGAAAGATGTGCGCGATTTCCCGAAGCGAGCGCGAAGGGAATGACGTCGTTTTCGACGCCGGAGAGTCCGCCGACAAAGGCGTGCGCGCCAATGCGCACATTCTGGTGCACCGCCGTCGCGCCGCCGATCATCGCGCAGTCGCCGATCTCGACATGACCGCCCAGCAGAACCTGGTTGGACAATATCACGTCATCGCCGAGCCGGCAGTCGTGCGCAACATGCGACGAGGCGAGAAAGACGCAGCGCGCGCCAATGCGCGTGCCCTCCCCTGCTCCTGCATTGATGGTCACGCCTTCGCGAATGACGCAGTCGTCGCCGATCGTCAGTTCGCCCTCCGCCAACGCCGCCTTGATGTCCTGCGACGGCAGACCAACCGCGGCGAAGGGGAAAATTCTAGCGCGCGCGCCGATGCGCGTCCGGCCGCCGACGACCACATGGGAGTGGAGCCTTGCGCCGTCGCCAATCTCGACGCCGGCGCCAATATGGCAAAAGGGACCGATGACGACGCCGGCGGCGAGCCGCGCGCCGTCTTCGACGATAGAGAACGGGTGAACCGAAGGGTTCATTGTCGCATTCGCCGCAGCGACGGTCACACGTTCATCATAGCGCTGATCTGCGCCTCGCACACCAGCGTTCCGTCGACCAAGGCGCGCCCCGAATACCACCAGATGTTCCGCTTCTGCGCGGTCTTCGTCATGTGAAATTCGACTCGGTCGCCAGGCGTGACCGGCCGGCGAAACTTGGCGCTGTCAATCGTCGCGAAATAGACGAGCCGCGGACGGTCGACTTCGCCCTGCGCCCGTGCGGCGATGACTCCCGCCGTCTGCGCCATCGCCTCGATGAGCAGAACGCCGGGCATGATCGGACGCTCGGGAAAGTGCCCCTGGAATTGCGGCTCGTTGATCGTGACGTTTTTAATGCCAACGCAAGACTCGTCGCCGCGGATGTCGATGATACGATCGATGAGCAAGAACGGATAGCGGTGCGGCAGAAACCGCATGATCTGCAAGATGTCGGCGCTCTCGAGAGTCGCGCCGGCCGCGGCCTCGACCATTGTTTCCTCCTTTTGAAGCATGGCGAACGCCACGCTTGTTTATGTCTGGCTTGTCTTACGTCGGCTTGTCCTTGCGCGCGAGTCGATCGAGCAGCGCCGCGCCGCGCAAGAACCGCCGCAAGGGCCGCGCCGGCGCGCCCCCGACCCGCTGCCCCGCTGGCACGTCGCGCATCACCCCCGATTTGGCCGCGATCGCGGCGCCTTCTCCGATTGTGAGGTGGCCGGCGACGGCGGACTGTCCGCCGAGCGCGACGAAATCGCCAATTTCACAAGAGCCGGCGACGCCCGACTGAGCGACGATCGCGCAAAGGCGGCCGATCACGACGTTGTGGCCGATCTGCACGAGATTGTCGATCTTGGTTCCCTCGCCGATGATCGTGTCGCGCGAGGCGCCCCGATCGATCGTCGTATTGGCGCCGATCTCGACATCATCCTGAACGATCACCCGGCCGATCTGCGGAGTCTTGAGATAGCCCTCGCGCGTCGGCGCGAATCCGAACCCGTCCTGCCCGAGCCGCGCTCCCGGATGAATCACGACGCGGTCGCCGATCAGCGCATGGGTGAGGCTTGCATGCGCGCCAATCGAACAATCGCGTCCGACGCGCACATTCGGGCCGATCACCGCCTGCGGTCCGATGATGGTCCCGGCGCCGATCTCGGCGCCGGGGCCGATTACCGCCCCCGGATCGACGATCACGCTTGGTTCGAGCCGGGCATCAGGGTGCACAGCGGCTCCGGGAGAGACGCCGCCGGATTGGAACAAGGAGCCGGGCCGCAGCGCGTCCGGAAAGAGATGCGCCGCCGCAAGCGTCATGGCCCGCTGCGGATCGTCGACGACGAGCGCGATGACGGACTTCGGCAGCAGCGCGAGGTGGCGCTCGCGCAGGAAACATGCGGTCGCGCGGCATTCCGATAGCGCCTTGCGATAGCGCGGATTGTCATAGAAGCAGAGATCGCCCGGCCTGCTCCAATCGAGCGGCGCGACGCCGATGATGAGGGGCGGCGGCGGAAGTTCGCCGGACGCCGATTCGCCGTCGCCGCAGCGGATTTCGGCGGCGGCAATCTGGGCAATTTCATTTAAAGGCGCGGGTCGCGCCAAGGGGAAGAAGGCCGCCGCGCTCACTGTGCAAGGCCCTGATCGGCTGCGCTCGCCAAGGACTCAGCCCTTCGCCGGGCGCGATTCGCCCGGCGACCCTCGCCGATCATCAGAAGTTGGTGCCGCCGCTGAAGCGGAAGTTCTGGGTGATGTCCTCTTTAGCCTTCGAAGTCACGACCGCATAGTCGAAGCGGATTGGCCCCATTGGCGAATTCCACAGCACCGAGGCGCCGACCGACGAACGGACATTGAAGCCGTTGGATCTCGGCACCACGCAATTCCCCTGGCCGAAGCCCGCCTGCGGCGTGTAGGCGCCGATGCAGGTCACGCCAGGAATGGTCGGGAGATTGTTGGCGTAGTTCGTCCGTCCGCTGTAATTCCACAGCGAGCCGGCGTCGGCGAAAAGCGCGCCCCTCAGTCCGAGATCTTTCGGCAGGCCCCAGATCGGGAACTGAACTTCGAGCGACCCGCCGACATAATTGGAGCCGCCGATGGAGTTGCCGCGGTTGTTGGTCAAGTTCGTCAGGAAGTTCGAGTCGCGCGGACCGATGCCGCCCGGCGCGAAGCCGCGCACCAGACTCGGGCCGAGATTGAAATTGTCCTGAATCCGCGGCTTGTAACCGCCGAAGGTCGACAGATCGCCGCCCTGCAGACGGGCGATGCCGACAACGTCGTCGAGATAGGGAATCTCTTTGAAGTAGCGGATGTCGCCGGTCGTGCGCAGATAACGCGCGCCGCCGCCAAGACCCGCCACGTCCTGGTTGAGCGTGGCCAGCCAGCCGTTATGCGGATTCTTGAAGTTGTCGATCGAGTTGTAATTGAGCTGATAACCGATGAGCGACGTCAGCAGCGTCCCCTGCGATTCCTTGATCGCGAGCGACGCTTCGCCGTTCGACTGACAGTTGACCAAAAGGCTCGGATAGCCGGGCGGCGGGAAGAACGGGCTGAACCCGGGCGTATACCCAGGCACCGGGATCAAACAGTCATTATAAGGGCGCTTCGAGTCGTTCGGAATCGAGATGGTCGTCTGATAGATCGAATAGTGCGGCGAGAAGCTGATCTCCTCGGTGATCGGGATGCCAAAGCGCACCGTGCCGCCGATCGAGGTCGAGCTGTAGATCGAATAGCTATAGGCGTCCTGCCGACGCGCGAAGACGTCGAAGCCGGCGGCGATGCGCTGATCGAGGAAATAAGGCTCAGTGAAGCTGAACGTGACGCCGCGCGCGATCTGGCCTGCCTGCACCGAAAGGCGAACCGCTTGGCCGCGACCCATGAGGTTGCTTTCTGAAACCGACACTTCGGCGATGAAGCCCTGGTTGGTCGAATAGCCGCCCGAGATGCCGAAGTTGCCGGTGGGCTGATCTTCAACGTCGACGTTCAGAATCACGCGGTCAGGGGCGGAGCCCGGCTCGTTGGTGATTTTCACCTTCTTGAAATAGCCCAGACCGTTCAATCGGCGCTCAGCGCGATCGATGAGCACGCGATTATAGGCGTCGCCCTCGCCGATATCGAATTCGCGGCGAATGACGTAGTCGCGCGTGCGCGTGTTCCCGCGAATGTTGATCCGCTCGATGTAGACGCGGGGCCCTTCCTCCAGGAGGAACTGAATCGCCACTGTCTGGTCCGCAGGATTTCGTTCGCCGCGCGGGCGCGCTTGGGTGAAGGCGTAGCCCTTCCTTGCGATTTCGCGCGTCAACGCTTCGACGGTCTTCTCGACCGCGTCGCCGTTGTAGACGTCGCCCGGCGCAAGGCGCAGGTAATCGCTCAACGCGGCGCCGTCCACGTCGGGCAGATGAGATTCGACGCTGACGGAGGACACGCGATACTGCGGGCCCTCGTGCACGACGATGGTGATGATGTAGCCGCCGGCCGTCGGATCGAACTGCACGTCAGAGCTGATGACGCGGAAATCGGCGTAACCGTTCTTGAGATAGAAGCGGCGAATCAGTTCGAGGTCCGCGGCGATGCGGTCGGGATCGTAAACATCGCTTGTCTTGATGAACGACAGGAAGTTCATCTCCGTCGTCTCCATCATGCCGACGAGACGACGCGTGGAATAAACCTCGTTGCCGACGAATCGGATTTCCTTAACGCCGGTCTTGCCGCCTTCGACGATGGTGTAGACGAGATCGACCCGTCCGTTTGGCAGCTCCACCGTCCGGTAGCTTATCTGCGCTGCGGCGCGGCCCGACCGGCGATAGATTTCCATCAAGCGCGCGACGTCGGATTCCGCGAGTTGCGGATTGAACGGCGTATGCGCCCGCGAGCGAACCTGATCCTGCAAGGTTTCGGTCTTAACCTTGCTGTTGCCCTCGAATGCGACCCGGTTGATGTCGGGCTGGGCCAACGCCGGAACGCTAAAGACCAGCATGGCGGCGAGAACCGCGAAAAAGAACGAAGATTTCCAAATGCCGCCGATTGAGCGCATGTAATGCAGGTCCTCGTCTTCGTCGCAATGTCGCCGCCCCAGGGCCGCGGCGCAATCGTCATCGTGAAAGCGCCGACGACGAGCGCCTCGCCAGCGTTGCGCGATTCCTTCTACAAGGTTTACCCAACCCTGCAAATGCAGAATAAATGTGGTTTCCGCGAATTGTCGAAGGCGTGACGTTAAAGCCACGATTCATGGTCAGCGCATGGTTAAGACGTGGCGCGCGACTGGGAACATGTCCAAAATGCGTCGGGAATCGCACGCCTCGGTGGCGGCAGTACGCGCCACGTCGTCAGCAGCCGCTGCGTGCGCTAGGAGCCGGAGCCGGAGAGCTTGTGAATGAGCCGCGCAATGTCGTTGTAGGTTGAGAAAACCATCAATGCGCCGACCATCGCAAGGCCCAGTCGAAAGGCGACTTCCTGCGCGCGCTCATTGAGCGCCCGGCCGCGCGCCGCTTCTATCGCGAAGAATAGCAAATGGCCTCCGTCGAGCAGCGGAACCGGCATAAGATTGAGCAGGCCGATCGACACGGAGAGAATCGCGACGAGGCTCAACAGAGGCGCTATGCCGACCTTCGAAGCCGCCTGAGCCATCTGGCCCGAGACTTGCGCGATGCCGATCGGCCCGGAGAGTTGATCGGCGCTCTCCCGCCCGGTGACGAGTCCGCCGATGTAACTTCCCGTGCGGCGCACGACCGTCCAGGTCTCCTGCACGCCCATCGCCACCGCGTCGGCGGGTCCGTAACGTTTCTGACGGATGTCGGCCGCGGCCTTCGACGCCTGAATGCCGAGCATGCCGATGCGAACCTTGCCGATCACGCTCTCGACTTCTCGCAGAGCAGGAACGGCGGAAATCGTCAGCTCCTGATCGCTGCGTTGAATGACGAAAACGAGTTTCTTATCGGCGGAGCCTGAAACGATTTCCTGCAGCTTCGAGAAGGAGTCGACCGGCGCGCCATCGACGGTGAGCACCAGGTCTCCGGGCATGAAGCCCGCAGCGGCGCCGGCGCCGCCAGGCGTGAGCGAGCCCACGCGCGGCGCGTAGATCGTACGTCCATAAACGCCGAAGAGAATTGCGAAAATCGCGATCGCGAGCACAAAATTCGCGAAAGGCCCGGCGAACACGATGGCGGCTCGCTTCCAAACCGACTGCGCGGCGAAAGTCACTTTGCGCTCGGCTTCCGGCATCGCCCGCACGGCGTCAGGGTCCGGCGCGCTCGCGGCGTTGGCGTCGCCATGGAATGTGACATAGCCGCCGAGCGGAATGCCGGCGATGCGCCAGCGCGTGCCGAGACGATCCACCCGGGCCCACAGTTCAGGTCCGAAGCCGATAGAGAAGGCGTCCACTTTGACGCCGCACCAGCGGCCGACGATGAAGTGCCCGAATTCGTGCACAAACACCACCAGCGTCAAGACGAGCACGAAGGGGACAAGGTAGAAGGCGATGGTCGTCAGGAGGTCTAACAAAGCGCTGTCTCGCGGCTCTCGCTTGCGCCAAGCCCCCGCCGGCGCACGCCAATGATCACTGAAGGGTCAGCATGCCCGAACTGGCGCGCCTGGCCAAGGCCGATCGCGACCTTTCTCTGACAATATGGTCCACAGCGAGGGCGTCCTCAACGCTTTCGGGCGCATTTGCGGTTCCGTCGCGCATGGCGGCCTCGCAGGCCTCGGCCACGTGGCGAGAAATCCCTTCGAAGGAGATGCGCCGGTCAAGGAATGCTTCGACGGCGATCTCATTGGCGGCGTTGAGCACAGTCGGCAAGCCGCCGCCCACGCGCAGCGCGTCGAGCGCCAGTCTCAGCGCCGGAAACCGATCAAAATCAGGCGCTTCGAACGTTAGCGTGGCGATTTTCGCGAGATCCAGTCGCGGCGTCGGGGCGGTCAGCCGGTCAGGATAGCCGAGACAATGGGCGATCGGCGTGCGCATGTCGGGCGCCGCCATCCCCGCCGTCACCGAGCCGTCGGAAAAGGCGACGAGGCCGTGAACGATCGACTGCGGGTGAACGACGACTTCGAGCTTTTCGGCCGGCACGCCGAAGAGATGATGGGCTTCGATGAGTTCGAGCCCCTTGTTCATCATGCCCGCTGAATCAATGGTAATTTTCGGGCCCATCGCCCAGTTGGGGTGATTGAGCGCCTCCTCGACGCTCGCCTCGGCGATGCGCTCCTTGCTCCAGGTGCGGAAGGGGCCGCCGGAGGCCGTGACGATCATGCGCTCGATTCGGGACGGGTCCTCGCCGCCGAGCGCCTGGAAAATCGCGTTATGCTCGCTGTCCATCGGCAGCAGCCGCACGCCCAACTCCGCCGCAGTCCGCATAAAGGGCTCCCCGGCGCAGACGAGGCATTCCTTGTTGGCGAGCGCCACGTCGCGGCCCGCAGCGAGCGCGGCGTAGGTCGGCTCGACGCCGGCCGCGCCGACGATGGCGGAGACGACGAGATCGGCGTCGCGCAGCGCGGCCTCGATGACCGCCTCGCGTCCTGCGGCGACCTGGGTGTTGGTCCCGGCGAGCGCCTCCTTGAGCGCCTCATAGCCGCGCTCGTCGCGAATCGCGGCGAATTCGGCCTTGACCGCGCGGGCGACGCGCGCGAGCGCCTCGACGTCGCGTCCGCCCGCGACCGCAGAAACCGAAAATCCCTCGGGATCCCGCTCGAGAAGATCAACGGTCGACCGACCGATCGAGCCTGTCGCGCCCAAGAGAACGATGCGGCGCGGCGCGCGCGTCCGCGATTGCGCCGGGGCGTGAGCGTGGAACTGTCCGTTTCCTGTTGGCATCCGCTCCGCCCTACCAAAAGAAAGGCGGCCACCGACGGCGCGCCACGCAGGAGGCCCACCGCCGCCGCAAACACGCTAGCGAAGATGAAGCCGTCGAGCCGATCCATGGCGCCGCCATGGCCGGGAATGAGCCCGCTCGAATCTTTCACGCCGAAGCGCCGCTTCACTGAAGATTCGAAAAGATCCCCGACTTGTGAAAAGGCGGCGGCGGCGAGGCCCATCAAAAAGACACGCCAATTCGCAAGTTGCGGACCAGCCCCAAAATAGGCGGTGGCGATGCCAAGCAAAGCGCCGGAAACGACGCCCGTAATCGTGCCCGACCAGGTCTTGCCGGCGGAGACGCGCGGCCAGAGCTTCGGTCCGCCAATCAGTCTGCCGCCGAAATAGGCAAAAACATCGGTGCCCCAGACCACAGCGAAAAGAAATGCAATGGCGAGCGCGCCGACCTCGGGCGATTCACGCAAAAGGCACACGGAAAAGGCGAGCGCACTCGCGTAGACGACGCCCGCAGCCGACCAGAGGCGACGCTCGGAGCCTGCGACGGCGGCGCTCGCGAGCGCAAGGATCGCAATCGCGGGGGCGGCCGCGCCAGGCATGGAGGCGCGCCCGAACGCCGCGGCTACGGCGACCGCCGCGCCGCCGATCCCGATTCGCGCGGCGCGGCCATGGCCGCCGATGAGATTCTGCCACTCCAAGTTCACGACGAAGGCGGCGGCGAGCCAGAAGAGCGCGAAGACGTCGCCGCCGACATAAAGCGCGCCAAGGGCCGCAGCGACCATCGCCGCTGCCGACGCGACGCGCGGCCCCAGATCGGCGAAGCCGCCTGCAGTCGCGCTCAAAGGCGACGCCTTGGCGGCGCTCATGGTTCGCTCCCTTCGATCCGCGGTCATGAAGCGGTCTTAGCGCTGCGCTCCGCAGCCTCAAGTCCGCCGAAACGGCGATCGCGATGCGCGTATTCGGCAATCGCGGCCGTAAGCGCCGCTTCATCGAAATCCGGCCAGAGAACCGGCAGGAAGACGAATTCGGCGTAAGCCGCCTGCCATAGCAGGAAATTTGACAACCGCTGCTCGCCCGACGTGCGAATGATCAGGTCGGGATCGGGAATGTCCGCCGTGTCAAGCTGTCGCGCGAGCGCATCGGCGTCGATTTCCTCTGGCGTCAGCTGGCCCTGCGCCACCTTTTCGGCGAGCGCGCGGGCGGCCGCCGCAATCTCCTGCCGCGCGCCATAATTGAAAGCGACGACAAGGGTGAGCCCCGTGTTCGCCTGCGTCACCTGCTCGGCTTCGCGCAGCAAATCCGAGATGTCGGGCGCGAGGTCGGCGCGCGCGCCGATGACGCGCACGCGCACATTATTGGCGTGCAATTCCGCAAGATCGTTGCGGATGAAGCGGTGCAGCAGCGAGAGAAGACTCTCCACCTCCTCGCGCGGACGCGACCAGTTTTCAGCCGAGAAGGAATAGACCGTCAGATAGCGGATACCGAGCTTGATCGCCGCCCGCACCGCGCGCCGCAAGGCCTCAACCCCGCGCCGGTGTCCTTCAAATCGCGGCAGACCGCGCTTGGCTGCCCAACGGCCGTTGCCATCCATGATGAGCGCGACGTGGCGCGGCGCCGCGCGCGCGCTCAACACGTTCGTCTCAGCCTCCAGAATGTCGCTTTCCGTCATACTCGGGGTTCCGAATGGCCGTCGGACCTGCGCCAGGCGACGCCGCAGATTTCTAGACCTGCATAATTTCCTTTTCCTTGGCGCCGAGCGCGGCGTCGATCTCTTTCACCGTCTCGTCCGTCGCCTTCTGCACCTCTTGCTCGTGGCGCTTTTCGTCGTCTTCCGGGATGGCGTGATCCTTGAGCAACTTCTTGAGAATGTCGAGGCCGTCCCGGCGAACGTGGCGCACGGCGACCCGAGCCTCCTCGGCGTATTTATGCGCGACTTTGACGAGTTCCTTGCGCCGCTGCTCGTTTAATTCCGGCATGCGTATGCGCAGGATCTGCCCCTCCACGGTCGGCTGAAGGCCGAGATTGGCTTCGCGGATCGCTTTGTCAACGGCGATGACCAATGCCTTGTCCCATACCTGCACTGAAATCAGACGCGGCTCGGGCACGCTGACGGTGGCCACCTGATTGAGCGGCGATACCTGCCCATAAGCCTCGACATGAACCGGATCGAGCAAGCTCGTCGACGCGCGTCCGGTGCGAAGCCCGCCAAATTCGTGTTTGAGCGTCGCGACCGCGCCCTGCATGCGGCGCTTCAAATCCGCAAGGTCAAAAGTTTCCGTCATTGTATATAACCTGTCTTTAGATCTACCGCCGCTGTCGAACGCGCGCGGCTCGGCTTCTTAAGGCTTTCGAGCTTGGCGCGGCGAAAGCGGCGCACGCCGCCGCCAGCCCTCCGACTCTGCGCTGCGATTTATTGCACGATTTCCCGTCGTGCGCGAAATACTCTTAGGGCGCAACGAGGGTGGCGCGCCCCTTGCCGGAAAGCGCCGCGTCGATTGCGCCCGGCTCGGCGATCGAAAAGACGAGAATCGGAATCTTGTTTTCGCGGGCGAGCGCGAAGGCGGCCGTATCCATCACCGCCAGATTTTGGGCGATCGCCTCGTCATGGGTTAATCGCTCGTAACGCTCGGCGGTGGGATCGCGTTTTGGATCGGCGGTATAGACGCCGTCCACCTGAGTGGCCTTGAGCACCGCGTCGGCCGAGAGCTCGGCGGCGCGCAGCACCGCGCCCGTATCTGTGGTGAAGAAAGGATTGCCGGTGCCGCCCGCCGCGATGACGACGCGACCCTTAGCCAGATGGTGCAGCGCCGCCCGGCGCGAAAAAGATTCGCACACGGACGGCATCGGCACGGCGGAAAGGCAGCGCGCCGGGCGGCCCTGACCTTCAACCGCCTGCTCCAGCGCCAGCCCGTTCATCACCGTCGCCAGCATGCCGATCGAATCGGCGCGAGCGCGTTCGATGCCGGTGTCCGCCCCCTTGATGCCGCGAAAGAAATTGCCGCCGCCGACGACGACCGCGATCTCATGTCCCGCCGCCGCGGCGGTCGCGAGATCAGCGGCGATGCGGGCCAGCGTCACGGCGTCGAGACCATGCGGCGCGCCGCCTTGCAAAGCTTCGCCGGACAGCTTGACGATCACGCGCTTGAATTTTCGCGTCGACGTGGAGTCGGACATGAGGCGAATCTCGCTGGCTGAGGCGGGGCGCGATCTTCATACGGACGCCGCGCCGCGCCGGCAAGTCAGCCAATTTTCCTGGCAAGTCAGAACGAGGACGCGCCACAAAGAGTCGACCCTGAAGGCGTTCACTTTGTCGATCTAAGAATTGTGACAATTGGGGGCATGAAATTGATCGTCGGCTCCGTGCGCCTATTCGCGCACAGCGGCGCCGTAGAGCATGGAATACCAATCTATCGCGTCGTTGTCGGCGCTCTCCGCTGGCTGGCCCAGCCGCCCAAGCGGCGTGTCGGCGCCAAATTCGGCAAGGTGATCGGGAAACTGTCCGCCGCTCGGCTGCGACGATCGAACTCGTATGATGATCGCCGAACCGGACTGCAAGCGCGGCAGGGTCGCTTTGGTAATCCAGAACAGCGCGTAAAGATTGGTCCCGCGCCTTTGAGACGTCTGCTCTCCTCAAGTTAACTGCCGCAATCGTCGCCGACTCCGGACGCCGCCGGCTGCGCCGCTGCGGCGGGCGGGCGTCCGTCAGGATCGTCATCGTCGGGGCCGCGCCGGAACGTCACATAGACGCCCAGGCGGAAGCAGCTGCGGCCGACCGCCGGCAGGCGAAAGCCGGCCTGGCCGTCCCAGACGGTGATGACGCCGACGCGCTGCCGGCGACCGGCGAGTTGCAGGCGCGGCGCGAAGAAGTTCAGCAGGCCGATGGCGGACCGGGACGACACACGATGAAAAGAGGCTTCGGTCGAGGCGCTCATGATAGTTTCTCCCGCTGGGCGGCGCTGGTTGAACATTTCAACAAGACCGCCATCCCAACATGACATTACAACAAATGAGAACGCCGTCAATCCAAGAAAGCTTCCGTTAACCATTTTTGTCGGCAATTCGGCGTTCAACCCTCGGAAATATTGATTCGTTCGTCCTTACGTCGTAAGGTTTTGTTAAGAGTTCTCCACACCGTCGCTCCAAAGCGACGAAGAGCCGGTGATGTCTACAACAGACTTCAGCGAACAGCGTATGGTTTCAATGCTCAAACAAGAGCTGGCCAAGGCTCTGGAGCAACCCTACGCCCTCGCGACAGCCATCGCCAAGTTGGAAAACGCTTGCTATCCCGATCAGGTCGAGGGCTACATTATGGAAGCCGCGCGCATGCTCTCGGCGCAGTTGCGCGGCGCCGCGCCCTCCAATGTTGTTGTAGACTTCCCTTCCCGTGTGGGCGACGCCGGACCCAGGGACTCTGGCGCCGCCGCCGCACAGGAGCTGATCCTCGCCACGCTCCGCGAGCGCGAGGCTTCAGTGCGCGAATTGCAGATCACCCTCGAAGATCACGGCATCGACGTCTCGCCCGGCAATCTCTCAGTGATCCTGTCGCGCATGACGCAGGCCCGCGCGATTCAGCGCACCGGCCGCGGGCTTTACAAATATCAGGGATAACGGCGCGTTCGTTTACTCGTCCCGAGTAAGAGAGATTTTCCTGCTCAACGCGAAATTCTCCCCGTGGAGAGGGTCACACATAGAAAAATCAGCCCTTCGCGCGCCGGCCGCGACCTCGGCGGCGAAGCTACCTATGTATTGCTCAGTGATCGGCGTGACGATAAGCTTAGCAAGAAATTATTCTGCAAAGTTGAAGTGTTTTCATGAAAAAGCGTTTTCGGCCAATTAACCCATTCGTCACGCGTATGGAGGCAAAGCGCGAGGCTGAATGGGCAATTCGGCTGGCGGGAAAGCCAGAGACTCTGCCGCCGACCCTCGCAGCCGAAAAACTTTCGTGGTTTGCCCGCGCGGCAAACTGGTGGACCAGTTTAAGGAATTTTGTTCTGAATGTTGTCGGCGCTGCGATTTTCGTCGGCGCCAGCGTGCTGCTTTACGATGCGGTCATGCAGCCGACCATCGCCATCGCACCGATATCCGTTCCCGAGGCATTGGAGAAAAGCGGCTATACAAGCGAGATTGCGGCGAATGAATTGCGAGTGGCGCTAAACAGTCGTCCGTGAAGAACTCAGAAGCCTTTGACATTTGAGGCGCTTCGGGCAAGCTGAAGTAGTGGTTATTGCAAGTTTGTCGGCTGTTTGGCGTGGTTTTCTTGCAAATTGATCCCTGGGCCGGGC
>Ga0233425_10005953_pt1 | contig 18611 bp, 27 predicted proteins | sample Watercolumn_Towu_2_FD_181712 | JGI IMG/M metagenome (GOLD analysis project Ga0233425, IMG submission 181712) | Freshwater microbial communities from Lake Towuti, South Sulawesi, Indonesia - Watercolumn_Towuti2014_140_MG | ecosystem: Environmental > Aquatic > Freshwater > Lake | place... | reverse complement strand
GACCAAATGTCAAGGCTTTGGCCGTATTTTTGGCTAATATTAGCTACTCCAGATGCACCGTTTGCGCAAAATTCTTCATCTTTTGTCGCAGTAGCGGCATTCTATCTATCTTTCCTGCCGCCTCCACCGCCGCTTCTTTTGAGGCCTTAATCAAGGCCAAATCAGTCAATTTGGCTAGTTGTAAATTCTGCGTTCCGCTTTGGGCAGTGCCATACACCTCGCCTGGCCCGCGGGTTTCTAGATCTTTTTGTGCCAATTTAAAACCACTTAAATTTTTTTCAAAATATTTTAATCGCTCCAAAGTCGACTCACTCGCCTGATCAGTGAACACCAAGCAATAAGACTGATGCACTGATCGACCCACTCGTCCACGAAACTGATGCAACTGTGATAATCCAAACCGCTCTGCCCCTTCAATCATCATCACACTGGCATTGGGAATATCTACCCCCACTTCCACTACCGAGGTTGAGACCAAAATATTGGTCTGATTATTTTTAAATTTTTCCATCGCCAATTCTTTATCTTTGGCTTTGAGACGGCCATGTAAAAAATCCACTTTCAAATCCGGAAAAATTTCTTGCGACAACTTTTCATATTCTCTTAAAACGGATTTTTTATCATCACTGTCATTTTCAATCAAGGGACAAATAACAAAAGCCTGTCGCCCCCGCTTAATCTGCGTACGAATGAAATCATAGGCCTTTTGACGATTATATACTTCTACTACGCGGCTAATTATCGGTTTGCGGCCAAAGGGCAATTCGTCAATGATTGAAAGCTCCAAATCGCCATACAAAGTCAGCGCCAAAGAGCGCGGGATTGGCGTGGCGGTGAGACTCAAAAAATGCACACCTGCTCCTTTGTGTCTGATTTCCTGGCGTTGTTCCACACCAAAACGGTGTTGTTCATCTACTACCGCTAATCCTAATTTTTTAAATTCTATTTTCTCGCTTAGTAACGCATGCGTGCCAATAGCTATGGCAATCTGGCCATTTTTTATCTCCTCAATAATCGTTTTTTTAAATTTTTGACTTTCAATATTTTCTTCTCTGGCATTTTTGATAAATTGCGACCTAGTATAGAGGCACACTGGGATATCTAGTTCCGCCAAGAGGCGGCTAATATTATCAAAATGTTGCCGAGCCAAAATTTCCGTGGGAGCCAATAGTACACTCTGATAGCCATTGAGCGCGGTTACATAGAGCGCCAGCGCCGCCACCACGGTCTTGCCCGAACCAACATCGCCCGATAACAAACGATTCATCGGAATTGGCTTTTCTAGATCTTTTAAAATCTCCCAAGCCGCCATTTTCTGCTTCTTGGTTAAAATAAATGGCAAGCTATGCACAAAGGCTTGTATTTCTTTTTCTCTAAATGGCAAAACCGGCGCCGCCTCCAAAGCGCGCGCTTTTCTAGATAGCTCACCTTTGAGCTGAATCAAAAATAATTCATTAAATTTTAGTCTCCTTAGACTGTTATCTAAATCCGTTTGATCCGCTGGAAAATGCATACCTTGTAGAGCGTTGTTTAGCGGCAAAAGATCATATTTTTCTAAAATAAATTCCGGCAACCAATCTAGTATATTTTTACTTACTAGCAAAGCCTGCTCCATCAAAAATCTCAGCATCTTTTGCGACAGACCAGCAGTAGAAGAATAAATTGGCACTAATTGGGAATTATTTTGTAATCTGACGGTTGGTTTTTCAAAAGTGGGAGCAATGAGCTCTGGCCCAAGCATATCAGTCTTGACTACACCAGAGAATTGCCACTCACTGCCGGGTGTAATCAGTTTGATGATATAGGGCTGATTAAACCACACTAGACGTAGACTGCCACTGCCATCATTCACCAGGGCCTCAGTAATCATTTTACGACTTTTAAAACTACGACGATTGGCAATCAATTCCACTTTGGCCACAACCGAGGCACTAATCCCTGCTTGCAATTCTTTGATAGATAAAACCCCGCGATAATCTTCATAGCGGAAAGGAAAATGATAAAGCAAATCAACGATGGTAGAAAGGCCAATTTTTTTTAATTTTTTGGCCACGGCCGGGCTGACTTTGCTTAAACTAGAAATGGGTGAATTTAAATCCATAAAAACATCAGCCTTAATTATATACCAATTTTTTAAATAAAAAAATCCCCCGTTTTGACGAGGGATTTTGAATTTCTTAGATACGATCGTATTCGTACATGGTCAACTGAGACTCCACTTGCTTATAGATTTCAATCGCGACGGCTACCACGATGAGCATACTAGTGCCACCGATCTTTAAAGAAGCACTACCGGAAGCTCCTTGTACCAATAGCGGTAAAATAGCAATCACTCCGAGGAATAACGCCCCTACCAAATTGATGCGATTGACCACACTTTGCAAATATTTTTCGGTCTCTTTGCCTGGACGGATACCGGGGATAAAACCACCCTGACGTTGAAGATTCTCGGCAATTTTCTGCGGATGGAAAATCACAGCTGTATAAAAATAGGTGAAGAAAAATACCAAGACAAAATACATAATGCCGTAATATGTCTGATCATTGAAGAAGGTAATGGTTTTAGTGGCTAGACTGGCCAACCAAGCACTGCGCGCGTTGACAAAAAATTGCGCAACCATTGGTGGAAATAAGACTAAGGACACCGCAAAGATTATCGGGATCACACCGGCCATATTGACACGGATGGGTAAGTGAGAAGATGATCCGCCATAGACATGACTGCCGCGCATCTGTTTGGCATAATTGACTGGAATATTGCGTTGGCCTTCATTGATAAATACTATACCCACTACGGTCAAAACCGCGACCAAAGCAAACATTACAAAAGTATAGAGATCGGCATCGGTATAATTCACAAAAGCGGTTCGCAAAGTGGAAGGCAGAGAAGCTACGATACCGGCAAAAATCAAAAGTGATATGCCATTGCCCACTTTCTTTTCAGAGATCAATTCACCCAGCCACACCAAGAACATCGTACCAGCCGTGATGGTAAGCATCACGGTGATCATACGAAAAGTGGTCAGATCGGCCAAGATCGGACGAGGAGAATTGTTGAGTAGTCTAATCATGCCATAAGACTGTAAAAAAGCAAGTGGTACAGTGAGATAGCGAGTGTACATGTTGAGTTTCTGTTGACCGCTCTCACCTTCTTTGGTCAATTCTTCAAACGATGGCACAATCATTGCCAGCAATTGGAAAATAATAGAGGCAGTGATGTAAGGCGCCACACCAAGCATAATAACAGAAAAATTGCTCATAGTGCCACCCGAGAAAACATTAAGCAAACCCAAAATCTGATTACCAGCCAAATAGTCACGCAGATTGGCGACATTCACGCCTGGCACTGGCACATGGGAAGCCAAACGAAAAATCACCAGCATGGCAATGACAAACAAAATATTATTTCTAATTTCCTTGATACCCCAAATTTTTTCAATTTTTTCCCACATAGGTATAAGTAAATGAAGTATTAAACAATAATATACATGGTTTTAGGAACATGTATATTATCGGCTGTTATTTAACTTCTCCTTGCGCTTTTTCAATACTAGCCTTAGCTGAAGCAGTTGTTTTAATCCCTTCCAAAATCAATTTCTTTTTCAATTCGCCACTGCCAATTACTTTGGCGGCTTTGGCATTGTCTGAGATTAAATTTTTTTCTTTAAGAGTAGCTAAATTGACAGTGCTATTGGCTTCAAAATTTTGTTCCAGGTCGCTTAGATAAATTTCTTCTGGTTTCACAGCAATACTTTTAAAACCGCGCAACTTAGGAGAAGATTGCATCAAACGACGAAAACCCTTTAAGCGCAAACCCGCGCCGCCACCACTGCGCGCCGTCTGGCCTTTACCACCGTGGCCAGAATAATTGCCGTGTCCAGAGGCGTTGCCACGACCAACTTTCTTGGCTTTATGGCGAGAGCCATGGGCAGCTTTAATTTTATGTACAGCTAATGTCATAAGATTTGATGATTATTTTTTTGCTTCCGCTTCCACTGCTTTTGTGTCAGTCTTGACAGCAGTGTTTTTTTCTACTTTGCGTAAAGCTTTGAGCGCTTCAAAAGTAGCTTTGACAATGGAAATTTTATTTTTAGTTTTACCAACAATTTTGGAAGAGATATTTGGCACGCCCGCTAATTCCAAAACTACGCGCACCGCTCCCCCGGCAATAATACCACTACCCTTAGGGGCTGGCTTTAACATAATTTTAGCCGCCTTGAATTTGGAATAAATTGGGTGCGGAATAGTCTCATTCACCAGTGGGACTTTAATCAAATTCTTTTTGGCTTTTCTGGTAGCTTTATCCACGCCAATCTGCACATCTTTACCTTTTTCCAGGCCAAAACCGACCCGGCCATGGCGATCACCAATAATTACCAAAGCGCGAAAACTTAATTGCTTACCACCCTCGGTCACACGGGTAACACGAGCCAAATCCAAAATATTGGAATCAAATTCAGATTTTTCTTGTTGACGACCGCCTCGTTTAAAATTTTTATTCATAATATAAAATTAGTCAACAAATTAAAATTCCAAACCGCCCGCTCTGGCGCCTTCGGCTACTGCCTTGACGCGACCATGATACTGATAGCCGCCGCGATCAAAAACCGCTTTAGCAATCCCCTTAGCTTTGGCTTTTTCCGCTAATTTTTTACCAACTAAATAAGCGGTCAAACTTTTGGCGGCATAGCCTTCCGCTTTTTCGCCTTTCACTTCCTTGGTCGCGACTGCACACAAGGTCTTGCCGGCAGTGTCATCAATCAACTGGGCATAAACACTGCGTAAACTACGAAATACCGACAGACGAGGACGAGTGGCCGTCCCCTTCAAAGCCGCTCGCACACGCGCGTGGCGAATTTTTCTTAAACCATTTTTATTGTTCTTAAACAATCTGCGCATATTTTTATTATTTTTTAAAATTAAGCGGCGGTCTTAGCGGCGGTCTTGCCAGCTTTGCGGCGGACCACTTCATCAATATATTTAATACCCTTGCCTTTATAAGGTTCAACCTTTTTGACCGCTCGCACACGCGCGGCCATCTCACCGACCGCTTGTTTATCTGCTCCTGAGATGGTGATAACATTCTTTTCTACCTCAAATTTGATACCATTTTCTGGAGCCAATTCTACCGGATGAGAAAAACCCACTTCCAATTGTAAATTAGCGCCTTTGATAGCGGCCTTGAAACCGACACCATTAATTTCTAACTGTTTTTTAAAACCAACTGTCACCCCATCAAGCATATTTTTGACCAAACTGGAAAATGTGCCCCAAAGCGCTTTGTCTTTGGTATTTTCGGGATTAACTACACTGACGCTTAACTGACCATTATCAGTTGAAACGGTGATACGGGGATGTAATTTTTGACGCAATTCCCCTTTTGGCCCTTTGATTACCAATTCAGTGCCATGTTGTTCTACGGTCACCCCAGCTGGAATAGCTCTTAATTTTTTACCAATACGAGACATATATTTTTAAATCAACTTAATAGACTTCACAAATCAGCTCACCGCCTACTTTGGCCGCTTTGGCTTCTTCACCGGTTAACAGACCTTTGGAAGTAGAAAAAATTGCCACTCCAAAACCGTTAAGCACCTTACCGATGGAAGAGGCTTGTACATAATAACGTGAGCCTGGTTTGCTAACTCTTTTTAATTCATTAATAGCCGCTTGGCGTCCAGCATATTTCAAAGCCACAGTGATCTGTTTTTGGACATCACTACTCACTTCGACATTTTGTAAATAACCTTCGCGCGCCAAAATTTCACAAATTTTCAATTTCAATTTGGAATATGGGAAAGTCACTTCCGCTTTGCGCACTTTGTAAGCATTGCGAATGCGGGTGAGCATGTCGGCGATTGGATCAGTCATCATAAATTCTCTTTGATTATATTAATATTTTAAATTACCAGCTGGACTTACGGACACCCGGAATTGCACCAGCATTGGCCAATTCACGAAAACAAATACGGCAAATTCCGAAACGACGCATAAAACCGCGCTTACGACCACATTTCCAGCAGCGATTAACTATGCGGGTAGAAAATTTCGGTTTCTTCTTAAAAGATTTGGATTTTTGTGCTTCGGTTGCCATAGATTATTTGATAAAAGGAAAGCCTAAATGACTTAAAAGGGCCTTGCCAGCGGCGCGATTCTTGGCCGAGGTGTTGATAATTATTTCTAGACCATGCATCTTGTCTACTTCGCCGGTTTTAACTTCCGGAAAAGCGGTATTTTCTTTAAGACCCAAAGTATAATTACCTTGAGCATCAAAAGATTTATCAGACACACCGCGAAAATCGCGAATACGGGCAAAACTCACATTGATTAGCTTTTCTAAAAATTGATACATCCGCACACCGTGCAAAGTGACCATTACTCCAATCTCTTGGCCTTGTCTAATCTTAAAGTTGGAGATAGCTTTTTTGGCTTTGGTACGCACCGGTTTTTGACCAGTGATTTTTTGCAAGGTTTTTTCTACATTTTCAATATAACCGGCATCCTTAATAAAACGGCCAACACCGGCATTTATTACAATCCTGGTAATTTTGGGCGCCTGCATGACGCTCTTTAAGCCGAGCTCTTTTTTCAAAGCGGGCACTACTTCTTTTTTATATTTTTGATATAAATTGACATTCATATTTTTTAGTCGATAAACTCTTTACACTGGCTACAGACACGCTTCTTGTCGGCACCGTCTTTTTTGTAGCCAACTCGGCAAACTTTGCCGCATTTAGGACAAACAAGCATCACGTTGGCGGCTTGTAAGGGCGCGCTTAGTTCAATTACTTGACCTTTTTCTCCTTGTTTTCTAGTACGCAAGTGTTTCTTCATGATATTTAGTCCTTCCACCACCAATTTATTGGCCTTTGGAAAAACCTGGATCACTTTACCTTCTTTGTTGCGGTCTTTACCCTTTAAAATTTTGACTTTGTCATTAGTTTTAATCTTCATATAGTAACAAATTTAGACCACTTCTGGGGCCAAAGAAATAATTTTTTGAAAACCCTTGGTACGTAATTCGCGAGCAATCGGCCCAAAAATACGAGTGCCTTTTGGTTCTTTGCTTTTCTTATCAATAATCACACCGGCATTTTCATCAAAACGAACATAAGTACCGTCGGTGCGACGAATTTCTTTGCGTTGACGGACAATCACGACGTGTACCACTTCACTTTTTTTCACAGTGCCGTGGGGTGCCGCTTCTTTGACTACGCAGGTGACGATATCGCCGATTTGGCCATAACGTTTTTTGTAACCGCCCAAAACACGGATGCATTGCAATTGTTTGGCACCAGTATTATCGGCGGCTTTTAAAAATGCACGATGTTGAATCATAAAAATCTAAATTAACCGTTAGCTTTTTTTAAAACTTCTACCAAGCGCCAGCGTTTGGTCGCTGATAATGGTCGGCATTCCACGAATCTAACAGAGTCGCCAACTTTGGCCGCCTGTTTTTCATCGTGAACATGATACTTCTTGGTAATAGTAAAACTCTTGGGATATTTATAATGTTTTTTTACCGAAGCGACAGAGACGGTAATAGTCTTATTCATCGCCGTGCTCTTGACTATACCAACAAACTCACGATAAGCTCTCTGTTTGTCAGAGGTCTCTTGCGCTAATTTGGTTTCGGTATTGATATTTTTTTTGATTGTTGCTTTTTTAGTAGCCATAAAATTTTATTTTGCCTTTTCAATAAATTTGGTACGGACACCAAGTTTGTAACCAGCTAAATCCATCGCCTCTTTGGCGGCCTCACGAGTGACACCGCCCATCTCGAACATCACAACCCCTGGTTTGATGGTTGCCACATAGTGATCAGGAGAACCTTTACCACCACCCATCGGCACCTCATTGCCTTTTTTGGTAACTGGCCTATCAGGGAAGACGCGAATCCAAATTTTACCACCGCGTTTGACATAGCGAGTAAGCACGCGGCGAGCGGCTTCAATCTGACGGCTAGAAATCCAGCCTTCGGTGGTGCTCTTCAAACCAAAATCTCCAAAAGCAATGTAATTGGTGCGAGTAGCCATGCCGCCACGTTTGCGGCCGCGGCCCTTTTGCCACTTTCTGTGTTTTACTTTTTTAGGTAACAACATATACTTGCAAAAGCTTATTTAATTTTTTCTTTAACCATTTCTTTTTTGGCAAATTTTTCGCGGCGACCAAACGCTTCGCCTTTATAAATCCAAACCTTGATGCCAATTTTACCATAAAGGGTATGGGCTTCGGTCAAGGCATAGTCTACATCACTGCGCAAAGTGATCAAAGACATTTTGCCCAACGACATGCTTTCGCGGCGGGCAATTTCTACACCATTCAAGCGGCCGGATAAAATCAGTTTCACCCCTTGAGCGCCAGCTGACATTACTTTTTCCATCGCTTGTTTCATTATACGACGAAAAGGAATACGACGTTCAATTTCTGAGGCAATACTCTGGCCTACAATCGTAGCAGACAGAGCCGGATTGCTGACGGCTTGAATATTTAATTTTACTTTGTTTTTAAATTGTAAAATATTCTTTTCAATTTCTTTACGGATTTCTTCGAGACCAGCGCCATTGCGACCAATAATTACCCCCGGTTTGGCGGCCAAAATATTGATTACTACTTCCTTTGGAGTACGTTCAATACTGATGGCGTCAATTCCGGCATCTTTTAATTTTTTATTTAAAAATTCGCGAATCTTTACTTCCTGCATCAAAACATTAGGAAGCTGATCTTTCTTGGCATACCATTTGGAATCCCAAGCAAAGATGAAAGGAGTGCGATGAATTTTCGGATGTACTTTGTGTCCCATAGGATTAAATTATTTGGTAGATTTTTTCTTAGTTTTGGCGATTACTTCACCCAATACCAAAGTGATATGGGAAGTGCGTTCACGTACCGGGGTGGCGCGACCATGGGCTTTTGGCATCCAACGTTTGAGCATTGGGCCGCCATCTACCATGATGGTTTTGATACATAAATTTTCCGCCGCTAAATTGTGATTATGACTGGCATTGGCCAGAGCGGATTTCAATAATTTCATCATTGGGCGGGCAGCGATTTTTTTGGATAACACCAAAATTTCCAAAGCCTTGGCTACTTTGCGACCGCGAATAAGATCGGCCACCAAGCGTACTTTGCGCGGACCCATTCTAAGAAAATTTAATTTTGCACTTACTTCCTGACTCATACTGAAAAAATTATTTGAAAAAAATTATTTACTTTTTGGCGGCGGGAGCGGCAGTCGCGGCTTTGGGAGCGGCGGCGGCAGTCGCGGCGGCTTCTTGCTCTTTGGCCATCTTACCACCATGACGAATGAATTTGCGAGTAGGGGCAAACTCGCCTAGGCGATGACCGACCATATTCTCATCGACGTAAACATTGAGAAAATCTTTACCATTATGAACAGCAAAGGTGCTGCCAACCATTTCCGGAGAGATTACACAAGCGCGCGACCAGGTCTTGATGGCGGCTTTTTTACCGCTGGCTTTCACCTTGGCTACCTTGGCCAAAACGCGTGGATCAACGTAAGGACCCTTTTTTAAACTTCTGGACATAATTTTATTGGTTAACTTTCTTCTTACGAGGAGTAATAATAAACTTGTTGCTCCATTTCTGTGGCTGGCGGGTCAAGACACCACGAGCGGCTTTACCATAAACAGTGCGTGGACCGCGTTTCTGACCAATTGGCGAATGACCCTCACCACCACCATGGGGGTGATCTACCGGATTCATATTTTTACCTTTTACTCGTGGGCGGATACCGCGTAAACGCATACGACCAGCTTTACCAAAACGAATCAAACGATAATCAGCGTTGCCTAGGATACCGACGCTGGCCATACAAGTTTTGCGTACCATACGGGTCTCGCCTGATGGTAAACGGATTAAGGCATAATCCCCTTCAATACCGATAAACTGAGCGGATAAACCGGCGCCGCGCACCATTTGACCGCCTTTGCCAGGAGTTAATTCAATATTGTAAACAAACAAACCAACCGGAATTTTTTCTAATGGCATACGATTGCCGACCTTGGCTTCAATGGCCTTGTCTGAGGACATAACGGCATCGCCGACTTTAATTCCTTCTGGGGCCAAAATATAAGCTTTGGTCTTGTCGGTATATTCAATTAAAGCCAGACGTGGACCGCGATTTGGGTCATATTCAATAGCTATTACGGTAGCCGGCATATCAAATTTTGTCTGCTTGAAATCAACCAAGCGGTAATAACGCTTCACGCCGCCACCTTGATGGCGGACGGTAATTTTACCTTGATTGTTGCGACCGGAATTTTTCTTTAAAATGGTAATCAACGACTTTTCTGGTTCAAATTTGGTAACATCAACAAAGGCATCGACGCTACTCTTGCGGCGGCCGGAAGTCGTTGGTTTGTATACTTTAATAGGCATATAAATTTAAGGTAGTCAGTAATTAAACGCCTTCATGAATTACGATAGATTTGCCTTTGGGCAAAGTCACGATCGCCTTCTTGAAATCACTGCGTTTGCCAAAATGATTGCCAAAGCGCACAAATTTTCCTTGAACGTTGAGGATATTCACCGCCATTGGCTTCACACCATAGACCTCAAAAACCGCTTTTTTTACCAGTTCTTTGTTGGCAGAATTTACCACCACAAAACTGTATTTGTTTTCACTTTGTTTGACAGCGGATTTCTCAGTCACTAAGGGTCTAACCAAAATATCATTTTTGATTTTGGCGACTTTTTCAGTGGTGTTAGCGGTCTCTGTTTTAGCCTCTTTGCTAACTTCCTTTTTCGCCTTGGTCTCTTTTTTCATCGAGGCTTTTTTGGCAGTGGCGCTAGCCGTTTTCACTTTTTCTTCGGTCTTCACTTCAGATTTTGGTTCAGCCGATTTTTCTAATTGCTGTGTCTTGCTTTTTTTTGTCCATCTTTCAAGTAAACCCATATGGTTAAAATCTAAGTGATTAATTATTTACCAAAAACTTCTTCCAATTTCTTGACACCCTCTTTGGAAGTAAGAATAGCACCTTTTTTCAAGATGTCCATCACATTGGCGTCGGCCGCGCGCAAAGTTTTAATGGATTTCAAATTTTTGGTCATACGCAATACGGCATCGTCTTTTTTATCAGTCAATACCAAGAAAGTTTTTACCTTAGCTGGTAAAGCTTTAATAACGGCCGCAAACAATTTGGTTTTTGGTTGTTCAAAATTGAAATTCTCCACTACGACCAAGTTGCCAGTTTGAGCCTTATCCGACAAACACATCTTGATGGCCGCCTGACGGGTCTTCTTATTGATCTTGGTTTTATAATTTCTATCAGTCAAAGGACCAAAAGCGACACCACCGCCCTTCCAAATTGGAGAGCGAATAGAGCCGTGACGAGCACGACCGGTGCCTTTTTGTTGCCATGGTTTCTTACCACCACCACGTACTTCACCACGGTTCTTGGTATCGGCCCATGGTTCACGTTGGTTGTTGGTTTGTTGCACGAAAACTTGGTGCACTACTTCGGGCTTAACTTTGACCCCGAAAACTTTTTCTGACAATTCCATTTCTTCCATTTCCTTGCCAGCTAAATTGTAAACTTTGGTTTTCATATAAAAATTTTCTGATCAAAAATATTAGGCATTAGCAGTTTCAACGGTCGCGGTATTCTCAGCGACAACATTGTTTGCACTGTTTTCGGCCTTTGCATTTTTAGTTACTTTTAAAGCGCCCTCTCCCAAAACCATCACCAAAGCATTACGACCGCCTGGCAGAGCACCTTTGATAAAAATTTCATTATTAGCAGTATCTACTTTTACTATTTTCAAATTTTTGACAGTCACCTGATCACCACCCATACGGCCAGCCATACGCATTCCCTTAAATACCCTCTGCACACCACCGGCACCAATAGAACCAGGAGCACGCAAATTATCTTTGTGACCGTGAGAAGCTGGACCACCGCCAAAATGATGGCGTTTTACTACACCGGCAAAACCCTTACCTTTACTCATGCCGGTAACTTCAACTGTATCACCTTCGGCAAAAGTGTCGGCCAAAATCAAATCACCGCGGCTGACACCATCGGTCTTTTCAATATCAAATTCTTTTAAAAATTCCACCTTGGCCAAATCTTTTAAATGACCGGCTTGTGGTTTATTCAATCGCCACTCCTTCTTTTCACCAAAACCCAACTGTACAGCCTGATCTTTGACCAATACGACAGTACAAGGACCAGCTACTACGCGAGTCACTGGCACGACTTCGCCATTTGGCAAGAACACCTGTGTCATTCCTACTTTCTTTCCTAAAATGAATTTCATATGTGTTTTTGTCATTGCTTCCTGACTAGATCAGGAAGATAACTGAATTAAATTTCCAATTTTTAACAAAAAACTAGAAGCAACAACACTGTCTTTCACTCTCAGATCCGCAGTGCTTTTGCTTCTAGCCTTCTTTGCCCTTTTTGAGCACATCGACACTAATTAGGTGTCTAAGTTTTAAGAATGGCTTTAGTTTTTTAGTGAAAAAATCTTTTCTCCTGGCCTAAATTTGCTGTGTAAATGTTTTTTGTTTTCTCCCGACTGAATCGGGAACAAATCTTATTTACTTGGCATTTTTAGCCTACTTGGTGCTAATAATAGCACAAACTGAGCTTTTTGTCAAGGGCTCAAATTACCTACATTTTGATTTCTACATCCACCCCAGCTGGCAAATTGAGGCTCATCAAAGCATCAACACATTTGGGGCCGGCATTGATAATATCAATCAGACGTTTGTGGACACGCATTTCAAACTGTTCGCGGGCATTTTTGTGCACAAAAGTAGAACGATTGACAGTAAATTTGGTCTTTTCGGTGGGTAGCGGTACGGGACCGATTACTTTGGCATCATTGCGGGCGGCAGTCTCAATGATAGTACGGGTCGCCTGATCAATAATGCGATTATCATAAGCACGGATCTTGACGCGAATGCGAGTGCCTTCTTCTTTGGCCTTAACAGTTGCTTTGGTGGTTTTAGTTGTAGGATTAACGTTACTCATGTTGATAAATAAATTAAAGAGCTAATTAAAGAACAATTAGAAAAGGGGGTGTTTGATGTTCAACACCCCCTATCTAACTTATTTATTGATTTTGGTTACGACACCAGCGCCGACAGTGCGACCACCTTCGCGGATAGCGAAGTTCATCTGTTCTTCCATAGCGACTGGGGTGATCAATTTGATCTTCAATTGGACAGTATCCCCTGGCATGACCATTTCTACGCCAGCTGGCAATTCGTAGACATCACCGGTTACATCGGTAGTGCGGATGTAGAATTGTGGTTTATAGCCTTTGAAGAATGGTTTGTGACGACCGCCTTCTTCTTTGGTCAAAATATAGACATTGGCTTCAAAGTCGGTGTGAGGAGTAATGGAACCTGGCTTAGCCAAGACCATACCGCGTTCTACTTCTTCTTTCTTGGTGCCGCGCAACAAGATACCGGCATTATCACCAGCCTGACCTTCTTTGAGTGATTTGTTAAACATCTCAATACCGGTCACGACGGTTTTCATCGGTTCTTCACGCAAACCAACGATCGCAATTTCGTCATTGATGTGGACCATACCGCGTTCAATACGACCGGTAACTACGGTACCACGGCCTTCAATAGAGAAGACATCTTCCACTGGCATCAAGAATGGCTTGTCAGTAGCACGCTGTGGCTCTGGGATATATTCATCCAAAGCTTTGACCAAATCCAAGACTGGCTTGGAAGCGGCATCATCGGATGGGTTTTGTAAAGCTTTCAAAGCTGACCCACGGATAATTGGGGTGGTGTCGCCTGGGAATTTGTATTTGTTCAAAAGATCGCGGACTTCAGCTTCTACCAAATCTACTAGATCTGGATCGGCCATATCCACTTTATTCAAGAATACGACAATATAAGGTACACCTACCTGACGAGCGAGCAAGATGTGTTCGCGGGTCTGAGGCATCGGACCATCAGCGGCGGATACTACCAAGATAGCACCATCCATCTGAGCGGCACCGGTAATCATGTTTTTCACATAGTCGGCGTGACCTGGACAGTCAACGTGCGCATAGTGACGTTTTTCGGATTCGTACTCAACGTGAGCGGTAGAAATGGTAATACCACGAGCTTTGGACTCTGGGGCTTTATCCAAATCACCAACGCCCTTATTTTGGGCAACACCGCCGTGGGCGGATAACACCTGCAAAATAGCAGCTGTCAAAGTAGTCTTACCGTGGTCAACGTGACCAATGGTACCTACATTTACATGGGGTTTAGTTCTACTAAACTCAGCCATAGAATTAAATCTTCACGGCACTGCGCCGAGTGGTCGGGGCAGATTTTTGTCCAGCCGTTGATATTGTTAAATTAACAAAATAAACACGCTAACCAAAAGGTGATTAGCGTGGGCATTGTATCAAGGTTTTTTAATTTTGGCAAGGGGTAAAGGCCTGTGGATAAATATTTGACATGAACACACTTTTTACTCAATGGGTTCAAGATAGAATTTTTCCTCTTCGCCTTCTGGCAAATCTGAGAGATCCTCTTCACCAAAAACCGACTTTTCGGCCTCAGTTGACTCGGCATTGGCCGCTACTGGCTCAACATATTTGACGGAATTTTCGGCTACTTCTGTATTTTCTGATGATACTTCTCTATCCATTGGCGTTTCAGAATTAAATTCAGGCACATCTTCCAATTCAGAGTCGGTAATTTCCTCAATTTTTTTTTCATTTTGCTCCTGCCAGCGATTGATGTCCCTATTGAGACGTTTGAGCACTTCCTCCCCTTCTAAATCTTCTATCCTATAAGAATCATTGAGTAGTACCTCATAATCTCCCAAATCCATCATCACTACCGCTTCATCGGTTTCCTTATCTAAAATCACAAACCGGTCGCCGGTGCGTTTTACCAATTTCATTATTCTGTCTAGCTGGTTGGGTTTCATATTTTTAATAATCACTAATTGCTAAAATCATTTTATACCTTGACCAAAAAGTAGTCAACAGAAAATAAAAAATCCCGCTGTTTTTTCGGGATTTTTTATAATACTCTGATCACAAAAAATTATGAACAAAGTGTTGTGCGCATTCTTCTGACTCCTCCTCAGATGAAGTGGCGCACGGGTAGGGGGTTGCGTGATGACGCGAAGCGGCCTAGTGATGGGCCACCTCCGGATTGCGCCCTCCATCGAGCTTGGCGGCGCGAAGCTGCGCCGTGGTCGAAGGTTCACGCAAGTAGGAAGGCCTCTGCGGTGCCAGCGTGCTGAAGGCCGGCCGTGGCGGCTGGCGCCGGTTGCGGAACTGCCACAGCAGACGATCCGTCAAGCCGTGGAACATCTCGCCCTTCTCGGACAAGAGGAGCCCGCAGGCGACCAGGAAGCCGATGCTGCCCAGCAACCACGAGCTGGCGAAGTACGCCAGGGCGAGCAGTACGACTGCCAAGTAGGCCACGTAGTCGCGGAAGTTCCACCTTCTCATATTCCCCTTTTGCCGGAAGGCAAGGCCACGACGGCCTTATTCCGGACAGGCGAACATATCATAATCATAACAAAAAGTCAATAGTTTGCCCAGTTTCCGGCAAGAAATTTTAAACAAAAAATTGCTAATTAAAAAACTAGCAATTTCGCGCAATATTTTAATTACAAAATTTATAATCAAAATGTTTGTGCGCTAGTCTGCTCCTTTGAATCAGATAACGCACGGTAAAATCGGTGAAGACTGGCATCAGGCTTGACGCCGAATCCCCACACGCTGGCCGTGAATGTGTCCACGGAACATGGCGTTGGGCGGACGATGAGGATCGTGCCGCCGCCGCCACACCTTGTCCGGGTACGAGGGACCCGAGACGCAGATGGCGACTTCCAGTGTAGGCAGACAGCCCCCAAGGAAACACAAGAAGATCCACGGACCCAAAACGCCCTCCTCCGCTGGTACAGTACCAGCCGCCAGACAACCCAATAAAAATTATAGCAACAAAAATAAAAAAATCAAAGTGATTTTGACAAAAATAAAATACCCCGCCGGTTTTGGCAGGGTATTTTTTATTGCTATTCAAATTTTTTCAACCTAGAATGGTGCTCAATCTCTTCGCGTAACATGGCGATATGTTTTTGATTATCATCCAGCAGACGTTTTAAAACTTTACTACAATTGCATGTGGATTTTTTGGCATCTTTGAGATAAAATTTTTCCAATTTCCAGGCTTCGTCTAGAGAGTGGTGTAACAATTTCACCAAATCATAATTGATATTTTTCATACTAAATTTTGATTATCAAACCATCATAAGTAACATCAGCGCGCGGACTTCGACCTTTGAGATAAGCGCGTAATTGCCGATGCGGCAGAGTAGCATGGCCAATATGCGTAAAAAATATTTTTTTAATATTCAGACGGCGGTAAAAATTTAATTGCTTCACCATTGCCAGATGACTAGGCATGCTATTATCAAGAGCTGAGCCATCGGCTAACAAAATATCCGCCCCATCTAGATAGTGCCGTGTGCCAGCAAGCGATGCCAGATCGGTCATATAAATAAATCTTTTTTTGGATCTTTTGGTCAAAAAATCCAACGCATAGCCGACACAGGTGGTATTGTGAGCGTGCAAAACTCTAAATGGTGTAATAGTGAGATCAGGGAAGTGAATTTCTCGGCCAGGAAAAACATTCTTTTTCTGCTCACTGTAAATCATCACGTCCGATGACAAATATTTTAAACCAAAATTAGCATCAGGATGATTGTGGGTGATAAACACCGCATTAGGTTTGACTTTAAATTTTTTGAGCTGGTGACGCACATCTGGCCCGGCCTCCAACAAAATAGTTTGGTGTTTGGTGACAATCGCTACCGAGGAACGCATCCGGCGATCTTTACCGCCGAGCTTGGCGGACTGACAGATTTTATCATTATGCAAAGAAAATCTTTTCTGATAATTATCCGTGTCTAGATAATCTCCAAAATTATTGGAAACAGTGCGCGGAAAGGGAAAAATCGCCGAGGAACCAAGAACAATAATTTTGGCTTTGGCAGAAGGCATAAAATAATGATAACAATATTATACACCTGATTAAAACACAAAACCACCGACCACACTGCTCTATATATAAAAAATTATATACAAAGCAGTTTGGTGGTCGATGGTTTTTTGAACCGGTCGCTTCCCTCCCTGCCGCCCTTTATTTTGGCGGAGCGCGAATATTCATCTGTCCTCCTTTGGCAGCTCAGCTACTGCCCTTGAGATGGTCCAGGTACTGGTTGTAGAGATCGTCCACGACCTGCCCGACGTGCATGTGCCGATGGGGCGGCGTAGCGAACTCGAAGCCGAACGCCCGCCCGGCTTCCAGCATGAGCTCGTACACCTGAACATCGTCGATGTGGTCGTGCTCTCCCAAGCGACAACCCATGACCTGAGCGAAGGCATCGCGGGTGAGCGCACCCGGCGGAAGGCGGCGCTGGGACGGGCGGTAGCGCCAGAGCATGATCAGTCCGATGAGCAGTCCGAGACCACCGACGAACATCGAGTAGCTGTTGCCGAACAGCTCTCCGATGAAGACGATGACGACCGAGATGGAAATCGTGATCTGACCGGCCTTGTACAGGCCAGACGCGAGCAGGTGATTCATGGTACCCTCACACAGTGGGCAAAGCCCAGTTGAGGGTGCATATCACGATGATAGCGCCTTCCCTCTCTACCAAGCCATTAATAAATAGCTGGGCAGAGAGAGAAGACAAAAAATAATTTAACAAGTGAATATATAACAAAAAAATATATTTGTCAATATAAAAAGAATGAAATGATATAAAAAACGCCTTTTGACGAAGGTGCCAAGCAATATTAAGTGACGATCAAAAAATATACAGGATTTTAACCAAAATTTATTCCTGCAAGGTTAAATATGCCTGTTTTATTTTTTTAGCTCTTTCCAAACCATCTTTATCATCTGTTTCTTCACAATATTTTATGGCTTTATCTGCCTTTTCAGCAGATATCCTGTCAGTAAGTTTCAAATTTACCGACCATATAGAGACGGTGACCAATTGTGTTTACGCCAGCCGGCACATCTAAATCCCTCTGTGTCACCACATCATCTCGTTCTGGATAGATCCAGCTAGATTCCTTTTTTCTAACATGTTTTGTCTGTCTGGTAATCACCCAACCAACTTCGTACCTTCTGTCTTTCTCCTCGCCATATGAAGTCGGATCGGCTTTAGATAGTGTAGGTGGTTTGATATTCGCAAAATCTGGGCTGATCAGCATATTAAAATCCCAGGAAGTTATGCCTAGCAACACTTTTTTAATATCAGGAAAAGCCACCGATAATTTCTTTTTCATTTTCTTTAAAGAGCCACCAGTATTACCATATTCATCCAAAACCAAAACGGTTTTCCCATTAAAGGCTTGATCGGCCGATAATCTGAAAGTATCTCGGATTTTGGGCACTTGTGATTTTATAGCTCGGTCTTCATGATAAGTAGATTCAAGCAGATCTTTTCTGTAACCAACCAAAAATTTTATTTCCGGACATTTCTCCTTAGGAAATAATCTCTGCCAAATAGCTTTAAAAAACAACCCTAACGGCCGAGCACTGGTATCTAATACCACTATGGTATCCACCTGTTTTTCATGGATATCTAATA
>Ga0233425_10005952_pt1 | contig 18616 bp, 10 predicted proteins | sample Watercolumn_Towu_2_FD_181712 | JGI IMG/M metagenome (GOLD analysis project Ga0233425, IMG submission 181712) | Freshwater microbial communities from Lake Towuti, South Sulawesi, Indonesia - Watercolumn_Towuti2014_140_MG | ecosystem: Environmental > Aquatic > Freshwater > Lake | place... | reverse complement strand
TACATGCTGAACCTCGGTGTCCTGGCCCGGGTTCAGCGGGAAATGGTGTCACCCCTTTCCCCGTGAAAACTGGTCCCGGAAATGCGCGCCGCTACACTGTCTTAGCGACGGGTCACTCCGTCGATCCACCAACTGGAGCATGACATGGAAGAAGCAGCTCTGAAGGCAGGAATGATCGTCTTCAACAGACTCAAGCCCGAGTGGGGACCAGGGAAGATCATCCAGGTCGAGGGCCAGTTCTACCACGTCTTCTGGCGTGACCGTCCCGGTCTTGAGACGACGCTGATGACGGCGGCGGGAGTCGCGCGAGCCTCTTCTCAGGACGGGACAGAATTTGACGGACTGCCAAAGTTTGTCCGCGCCGGTAATGTCTTCGCCGTCAAAGGGGAACGGCTCAGCTTGGACGCGGCGATCGGTCGGTTTCGCCGCTTTTTCTCTCTGGACTTCGATGACCCTGTTTACTGGAAGCAAGAACGGGCATACAAGGAGAAAGCCCACAAGCACTACCAGGACGTCCTCGGCGGTGGCAAGCTGCACGGCCTCCTCATGCAGGATTTGGCGCGGTTGGTAGAGGAGACGAACAGGGTAGTCGGTAAAGTCAACCTCCTGTTCAGCGTTGAGCAGGCCGCGTTCCGGGATGCGCTGAAGGACGCACAGGCGGCCAGGGCCTACTTCGAGCGGTTGGATGCTCTGTTGCAGGCCCCGAAGGTCACGGAGGACGTCTACGCGCCCTACGCCAAGGCGGTCCGTGACCTCCCCGCCGATCGCGGCCGCGTGGCATCATGGCCGGTCGCGACGTTGCTGCCATTTCTGGCCCAACCTGACAGGCACATGTTCCTCAAGCCCTCCGTCACACAAGTCGCAGCCTTGGCCTTGGGCGTCAACCTGAACTACCGAGCCGAGCCGAATTGGCTTACTTACAGTAGCCTCCTGCATCTCGCCGCAGACTACAAGGAGAAGCTATCTCCTCTGAGACCACGCGATCTCATCGACGTACAGTCGTTCTTCTGGGTGGTCGGGCGGTATCAGTAAGCCGTCCCTGCGCGGATCTGGACTGCCGCACGAGTCTCCCATGAACCTTTCCCTTGCCAACGACATCCTGGGGCGACATCTTGGCGCTTCGCCCGCAAGACCCGAGGATGTGCCCGCAGGACGACGAGCATGGACACGGACGACCTCACGAGAATGGCCCACGAGAGCCTGCGGCTCGCCCACGGGGCCGCGGACGTGCTCAAGACGGAACTTGGCGCGGCCTGCTCGGGCTGCCGCACGGAGGATGAATGGCTGGGGTACGTCCTCCGGCGCCTAGGCGGGATTGCCTGGATTCGACGAGCGGGCTTGGGTTTCAAAGAACCGAAGTCGGTACGGTCTTGCAGACGTGGGCGAGGATGCTCTGGGATATGATTTCTGCTACCGCGACGTCGAAGGACGGTTGCAGGGACGCATGGATCGACCTACCTACTACATTGAGGTGAAGGCTTCCGCAGGTGATGGCGAGAGTGCGTTCCCGATGTCGGCAAACGAGTGGGAACAGGCGCGTGCGTGCCACGGGATTCAGGACCAAGTGTATGTGGTCATTCGGATCGCAGACGTCCGGAGCGAACCACGGGTCTTGGATGTCATCTACGATCCGTCCGGCCTGTATCGGAATGGCCAGATCGCGTTGACCGCAAGCGACATGTGGGTGCGGGTGGGAAAGCCCTCCGCCAGCATGACCAGCAATCGACCTTGACAGTCATCCACTGTGCCTTACTTCCCCGGACTCACCCCGGGTGAGGAACACGGTGAAGGCGTTTGTTACTGCTGAATGACATCCTTGTACGGCGTGAATGCCACAGGTTTTGCGCGTGAGTGTTGATTTCCCAATCCAAGGGCATCGCACAACCGTGCATAAATCTTCGGAGGGAACCCGCCGTTGAAGTTCCATCGCCTGCCATCCAACTCCATCTCTAAAAGACCGGAAATATTCTTGTACTGGAAGCCCAGTTTATTGCGGACAATATGTGCAGACACTTGGCTGCTGCGTGTATAGTTAAGCGCCGACATCTCCGCGACCAGTTGGGCAAACTCGTCTTCTTCTATTCTTTCTTGCGCTGCCTCTTGAGCTCGCGTGGCTTGACGTCTGGCCGCCGCACCTCTTTCCTCGGCAGCTCGCTGTTCCGCAATCGCCTGAAGTCTGGCCGCTTCGGCCCTTTGTTGCTCTTCTTTACGTCTTTGCCGTTCTGCCTCTAGCGCCGCCCTACGTTCCGTCAACTGACTGATCTCATCCGGCGAAGGCAAATTCGCAAAGGTATGGGAGACAAATCCGAAGCCTCTACTTGCAGGATAACGTTCGACCTTTATAACATCGGTTGCCATGGGTTGCTCTCTGGGACTGCTGGGCTGGTTACGGGCGCGGTAGTCAGTAGGAGCAGGTCTTAGCGTTCGCCTTCCGGACTGCTGCGTGGCATTGGGTTAGATCCCATTCCAGAGGTGCGCGGGCTTCTGAACAGTTCGTGAAAGACCCTTTCCCGGACATCCTCCGGAACGATTGTGTTGCACACTTCGACGAACTCCCCAGGTGCCCAAAGGCGGTCTTGCTTCCGGATGGACAGTGTTCCACGAACTGGCGTTTGGACGCGGTACACGTACTCATGGCCTTCGGCGACCCGGTGAACGTAAGAAAAGACGCAATTGTGCATCTCCTTGCCTTCGGCGAGCAGGTCGGTTGGGGTCCGGAGCGGGATGATCGCATCTGTTCCAGCAAAGGGCGGGTCCGGCAGAGCCTCGGGCAACGGGCACAGTTCGCTAGGTCCGGGTTGACCGGGTTCCAGGCTATCGCCGAAGACGCGCGCTCGCCGGTCATGTTCCCTTCTGAGCTGCCGTACGCACGTAAATGTTCGCGGTCGGTGGTCGAGACCGTCCAAGTCCTGGACCATGCGCAGGGCGTCTCTGAAGATCGTCAGGATCGGTGGGCAACGCGCATCCTGTTGGCGATCCTGGCCGACTTCACCAAGGAGACGGGGGGACAGAAGGTCAAGACTGTTGGGTTCCGCAACCAGACGGATCACACCGGTATTGATTCGGCGGACGCGGCCCAACGCCTTCACGATCGCCTTTCGGCGCAGTAATTGGCGCAATACGAGGAGATTGATGACGGTCAGACTCTCAGGTGCAACGTGTGCGAGGATCCTCCGGACGGGTTCCCGCGGCGGGAAGCGCAGCCATTGAAGGATTTCCCGTTGTTTCCGGTTGATCAGAGCACGGACTGCACGCACGGGATTCTTGACTGCGGGTTTGTGGTATACCCAGTTGCTCGCCAGAGCGTACAGGAGTGCCGGGTTGCTCCGGCTCAGATCAACAGCCCCCGGGCAACGGGCAAACACATTCAGGAGGTGCCATCTCCTCGTCTTGTACTTTAGGAGCTCAAAGCGAACTACGGGGGGAATCTCATCAAAGCACTGGGCCATGGTCCCGCGCCGACGAAGTGCGATCTCCTGCAGGCGTCTTTGCCAGGTGCGCCAGGCCTCGCCTGCCGCAAGCTTCTCCACGTGCGCATCTGTCATTGGCGGCGCCGCCCGTGTCGAGATACTTCCCTCGGTTCCGACGGCAAACAAGTTGCTCGAGAGAAACTGGTCGGCCAGTCTTCGACTGGACCTCCAGTCGTGAGATCGACGTTTTAGCCAAGACCTCGGGTCAGGCCACGACCGGAGCACGAGTACATGCCGGTTGGTGAACTCATAGAGCTTACTGTTCTTGAACGCGTATCCCGGTAAACCTTCGTAAAAGCGATGTCCTGTGTTGAGCCTTTGCACGTCCCGGACCAGTTGGAGTTCAGGTTCTGTCACTTCGCTCTTCATGCCGAGTTGCACGAGCGTTCCGCGACACAATGATGTAGCGGCGGTACCTAGTCTGCCCGTGGTTGTTCCAAACTACTACCAGTCGACTTGAGCGCGAGTCATGGCAGACAAGGCGAAGGCCGAGTTCGCGGCACACGGGCTCAGCCGCCATCAGTACGAGACTGGGGACACTTGTGATGTCGACCACTGTTCCTGAAACAGTCTTGCATGCCTCAAAGAATGCCTTCAGCTTGCTTTGTGCATATGCAAGATCAACGTACTGCCCCTTGACCAAGTCCGTATGCACCGTAACTCTTGCTCTTGGAGCGACCTGTTTGACCGCATCCTCAGTGTCAGCCACAGGTGCTACCCGCGATACTTGCCAGATATGGACGTGAGAGATTCGGGCGTGCTGGAGATACGTCAAGGCACTGGCCTCGTGTTGGTCCGTCAAAATGTGCACGTCTGTTACGCGCAGGCTGCGAATTGGCTCATCCGGGCCATCGAGCACAGCCCGCCCCCCCCGTACGTGCGCGAGCGCCTCGGAAGTTGTACGCACTGTCTTGTAGTACACGTTTTGGAGGGCGTGTGTCTCAAGGGCCTGCTGAAAACAGGCACGATTGTCCTCTGGGATCAGCCAGCAACGCTCCGAACCGTGGCAACATATCGGCTTGTCACCAATACTGACGCGTGCAACACGGGCTGCCTTTACCGCGCCGGTTGTGATCCAGTCTGCCATCAACGCAAGCGGCAGTTCGCTGTCGCCGGGTTCCAGAACAGCGTCAAGTGCCAACCTTGCTGCGAGTTGCCACGACTGACCGTCGCACGGGCCATATGCGCCGACATCCGCATAGAATCGTACGCCATGCGCTTCGGCCTCTCCCAGAAGGTCATCTCCTCCTTCGAGACGGACCCCGTTGTCAGGAAGCCTGACATTCGGCGGCGCCGACACAGCCCAGATTCTACCCACAACTGGAAGCTCATAGCCGCCGTTCCGGATGAGTGGAAATAGCGCCGCGGACGCATAACATGTCTTCAGGTCTCCATAACAGGGAGCGTCCAAGCCGCACGGGTGCGCGTGATCGCGGAGGAACCCTTGGTAGGGCGGCTGTATCCTTTCAACTGGAGGACAGACGAGCGCCTCTGCGGCGAGTGCATCTACCCAAGCGCTGGGCCACATGCTGGGACGTCTCGCAGGCCAGTCCGCATAGCCTCTTCGAAGCGCACGAGCCGTGCGCCCCGCCTCGGCAAGTGCAGCGTCCCGAAACAAGGCGGGGGCGTCACGCGCGTCACTCACGGCGTCCTCGCGAAAGAGAAACGGGGTCTCCATGGGGTGTTTCGCTTAGTAGCCCAGCGAGTGGACCGTTTAGCGCAACTCTTCAGCTGGTAACCCGTTGACGCAGTTCTGGATAGTGAATGGTTCGAGGCCAAGTGTCTTGCCAACGCGTCGTACGATCGCAGGCACATCCCGGCCCTGCCCCACTGGCACCACAGCACCCCCACTTGGATTAAGGATGTTGAACTGTCTGGCAAACTCGTCGATGAACTCACCGCCACCATGGACAAGTGTGCGCCCATCGGAATGCCTTCTCACGGTCAGTACTTCACGACCATACCAGCGCACACTTTCGCCTGTAGAATCCACGACGTCGCAATCCACACAATAAGGCGACACACTCTCGACTTCTACTGGCCACAGCGCCGGGGTGAACTTCACAGACGTGCTGTTCCCCAGGTAGACCTCTCTGCCGTTCTCGCCGTCGTCAAGGCATTCAGCTGGCGATGTGCGCGAACACGTATCAACCAGCGCAGCCAATGCTTCCACAGAAGCGCCACCGCACATGTCGGCAAACCCTTTTGCGTGTTCCGTCAAGACTGCCCGGAAATCGCCATTCGTATTGACGAGAGAGCCACCCAAGGGATCCAGGGGAACACCCAGCACACGCGACTTGCGCAAGGCGTAGAACATCATGCGCCCATCCAGATGACGCCTCGTTGTCAGTTGGAGTGTTGCAAGGACGGTGACGTAGCACCATTCACACATGACTCCTCGTGCGAGTGGATCTGCTTCGCACTGTGCGTCGTGGCGAACTTGCGCCCTGAGCGCGTCACGCCATGTCCAGCCCGGTTCGCAGTTGGTTAGCCGATATATCGGAAGGTCGGCCTGTACGAGCACAGGCCATTCTTGTTCCGAGACGAGAACGGGGCGGTCGGTCAGGTGAATCCTGACTTTGGCCGGCGCCAGGGGCGTCAGGCGCCCCCGTGTTTCGGCTTCTGTTGGCCTCTTAGCGCCTTGCTCTGCGTCCATGGTTTGTCCTCCTGCTGCCGTTGGTACCTTCACTGGGAAAGAGCTGCCGCCCCCCCTTCTTTCCACCGCAGTGGCTACATTTCGGCGGGGCATGTACTAATAGCCACGTAGATGGCCTTATGGCGGCAAGGTACTCGCTTTTGGTTAGCCCGGTGAGGCGTACAGTCGATCCAGTGCCGCATGTGAAAGACTCCAAGCAGAGATGGCTGGAGGTGCAGATGCAAACTGGCAGGCCCGGAAGGGCGTCTGGCCAGTCCTGGATTTGCCATACAATGGAAGCGTCATGGGATGTCGCTGTGAGTAAGGCCCGTTTCATGGATGGCGTCTTCTTGCCAACGGTAAAGATGAGCACCTCAGCATAGGTGCCTCCGGTGGCTGCCGCGAGGCGCTGGCAAGGACGCCAGACCCTTTCACAGTCAACTTCGACGAGGCGCCTGTTTTCACGAGCCTCGAAGCGAATGGCGGCAGAACTGTGGGACGCGAGCGCTGCGAAGTAGAAATGGCGTGCCCCGTCTTTCCCAGTGTGTACTACGGCATCGTAGTCGGCACTTGCAGCCACCATGGCAAGAAGGCGTTGCCGAAGTGGCCCCATGAGGGAGAGCTCCTCGTTCAAGTAAGACAGGCGTTCGTCCCCCGGAGAAAGCACGGCTAGACCGACTTGCTCGCGAAGTCTCCCATTTGGCCAGGAGCCCCTTAGCGAGTGCCTGTAGAGTTCGCGAGCGACCCTGAGTGCCTCGGCGTCAAGCTGGTGGACCCTCCAGGAATTCGCAAGGGCGAACAGCGGAACGGGTTGTGCGTTCCAGAGCTCGAGGACCTGCAGCGGTTTGGCGGGTAAACCCGTCAGCCATTCGTCCTTTGTTGCTGGCACGCTGTAAGGGGAGAACGGCGCCACTACTGCGGTGCCGTTGTCGCGACGTTTCAGGACAGTCACATAGACGAACCGGTTGGGATCCGATACGTCCGTCTCCCGAAGCAATCGAATGTCACCATCAGCAACGGCGGTCTTGACGATCGGAGACGGCCTTATCGAAACGGCGGCTTGTTCGGCGGTACAGTTGTGGGATGCGGCGACAGCGTGACGGCCGAGATCCAGGTCGAGCCCGCGCTCGATGCGCCACCGGGCCAGGAACTTCCTGCGACGATCGGAGACCTGGGCAAGAGCAAAAGGGGGGATGACGCGTCTAGCCATTGGGGTCACCTCGATCCGGAAGCGTGTTCCTTACTGTCTCAATAAAGAGTCGGAGTTTCCTGTTCTCCACTCTGGCCAACCACTCTTCGGCAATTCCCTTTAAATGTGGCATCATTCTGCGTGTTAAGTAAGCTCGCTGAGCGGCACCTAGGTTTCGGATGTCCCAGTCCAGAGAGCTCAGTAGCGTGAAGAGCTTTTTCCTTTCGTTGTAGAGCTGCGACTGGCGGCACGCCACCAGTCCCGACGTCAGTATCAGTTGAATGTCAAAGATGTTGTTCAGAAAACAAGTGAGCAGAAGCTTCCGGACTGAAGGGCGTTGAGTGTCGAGCGTCGTCCAAACATGATTGGCTTGCTCTGCAGCGCTCTTGGCAATCGCGCTCTCATCCTCGGACGTGGCCGGTTCGATGTCTATGTCGGCGCTTTGTCTCTCTGTATCGGCAATGTCCAGACTCTCAAGACGAGTAGCGATGTACGTCTTGCGGCCTGTGTCAGGATTTCTTCGTTGTGCGATGTGGTAACACTCATCCGCCAATATCCAGCGCGCGATCTCTCGTTGGATCTTCAGGGTCAAACGCGCCTCAAAATGCGCCAGATTGGCGCAACCGTTAAGAAGGCGATTCTTGTATGCCTTGCCTTCACGAGTAGCCTCCCCTAAAGGCCCGGCATAGAGGTACTGCTCGACTTTGAGCCAAGCGGTCTGCGCATTGCGACCTTCGGGATCGCAGTACTGGTGGGCTAGTTGGGAATCGTACCTCTGCAAAGCAGACCGGAGGCGATTGCGCCCAAAAGTCGATAATTTGTGGGCGGTATCGGGTTGACAGTTCTCGACGGAGCAGGCGTCTATCCACTCTTGCCAGTTGTGTGGTTCCATCAAGATCTTGTTTGCCGCGTCCATATCACCATCCCATCTTGTCGCATAGTCGTTTCATAGCTTCAGATTCAAGGGGAGCAAGTCGCGCTTTGCAGGCCGGGCGCACACATCTGCGCTTTCTGCCACCCTCTCCAAGGTTCGTATCTGTTTCCTGCCATCGGCTCATGCTAACCGGTACGGGGTCGAGAGAACCAAACCATGTCGTGCGAGGCTCGCCATAGACGCCCTTTACTGGAACCACTTCCCGAGTCCGTGATCTGGCACTTGTCCCGAGGAGCAAGGGGATGCTCCCGAGTGTAGCATCTGACCGTTGGATTGAGCATCCAGGGTGGCTCTTGCGGTCGCTCTGTTGGTCATACTTGACACGGTTGTTCACGGTTTCAGCCCTCCAGACGGACTCGGAGACAGTGAAGAGTGCTCCAAAAGGCGCTGGCTGGATACACGTAAAGAGTTCTCGTAGTCGTTTCTCCTTGCTGTCGTCAACGGGGGCTGCATTCATGTCTTGTCCTCGCGACTCTGGCCTATCCAACGAGCAACAGTTGCCATAGGGATGATTTTCCACTCGCGAGGCGCGAAAAGTCAATAGGTGCGACGTGGGTGTGCCAACGTGTGTAATTGAGACGACACCCAGAGAAGGTCCTCCGGCGCCAGGCTGCTATGGCAACTGACGCCATTGATCTGCCCCGTCTTCAGCTACCGGAAGATGCCCCGGAACCCGTCTTGGCCACCGAACAAAGCAGGTGATGGATCCGAGGTCGTTTCAGAATCGGGCTGGCTCGCCAGGAACGGCGGGGTGTCCATGTCGGGTGTAATACCATGCCTAACAGCCTGTTGCGACGATTTCGCTGTCTGACGCCCATCCCCGGCCAAGAGACCGCTCTAGGGGCTTACTTCTTACACCCCCGGCTGGTGGGGCGGCCTTGAAGGATCGTTCTGCTGGCCTTGTAGGCATCCGGCGACGGCTGAATCCGGCCTGGGTAAATAGGCAGGTAAAGCCCGTTAGAACACACTGATGGACCAACCGCGCCACCGGTTTGCCGGTCAGCGCGAACCACCCTTGGAGAAAACCATGACGAAATCGATCTACGATCCCGGCTACCGGAACCTGATCGCCGATCTTCGACGTGCACGGCTCAAGCATGGTCTGACCCAGGCCGAATTCGGGCGGAGACTGGGCAGGACCAGGTATTGGGTTCAACAGGTCGAATGCGCCGTCGTGCGGATCGACGTGTTGCAGTTCGCACGAATGTGCCGTGTGCTGCACGTTGACGCCGGCCGGCTGCTGCGCCGGCTGAGCGAGGAAGAGCCGTCCGATGCGGACGGCTTTTCTTTCCGTATCAGCGACCGGGCTTCTGGCAAATCAGGTGCAAGGAACTGTGCAAGGGATGCTTTTGACTCTGCGCAACTACCTGCTATTCTTCGGGTTGACGCTCAGGGGTGTCAGATTGTGGATCTGAGAGTCGCGGGTTCGAATCCCGTCTTTCGCCCCAACTTTTCACCGGCGGCGCGAGATTTCGCCGGCCAGCCGCTCGAACTCCTCGAGCTCGTAGGGATTCAACTCGCCCTGGCGGCCGCGGACGGTCTTGATCGCGTCGCGCGCGGCCGTGAGGTCGCCCTTCAGGTACAGCAGGCGCGCCCGGGACATCTGCACGCGCATGTCGTCCTTGTTCAGCTTGAGCGCCTTGTCGAGCAGCGGCTCGGCTTCGGCGATGCGGCTCTGGTCCATCAGGATCGCGGCCAGCGTCTCGTAGCCGATGTACAGTTCCGGCGCCTTGGCCACGGCATCGCGCGCAAACGTCTCGGCGTCCACGAACTTGCGCATGCGCCGCAGCGTTTCCGAGAGGTCGTTCAGCGCGGCCGGCAGCGGCTCGGTGGTCACGCTGCGCCGCAGGTAGTCCTCGGCCTCGCCGTACTGGCCGGCCTGGAGCCGCAGCGAGCCCATGACGTAGTTGGCCAGGGCGTGGCGGCGGTTGACGCGCAGCACCTGCCGGGCGTGCTGCTCGGCGCGCGGCTGGTCCACCAGCGCGATGTCGAGCTGCAGGATCACGTCGCTCAGGCGCGTCACGTCCGGCCGCAGGATGCTGGCGCGGATGAAGGCCTCGCGCGCCACGCGGAAGAAGTCCTTGCCCTTGGCCATCGCCGCCTGGGCGCGGACAATCTGGATGAAGTACTGGTCGGGCGAGCCGGCGACGGCCTCCATCTTCGGCAGCACGGTCTGCTCGACCTCCTTGATGTTGTTCTGCTGCAGCAGCACGACGGCCAGCATGCCGAGGGCCTGGAGGTTGTTGGGCTGCGTGTCGACGGTCTCCTGCAACTGCACGCGGGCCAGGTCGAATTCGCCGGCGGCGAGGTGCACGGCGGCGTACTCGACGCCGAGCTGGTTGCGGGCGACGCCGACGTCCTGCACCTTCTGCAGCCAGTTCCGGGCCTTGTCGAGCTCGCCGCTGGCCACGGCGATGCGGGCGATGGAGAGGATCGCCTGGCGGTTCTCCGGGTCGTTGGCCAGGATCTGGCGGTAGACGTCCTCGCTCTTGGCGCGTTCGTCCTGCAGCATGTAGATGGCGGCGATGGTCTGCTGCAGGCTGAGCCGCGACCCCCGGGTCAGGAGCAGGTCGTCGGCGCGCTTGATGCCGGCCAGGCCGGCCTGCGTCTGCCCGGAGAGCGCCCAGCTCCAGCCCAGCCGCGCGAACAGCTCCGGCGAGCGCACGTAGCCGTAGTAGCGCGAGAGGGACCAGAGCGCGTACTGGTGCTTCTGGCGGGCGATGAAGTCGCGGACCTCCTTCTCGATGCGGGTCTTCAGCGCCTCGTCGGTGCCGCGGCGCGCCATCTCGAACTGGTTGAAGAGCGCGCTGATGTTGTCCGGGTCGATCTCGCGCACGCGGGCGTAGACCGCTGCGGCCTCGTTGGTCCGGCCCATTTCCTCGAGCGTGACGCCGAGGTTGTTGCCCACGAAGCCGACATGGCGGCGCAGGTAATTGCAGAGCAGAGAGGTCGGGTCGGTCGTACGCGGCCGGCGCGGCAGGGCGCGGGTGACGACGTTCCAGAAGGCCATGTGGTCGGCGGCCATCGCCGGCCCGTTGCGCCCCTCGAGCCCGCGGGTGCCGCCGAAGAACAGGTGCTCCGGCAGCGGGCTCTGGCCGGCGCCGTACCAGAGGTCCGGCACGCCGAAGACGACGGCCTTGCTGGCGATGTTCGTGTCGCTGGCGAACCAGTCCTGGATGAACGGCAGCACACCGATGTCGAGCGAGTTGAGCATGCGCTGGCGGTCGGAGGGGAACAGGTTCTCCTTCTCGATCAGCCGCACGAGCTGGCGCTGGTAGATCCGGTCCGTGTCCTTCTGCAGGCAGAGCAGGTGCACGGTCTGGCCGCGCTCGCGCGCCAGGATCTCGATGTGATTGTCGAGGGTGCCGTCGGTCACGATCCAGGACCGTCCGCGCAGGTCGTCGAGCAGCCGGCGCGCGCACAGGTCCGCGCCCGCGCCCCGCGCGCCGTTGGCCTCGAACCCGTTGACCACGGCCGCCACCGCCACCAGCACGGTCAGCGGCCACGCCAGCACCAGGCCCATCCAGTTGCCGGCGCGGCGCGTGAGGTTCGAGATCTGCTGGTCGTGGCGCCGCTCGCGCACGGACATCATCAGGTGCCAGTAGGCGGCGAGGTAGCCGGTCACCATGGCCATCATCGCGTAGGTGCCGACGGGCAGCGTGCCGCCGAGGCGCACCAGCCGCCACGGCGCGAACGGCACGTTGGTCAGCACGCAGACGGCCACGCCGGTCAGGATCGCGTGCAGCAGGTAGAGGCTCCAGGAGCGCTCGTTGTTGAGCGCGCGGCGCGCGGCGATGAAGGCGGCCAGCGACGGCACGGCGGACTGGAACAGCAGCCACATCCAGCCCACGCGCGGGATCGCCCCGCGGACGATGTGGTACTGGTCGCGCCACATGAAGACCAGGACATCCATCACGCTCCGGTAGCCGCGCAGGGCCTTGTCCCCGCCCTGGAAGAAGGACCACGCGAACAGCGGGTACGCGCAGAGGCCGGCGATGCCGGCCAGGCCGAACAGGCTGAGCGTCTGGAGATCGAACCGGCGGCGCTTGACGAGCGCCAGCACGACCAGGACGGCGGCCACGGGCAGCAGCAGGATGAACAGCGTCGTCTCGACGATGCCCACGCCGTATCCCAGCGCGAAGGCCAGCAGGAAGACGGTCAGGCCCGTGCGCACGAACAGCACGAGCACCTGGAAGAGCCCCAGCAGGATCAGGAGGTCGAAGCCCTGGTACTGCAGGCGCGTGGAGGCCGACCAGAAGGGCACGCTGAACGCCAGCGCCGCCGCGGCCGTCAGGCCGGCCACGGCGGCCGCGCGGTCGATCTGCCGGTCGGCGATCGAATCCTCGTGGATCGTCTGCCGCACCAGGAACGCCGTCTGCCGGCAGAGCAGCCCCACGGCGGCGGCGCCGCACAGGACGCTGAACAGGTTGAGGCGCAGCGGCAGCGAGAGGACGTGCACGCGGCCGATCCAGCCGGCGATGGCCGACCAGATCGGGTGCATGGGCGCCACGGTCGGCTCGAGCCCCGTGCAGACGGCCATGAGCGACGCGGACTGTCCCGGGTAGACGCCGTGCGCCACCGTCAGCAGGTACACGATCCCCGCCAGGCCGCCGGCCGCCAGTGCCAGCCACACATCCCGCCGCTCGGAGCGGGATGCCGTCGTCGTATCTTTCATGTCAGTCCCCACAGCCGCACACCGGCGCCGACTTCGCTGATTGCCACCCATAGTAGCCGTTTCCTCCGGCGCGCGGCAAGCGTTGGTGTGACGGGTCCGGGGCGGGTCCGCCGATGTTCGCCTTTCAACGTTGCGGCAGGTGTGTGCTATGCTTCCGCCATGCGCATCACCATCGTCGGCGACGGCGGCTGGGGCACGGCGCTCGGCCTCCTGCTGCGGCAGTACGGGCGCGACGTCACCGTCTGGGGCCCGTTCGCCGACTACGTGAACGAGGTCCGCCAGCGCCGCGAAAACGCGCGCTTCCTGCCCGGCGTCGGCCTGCCGCCCGAGATCCGCTGGACGGCCGATCCGGCGGAGGCGTGCGCCGGCGCCGGAATGGCGGTGCTGGCCGTGCCGTCACCGTTCTTTGCCGACGTCTGCCGCCGGTTCTGCGGCGTGTTGCCGGCCGACGTGCCCGTCGTCAGCGTGACCAAGGGGCTCGATCCGGCAACGCACCGCCGCATGAGCGCCATCGCCGCCGCGGCGCTCGGCGCCCGCCGCGTGGCCGTGCTCTCCGGCCCCAGCCTCGCCGGCGAGGTGGCGCGCGGCCTGCCCACGGCCGTGGTGGCCGCCGCGGCCGACGAGGCGCTCGCCGTGCAGGTGCAACGGCTTTTCAGCGGCCCGCGCTTCCGCGTCTACACCTCCACGGACCCGGTCGGCGTCGAGCTCGGCGGCGTGGTGAAGAACGTGATCGCCATCGCCGCGGGCGTGAGCGACGGACTGGGGTTCGGCGACAACACGCGCGCCGCGCTGATCACGCGCGGACTGGCGGAGATGACGCGGCTGGCCTGCAGCCTGGGTGCGCGCGCCGAGACGCTGTCCGGCCTGAGCGGCATGGGCGACCTGATCGTCACCTGCAACAGCCGCCAGAGCCGCAACCGCGGCGTCGGCGAGCGGTTGGGCCGCGGCGAGAAGCTCGGCGACATCCTCTCGGGCATGCGCATGGTGGCCGAGGGCGTACCCAACTGCCGGCTGGTCGTCGACCTGGCCGCCGAGCATGGCATCGACGTGCCGATCTCCGCGCAGGTCTGCGCGATCTGCCACGGGGGCCAGGACCCGCAGCAGGCGCTCATCTCGCTCATGGGCCGCGAGAGCAAGCCCGAGCACGGCCGGCGCGATTGAGAATCAATCCTTCGGCGCCAGGCACTTCGCCTTCAACGCCGCATACCGCGCCGTGTACCGCACGCCGAGCTGGGCTTCGCGGTGGTCGAAGCCGAAGGCGCGGCGGCTGACGACCAGGACCGGCGGCGCCTGGATGCGCTTGGCCACGGCCAGGCCCTGGTAGAGGCTCCAGCAGCGCTCGACGTCGGCCACGAACGCGGCCGGCGTGCGGAAGATCTCCCCCACCCGTCCCTCGTACCCGATCTCCTTCTCGATCGCGCCGTCGAGATACCACTGCAGCGTCTCCTCGGGCGTGGGGCGGTCCCAGCGCTCGACCCAGGCGCGCAGCAGGGCGTCGTGGTAGGGGTAGACGAAGGGATCGCCCTTGCCCTCGTCCACCGCCTGCTCGCGGCTGAGCTCGGCCGAGGGCGTGACGGCGAAGATGCCCTCGGGGATCGCGTCCCTGCCGGCGGCGGCGCGGCTGAACTCGCGCGCCACGGCGTACACCTGCCCCTTCCAGAGGTCGCCGAGCGGCGCCAGGTAGCCGGCGATGTCGCCGTACATCGTGCCGTAGCCGGTGGCGATCTCGGTCTTGTTGGCGTTGCAGGTGAAGGCGCCGCGGAAGGCGGCGGCCACGCCGGCCAGCACGCGCGCGCCGCGGTCGCGCGCCTGCACGTTCTCCATCACGCCGCCGCCGAGCGCCAGGCGCACCTCCCGCCCCATCGGGTCCAGCGCGACCAGCGTCTCGAGCTGCCGGCGGGTCAGGTCCACGGCCTCGTCGATCGGCACCTCGCCGTAGAGGCAGCCCAGCCGGGACGCCAAATCGCGCGCCAAGCCGATGGTCGTGGGCGAGTTGAAGCGCGCCGGCAGGTTGAGCAGCAGCAGATCCTCGGGCGGCAGCAGCCGCGCGTGGAGCGCGGCGACCGTGGCGGAGTCGATGCCGCCCGAGACGCCGACGACCACGCGCTGCACGCCGCGGTCGGCCAGGAAGCGCCGCGTGCCGTACTCCAGGGCCGCGGCGAGCACGGCGGGGTCGTCCTCGACCAGCGCCGGAGGCGCGCCGCCCGCCACGCGGCCGTCGTCGCCGACCTCGGCGACAGACAGGTCCTCGCCGAAGCGCGTCCGGCTGCCGGCCCAGTTGCCGGCCGCGTCGTACACGCCGGCGCCGCCGTCGAAGGTGAAGACGTTCTTGCCGTTGTCCTGGACGCCGGACTGGTTGACGTAGGCCACGGGGCGCTGCAGACGCGCGGCGAGGGCTGACAGGACGCGGTGGCGCTTGTGCTGCTTGTTGAAGGTGTAGGGCGAGGCGTTGATGCTCACCAGCAGCCGGGCGCCGCCGGCGGTCAGCAGGTCGGCCGGCGAGTGCGCGTAGTCGGCGTCCCACACGTCCTCGCACACCATGCCGCCGAGGGTCCACGCGCCCACGCGGAACGGCGTGAGCACGGCCGCGAGCGGCACGCCCTCCTCCAGCGCCAGCTTGCGGGCGTCGTGGAAGTGGCGGTTCTCGTCGAACACGCGGTAGTTCGGCGAGAGCGTCTTGATGCCGAACGGGTAGCGGCCGCCGCAGCCGGGGACGAAGGCGCCGTCCACCGCCAGGAAGAAGGCGTTGTACTTGCGGACGCGGCCGTCCTCGTTGCGGCGGGAGCGGTCAACGCCGACGTTGCCGAAAACCACGGCCAGGCCGCGGCTGGCGGCGCGCACCTCTTCGCCGGCGGCCTCGCAGGCGCGCAGGAAGGCCGAGCGGTCCCACTCGTCGCCAACGAAGTAGCCGGAGAGGGCCAGTTCGGGGAAGACGATCAGATCGCCGCGCGCCTCGCGGGCGCGCGCGACGAAGCCGAGCATCCGGGCCGCATTGGCCTCCGGGCACCCGGCCTGCACGTCCATCTGGGCGAGGCAGATCCGCATGCCCGCATCGTAGCGCCGCCGCATCGGCGGCGCAATGGCTGTTACTGCTCGATCACGCGGAAGAACTCGTTGCTGAAGGCGGCGCCGGGCCGCAGCCAGATGTTGGTCCATGGCGGCGGGAAGGGCACTGCGTTCGTCTCGACGTCAACCCAGACCGCGTTGGTCAGCGAGTTGGTGCAGCTTTGGAGATACTGCCACCCCGCCCCGGCGGTGCCGAGCGAGACCGTGGTGGCCAAGGCGTTCGTGTCGCGCTGGAACGACGTGATCACGATCGTCGCGTTCGTGTTCGGCTTGTCGGTCGTCAACTCGAATGCGAGGTCGTGCGACTTGGCCCACATCGGATGCCAGGCGGGCAGCAGGCTCACATGCCACGACGGTGAGGGTGGAAAGAGGTTGGAAACCACGGACGGGCAGAGACGCAGACCGGGGCTGATGCCGCTGATCTTCCAGCCCCATCCCTCGTGCGGGCTGTCTCGTCCGCCCTCCCCGGGGGGCGCCGGGATGAACGTGTTGGTGAAGACCGCCTGTACGTTCAGCCAGTACTGCGTGCCCGCCTGCTCGCACCAGGGATCTGTGTCGAGTTCCGCGTCGAGCAGGTCCACGTAGTACTGGTACTCGTGTTCATACATGTACGGGCTGCCCAACTGCGACAACGTGCAATAGTACGCTTCGTGGCAGCGGTCGATCGGAACGAACACGTTCGTGAGCGCCGCGCCCGGCGCATTCGCGCCGTGCGCGTGCCAGCTCAGTTCGAAGCCGAGCGGGCGGTTCGCGCCGAGGGGTGGCGGCAGCCCGCCGCCGAATTCGTTGGTGTAGACGTACGACTGCCAGCCGATGTACGAGCCCCACCAGTGGATGTCGGTGATGCGCCGACCGTCGGAGATGAAGTCATCCGCGCGCAGGGCCTGGTTCGTGCTGGCCGGGTTCGGATACAGCCAGCGCCAACTCGGCATGTCGGTGCCGAGCGTCATGTTGGGCAGTTGGGACCACTTGACGTCTCGACGGCCGACCACGTCGCTCAGCAGTTCGAAGGCCATGTTGACCGAGTTGCTCATCCAAGGATGCGCCGTTGCAGTCTGCCACGGGGCTGTCCGCGGAATGTATGTCAGATCCTTCCACGACGAGGGTGCGCCTCCCGGGAAGTTCGTGCGCATCACGGCGTCGTCGTTCCAATTGAATCGCGGGACGGTGGTGTCCCAACCCCACGCGTTAGTCACGCCTTCCGGCGGCGAGTTGTAGAGGGCCTCGACTGCAAGCCAGTAGACGTTTGAGGAACAGGGCGTCATGTACGGAGGCGTGTTGGTACGCGCAAGAGTGTTCTTCTCCAGCCAGGGGTCCCCCAGCACCACGTTGTACTCGAACGTGTGCTCGGACTTGCCGGCAAAGGCCGGGCCGAGAAAGTCCAGCGGAACCGTGCACGCGTAGAACTCCGAGACCGTACCGGTCGCGGTCAGCGCCGTCTGATAGGGCAGCAGCGGAGCCGTCGTCTGTTTCAGCAACGGGCCAGGACGGCTGAACGTCCAACCCTGCGCGTTGGTCGGGTAGTCCAGGTACCAGCTCAGGCGGAAGGCGTCGGGACGCGGAACCTGGAGTGCATTGGTCGGCCCATCATAGAGGATGTACGACCCCCACCAGCGGATGGCGTCGATCGGCCGGCCGTCGCAGCGCCAGTCGTCCGCCACGACCGGACTGGCGGCGGCGTACTGCAGGCCCGTCGCCGCCCAGGAGGCCAGGTTCAGCCCGTACGTGCAGTCCGGCGGCTGCCGCCACTTGGCGCTCAGTGGCGGCGGGAAGGGCTGCTGGATGGTCACAAGGTGGTCCTCGACCTCGCCGTCGTCGGCCGGGCCGGTGGGCAGGAGCGCAGTCGCGCCGGTGTGGACGCGGAAGCGCGCGAACGTCTGTCCGGTGAAGGGGCCCGGCGCCGTGACCGGGATCGCGAACGGGCCGCTGGGTTTCGGGCCGGAGAACACGTTCTCGCCAGCGTCAGACCAGTCGCCATCGCCGTTCCAGTCCACCCAAGCGTCCACCCAGCCGGCGGACGACAGGATGCCGGTGATGTTCGCGGGCACGCCCACCGTCAGCACCGGCACGGTCACGCCGTCCTCGTCGTCCGCTCCGGCGATGTCGTCTCCCGTCGCGGTCGCATTCGGCTGGCCGTCCACCTCCGCATCCGGCGCGTCGCCGCCCAGGGCGTCGGCGAAGTAGGGCGCCCCCTGGACGATCTTGTGCCGTGCGCCGTTGTTGATCAGGTACGTCGGGTAGCGCGGGACCATGAAGCTGTCCGGCGCATCGCCGAAGTCGAACTCCTCCGGCGGCGGCTCTTTGATCAGAACCTCATGATCCTCGACCTCGCCGTCCCCGGCCAGACCCGTGGGCAGCAGTGCCGCCGTACCAGTATGAACGCGGAAGCGCGCAAAGGTCTGGCCGATGAACGGGCCCGGGGCCGTGACCAGCAGAGTGAAGGGCCCGCCGCCGATCAGGCCGGAGAAGATGTTTTCGCCCGCGTCGTTCCAGTCGCCGTCGCCGTTCCAGTCCACCCAGGCGTCCACCCAGCCGGCGGACGACAGGATGCCGGTGATGTTCGCGGGCACGCCCACCGTCAGCACCGGCACGGTCACGCCGTCCTCGTCGTCCGCTCCGGCGATGTCGTCTCCCGTCGCGGTCGCAT